>Ga0207773_100632_pt1 | contig 12707 bp, 11 predicted proteins | sample TtaePargueraPR_2_FD_187281 | JGI IMG/M metagenome (GOLD analysis project Ga0207773, IMG submission 187281) | Aerobic enrichment media microbial communities from Bioluminiscent Bay, La Parguera, Puerto Rico - Tt and M1 (3) (SPAdes) | ecosystem: Environmental > Aquatic > Marine > Unclassified ...
GGAGCTGCACATGAGGCAGTTCCGACGCTTCTTCTCGTAGGCGCGGTCGGACTTGGGCTTGGAGTTTTTCGTGGAGTCACTCATGGCCGCGGTGATACCGGGGGCTGCTGCCGAATGCAACAAAAATGTTGCAGTGCAATGTTGAAATTAACCCTTTTGCACAATTCGAAGTACAGCATTCTTCCGCCGGCAATATTCATTCCTAGTTTTACCTGAATCGGAAAATTTTCGGCGACGGCGGGGGTGCGCGTCGCGTCATCCTTCATGGCATCTTCTCGCCGTTTCGGGGATTTGCTATTCTCGCCTGCAGCGCGGACAGGCAGCCGGCGGAAGACCGGCCATGACCGCCGGAATTCCGGGCGTCTGCGCAGCCGGTGGGAAGCCGAGCAGGGGAGGGAGGACGCATGTATCGTTCGGTCGTCGAGAGTGCGCAGCAGGGCAGCGAAAAGCGCCGGCTTCTGCGCTGGTTTGAGGGCATCGCCGTCGCGCTGGTCGTGGCAGTCGGCGTCACCTATCTGTTCGGGCTGATCAGCTTCTAGGTCGGGCTGTCCGACGTTGGTTTGACCGCTGGTCGTTTTGGCGCCGCGGCGTGCTAGCGTGCGGCCATGGCTCTTTCCTTTCGTCAGGTCCGCTATTTCATCGCCGTCGCCGAGAATGGCTCGGTGACCGGCGCCGCGCAGCAGCTCTCCGTCTCTCAGTCCACCGTCACCGAGGCGATCAAGGCCCTGGAGGACGAACTCGGTGTCCCGCTCATCGAGCGCCAGGCGCGCGGTGTCGCGCTGACCTACAAGGGCCAGCAGTTCCTGCGTCATGCCCACCGCATCCTCGCCGAGGTGAACGACGCCCAGCGCGCGCTGCGCAGCCGCGAGGCGCCGCTCACCGGCACGCTGCAGCTCGGCGTCACCACCCTGGTCGCCGGCTACTGCCTCTCCGACCTGCTGGCCCGCTTCCGCCGCGTCTTCCCCGCGGTGCAGGCCACCGTTGTGGAGGACACCCGCGACTACCTCGAGCATCTGCTGCTGAACGGCGAGATCGACGTGGCGGTCATCATCGTCTCCAACCTGCAGGACAACCTGGCGCTTGAGACCGAGACGCTGCAGACCTCCGGCTATCACCTCTGGATGCCGGCCGGCCATCGCCTGCTGCGCAGCGGCCCCGTGAGCCTGAAGGAAATGGCCGAGGAGCAGCTGATCGTGCTCTCGGTCGACGAGGTGGAGGAGGTGACCGGGCGCTACTGGCGCCAGGCCGGCGTGCGTCCCAAGGTCGCCTTCCGCACCCGCTCGGTCGAGGCGGTGCGCAGCCTGGTGGCGACCGGCGCCGGCGTCGCCGTGCTGCCCGACCTCGTTTACCGGCCGTGGTCGCTGGAGGGCGACCGCATCGAGGCGCGCGCCATCGAGGAGGCCTTGCCGGAGCTGACGGTGGGCGTCGCCTGGCGCCGCGGCCTGCCGCTGTCGGTGGTGGCCGAGACCTTCATCGAGCTGGCGGTGACCCAGCGGCGCGCGCGCTGATCCATCGCTTTTTCCGATTAGTCTTTTTAGCTTTTTGAATTGGCGAAGGCTTTCAGCTCATCGCTATCATTCCTGCAGCAGCCGCGGCTGGCCGCCCGCCGGGTCGGCTCCCGCGCGCCGAACGAGAAAAACGGGGAGCAACTGGGATGGTGAAGGCACTGAAGGCCGCGACGGCGCTCGCGGCCGTATTCCTCCTGCAGGGCCAGGCCTCGGCCGCCGACATGAAGACCGAGATCGGCGCCGGCGAGGGCGTCGTCGACATCGTCGCCTGGCCCGGCTACATCGAGCGGGGCGAGACCGACAAGAACTTCGACTGGGTTACCGACTTCGAGGCCAAGACCGGCTGCCAGGTGCGGGTGAAGACCGCCGGCACCTCCGACGAAATGGTCGCGCTGATGAACGAGGGCGGCTTCGACCTCGTCACCGCGTCGGGCGATGCCAGCCTGCGCCTCATTTCCGGCAAGCGCGTGCAGCCGATCAACACCGACCTCATTCCCAGCTGGTCGAAGGTCGACGAGCGCCTGCAGAGCGCGCGCTGGCACACCGTCGACGGCGTGCACTACGGCGTGCCCTACCAGTGGGGCTCCAATGTCCTCATGTACAACACTGAGGTCTTCAAGGGCGCGGCGCCGACCTCCTGGAAGGTCGTCTTCGAGGAGGCGACTCTGCCGGACGGCCAGTCCAACAAGGGCCGCGTGCAGGCCTTCGACGGGCCGATCTACATCGCCGACGCCGCGCTCTACCTCATGCACCACAAGCCCGAGCTCGGCATCAAGGACCCCTACGAGCTGAACGAGGAGCAGTACAAGGCGGCGCTCGACCTGCTGCGCGGCCAGCGCGAACTCGTCAGCCGCTACTGGCACGACGCCTTCATCCAGATCGACGACTTCAACAACGAGGGCGTCGCCGCCTCGTCCTCCTGGCCGTTCCAGGTGAACCTGCTGGTCGCCGACAAGAAGCCGATCGCCAGCACGGTGCCGGAGGAGGGCGCCACCGGCTGGGCCGACACCACGATGATGCACGTCGACGCGCCGCACCCGAACTGCGCCTACCTGTGGCTCGAGCACTCGATCAATCCGAAGCTCCAGGGCGATCTCGCCGCCTGGTTCGGCTCGGTACCGGTGGTGCTGGACGCCTGCAAGGGCAACGCGCTCCTGGGCGACGGCGGCTGCGAAACCAACGGTCTCGGCAACTTCGAGAAGATCCGCTTCTGGCGCACGCCGGTCTCCAAGTGCGAGACCCAGGAGACCTGCGTACCCTACTATCGCTGGGTCACCGACTACATCGCCGTGCTGGGCGGCCGGTGAGCTTGCTATCTCGGGGCCTCCGCCTGCGAGCGGAGGCCTCGCCCCGGGGGCTCATCACATGCGGTTGGAAAGAACCGTGGTAGAGGCGCCCGGCCTTGCGCCGTGCGCGGTCGCGCAGCCGGTCGCCGTGCGCTTCCAGCAGGTGTCGCGCCACTTCGGCAGCGTGCGCGCGGTCGACGCCGTCGATCTCGAGATCGCCGCCGGCGAGTTCTTTGCCATGCTCGGGCCTTCGGGCTCCGGCAAGACCACCTGCCTGCGCCTCATCGCCGGCTTCGAGCAGCCCGATGCCGGCCACATCGAGATCTTCGGCGATACCGTCGAGGGGGTGCCGGCCTACCGGCGCAACGTGAACACCGTGTTTCAGGACTACGCGCTGTTCCCGCACATGACGGTGCTCGACAACGTCGCCTACGCCCTGCGCATCCGCGGCATGGCGAAGGCCGAGCGCCATGCGAAGGCGCGCCAGGCACTCGCCCTGGTGCGCCTCGAAGGCTACGATGACCGCCGCCCCGTGCAGCTCTCCGGCGGCCAGCGCCAGCGCGTCGCGCTCGCCCGCGCCCTGGTCGGCGAACCCAAGGTGCTGCTGCTGGACGAGCCGCTCGGCGCTCTCGACCTGAAGCTGCGTGAGCAGATGCAGGTGGAGCTGAAGGAACTGCAGCGCCGCCTCGGCATCACCTTCGTCTTCGTCACCCACGACCAGGGCGAGGCGCTGTCCATGAGCGACCGCCTCGCCGTGTTCAACGACGGCCGCATCATGCAGGTCGGCACCCCGGAGGAGGTCTACGCCCGGCCGCGCAACCGCTTCGTCGCCGGCTTCGTCGGCGCCTCCAACGTGCTGGAGCCGGAGATCGCCGAGGCGCTCACCGGCCTGCGCGGCCATTTCAGCCTGAGGCCGGAGCGCATTGCGCTGCTCGGCGCCGGCGAGTCTCCCGCGCCGGACAGCCTCGTCGCCGAAGGTCGCCTCGAAAGCCTGCAGTTCCACGGCGCGACGCGGCGGCTTACCGTCGCGGTGCCCGGCGTCACCCTGGTGGTGACGCTGGCGGCCGCGCCCGCGCGCCTGCCGCAGCAGGGCGAGGTCGTGCGCCTCGCCTGGCCGCGCGCGGCGCTCCATGCCATGGACGAATCGTCATGAGGACGGGGCGGTGACCGAGGCGACGCTGCCGCTGGTCGCGGTCGAGCGCGGCGGCGGGCTGCTGCGGCGGCTCTCCGACACGCTCGTCACGCGCCCGCGCCTGCTGCTGGCGATCCTGCTGGCGCCGCCGCTGCTCTGGCTCGGTGTGGTCTATCTCGGCGCGCTCTTCGCCCTGCTGCTGCAGAGCTTCTTCTCGATCGACGAATTCTCCGGCTTGATCCGCCACGAGTTCACCCTGAAGACCTACGGCGAGCTGCTGCAGCCGGCAAATCTGGACATCATCATCCGCACGGTGACCATGGCGGCCTGCGTGACGCTGGTCAGTGCCGCCATCGCCTTTCCCATCGCCTACTATGCGGCGCGCTACGCGCGCGGCCGCTGGAAGGCGCTGTTCTATCTCGCGGTCATGCTGCCGCTGTGGTCGAGCTACCTCGTGCGGGTCTACGCCTGGAAGCTCATCCTCGCCAAGGAGGGGATCGTCACCTGGATCTTCGCCGAGCTGCATCTCTCCTGGCTGCTCGACGGCATCCTCGCGCTGCCGGTGGTCGGCGGCCCGTCGCTGTCGATCAGCTATCTCGGCACCTTCCTGGTCTTCCTCTACATCTGGCTGCCGTTCATGATCCTGCCGGTCCAGGCGTCGCTGGAGCGCGTGCCGGCGAGCCTCATCGAGGCCTCGGGCGACCTCGGCGCCACCCCACGGCAGGCCTTCGCAACGGTGATCCTGCCGCTGGCGCTGCCGGGCGTCGTCGCCGGCTCGATCTTCACCTTCTCGCTGACGCTGGGCGACTACATCATCCCGCAAATCGTCGGCTCGTCGCGCCTCTTCATCGGCCAGGCCGTCTATACGCACCAGGGCACCGCCGGCAACATCCCGCTGGCCGCCGCCTTCACCGTGGTGCCCATCGTCATCATGGGCTTCTACCTCTGGGGCGCGAAGAAGCTGGGGGCTTTCAATGCGCTCTAGGGCAATGCGCTCTAAGAGCGGCGCTTCCACGGCTCTCAAGCTGGCCGCGGCCGGCGGCCTGCTGTTCCTCCACCTGCCGCTGCTGCTCATTTTCCTCTATGCGTTCACCACCGAGGAGAAGAGCTACCAGTTCCCGCCGCCGGGCCTGACGCTCGAGTGGTTCGCCGTCGCCTGGGGCCGCAACGACATCTGGCAGGCGCTCTGGCTCTCGGTGCAGGTGGCGGCGGTCTCCACCCTCATCGCCATGGCGCTCGGCACCCTGGCCGCGGCCGCCGTCGCGCGCAGCCGCTTCTTCGGGCGCGAGACCGTCTCGCTGCTCATCATCCTGCCGATCGCGCTGCCCGGCATCATCACCGGCATCTCGCTGCGCTCGGCCTTCAATCTCGCCGAGATTCCCTTCAGCTTCTGGACCATCGTGCTGGGCCACGCGACCTTCTGCGTCGTGGTGGTCTACAACAACGCCGTGGCCCGCCTGCGCCGCGCCTCCGGTTCGCTGATCGAGGCCTCCATGGACCTCGGCGCCGACGGCTTCCAGACCTTCCGCCTCGTCGTGCTGCCGAATCTGGCGACGGCGCTGCTCGCCGGCGGCATGCTGGCCTTCGCGCTCAGCTTCGACGAGGTCATCGTCACCACCTTCACGGCGGGCCAGCAGTCGACCCTGCCGATCTGGATGCTGACCGAGCTGGTGCGCCCGCGCCAGCGCCCGGTGACCAACGTGGTCGCGGTCTTCGTCATCGCCGTGACCTTCCTTCCCATCCTCGCCGCCTACTACCTGACCCGCGAGGGCCAGCACGCCGGCGGCGAAGGCAAATGATGCAATAGAATACAGGGAGACCTGCCATGCAGACCGCTATGCTGATCGGCACCGACTTCGAAGCCGGCGCGGAGGAGGCGGAGACCGTGCTGAACCCGGCCACCGGCGAGACTATCCTGGAGCTGCCGGAGGCTTCGGCCGAGCAGATCGACCGCGCCGTGGCTGCCGCCGCCAGGGCCTTCCACTCCTGGCGCCGCACCACGCCGGCCGAACGCTCCGCCGCGCTGCTGAAGCTGGCCGACCGCATCGAGGCGGAGGGCGCCGAGTTCGCCCGCCTGGAGGCGCTGAACTGCGGCAAGCCCTACCACAAGGTGCTCGGCGACGAGATCCCGGCGGTGGTCGATGTGCTGCGCTTCTTCGCCGGCGCGGCGCGCTGCCAGCACGGCTCCGCCGCCGGCGAGTATCTGCCGGGCTTCACCTCGATGATCCGCCGCGATCCCGTCGGCATCGTCGCTTCCATCGCGCCGTGGAACTATCCCCTCATGATGGCGGCCTGGAAGATCGGCCCGGCCATCGCCGGCGGCAATTGCGTGGTGTTGAAGCCTTCGGAGCAGACGCCACTCACCACCCTGAAGCTGGCGGAAGTCGCCGCCGGCGTGCTGCCGGAGGGCGTGCTCAACGTCGTCGTCGGCCGCGGCGAGACGGTGGGCAATGCACTCATCAACCACCCGAAAGTCAGCATGATCTCGCTGACCGGCGATATCGCGACCGGCAAGAAGGTGCTGCAGGCGGCGGCGAAGTCGGTGAAGCGCACCCACCTGGAGCTCGGCGGCAAGGCGCCGGTCATCGTCTTCGACGACGCCGACGTCGAGGCGGTGGTGAACGGCGTACGCACCTTCGGCTACTACAACGCCGGGCAGGACTGCACCGCCGCTTGCCGCATCTACGCGTCGAAGAAGGTCTACGACAACCTGGTCGCCGACCTCACCTCGGCGGTGTCCTCCATCGCCTATGCCGACAAGGACGACGGCAAGAACGAGATCGGCCCGCTGATCTCCGCCCGCCAGCGCGACCGCGTCTCCTCTTTCGTCGAGCGCGCCGCCGGCGCCAAGCACATCGAGATCACCACCGGCGGCAAGGCCGCCGCCGGCAACGGCTTCTTCTATCAGCCGACGGTGGTTGCGGGCGCCCTGCAGCAGGACGAGATCGTGCAGCGCGAAGTCTTCGGTCCCGTCGTCTCGGTGACGCGCTTCGACGACGTCGACACTGCCGTGGCCTGGGCCAACGATTCCGACTACGGGCTCGCGTCCTCGATCTGGACCAGGGACGTCTCGCGCGCGATGGCGACGGCGGCACGGCTGGAGTACGGGTGCACCTGGGTGAACTGCCACTTCATGCTGGCCAACGAGATGCCGCACGGAGGCCTCAAGTCCTCCGGCTACGGCAAGGACATGTCGATGTACGCGCTGGAGGACTACACCGTCGTGCGCCACGTCATGGTCGCGCACGGCTGAGCGGGCCGGACCGCGCTGTCGGTGAGTTGTCAGGAGACTTCGGCGACCCTATTCCCTTGCTGCCTGTCCCTCTCTACTTTCAGGCGCCGGATTTCCAGCACCTGAAAGCGAGAGCGGAAATGAGAGAGCTAGTCGTCGCCGCCTTCCTGTCCCTCGACGGCGTCATGCAGGCACCCGGCGGGCCGGAGGAAGATCCGGAGGGCGGCTTCCGCTTCGGCGGCTGGACCTTCCCTTACTGGGACGAGGTGATGGGGCAGGTGATGGATCAGTCCTTCGCCCAGCCCTTCGATCTGCTGCTCGGCCGGAAAACCTACGATATCTTTGCCGCGCACTGGCCCCACGCCGGCGACGAGCCGCCGGGCCCGCTGTTCAACCGGGCGACCAAGTACGTCGCCACCTCGGATCCGGAAAGCCTCGCCTGGGAGAATTCCCAGGCCCTGGGCGCCGACGTGGTCGCCGCGCTGCGCGACATCAAGGCGGGCGAGGGGCCGCTGCTGCTCGTACAGGGCAGCAGCCGGCTCGCGCAGACCCTGCTCGCAAACGATCTCGTCGACGAGCTGCGGCTCTGGGTGTTTCCCGTCGTGCTGGGCGGCGGCAAGCGTCTGTTCGGGGATGGCGCGACGCCGGCCGCCTTCGCGTTGACCGACAGCCGCGCCTCCACCACCGGCGTCGTCATCAGCACCTATCGCCGCGCCGGCGAGGTCGCCACCGGCTCCTTCGCCCTGGAAGACCCGAGCGAGGCGGAGTTGAAGCGCCGCGCGTCGGTCAGAAGCTAGGGCGGCAGGATGAAGGGGGGATGAAGCGCAGAGACCTGCTGCGCGGCGCGCTTGGTGCTCTCGCGTCACTGCCCGGCCTCGGCGCCCTCGCGTCCTGCAGCACCGGACGCGGCGGCCCGCGTGTTTCGCGCGTGCGGCCGGGTGAGGCCGGCTGGCCTCTGGCCGCGGACTGGGACCGCTTGAAGGAGCAGGTGGGCGGGCGCCTCCTCGCGGTGCGCTCGCCGCTCGCGGACTGCGCGGCCGCGCCCGACAGCGCCGCCTGCGCCGAGGTCTTTGCGAACCTTCGCAATCCCTACTATCTCGGGGACGAGCCCGGGCTGACGCAGACCCTCGGCTGGGTCGATGCCTGGACCTCTCGACCCAGCGTCTTTGCCGTGGCCGCCGAGCACACCGCGGATGTCGTCGCCGCGGTCGATTTCGCCCGAGCCCATAACCTGCGCCTCGTGGTGAAGGGTGGCGGCCACAGCTACCAGGGCACCTCGGCCTCGCCCGACTCGCTGTTGCTGTGGACGCGGCGCATGAACGCCATCGTTTTGCATGATTCCTTTGTGGCGACCGGCTGCGAAGCCGTGCAGGCACCGCAGCCGGCGGTCAGCATCGAAGCGGGCGCGCTCTGGGGTCACGTCTATGATGCGGTGACGAGCAAGGCGGGGCGCTACGTCCAGGGCGGCGGCTGTCTCACGGTCGGCGTCGCCGGCCTGATTCAGAGCGGCGGCTTCGGCAGCTTCTCCAAGGCCTATGGCCTTGCGGCGGCGAGCCTGCTGGAAGCCGAGGTGGTCACCGCCGACGGCGCGCGGCGCATCGCCAATGCCTGCAGGAATCCCGATCTCTTCTGGGGCCTGAAGGGAGGTGGCGGGGGCAGCCTCGGCGTGGTGACCCGGGTGACGCTGCGCACCCGCGACCTGCCGCAGACTTTCGGTGCGGTCTTCGCTACCGTGCGCGCCACCTCGGACGCCGCCTTTCGCCGTCTCATCGCGCGGACCGTCGCCTTCTATCGCGAGGCGTTGTTCTCGCCGCGCTGGGGCGAGCAGATCGCGCTCAGGCCCGACAACCGCCTGTCGATCTCGATGCTATTCCAGGGACTCGACCGGGAGCAGGCGGAAGAAGTGTGGCGTCCCTACTTCGACAGCCTGGCCGCGGCACCTGAGGACTTCGTCGTCGACGGCGCCCCGGCCGTGCTGGCACTGCCGGCGCGGCGTCTCTGGGACCCCGTGTTCCTGAAGGACATTCCCGGCGTCGTCATGACCGACGAGCGGCCGGGCGCGCCGCCCGATAATATTTTCTGGGCAGGGAACCGGGAAGAGGCGGGACAGGTGCTGCACGGCTATCAGTCCGCCTGGCTGCCGGCGACGCTGCTCGCGCCACAGCGGCAGGACGAGCTGGTGGATGCGCTCTTTGCGGCGAGCCGCCACTGGTCCGTCGGCCTGCATTTCAACAAGGGTCTCGCCGGCGCCTCAGCCGAGGTGATCTCGGCCGCGCGCGACACCGCGATCAACCCGGCGGTGCTCGACGCCTTCGCATTGGCGATCTGCGGCGCCGAGGGACCGCCGGCCTGGCCTGGCATCGCGGGGCACGAGCCTGATGCAGCGCGGGCGCGTCGCGAGGCGGGCGCCGTCGACAGGGCGATGAGCGCGCTGCGCCGGCTGGTGCCCGAGGCCGGCAGCTACCTCGCCGAGAGCGACTACTTTCAGGCCGACTGGCAGCGGGCCTTCTGGGGTGACAACTATGCAAAGCTGCTTGCCGTGAAGCGCCGCTATGATCCTGACGGCCTCTTCTTCGTGCACCACGGCGTCGGCAGCGAGCGCTGGAGCGCCGACGGCTTCACGCGCATCGCCTGAAGCGCGAGAGAGCGGGTGGCGGAACCTCCTCGATGGCCCGCCGTTGCCGCTGAGGAGGCTCCTATGCTCGGCTTCGTCGTCAATCCGCCGGTTTTCATCGGCGCTGTGGTTATCATCTCCATCTTTCTCGCTATTGGCGTCGTTGTGCCGGGGCAGGCGGAGGCGATCTTCGGCGCGCTGCAGAGCGCCATCCTCGCCGGCTTCGGCTGGCTGTTCCTGCTCGCGGTGGGCATTTTCCTTGCCGCCGTCCTGCTCTTCTCACTCGGCCGATTCGGTCAGCTGAAGCTCGGTCCCGACGAGGCGGAGCCCGACTTCCACTATCTCTCCTGGGTTGCCATGCTGTTCGCCGCCGGCATGGGCATCGGTCTCATGTACTTCGCCGTCGGCGAGCCGATGACGCACTTCGCCGCGCCGCCGGAAGCCCAGCCGCTCAGCATCGCCGCGCGGCGCGAGGCGATGAGCGTCACCTTCTTCCACTGGGGCATCCATGCCTGGGCGATCTATGCCGTGGTGGGGCTGTCGCTCGCCTACTTCGGCTATCGCTACAACCTGCCGCTCACCATCCGCTCGGGCCTCTATCCGCTGCTGAAGCAGCGCATCCACGGGCCGATCGGCCACGCGGTCGACATCTTCGCGATCTGCGGCACGCTGTTCGGCATCGCCACGTCGCTCGGCTTCGGCGTGCTGCAGATCAACGCCGGTCTCGGCTACCTCCTGGGCTGGCCGGTCGACGTCGGCGTCCAGCTCGTGCTCATCGCGGTGATCACGGGCGTCGCCACACTCTCGGTGGTGACCGGCCTCGACAAGGGTGTGCGCCGCCTCAGTGAGCTGAACCTCATCGTTGCCATCGCGCTCATGATCTTCGTCTTGCTGATGGGACCCACGGCGCAGCTCATGCGCGACTTCGTGCAGAACATCGGGCTCTATCTCGACAGCCTGCTGCTGCGCACCTTCAATATCTACGCCTACGAGCCGCGCCCCTGGATCGACGCCTGGACGCTGTTCTACTGGGCCTGGTGGATCTCCTGGTCGCCCTTCGTCGGCATGTTCATCGCGCGCATCTCGCGCGGCCGCACGGTGCGCGAGTTCGTCATCGCCGTGCTGTTCATCCCCGCCGGCTTCACCTTTTTCTGGATGACCGTCTTCGGCAACACCGCCATGATCGTCGACACCACCATCGCGAACGGCGCGCTGGCGCAGGCGGTGGCCGACGACCTCTCGGTGGCGCTGTTCCAGTTCTTCCAGTACCTGCCGCTGCCGGCTGTCACCTCGACCCTGGCGGTGATCCTGGTCGCCGTGTTCTTCGTGACCTCCTCGGACTCGGGCTCGCTGGTGGTCGACACCATCGCCGCCGGCGGCGAGACCGAAACCAGCACGCTGCAGCGCATCTTCTGGTGCGCGCTGGAGGGGATTGTTGCCGCCGGGCTGCTGCTGGCCGGCGGCCTCGGGGCGCTGCAGGCCGCCACCATCGCGACGGCGCTCCCGTTCTCGCTGGTGATGCTGGCGCTCGTCTGGGCGCTGTTTCAGGGCATGCGCGCCGATGTTGCCCAGCAGAAGGCGCAGGCGGGCCAGGCGGTGCGCCACGCGCACCCTGCGGCGGGACTCACCTGGCAGCGCCGCCTGGCGCTGCTCATGAAGGCGCCGCTGCCGCAGGAGGTGCGCGGGTTCATCGACGGCACCGTCGCCGAGGCGCTGGGCGAGGTGGCGACGGAGTTGACCCGCCGTGGCCGTCCCGCCGGCGCCTCGCGCAACACGGAGACCGGGGCCGCGCTGCTCACGGTGCCCGCCGAGGGTGTGCGCGATTTCGTTTACGGGGTGCAACTCGCCGAGCACAAGCTGCCGGCCTTCTCGGCTTTCGAGGCCGCGCAGCTGGAGCGCCGCTACGAGGCGCGCACCTTCTTCAGCGACGGCAGCCAGGGCTACGACGTCATGGGCATGACCCGCGAGCAGGTCATCGCCGACGTGCTGGTGCAATTCGAGCGCTACCTAGCGCTGGTGCAGTCGCCGGACGTCTCGCTGGTCGCCGCCGCACCGGAGCACGTTTAGGCACGATGCCCCAGGGTCGCGCTCAGGCGCCCTGGCCCATGTTCATCATGAGGCCGCCGTCAAGGGTGAAGCTTCTGGCCGGTCGCGTAATCGGCGTCGGCCGAGGCGAGGTAGACCGCCAACCGCGCGACCTCCCAGGGCTCGGCCGCGCGCTTCAGGGGGATGCTCTGTACCTGCTTCTCGTAGGCCTCGCGGTCGTCCTTGGCCTTCTGGTTGAACGGCGTCAGCACCATGCCTGGCGCGATGTCGTTCACGTTGATGCCGTCGGGCGCCAGCTCCAGGGCGAGGGTGCGCGTCAGGTTGCGCAGGCCGCCCTTGGCGCAGTCGTAGCCGGCCGAGCCGACCCGCGGGATGGTCTGGTGAACCGAGGTGATGTTCACGATCTTGCCCTTGCCGCCGGCCGCCCGGCGCTGGCGGATGAACTGCTGGCAGCAGTAGAAGGGGCCGTAAAGGTTCGTGCGGATCTCCCGGTCCCAGTCCTCCGCCGGTATCTCGGCCACCTGCTTGCCGGTGGAATCGATGCCGGCGTTGTTCACCAGGATGTCGGGCGTGCCGAGTTCCTGCCCGGCCTCGCGGAACAGCCGCTCGACCGCCGAGGGATCGCGCTGGTCGCATTGCACCACCACGGCGCGCCGCCCGCACTCCTCGACTTTCCGGCGCGTCGCCTCGGCGCCCTGGCGGTCGCGGTAGTACGAGATCGCCACGTCGGCGCCCTCGCGGGCGAAGGCCTCGGCGGTGGCCTGGCCGATCCCCGAATCGGAGCCGGTCACCACGGCAACCTTGCCTTTCAGTCGTTCGGACATCGCTGCTTCCTTCCGTCTGGAGCTGTCGCTATCTCGCGAACGGCAGCGGCGGACAGGGGGTCCGC
>Ga0207773_100633_pt1 | contig 12706 bp, 7 predicted proteins | sample TtaePargueraPR_2_FD_187281 | JGI IMG/M metagenome (GOLD analysis project Ga0207773, IMG submission 187281) | Aerobic enrichment media microbial communities from Bioluminiscent Bay, La Parguera, Puerto Rico - Tt and M1 (3) (SPAdes) | ecosystem: Environmental > Aquatic > Marine > Unclassified ...
CTCCCTCATTGGTCACCAGTCCCAAAGGGGAGTTCTCCAACATTACCTTATCCTGATAATGAACCGCATATTGGGCCAAACCATTGTTAATAGCAATTTTAACTTTGAGTGTTCCATCAGGGCTGGAAACGGACTTGGTATTTTGTGCATCAACTTCCGCGGTAAGCAGCATGCAAAAGGCACATAAAAGTGTAAAAGAAATAATTTTCATTTTTGAACTTTTAAATAATTTGGAAGGTATCTACCCTATTTTTTATTTAAAGTGAATTCGGGGTAAGCGCTTTTCCCAAAACCGTCATTGCGAGCCCTTGAGAGAGGGATTTGTGGGCTGACAAGGGCGTGGCAATCTCATAATAATGAGACTGCCGCAGCTTCCTACCCTCAAATCCCACCCTAAGCCTCGCAGTGACGGATTTTAGCCCGAACTGACGTTATTTAAGAGCCCCGTAGACCTGTCAGGTATAATATTATTTACTTCACTCATTTATAAATACTTACTGAAATAGCAAAGGAGCAAAGCTATGGAAATCATGCCTCCATACGGGCCAGGTATGCCCTCCGGGATACTCGCTATACTCATAGTCTATCCCCATCCTATCAAACTCCCCAAGCATTTTCTCACAATTATTATGGGCAATATCTTCTTCCCCTCCCATGGAAATCCAAAAAAGACTTAGTTCATTATTGATCTTTTCTGCATTTTCACTCATAAAAGCGTACTGGCCCTCAGCTATGCTGCCTTGACGCTGAGAGATCCATCCTGAGCTGAATACACCTAAGTGGGAAAAGAGGTCTGTATTATTGATTCCAGCATAAAGTGTCTGAATTCCCCCCATGGAAAGTCCTGCCAATGCCCTATTCTTAGCACCTTTTTGCGTGCGGTAGTGCTTCTCCACATGCGGAATGATCTCATTCTTTAATTCGTTTTCGAACATTTGCAGCCCTCTTTCCTCAAAAGCAGCTATTGGCATATTTCCGTCGGGCATAACCACCAGCATGGGTTGGGCCTTCCCTTCAGCAATAAGGTTATCGAGGATCAAGTCGGTTCTCCCCTGCTGTGCCCAGCCTCTTTCATCTTCACCGCCTCCATGCAAAATATAGAGTACCGGATATGCCCGGTCAGTGTCCAAATCATAGCCGGGAGGAGTATACAGGAAAAATCTCCTCCAGGATCTTAATAGCGATGAATAGTACCTGACCTGTCTGATCTCACCGTGGGGGACATTTTTCACTGCGTAATAATCATCTCCATCGAAAGGTACTTCGATTCCACTGGCCATCCTTCCCATACCGTAATAGGCCTCACTGGCCGGATCGGCAACAGGTACTCCATCAATCAATAAGGAGTAATAGTGAAAACCTTCTCCCAATGGATCCGTGGTCACTTCCCATTCCCCCTTACCATTTGGGGTCATGGGGTATTTCTTTCCCAGATCGAGTTGAACATTGTCGGCTACAGGCGCCTTTACCTTAAACTTAGCACTTCCATCAGGCATGATTTGTGGATATTTGGCTCCCCTGACGTTTGTAGAAGCTGGAATCCCCAAGGGACTGTATTGGTTAAATTTGGATGGGTCAACCGGCTTGAAAAGCATTTTGGAGAACATGTAGAGTCCATTTTTCCATACCTTAAAATCATGGCCACCTTCCTCAATATAATAAATATGGGGGACTTCATTTTTGACCAAGTAATCATGGGTGCGCTGACTGAAACCCAAAAGCCCATCTTGATCTCCACATGAGATCCAAAGCAACTTTAATTTATCCTTGGCATAGGCTGGATCAGGAACGAGTATTTCAGGACTTTTGGTATTGGGTGCTGCAGAATAACTGCCTACCCAAGCGAATTGGTCTAAATTTCCCAAGCCGAAATTCAGGGTTTGGCCACCTCCCATGGACAAACCTGAAATAGCCCTGTGTTCCCTGTCCGCCAACACGGGATAATTATTTTCCACAAAAGGTATCAGGTCATGAAGCAGGTCTTTCTCAAAGGTGGAAAAGGCCTCCACTTTGTCTTTGGCCATGATATTTCCGGTAGCGCGGTCATCCTTCATCGCCCGGCCATTGGGCATGACGATGATCATGGGTTCGGCCTTTCCCGCTGCATAGAGATTATCCATGATCACTTGAGGCTGCCCACCGCGTAACCACTCCGTTTCATCTCCGCCTATTCCATGCAGCAGGTACAATACGGGATATTTTTTATTCTTATTAAAACTGGGAGGGGTATAAACAACCGCTTTGCGCTTTGTTCCCACGGTTTTTGAATGATACTCCACCGTATCCAACTTTCCATGTGCAATTCCACTTTGCACTTGGTCAAAACCCTCTGGAGCTTCTTTTTCTAATTGCTGACCGAAGCTTGTAGCTACGCTCCCAATAAGTAAGATCAATAAGTAGGTTATTTTTTTCATAATTTTTTAAAAGTTATTTTCCAATAATCGATAGCATTTGCGCTCCATATCGTCTACCCAGTTTCCTGTATCCTGCTGCTGAAAAATGTAGTCCATCGGAAACGGCCTCACAATCTTCAGATGAAATCACATGTGCATTGGGGATCACTTCAGGTAAGGTAGCAATGATGGCATTCATACTTGCACATTTACCTCCCTGCTCTGCACTTACCATTTCCCCCGCCAACAAAGGGACTTCTTCTGAAGCCAAGCCCAAGTCAGCCAGTAGGTTTTGATATACTCCTTTTACTTTTTGGGGCCACGCTTTATCCCCTGTGTTGGACTCCCCTTGATGCAGTAGAATTCCCTTGATGACCCCATCATTTTGGGCAGTTTTTGCCAGTGCTACCAAATGGTGGTAAGGGTTTCCGTCATATTCCTTGACCATGTTTTTAAGCCAGTCAGGAGCTGTTTCCACATAGGCTTTGTAATTATCCCTTTCAAAAAGCTCTATTCTACATCCTCCCACAGACACATTGATCACGCCTACCCGTATGCTATCAGGCAAATTCTTCACCAAGGTCCTTCCAAAGTAATCCACGGGTGTCAATCCGGTATGGCATCTGGTCAAAGGCGGTACAGCGGGGTACCAATTGCCCTTTTGCCGGTCCAGACCTGAACAATCGATAGACTGCAGGACCTGAAATCTCGGGTCCACGTCCATATCCTGTTCCTCAAACTTTGCAGCTCCTTCCATATTGGACTGGCCAAAAGCCAGAAAAATGTAAAAATTCTTGTCTTGTGCTTGGCTTGAAAACCCCATGGCCATAATGACAAGCGCCAGAGATATTTTTTTGAATGGTTCTTTCATTTGTATGGTTTATTAATTGGTTATATTTTGTTTTCTGGCCCTCCCGATCACGATAGCTTTCGATAGCCGTTAATTTAAGCTGAATAAGCATCTAAACATTTGCAGTGTTATCATCTCTACTTCTCAGGTTTTTACCTTGTAACTTTTTTGCTTCAGGTCAAAAAAGTCACCAAAAAACCCCGCTGCTGTGCATCTTTTGGCTAAAATTTAAGTCCACTCTCGCACAGGCAAACTCCTCACTTGTGAGCAGCACCCATTGCTGTTTGCTATTGGCCGTCAAACAAGCCTGTGCCTTTGGCGACAGACAAGAGCGGCGGAGCCTCTTTACTCTTTTTTTTTATGTCTTGATACAGCTGGATAATCACTCTGCCGAAAGTACTCCCTCTTTTGTCTGCGTCACTTTCCGGATGGTGCCATCTGAGTTATACTGCATATAGTCAACACAAATCGAACGGCGATAACTTCCTCCGCTAGGCAGCACCCCATTATGATAAAAGAAATAATCTTTTTCTTTATAAGTAACGATCCCTGGATGAACAGTAAAACAATTGGGGACATTATCCATAATTATCCCCTGATAGGTCCAAGGCCCTTCAGGACTTGAAGCGGTACAGTATTCTATCATTTCAGGTTGGGTACCCGCACTGGCATATACCAAATAATACAGGTCTTGCCGTTTGTACACCCAAGGACCTTCTATAAAATGCTTAGGCTTAAAGTGATGAATAGGACCGTCCAGTTCGACCATATTATCTTTGAGCTTGGCCCATTTACAACTCCCATTCCCCCAATAGAGATAAGCCTGCCCATCATCGTCGATAAAGACTGCCGGGTCAATATCATCCCAACCATGTTCGTTATCAGTAGTCATTTCATTAACAATCAAAGCCTTTCCTAAAGCATCCTTAAAAGGTCCTGTAGGGCTGTCGGCAACTGCCACTCCAATGGCCGCACCACCGCCACTATTTTCATCCTTTTTATGAAAAGTGGATACATACCAGTAAAACTTACCATCTCTTTCAATACAATGGGCCGCATAAGCATCACCCGTGGCCCATGAGAAAGACTTTGGGGAAAGTGGCGCCCCATGATTGGTCCAGTTCACCATATCAGTGGAAGAAAACACCAACCAATCTTTCATCTGATAATTGGTAGCCTCTACACTTGCTGTATCATGGCTGGTATATAAAAAGACCGTATCATTATAGACAATCGGTGCTGGGTCTGCCGTGAAAACCTCACGGATGATTGGGTTCTGGCCATAAGATTTCCCTAACACTACAACACAAAAAAGAAAGGTTAAACGGAATATCTGTTTCATTTTTATTTACTTAAAATATTATTTTTTTATTTATTAGGGTTCCAATATCGGGAGGCCCAAGCGATCCATGTGCTCCAGTTGGGTCCAGTGGAATGGCCTCCTGCGTGTTGCCTGTATGCAATCTCCCCTTCAGTCATTGAAGCGCCCATTTCTGGAAAATCCGAAGAGGTAAATCCTTTCATGCCCAAAAGCTCATAAACAGGGCTTGCATGGACTCCTCCCAAAAACATTCCTTTAGCATCCACCCACTGTCCTTCTATAAATGGTGAACCTGCACTTATAAATACAGACCTTGGAGCACAAAGCGCCATTAAGGAATGGGCATCTATTGGAAGATCATCCACAGTAAGGTCACTGGCATATTTCAGGAAATTCCCACAAAACCAATGGTACTCAGCCGATGAAGCCAAGTTTTCTACCTGCTCGCCGAAGTTCCTTCTCAGAATTGATGCACCACCAGCTCCGGAAGAGCCGATAAACCCAAGTGCAAACCGGTCGTCAAATGCCATAGTGACCAATGCTGCTTTCCCATAACGTGAAGTTCCTTCAACACCAATTCTGGAAGCATCCACATCAGGATCTGACTCGAAATAATCCATGGCCCTACTGGCTCCCCATGCCCAAGCCCGCAAGGCTCCCCATTGTTTTGGGTTCCGGAATCTGCCCTTGTTCGCCAGACCTATGATACCTGACCTTAAGCCTGCTCCGTGGTCAGCCTGAATGCTTGAAGGAACCAGAATAGCATATCCCCACCCTTTGCTAAGTAGTTGCTGTTTCCAGCGAGGTTCATAAGGAGAAATAAAGTAACTATTAGGCTCTGCAGGAGGACTGCCAAATGGCCAGCGGATAAATCCAAATTCCATTACAACCGGTACTGCTTTGGTAGCTGATACGGGTATTCCCACTAGCAGTTCAATCTCTACATCTATTTCGGGAAAAGAAGCATTGTCCACTTTACCGATAAGCAACTTCTCGGTTACCGGATAATTTGCAATTATAGTATCCTTCTCAGCAACCAAATGCCAGGTCACATCGGGCAAGTTTTCTGGAAGAGTTCCAAACATTTCCGTTTCCAAATCTTTGAGAATTTGGGGCCTTCTTACCTTCCACCAAGCATCCTCTGATGTAATCAGGTCCCCCTCATTGGCCACCAAAAGATCTGGCAAAAAATATTTTCTCACTTTAGATTCATCAGTGTTTGCTGCATTAGGGGCACTAGGATCCCCGGAAGGTCCTGGACGCATAGCGGCTTTAAGTCCCAACTTTTGTTTCATTTCTCCGTAGTCCAGCTGGGTCTGCCTATTAAGGCTGTCACGGTTCCAACCTTGGGCCTGAAGTCCACAGTCCATCAATGACAGGACATTCAGTAACACCAGAATTGATACCATTAGCGCCTTCCTATTCGGCCTTTTATTATTGTATCGCTTAATCAGTCTTAGCATGTTACTATATGATGAGGATCATTTAGCTTGAAGTTCATATTTCTCACCTGCTTTGGTGGACAAATCGTATTCATATATTTCATCCAAAACGGGGGGCACTAATGTAGTTTCAGAAGCAACCGAAGCCGGTTTTACTTCGGGAATCTGGAAAAATGGATTGCTGTTTTTCCCATTGGCTGGTTGAAGTCCTTTTCCATTCAGGGGGAAATAAGACCGAATCCTGCACAGTCCCCCCAAGGAGGACTTGATGACTACCTGCTGAGGTTTTTTCTCCTTCCATTCCATCGCCACTTCAAATCCACCTCTGGCACGTAAACCACTCACTTTACCATCTTTCCAAGCATCGGGCAAAGCCGGCAAAAGATGGATAGCACCATCATGGCTTTGTAATAACATTTCAGCAATTCCCGCTGCACAACCAAAATTACCATCGATCTGAAAAGGTGGATGGGCATCAAATAGATTAGGATAGGTTCCCCCTTTTTCTCTTCCATCCGCTTGGATTGAAGGGGATAATTGGTCTTGGATCAGCTTTAAGGCATGGTTACCATCCAGTAAACGGGCCCATAAATTCACTTTCCAGCCCATGGACCAACCTGTTGATTCATCACCCCTTGCTTCCAAAGATGTTCTTGCAGCACTGAACAGTGCTGGGCTACGATAGGGAGAAATCTGATTGGAAGGATATAATCCGTACAGATGTGAAACGTGTCGGTGATGATCTTCTGGATTGTCCCAATCGTACATCCATTCTTGCAGCTGACCCCAGCTTCCTATTTGCATCGGAGGCAACTTCCCTATCTTTTCGTCAATTTTTTGTCTCAGCTCTGTGTCGACTCCCAAAATTTCGGCAGCACGTGCCGTCTTGGTGAAAATGTCAAAAATCAGTTGATTGTCCATGGTGGTTCCTGCCGAAACCGATGCGCCATGATCGGTAGCAGGTGCATTTTCAGGTGATACTGAAGGCACCACTACTAACCAGCCCTTGTCTGGCTCTTCCACCAAAAAGTCCAAATAGAATTGGGAAGATTCCTTGAGAATAGGGTAAACAGACTCCAGGTAGTTTTTATCACCGGCATATTCATATTTATCAAACAAATGTTGGGAAAGCCAGGCTCCACCCATGGGCCACTGTCCCCAAAAAGCCCCGTCAACCGGTCCAGTAATCCGCCAAATATCCGTATTATGGTGCATCACCCAACCTGAAGCTCCGTACATATCTCTAGCCGTTTTCTTCCCTGTTTGAGATAGTTCTCTGACCATTTGGACCAAGGGCTCATTCATCTCAGTTAGATTGGTGATCTCCGAAGGCCAGTAGTTCATTTCGGTGTTGATATTGACCGTATACTTGCTATCCCAAGCAGGCTTGAGCTGATCTGCCCATATCCCCTGTAAATTGGCCGGTTGACCTCCTGGACGGGAAGAAGAAATCAACAAGTAACGGCCAAACTGAAAATAAAGGGCCACTAACTGCGGATCATTTCCCTGTGAAAACTCAGCAATTCTGTCATCTGTGGGCTTATTTACGGAGGCAGTTTCCCCTAGATCAAGGCTCACCCGCTTAAAGTATTGTTGGTAATCGGCCACATGATCATTTAAAATATCCTCAAAACCTTTGCTGATAGCCTTTTCCAGATATGCATTGGCTTTTGCAGTCGCATCCCCGGAGATATCCTGGTAGTTTTCAAAGTTGGTAGCCAAGGAAATGTACAAGGTAGCCATATTCGCACCGCTTACTTCTAAAGTTTTGCCATTAGCAGTTATTTCCCCGCCTTCAGTGACAATTTTGACCTGTGCTTCAAATACCACACCTCCTTTGATGCCTTCATGATCGCTGGAAATTCCTGTCAGGATCAATTCATCATTGCCATTAGTGCGCAGATCAAATTGCTCCGGGCGGTCCATGGTGGCTGAAAATTGGATGGCACCTGTCTTATCCGCCCTTATTTGGGCCACAATCACTTGATCAGGAAAGGAGGAGAACACTTTGGTTTCATAGTTTACGCCGCCCTTTTTATACCGGGTGCTTGCTATGGCTGTTTCCAGATCAAGCTCTCTATAATAATCGGAAGTAGGTTCGTCGCCTTTAAAATCCAACCTTAAGTTTCCCAATGTTTGATAAGGCATCCCATTAACACCACTAAAAAACTTCTGATCGATAAGTCCTTGCGCTTCATCATACTTCCCTTCAAAAATCAGCTTTCTGGCTTCTGCTAAAGCTTCTTTGGCCTCGGGCTTGTCATTTCTATAAGGCTGTCCGGCATATAAGGTATTCTCATTGAGTTGGATGGTTTCCTTCTTGGGGTCGCCAAATACCATTGCCCCTAGTCGGCCATTTCCGATCGGTAAAGCTTCCACCCATTGTTCTGCAGGTTCATCGTACCAAAGCCGCAAATGGGCATCCGAAACCTCGATGCTTTGGTCCACCTTTTCGGAAGTCGCACAGGACAGAAAAAGCAATAGAAAAATTGTTAAAAGGGTTATTTGTTTATTCATGGTTTTATTAGGTTATCTGTTATATGGCCCAATTTTGATTTAAGTGGGTCAATGCCCGAGTCGGGGTTAATTGGTTAACTGCTTAACAAATCGAGTAACAGTTCTACCTATTTGTTTTTCCCAAAGGCCAAATTTTGGATTTCCGTTTAAAATTTCTTTTTCGCACATCTTTTCGAATACACATTAATGTCACACATTACAATTACCTAATATCCAATCACAAGCATACTCTCTTGAAAATCATTTAGCATCCATTATATCCACTTCACTTCGATAAACTTCCCAGCCCTTCCGTGGGCTTTTCCCACCTTACCCAATCCACTTCTATCGTTCCGCTTCCTTGTAAAACCAAATCCTGAATGCCAGAAGGCTGATGTGCCACTGGAACCGTGATGGATTGCCATTCAGCATTCCTGTCCAGCTCTACCTCACTAATCAACCGTCCCTCTTTGCTTCCTTGTCTGATTTGAACTTTACCACCTTGGGGAGCCCTGACCCTCCAGGTCATACTTTGGGCATTTCCTTTACCAAAATCCACCGCATCAAATTTGACCCAGCCTTCCTGATTTCCCAAAATTGTTTTCCAGCCTAGAAATGGATTTGACTCTTCCAAAAAAACGATTGTAGCTCCAGTTTCACTGAGCTGACTGTATCGATCCAGATGGACTTTCTCAAAAGCACTGCTCAATCCTATGCCCCGTAGGCTAGGCACTACCTTTCGAATCCTTCCATCTGCTTCAAAAAACAAACTATCAGCCCTTATAGACCTGTTTTTATCAAAATCAGGGGAATAATCATTATGGTGGTAGAAAAGATAATGTTGTCCTTTGAAATCGATGATCGAATGGTGATTGGTCCAGCAACCAGTGGGCGATTCATCCATGATCACGCCTTGAAACTCAAATGGGCCTAATGGTTGATTGCCCAGCGCATATTCAAGTCTTTCAGTTTTATTTTCCACATGTGGATAGGTCAGGTAATAACTTTCTTTCCTTTTGAACATATAGGGCCCCTCTTTCAGGCCTTTGCTCGGGAGCTCTTGTAAGATCACAGGCGCTGATGCCAACTCCAGCATGTTTTCTTTGAGCTTTGCTCCATAAATATGGCCTTGAGACCAATAGAGATAAGCCTGGCCATCGTCATCAATAAACACATTCGGATCAATTCCCTTTACCCCTTTTATCGGTTCTGCTTGGGGGACAAAAGGCCCTTCCGGATGGTCTGCCACAGCCACCCCAATGGTAAAACCCTCACCATTCACACTGGATGCATTGCTATGGTCTGGGAAATAGAAATAATATTTTCCGTTCCTTTCGATACAGTCAGGTGCCCACATGCTATTGGCGGTGGGATTTCCCCAAGGGACATTCTCTTGCCGGAGGATAACTCCATGATCCGTCCAGTCGGTGAGGTTTTCGGATGAAAAAACATGATAATCCTGCATGCAGAACCAATTTTCCCTACCGTTATTTTCCTCCCAATAAACATCATGTGAAGGATAAACATAAACCCTATCCCCTACTACCATGGCAGATGGATCCGCTGTGAATTGGTCCTTGACCAAAGGATTCTGGGCCATTACGGCAGTACCAGTACACACAGCTAGGGCCGTCCATATACTTCTATTGAACAAATTCTTAATATTCATATCCTAATACACTTAGTCCTACTTTGCAATGGTTGAAATAGATTGGTAAACCTGTCAGGTTTAAAGGAGTGGACAAGCCGAAATTGACTCTTGGTGCATATAAAAACCTGACAGGTTTTATCCCTTTTAAGTAATATGAACAGGTTAGATCAGTCACCAATATTATCTTTGATGTGAAAGTAATCGAAGTCTACATGCCCTCCCGGTGATTTGGTCGCATAATTGAACAAAGCAAAACGATAGCCCATAAAATGGGGCAGCGTATACTTCATGTGCAGGGTCGACCCGATAGCCTTCCAATCTTTGCCATCAAGGCTGTAATAGAAATTGGCTTCATCCCGGCGATCGGTAAAGTCACAAGTGGCTTTCAGGTAAACAGACCTTGTGTTGAGTGGGACACGTTCAATTTCTTTAGCCTCTCCAGAATCTGCATTGATCATCAACAACACCTTTTGGCCATTCTCATCTTTCACCCCTAACTGTCCATAAAGTTTTTGGAGGAGGGCAAGGCCAGCGAAGTCGCCATCTTTCATCCCCGCTAAATCAATTTTGGTGACGCCTGTACATTTTGGGCCTATGGTCCGCTGGGTCAGGGTATTTTTAGCTTCCATAAGAGAAGCATCCACCCTCGCCGTGGTCAAGCGCAGGTATCCTTTTCTTTCCTTAACCGACCAATACGCTGGATCGGGGTTGTGGTTCCACTGCCAAACCAAGGGCAGGTCCCTGTCCTTCTTTTTACGCTTAAAATCATCTGAAGCCACTATACCAGGGATCAGGCTTCCATTGGCGGGAAGGTCCAATTGTTCGGGTACTTTCCCTTCCTCTCCCAGTACAGGCCAACCATCGGCCCACTCAACGGGAACCATATAAGGAATTCTGCCAACAGCCCCATAGTCTCTAAACAAATAGGCATACCATGTCCCTTCTGGCGTATCAATAAGGCCTCCCTGAGCGACCCCTTTGTCCTGCAACATGACCTTTCCTTCATAGGGACCAGTAATCTGATCAGCCCGATGTACAATGACCGTCCGCATCCCACCTTGGGGCCAAGAAATATTGAAGAGGTAATACTTCCCGTTTACCTTGAACAATTGTGATCCTTCTGCCGGAAGCATCACATTAGGTCCAGAAGGGGCAGTAGCATTTTCTATCAACACCCTTTCCGTACCTGGCTTGACGCCCGATAAATCTTCTTTTAACTCCACCATGTGGAGCTTTCCCCCTCCCCATATCATATATATTTTGCCATCGTCATCGAAAAACAAGGTATGGTCATGATAGGAAGGAGAAAAGGAATGTATTTTCCATGAACCTTTTTCCACATCATTGGTGGTAAAAATATAGGTCTTGCCTGTGGTAGAAGAAAAAGTACTGAGGTAATAAGTTCCTTCATGAAATCTCAGACAACTTGCCCAAGAACCTGCACCATAAGCCTCCTTGCCATTTTCCAGATTAATCGCATCCACTTCCCCCAATCGATCATAGGCATAGCTGACCAGTTCCCAATTGGACAAATCCTTTGATTTCATAATGGGAACACCTGGGTTCATGTGCATGGTGGTACTACTCATATAATAAGTATCCCCTACACGGACCATGGACATGTCCGGTACATCTGCATGAATGATGGGATTTTTTGCGCCTTGACCCTGTGCCTGTACCACTTGACCGTTCAATACGGCCATCAGTAAGGCCAAGGTGGTCAGTAAACTACTTACCCGAGTTCGATTTAAAAAGAAGATAAATGGGGTTACTAACGTCATTGCGAACCCTTTTTCGCTTGGATAAGTGTAGGAAAAAGGGTGTGGCAGTCTCCCTTTTATGAGATGCCCACGGCTTTCTTCCCGCAATCCCACACCAAGCTCTACCTTTGTCGGTAGACAGGCTTGGAATAACCTGTCCCGCATGACTATCGGGAGCCTGCCCCGATGACTATCGGGGACATTTTGGTAGCTCGAGTTGAGCTTACTTCTTCGTTTCATTTGATAGTTGCTCCTGTTTAACATTTACTGCTTGACTAGTTCTATAAGCTTTCCCACTATGGGTTTTGCTTTATTTTCCCGGTCAAAGAGTAAGGGATAATCTGTCCTCCCTCTTACCGGCCAATTGTTTTTCCATGAATGGTGATCTGAAACACCCCAGAGGGTAACTCTAGATATTTTGTCCTGATGCTTTAGAAAAAGCTCGAAAAACTCCAGGTACCTTTCATTAAAAGCCTGTGCCACACTATCCGGCATACCCTCGGGATAGGGATTCATCTTGTCCTCATAATCCGCTTTGTCCGAGATATTGGCCCCAGCTTCCCTATTTCTCCAAGGAGAAGGCAGCACAGAAAGATCCAATTCGGTAACCATAACCTGTACACCCAAATCAGCAAACGCCTGAATGCTCTTTTCAAATTCCTCAATTTCCGGATGTTCCAAGCTTATATGTCCCTGCATACCTATACCATCTATCTGTATACCCTGTTCCTGAAGTTCCTTTACCATCTTGACCACACCCTCACGCTTGCCAGGTTGGGACATAGAAAAATCA
>Ga0207773_100634_pt1 | contig 12699 bp, 12 predicted proteins | sample TtaePargueraPR_2_FD_187281 | JGI IMG/M metagenome (GOLD analysis project Ga0207773, IMG submission 187281) | Aerobic enrichment media microbial communities from Bioluminiscent Bay, La Parguera, Puerto Rico - Tt and M1 (3) (SPAdes) | ecosystem: Environmental > Aquatic > Marine > Unclassified ...
CGGCGGAGGGCCTGGCGCGTTGGAGAAGGTTGTATTCTGCTGCTTCGACCGGCGCGCCGCCGGATACCACGAGGCAGCCCTCGCGCAGCTCAAAGGGGCGACATGATGCCGATGCGCCTTCGCCTCGCCGCGGCCCGCGCAATGCTGATCGCGGCGGTGGCTTCGGCCCCGGCCATGCTCGCGGTCACCGCCGATGGCGGCCCGCTCGAGCCGTTCGGCAAGATCTTCAAGGAACCCGCCGACACCCTCAAGGGCCTGGTGCAGCCGAAGGGCCGGCACGCGCCGCCGCCGACACAGGCAGTGCCGCCGCCCGAGCCGGAGGCCGCGCCCCCCGCCGAAGCCGCGGCGGCCCCCGCGGCGACGCCCGACCCGCCGGAGACGGTTTCGGCGCCGGCGGCGAGCAGCGTGCCGACGCCGCGACTCCGGCCGGACGCCGACAGCACCGTCGTCGCCGAGGCACCACCACCAGCCGCCGATGCCGAGGAGGAACGACTCCCCCTCGACGTCAGCCAGCACGAGGACGCGATCGAGGCGATGATCGCCGCGCGCTCGCTCGGCGCGGTCCACGAGGCGGCCAATCCCGACCCGGCGCAGACGAGCGAACCGGAGCCTCCGCTGCTCTCCTACGCGCCCGGCGACGACATCCCGGTGACGCCCAACCTCCGGCCCAAGACCGCCGCGATCACCCCCGATCTCCAGGAGGAGCGCAGCTCGGCGATCCTCGGCGTGCTCCGCCAGGGCGGGAGCTGCTCGAAGACCCTCAGCACCCTCGGGGTGACGGCGGTCTCGGTCAGCCCGATCCGCAAGGGCAGCTGCGGCGTCGCGGCGCCGGTCGAAGTGGCCGCGCTCGGCGGGGGCGCGGTGAAGCTGTCGGCCAAGGCGACAGTCAATTGCGATGTCGCGTCCACGCTCGCCGCGTTCATGCGGGACGTGGTCGACCCGCTGGCGCGGCAGAAGCTCGGCGCCAACGTCACCGAGATCCGTGTCGCCGCTTCCTACGCCTGCCGCGGCCGCAACAACGTGGCGGGCGCGAAGCTGAGCGAACACGCCAAGGGCAACGCCATCGACATCTCGGCCTTCAAGGTGAAGGGCGAGTGGATCGTGGTCGGCGGCAAGAACGGCCTCGCCCAGAACGCTTTCCTCCGCGAGGTCCGCAAAGCCGCCTGCGGGCCGTTCACCACCGTGCTCGGCCCCGGCTCGGACCGCTATCACAGCGACCACTTCCACTTCGACCTCGCCCAGCGCGGCAAATCCGGCCGCGGCCTCTACTGCCACTGACCCTGCCGGACAAGTAAACCTTGCGGAACCAACGACTTAGCCATCGCATTCTCTCTTGCACCGGGACCCCGCGCCACCCATCTAAGCGAAGGCGGCCGCGCCCGGCCGAACGGAGAGAGAAACGATGAACTTCATGCGCACTGCCATGCTTCTCGCCGCGCTGACGGCGATTTTCATGGGCGTCGGCTACCTGGTCGGCGGGGCCGGTGGCATGGTGTTCGCACTGGTTCTCGCCGCGGGCATGAACCTGTTCGCCTACTGGAACGCCGACAAGATGGTGCTCCGGATGAACAATGCCCGCGAGGTCGACGGGCGGACCGCGCCGGAGTACTACGCCCTGGTCCGGGACCTTGCCGGCAAGGCCGGCCTGCCGATGCCGAAGGTCTACGTCATCGACAGCCCGCAGCCGAACGCCTTCGCCACCGGCCGCAATCCCGAGAACGCAGCGGTGGCGGCGACGACCGGGCTGTTGCGCGCCCTCAGCCGCGAGGAAATCGCCGCGGTGATGGCGCATGAGCTCGGCCATGTGAAGAACCGCGACACGCTGACCATGACGATCACGGCGACGATCGCCGGTGCAATCTCGATGCTGGCCAATTTCGCGCTGTTCTTCGGCGGCAGCTCGCGCGACAACAACAACCCCTTCGGCTTCGTTGCCGTGCTGGTCGCCGCGATCGTGGCGCCGATCGCCGCCATGCTGGTGCAGATGGCGGTGAGCCGGACGCGGGAATATTCGGCAGACCGTGCCGCCGCCGAGATCACCGGCCGGCCGGCGTGGCTCGCCTCGGCGCTCGCCAAGATACACAATGCGGCGCGGCAGGTGCCGAACCCGGCGGCCGAACGCAATCCCGCGATGGCCCACCTTTTCATTATCAACCCCTTGTCGGGCGCACGCATGGACAACCTCTTCTCGACCCACCCCGCAACGGAGAACCGGATCGCCGCGCTCCAGGCGATGGAGGCCGAATTCGGCGGCGGCTTCTCGGGCTACGGCCATGCGCCCGCGTCGCCCGCCCGGGCCGCAACACCGGTGAGCGTGCCCCGCGTCGGACGGACCGGCCCCGCCTTCGACCGCCCGCGTGGGCCGTGGGGTTGAGGTCGAGGCAGGGAGCCGCACCCAAGGCCCGGCCGGCTGCGCCGGGCCTTGCCGTTCGCCAGGCAGCGGTCGGCCTGCTCACCGAGGTGCTCGACCGCAAGCGGTCGATGGAGGCGCTATTCGATCCGTCCTCCGGAGATGCGGCCTGGCGCGCCCTGCCGGAGCGCGACCGGCGGCTCGCCCGCGCCATTGTCACCGCGGCGCTACGCCACCACGGCCAGATCACCCACATCCTGTCGAGGCTGATCGAGCGTCCGCCGCGACGGGCGGGGGCCTTCCACCGCATTCTCGAAGTGGCGACGGCGCAGCTGCTCTATCTCGACGTGCCCGACCACGCCGCGGTCTCGGTCGCCATGGAACAGATCGGCGCCGACCGCGACGCCCTCCACTTCAAGGGCCTTGCCAACGCCGTGCTGCGGCGGCTCGGCCGCGAGCGTGATGCGATCATCGCCGGCAGCTCGTCCCCCCGCTTCGCGGTGCCGGACTGGCTGTGGCAGCGCTGGGTCGCCGCCTGGGGCGAGGCCACCGCCGCCCGGATCGTTGCGGCCAATCTCGAGGAGCCGGCGCTCGACCTCACGGTCAAGGCCGATCCCGCCGCCTGGGCCGAGACGCTTGGCGGAATGGTAGTGCCCACCGGCTCGGTGCGCCTGGTCCAGGAAGGGCCGGTCGAGGCGCTGGCCGGCTATGACGAGGGCGCCTGGTGGGTGCAGGATGCCGCGGCGGCGCTGCCGGCGCGGCTGCTCGGCGGCTTCGCCGGCAAACGGGTTGCCGACCTCTGCGCCGCGCCCGGCGGCAAGACTGCGGCCCTGGCGCTCTCGGGAGCAAGAGTGACCGCGGTCGACATCTCCGCGGGGCGGCTCAGGCGGGTCGACACCAACCTCCAGCGCCTCGGCCTCGAGGCCGAACTGGTCGAGGCCGACCTGCTGGCATGGTCGCCTCCGGAGCCGTTCGACGCGATCCTGCTCGACGCCCCGTGCTCGGCCACCGGCACGATCCGCCGCCACCCCGACATCCCCTGGCTGAAGCGGCCCGAGGACATCGCCAAGCTCGCCGTGCTCCAGGGCCGGATGATCGACAAGGCGGTGGGATGGCTCCGCCCCGGCGGAACACTGGTGTTCTCCACCTGCTCGATCGAACCGGAGGAAGGCGAGCACCAGATGGCGCAGGCGCTGCACCGCCACGCGCTGGAGATCGTGCCGGCGACGGCCGACGAGATCGGCGGAATAAGCGAGGCGCTGCTCCCCTCCGGAGCGGTGCGGACGCTGCCCTGCCAGCTGCCGGGGCCGACGCCGCGATTGTCGGGGCTCGACGGCTTCTTCATGATGCGGGTCAGGAAGCGCCGGACCTGAACGGCAGGGTGGGGTGTTCAGGGCGCAGCACGGGGACTAGTTTGACGTTCCTGAGCGCCGGCTGATTCGTCAGCCGGCGCCGCGATGTCGGAAGGCTGAGAGGACCATGGCGATCGGGCCGATAGCCGGTCAGGGGCGACAGCTTCGCTATGCCATGAGCGCCATGCAGCGGCAGATGACGTTCCGCTACCATGCGAGCGTCCTCTACCGCTGGCGCTACACCGGCGCCGTGCCCGAGCGGCTCCTGATCGCGCCGATCGACCTGCGCACCGCCGATCCCACCGTCGCGCTCGACATCTATGCCGGTCGCTTCGTCTTCTCTGGCGTCGGCGTCGACGCCGACGGGAACTCGATCTTCGAAGCCGAGCCGCCGAGCGAAGAGTGGGCGCGGGAGCTGCACGCCTTCGGCTGGCTGCGCCACCTCCGCGCCACCGACATGGCGATCTCGCGCTCGAACGCGCGCAGCCTGGTCGACGAATGGATGCGCCACGCCGGCCAGGCCGAGCCGGCGGCCTGGGAATCGGGCGTGGTGGCGCGGCGGGTGATCTCGTGGCTCAACCAGACGCCGCTGATCCTCGAAGGCTGCGACGTCACCTTCTACCGCCGGTTCATGAAGACACTCACCCGGCAGGTCCGCTACCTCCGGCGCACCGCCCATGACGGCCCGCAAGGCCTGCCGCGGCTGCGGGTGATGATCGCGCTCTGCTCGGCGGCGCTGGCGATGTCCGAGCAGCAGCGCTTCCTCAAGCAGGCGACGAAGTGGCTCGACCTCGAACTGGTCCGCCAGATCCTGCCGGACGGCGGCCATGTCAGCCGCAATCCGGCGGCGGTGCTTGAGCTGCTGATGGACCTGCTGCCGCTCCGCCAGGCCTTCAGCGCACGCGGCTCGCAGCCCTCGCGCATCCTGTTGTCGGCGATCGACCGAATGATGCCGATGCTCCGCTTCTTCCGCCAGGGCGACGGCAGCTTCGCCCATTTCAACGGCTGCGGCGACACCGCCTCCGACCAGCTCGCCACCGTGCTCGCCTATGACGACGTGCGGGGCGCGCCCCTGACCCACGCACCGCATTCCGGCTATCAGCGGATCGAGGCCGGCGACGCCATCCTCCTGGTCGACGCCGGGCGGCCGCCGCCAGTCGACTTCTCAACCAAGGCCCATGCCGGCTGCCTGTCGTTCGAGATGAGTGTCGGCCGCCAGCGCCTGATCATCAATTGCGGCGTGCCGGTCGCCTCGGCCGGACCGCTCCGCCGCCTTGCCCGGACCACCGCCGCGCACTCGACGGTGGCGCTCAACGACACCTCGTCCTGCCGTTTCCTGCAGCGCTCGTGGATGGGGGACTGGCTCGGCGAGGCGATCATCGCCGGGCCGACCCGCGTCCACTCGGAACGCCACCGCCAGAACGGCGCCACGGTGCTCCACATGCACCACAACGGCTATGTCGACCGCTACGGCATCGTCCACCAGCGGCAGATCAGCCTGTCCGACGCCGGCGACCGCCTCGACGGAGTCGACACCTTCCTCAGCCCGTCCGGCGGCCCGATCAGCCGCTCAGGCAAGGACGTGTTCACCATCCGCTTCCACCTCAGCCCCGGAGTCCAGGCAACGCCCACACCCTCGGGCCGCGGCGTGACGCTGCAACTGCCCGACGGCGAGACCTGGGAGTTCCAGACCAACGGGCCGGAGCTTGAACTCGAGGACAGCATCCTGATGTCCAACATCCGCGGCAACCGCAAGACGCTGCAGATCGTCATCCACGGCATCGCGCAGCACACGCCTCAGGTCGCCTGGATGATGCACCGGACCGCCGTCGGCGGACGCCGCCGCGTGTCGGCACCGCTCACCGACCGACGCAGCGACGCCGGCGCCCGCGGGTGAAGACCGCCGCGCCGCGACGGTTTTCACCCGGGCTTGCTTGACAGCGGCGGGGTCCGACAATAGGTTCCGCGCGAATTCAGGGGCCCGCAGCCCCCCATCTCTCGGTCAGAACAATGAAGATTCGCAATTCACTGCGCTCGCTCCGCAAGCGCCACCGCGCCAATCGCCTCGTCCGGCGGAAGGGGCGCGTGTACATCATCAACAAGACCAACCCACGGTTCAAGGCGCGCCAGGGCTGAGCCCGCCGTTCACGCGCGTTTGTCTTTGACCGTTGCCGCGATCGGGCGATACTCTCGCCCGATGCGCATGTTTTTGGCCACCCTCATCGCTTCTGCACTGGTGACCCCGGTTGCCGCCGGGACCGTCGGCACCGAGGAAACCGGCCCGTCGGTGAGCACCGAGGCGCCGGCGATGGCGGCCTCGCGGACCGAGCGCATCGACGCGCTGCTCGATTCGCTCAAGGCCGAGACCGACCCAGACGCGGCGGACGAGATCGAGAACAACATCCTGGCGCTGTGGCTCGAATCCGACAGCGACACGATCGACCTCCTGATGCAGTGGACGCTGAAGGCGATGGAGCGGAAGCAGTATCCCCGCGCCCTCGACTTCCTCGACCGCATCGTGCTGCTCGACCCCGACTATATCGAGGGCTGGAACAAGCGGGCCACGGTCTATTTCCTGCTCGACGACTACGGCAAGTCGATCGGCGACATCGGCAAGGTGCTGGAGCTCGAGCCGCGCCACTTCGGGGCGCTGAGCGGCCTCGGCATCATCATGCGCGCGATGGGCGACGACGAACGGGCCAAGGCGGCGTTCCGCGCCGCGCTCGAGATCGACCCGCATCTCGACAACATCCGCCAGGAACTGGATGCCCTCGAGGCCGAGACCGGCGGCCGCGAAATCTGAGCGCCGGGTTATGCCTCGGGCTCGACGAACGCCACCCGCAGCATGTTGGTGGCGCCGGGCTTGCCCAGCGGCACGCCGGCGGTGACGATGATGCGCTCGTGGGCATGGGCGAAGCCCTCGCGGAGCGCGACCCGGCAAGCATGATGGATCATGTCCTCGAACGTCCCCGGCTCGGGACCGGCGACGCAGTGGAGACCCCATACCAGTGACAGGCGGCGGGCGGTGGGCAGCACCGGCGACAGCGCGATGATCGGCGTCTGCGGCCGCTCGCGGGCGGCGCGCATCGCGGTGGCTCCCGACGAGGTGTAGCAGCAGATCGCGGCAAGGTGCAGCGTCTCGGCGATCTGCCTCGCCGCCGCCGAGATCGCATCCGCACCGGTCGACTCCGGCTCGGTGCGCTGGGCGTGCATGATGTTCTTGTAGTTGGGATCGAGCTCGACCTCGGTGGCGATGCGGTCCATCGTCTCGACCGCCTCGACGGGGAAATCGCCTGACGCCGACTCGGCCGACAGCATCACCGCGTCGGCGCCCTCGAACACGGCGGTGGCGACGTCCGATACCTCGGCGCGGGTCGGCACCGGTGCCTGGATCATCGATTCGAGCATCTGCGTCGCCACCACCACCGGCTTGCCGGCGCGACGGGCGGCGCGGGTGATCCGCTTCTGGATGCCGGGCACCCGCTCGAGCGGCAGCTCGACGCCGAGGTCGCCGCGGGCGACCATCAGCGCGTCGGCGAAGTCGATGATCGAATCGAGCCGTTCGACGGCTTGCGGCTTCTCGATCTTGGCCATCACCGCGGCACGGCCGCGGGCGACCTTCTTGACCTCGGCGAGATCCTCGGCGCGCTGCACGAAGGACAGCGCGATCCAGTCGACCTCGGCATGGAGCGCGGCCTCCAGGTCCGAGCGATCCTTCTCGGTGAGCGCGCCGAAGTCGATGGTCGAATCGGGAACGCTGACGCCCTTGCGGTCGGACAGGCGGACGCCGGCCTCGACCACCGCGACCGCACGGGTGGGCGATGCTTCGGTGACGCGGAGACGGACCTTGCCATCGTCGAGGAGCAGGCGGTGGCCGACCTCGAGAGCGGCGAGGATTTCGGGATGCGGCAGTTCGACCCGGACCTGGTCGCCGGGGGTGGGATCCGAATCAAGGACAATGACGTCGCCCGGCGCGATGTCTATGGCGCCCTCGGCGAACTTGCCCAGCCGCAGCTTGGGGCCCTGGAGGTCGGCGAGGATGCCGATCGGGCGGCCGACCTCGACCTCGACCTCGCGAATGGTCGACACCATCGCCCTGAGGCGGGGGTGATCGGTATGGCTCATGTTGATGCGGAAGACGTCCGCGCCGGCATCGAAGAGGCGTCTGATGATCGCCTTTTCCGAAGAAGCTGGGCCGAGCGTGGCGAGTATCTTGACCTTGCGCGACCGCCTCATCGGCCGCCCGTGCCGGTCTCACCGGGCTCCGTCAACTGGACGGTCCAACTCGGCTGCTCCCGGGTATCGACCTCGAAGAATCCACTGCGATCAAATCCGCGCGCCACGCAATCCTCAATCCCATGAATGGTGAACATCTTGTCCCGGGTGCAAAGCATCGCCTTGCCGCCCCAGGCCCCGCCCTGATCGTAGTCCAGCGCGTAAATGTAGTAGTAGCGAGAAACGAGCGGCCCCGCCATCAGGGTCTCGCAAGCCGAGGCCGCGATGTTCCACCAGCCCTCGGTGGTCCAGCGCCGGCCGTCCTTGTAGCCGATCGCGACCCCGACGCGGCTTCCCGACTTGTTGCAGAGGCGCAGGCCGCTGGCGCTGCCTTCGGCCGACAGCGCGCCGGTCACCCCGGCCGGCGTCGCCCCCGCCTCGAGCAGACGGACCTCGACCGGCCCCCGGTTCTGGTTGATCATCAGGAAGGCGCCCCCGGCCACCGCCGCAAGCAGCACGATGCTGGCGGCGACGACAGCCTTTCGGTACCAAGATCTGGGTGCGCGCGATGGCATCGGGTCGGTGAAAATGCGAACCGGCTCGTCGGGTTACAGAGTGCCGCACTTATCGCGCGGCACGTTTCATCCTGTCAACGATTGTGCTTTGCATTTTCATGATCTCTCACCCTCCGGGAATCGCGCTCGGCAGCCCGATTCGCGCACTCAATTCCGGGAAGGCGGCGGCATCATGGCCCAGCCCCCCGGCAGGCGCGGCAAGGTTGCCCCCAACCTGTGGCAACGCCGTGACGCTGTCTCTATCATTGCGCCATGGAAATGATCCCCGCCCCGGCCGACGCCGGATTCATGCCCTTTGCAACCATTGAAGGCGACCCGGCGAGCGGTCTCCTCATCATCTGCGATCACGCCGAGAACCGACTTCCGTCCCATTATGGGACACTCGGCCTCGGGCCGGACGCGCTGATGCGCCACATCGCCTGGGACCCGGGGGCGAAGGCGGTCACGCTCGCCCTCGCCCGGCGGCTCGGCGCGCCGGCCGTACTGTCGCGATTCTCACGCCTGCTCATCGACCCCAATCGCGGCCGCGACGACCCGACGCTGATCATGCGACTCTCCGACCGGGCGCCGATCCCCGGCAATCAACGGATCGATGACGGCGAACGGGCCGAGCGGATCGAGCGATACTATCTTCCCTATGACGCGGCGGTCGGCGCGGCGGTCGGGCGGATGATTGCCGCGGGGACGCCGCCGGCGATCGTCTCGATCCACAGCTTCACCCCGGTGTGGCGCGGACGCGGCCGGCCGTGGCAGGCCGGAATCCTCTGGGATGCCGACCCGCGGCTGGCGACGCCGCTGATCGAGCGGCTGCGGGCCGACGGCGATCTCCTGGTCGGCGACAACGAGCCCTATTCCGGAGACCTCGCCGGCGACACGCTCTACCGCCACGCCACCCGGCGGGGACTCGCCAACGCCCTGATCGAGATCCGCCAGGACCTGATCGCCGACGACAGCGGCGCGGAAGCCTGGGCGGATCGGCTCGCGCCCATCCTCGCCGACCTCAACCGCGACCCGGAGTTGCACGCGATCCGGCATTTCGGCTCGCGCAGCGGACCAGTAGACCCTATCTGACGACGACGACCATCATCAATGACGAGCGAGGCCCGCCCAATGACCCAACGCGACGAAGCGATGCGCATCGAGCTCGAGGCTGCCGCCTTCCGCCGCCTGGTCGAGCATCTCCGCGAACGGACCGACGTCCAGAACATCGATCTGATGAACCTCGCCGGCTTCTGCCGGAACTGCCTGTCGAACTGGTATCGCGAGGCGGCCGAGGACCGCGGCATCGCCCTCAGCAAGGACGACTCCCGCGCGATCATCTACGGCATGCCCTATGCAGAATGGCAGGCGCGCTATCAGACCGAGGCGAGCCCCGACAAGCTCGCGGCCTTCGACAAGAACCGGCCGCAGCACTGACCGGGGCGGGCGGCGCCTGTCGGCGGCGTCGGAGGGGGCATGAGCAGCAAGGACGACGCGCCGAAGCCGGTGAACCTCGCCCTCCAGGGCGGCGGCGCCCATGGCGCCTTCACCTGGGGCGTCCTCGACCGGCTGCTCGAGGACGGTCGTATCGCGTTCGACGCCATCTCGGGCACCAGTGCCGGGGCGATGAATGCGGTGCTGGTGGCCGACGGCTTCGAGCGCGGCGGCCGCGACGGGGCGCGCGAGCGGCTGCACGAGTTCTGGCTGCGGGTCAGCCGCGGCGGCAGGATGGATCCGGGCCTTGAGGTGCTCGAGGAAATCATGGGATTCTGGCGCTCCTCGCTGCAGCCCTTCGCCTTCTTCCCACGCTTCGCCACCCTCACCTCGCCCTACCGATTCAATCCGCTCAACATCAATCCGCTCCGCGACCTGCTCGAATCGCTGGTCGATTTCGACCGGGTGCGCGGCTGCAAGGAGATGCGGCTGTTCATCTCCGCAACCAACGTGCGCACCGGCAAGATCAGGGTGTTCAGCGGCAAGGAGGTGACCGCCGACGCCGTCATGGCCTCGGCCTGCCTGCCGAACCTTTTCAAGGCGGTCGAGATCGACGGCGAGGACTACTGGGACGGCGGCTACATGGGCAACCCGGCGCTGTTCCCGTTCTTCGAGGACAAGCGCACCGACGACATGCTGCTCATCCAGATCAATCCGGTGCGGCGAGACCACGTGCCGCGGACAGGGGCCGAGATCGCCGAGCGGGTTAGCGAAATCACCTTCAACGCCTCGCTGCTGCGCGAGCTCAGGGCGATCGACTTCGTCAACCGCCTGCTCGCCGAACATCGGCTCGACGCATCGCGCTACCGGCCGAACCGCGTTCACCGCATCGACGCCTCGAAGGCACTCGAGAAGCACAGCGCGGCGACCAAGATGGACACAAGCTGGAGGTTCTTCCAGGAACTCCACGCGGCGGGGCGGGAGGCGGCGGGCGACTTCCTGCAAGACCACTACAAGGACGTCGGGATCCGCTCGACCTTCGATCTCCGCGAAGAGTTCATCTGACCGGGCGCCTTCGCTCGCGCCCGAGCCTGCCGTTCCTGGCGGACGCGGCGGCGAGGAATGTTCAGACGATGCCGGGGAGTGTCGGCATCTCGGGCTCGGCGCCCTCGATCACGAGGATCCGCTGCTTGGTGCGCGCACCGCCGCTCGCGGAGAAGCCGCCGATGCCACCGCCGGCGGCCACGACCCGGTGGCACGGAACGATGATGGCGAAGGGATTGCGCCCGAGCGCACGGCCGACGGCACGGGCGGCGCCAGGCTCACCCAGGCGCGCCGCGACCTCGCCATAGGTCAGCGTTCGGCCGGCCGGAATGGTGCGGGCGACGGCATAGACCCGGGCCTCGAATTCCGGCACCCGGCGCATGTCGAGGACGATGTCGCCGAGGTCGCGCGGCTCACCCTGGAGCAGATCGCGGATCGCGGCGATCGCCGCCGCCACAGGGTCGGGGATGGCGCTCTCGACCGCGGGAGGGCAGGCGCGAAGGAGACGGGCTCGGGTCGCCTCCGGGCTCGGCTCGGGCAGCTGCAACGCGGCGATCCCCCGCGGACCCCAGGCGATGCCACAGGTCCCGATCGGGGTATCGAACAGCGCGAAACCGAAATCCGCCATGGTTCCTTCAAAGATGCCGGATCTCTGCCGGCCGGTTCCACCAGTTGTCGTGCCGGCCGTCGGCATAGCGGACCGGCGCCGCGATGAGCTCGGCCGGCGCGGCGTCGTCGAGGCAGGCCAGCTGGACGGCAACGAAATCGCCGCCAAGCTGCTCGAGATGACCGCGGCCGAACGGCCGAACGCCACAATGCCGGCAGAAGACATGATGCCCCACCCTGTGGCCGAACCGATAGTCCGAAAGCGCATCGTCGCCGGAGAGGAGGCGGAAGGCATCCGGCCTGACCAGCGCGTTCCAGCTCCGGGTCTTGGTGCAGAAGGTGCAATTACACCTGCCGGTGCCGGCGGCAAGGTCGATGTCGGCCTCGAAGCGTATCGCGCCGCAGTGGCAGCTCCCGTGGTAGGTCTTCACGGCCATCGCGATGGTTCTCCTTTTGATCGCCGATAGCCGAGCATCGTCCGCGGTCGCGACAGGAAATGGCAGGAGTCCTACTCGCTGCGAGGCAGCTTGTGCTCGCGCCGCCAGTCCGCCACCAGAACCGCCCGGCGCCGCGGATAGCGCTCGCCGGTCGCGGCGAGCTCGGCGATGCGGTCGGTGCGGAAGTGGCGGAAGCCAGACCGCAGCTCGCACCAGGCCGCGATCGTCCGGCGGTCGTCGTAGAAGGAGAGCGCGATCGGCCAGATCAGCCTTGTCGTTTCGGCGCCCTTCTCGTCGGTATAGCCGATGCGGATCTTGTGCTCGCGGCGGATCGCTTCGCGCAGTGGCGCAAGCAGGTGGCCGTCCGGGTCCGGCGTCCAGCGCGGCGGCGCCCAGAGGCCGGTGGCGGCAATTGCGTCGCGGAGATCGGCCGGGGCGGCGGCGGCGATCTTGGCAAGGGCATTCATGGCGGCAGCGGCCAGCGGCGCATCGCCCTGACGGCCGACAAAGCGCACGCCCAGCACCAGCGCCTCGAGCTCGGCCTCGTCGAACATCAGCGGCGGCAGGAAGAAGCCCGGCCTGAGCAGGTAGCCGAGGCCGGCCTCGCCGTCGATCGGCGCACCGAGGCCGGTGAGGACCTGGATGTCGCGATAGATGGTGCGGACCGAGACGCCGAGCTCGGCGCTGAGATCGGCAGCCGTCACCGG
>Ga0207773_100635_pt1 | contig 12685 bp, 6 predicted proteins | sample TtaePargueraPR_2_FD_187281 | JGI IMG/M metagenome (GOLD analysis project Ga0207773, IMG submission 187281) | Aerobic enrichment media microbial communities from Bioluminiscent Bay, La Parguera, Puerto Rico - Tt and M1 (3) (SPAdes) | ecosystem: Environmental > Aquatic > Marine > Unclassified ...
GAGGCCGATGGCCTGCCAGTCGAGCTTGCGCGGCGTGCCGATCATCTCCAGCAGGAAGTCCTTCTGGTCGCGGCCCAGCTCGTGGGCGAGCTCGGCCGTGATCGACTGCACCGCGAAGGCGCGCGGGATGTTGGAGACCGAGCGGAACCAGCCGACGCGGGTCTCGGCATAGGCCCGGCATTGCTCGGCGAGGACGTTCGGGATCTCGTAGGGCATGTCCTCGAGGCCCATGCCGATCTCGATGCCGAGCTGCACGCCTTCGTCGGGCGCGAAGGTCGAGAGGATCGAAGTCGCCGCGCTGCGGTGACGCCAGGCGACGGGCTTGTCGTCGGCATCCAGCCCGATGTCGATCTTCTCCACCGAGGTGGTGTGGTAGAAGCCGTGCCGGATGTCGTCCTCGCGCGTCCACTGCACGCGCACCGGCGCGCCCAGCTCGCGCGAGAGGTAGGCGGCCTCCATGACGAAGTCGCACTTCGACTTGCGCCCGAAGCCGCCGCCCAGCAGCGTCACGTTCACCTTCACGTCCTCTTCCTTGACGCCGAGGAAGTCGGCGACGTCGACACGCGTGCCGTAGGGGCTCTGCACGCAGGCCCAGACCTCGCACTTGCCGTCCTTCACGGAGGCCAGCGCCGCCGGCGGCTCCATCGGCGCATGCGCCATGTGCGGCTGGTAGTATTCGCGCGCGAAGACCTTGGCGGCCGAGGCGAATGCCGCCTCTGCATCACCCTGCTGGCGCACCGGGTCGCCCGGCTTGCCCGCCGAGGCGCGCAGCGCCTTTTCCTGTTTCTCCGTGCTCGCCTTGCCGTGCGGGCCGGCGTCCCAGTCGATGGTGAGGGCGTCGCGTCCCTGGATGGCGGCCCAGGTGTTCTTCGCCACCACGGCGATGCCGCCCAGCGGCTTGAACTTGGAGCCCATCGGGCTGCCGGGGATCTCCAGCACCTTCACCACGCCGGGCACCGCCAGCGCGGCGGCGGCGTCGTAGGACTTCACGGTGCCGCCGACCACGGGCGGGCGCGCCACCACGGCGGTGAGCATGCCGGGGACGTTCACGTCGGCGGCGTAGACCGCCTTGCCGGTGGTGATGTCGTGCAGGTCGACGATCTTCACCTGCCCCTTGCCGATGTAGCGGAACGCCTTCTCGTCCTTGAAGCTGAGCTGGTCGCGCGGCGGCACCGGCAGGGCCATGGCCGCTTCGGCCAGCTCGCCGTAGCCGAGCCGGCTGCCGAGGGTCTTGTGGACGACCTCGTGACCAATGGCCTGGACGTTGGCGATGTCGGTCTGCCAGCGCTCGGCGGCGGCCTGCTCCAGCATGCGCCGCATGGCGGCGCCGATCTCGCGGGCCGGCTGGATGTGGTGGCGCAGGCTGCGCGAGCCGTCGGTGTCCTGGTTGCCGTACTTCTTCTCGTCGCCTTCGGCCTGGACGATCTTCACGCGGTCCCAGTCGGCTTCCATCTCGTCGGCGACGACCATGGGAATGGAGGTGCGCGAGCCGGTGCCCATCTCGGCGCGGTGCGCCATGATGGTCACGGTGCCGTCGCGATCGATGGAGACGAAGACCAGCGGGTTGGTCACCACGCCGTTCGGCATCTCGAGGCCGCCATGCTTGTAGCTGACGAAGGCCTCGGCGGTGCCCGGCAGGAACTGCATCGCGAGCGCGAAGGCGGCGGTGCCTTTCAGGAAGCCGCGGCGGCTGACGTTCTCGATGACGGCATGGCCGAGGGAAGCCGGCGCGGCTAGCCCCAGTTCACGGTGGATGTGGCTCAGCATGGCCTTACACTCCCGTCGAGGCGCGGCGCACGGCGCCGACGATGCGCTGGTAGCAGCCGCAGCGGCAGATGTTGCCTTCCATCTGGCTGAGGATCTCGGCGTCGCTGGGATTGGGCGTCGCGGCGAGCAGCGAGGCAGCCTGCATGATCTGGCCGGCCTGGCAGAAGCCGCACTGCGGCACGTTCAGGTCGCGCCACGCGACCTGGACCGGGTGGTTGCCGTCCGGCGACAGGCCCTCGATGGTGGTGACGCTGGCGTTGCCCGCATCGCCGACGCTGGTCTGGCAGCTGCGCACCGCCTGGCCGTCGAGGTGGACGGTGCAGGCGCCGCACAGGCCGGTGCCGCAGCCGTACTTAGTGCCGTTGAGCCCCAGCTCGTCGCGCAGGTACCAGAGGAGGGGGGTTTCCGGATCGCCGTCGAACTGCCGCTCGACGCCGTTGACCCTGAGGCTGACCATCTTGAGCTCTCCCGCTGCTGTCGTTGTCGGAGGTTCCCGAGCCTGCGAGCTTGCGCCCGCTCTTGCCGATGCGTCTATGGGCCGACAGTCCGATGGCGGAACTCCGGCGCAAGGCGCCGGGCCGCCCCGGGCGGCCGGTCACGAAAACGTGAAGGGAGAAACGGCGGCTAACCGCCTGGCGTCATTGGGCGGCGGTCATGCCGGCGCGGCGGGCGGCCTGGCGCCCACGCGCCTCGGCCTCGGCGCGCGCCTTGGCGACGGCGGCCTCGGCGGCCTGCGTGAGGTGGAACATCTCCAGCTCCTCCGCCTCGCCGTGGTCGAGCACCGGCGCCAGCGCCTTGTCGGTATAAGTCTTCGCCAGCGGATCCCGCTCGACGCGGCGGCGCAGGCGGTGCAGGCGCCAGGCGTAGAGTCCGAGGCCGGCGTAGTTCCGCGCGAGGCGCGCCAGTTCGCGCGGATAGAAGAGGAGGGCGTTCTCACGCGGCAGCTCCGGCCGGCGCTCGCGGCGCACGCGGCGGCGCAGATAGCCGCACTGCTGCGGGTGGACCCGCTCGTAGCGCATGGCGCCGTAGATCTGCAGCAGGTTCTGCCAGAGGCGCACCGGCTTGATGCCGTCGGCGACGGCGCGGCGCATCAGCGTCTCGGCGTGCTCCAGGGTGTAGTAGTGGTCCCAGGCGTCCCAGTAGGCCTGCTGCAGCTCCTCGCGCGTCATCAGCGGATGCTCGAAGGTCACGCTCTCGAGGTCGTACTTGTTGAGGTCTGGGTCCATCCATACGCCGCGCGTGTAGAGGTTCTTGTGGTCCTCCGATCCCGGCAGCGGCGTCAGGATGGTGATCTCCAGCACGTCGACCGGGATCTCCCGCTGGATGATCTCGAGATCGCGCCTGATGCTTTCGGGCGTGTCGTTCGGCAGCCCCATGATGAAGCCGGCATAGGTCACCACCTGCTGCGCGCGCCAGGCCTGGAACATCCGGCGGTACTCGGTGATCTTGTTCTGGTTCTTCTTCATCTCCTTGAGGTTCGCCGGGTTGATGCTCTCCAGTCCTATGAAGACCTGCTTGCAGCCGGCCTTCTTCGCCTTTTCGATGAAGCCGGGGATCTTGTGCGCCAGCACGTCGACCTGGATGAGGAAGCGGATGTCGATGCCTTGCTCGCGCAGCTCGGCCATGCGGTCGAAGATCGCTTCCCAGTTCCTGTTGCGGGCGAAGTTGTCGTCGGTGATGAAGTAGTGGGTGACGCCCTGGGCATGGTTGGCGCGGATCAGGCGCTCGATGTCGTCGGCGCTGCGGTAGCGCGACTTCCTGCCCTGCACGTTGATGATGGTGCAGAAGGAGCACTGGAAGGGGCAGCCGCGCCCGGCGTCGAAGCTGCTGAGCACGCCGTCGTAGCGGCGCACCAGGCTCTCTGGCAGGAAAGGCGTGACGGCGCCCTGCAGATCGGGCAGCTCGGCCAGCGTGTTGTAGACGGGCTGCAGGCGGTCCTCGAGGGCATCGCGCAGCACGCGGGCGAGATGATGCTCGGCCTCGCCGGCGAACAGCGAGCAGCCGAGGTCGAGCGCTTCCTGCAGGCTCTCGTGGAGGCCCGGCAGCATGGAGAGGCAGCCGCTCACGTGGAAGCCGCCGATCGCCACCGGCAGGCCCGCCGCGCGGAACCGGCGGGCGATGTGGAGCGCGCGCGGATACTGGTTCGACTGCACGCCGACCAGGCAGACGAGGCCGCCGCCGCCCGCCTTTTGCGCCGCCTGGTGGCGGGCGACGATGCGCCTGAAGGGCAGCACGATGTTCATCTCGTCGTAGGCGTCGAGCTCCAGCTCGACGTCGGGGCCGAGGCCCTGGCGCGCGTCGAGGTCGAGCGCGAGGCCGTAGAGTGCGGCCAGCGAGTTCGACGGGATCCAGGCCTTGCGCCACTGGATGACGTAGCCGTCCTTGTCGTAGTGCGACGGCTTGATCAGCGTCAGCTGGAAGATTCGGGCAGCGGCGCCGCCGCCCTCATGGGCGGCAGGCCCGGCGGTAACAGACATTGGCAGGTCCCCCTCGACCGGTCCCGAGCCGCTGCGCGTTCCTGCAGCGTCATCGGAGCCAAACGTCCACACGCGACTTCTTGCGGCGGAGTCTAGCACGCCCGTTGGGGCGGGGCCACGCCCGGGTATGACAGGGGAGGGGTGACGCTCAGGCGGGCTCGAGCCCGAGCGCTCGGCGCCTTTTCTTCGACAGGCCGGCGGCGACAAGGGCGTGCGAGCGGGCGAGGTAATCCTTCAACTCGGCGTCGCTGAGGCCGGGCTTGCCGTAGTGCTGGATCCACTTGAGCCCGCGCGAGGCGAGATAGGGGGCCGGCCTGAGGCCCGGCTGCTCCTTCAGGATCTCGAAGGCGAGCTCGCTTACCTTGAAGGTGACGGCGGCCTCGCCCTTGCCCTCGGCCCGGGCGAGGGCGAAGACCTTGTCGCCGACCTTCCAGACGTCGGCGCCGCCCCACTGGACGACATGGCTGGTGGCCGGCAGCCGGCGGCAGAAGTCGTTGAAGGGTTTGGCTTTCATCGGACGGCTGCGGCTCCCGGCGGCGGTCTGGACGCCCGCCAGCGTAGCCGGGCCGCGGGCGAGGGCAAGCCCCGCCGCGCCGCCGGCTGCGAGATTGCTGCCAGGCTGCCGCCAGGGGCTTGTTCTCCAACCCCTCGGGGGAATCACGATGCGATCACGCAGCGGGAGTAGCGTGCAGGGATCTACCGCTCGCGTCCCGATTCTTGAAGGAGGGCACAATGCAGTTCCGGTTGCTGGCAATCCTGCTCGTCACGATGGTCGCGCTGCTTGCCGTCGAACCGTCGGCCTCCGCCTGTCCTGCCAATCAGGTTCGCTGCGGCCAGAATCTCTGCTGCTGAGCCGAACAGCTCCAAGGAGGGAGCCATGAAACTGCTTATCGCCGGCGGTGTCGGTATCCTCGTGCTGCTGCTAGTGGCGGCCGTGGTCTCGATGTTCGCGACCGTTACGATCGCCGATGCCGCCCACTATCTCGGTCGCTACGAACCAAGCCAACTCGTAGGCCCGCAGTTGGGGCGCATGTACCAGTTCGCCGACGGCAAGCTGCTGGGCGATCCGGTGTGCGATCTGGAGCTGGACGAGAGCCAGGTGGACGGCCCCACTGTGGCCGACTACCGGTTCACCAACGTCGTCGGGGAACTGCTCCCGTTCCTGGCGGCGTTGAATCGCTTCCTCTGGGGTGGTGAGGCGGTCGTCGGCGTGCCGACTCTGGGACAGCAAGGCCGCTCATCGTTGGCTTGGCGTGCGACGGAGACATACCTCTCCCCTGCGGCAAAATTCGAGGTGCAGGCCGCCTGCTCGACCGCGGTCGAGCGTCTCATTCAGCAGGGCGCCGTGGTGTGCACCATCTCAGCCGTACTGACGGCGAACGTCGCGGGAGCGCCACCCTACGCGGTGCGCTTCAAGGATGAATGCGTCAGCTATTGCCCCTCGGCGAGAGTCGGATCGCACGTCATCGCCCTGCAGGCCTGTCCGCGCACGGCGCAGTTCGTGCCGAAGCCTTCTTTCGCGAACGTGTCGTTCTCGACCTGGGTCAAGGCCAAGCTGGGCCTGATCAGCTTCGATCCCGTGAGCCACGTCCACGCGACTGCCCTGGGCCAAGCCACGCAGTGACGTGCGCAAGGACAATCTCAGGTTGTTATTTCGCGGGCAGGCCCCATTGTTTGATGCAGAGCCGGGGCGGCAGCGCCCGCGGACGGCAGGGGTCGCTTGACAGCCCCGGCCCCCAGGCCATATACGCTGCCTTCACCTCTGAGGCGGGGTAGCTCAGCCGGTTAGAGCAGCGGAATCATAATCCGCGTGTCGGGGGTTCGAGTCCCTCCCCCGCTACCATCAAAAGGCCCGTTATCTCAAGCAGATAGCGGGCCTTTCCTATTGCGGCGTGGGCCTTTCATGTCGCATTCGTGTTGCAACGCTTTCCTGAGGATTTCCACCGATTTCCAGCGAGTACCGGCAAGTCCGTGCGACATGCGTGCGACATGGAATACCCCCCTCAATGGTGATTCAATCCCACGAGCGGCAGAGCGACCGATACTCAACCGCATAATCATCCCGCACGCGGCAGTGGGCCCGCTGCGCGGCACGCGGGGTCGGGCTGTTTGTCGGCGTCGGTGCAAGAATCGTTGGTTTGCGGGGCTCGCAACCAACCGTGCCGAAACTGGCCACTCGAGCATCAGCCTCGCGGAAACAGGAAGTGGAACCGTTAATTTATCGGGGCTCTCCGCCCCCTCGGTAAGGGTGAGGTCGGGTGTTCAATTCACCCCGGCGGCACCATTTATCATATTGAAATAATTTAAATATTTAGCGCCACCCTGACTCGGCGTTCTGCACCAAAAAGCGGAACGCCGCGCGAACATGCGCGAAAAACCCGGGGAGAACCCGGGAGGATGTTTGCTGGCTGTTCCGAGTGTGAATCGCGCCAGTAGGTTGACCCCGCCCAACGGAAGAGCAACTTCTTGATTTCTATATACAATGTGTGAACGGGCGGGGTCAAGATCGGCGCCGACAATGACCCCACCGAACCTAAGAATTGCCGCGCGAAGTCAAGCATTTGATGCTAACCGGCCCAGGGGGCAGTCCTCGGCGTCGATTCACACCGATGGGGAAATTTGCCGATGCGACCCAGAGAAAGGGATGGAAGTATTAACGGCTGAAGAAGCCCGGTTTCTACCCAACCCGCAATTGCTTACGGCAAATCAAATCTGCATGATACCTAGTGGGGGGTGGATAGATGCTAGTGACTCGTGATTCGATATCGGCCGCTTCGGCGGGCTTAACGCGGCGAATGCTCCAGCTCGCGCCGGGCAGCCTGTGGCCCCCGCATCGCTGTAGGGCCTGATTGTTTGATGGCAGTCCGATTTGCCTCGACATCGGCCGCAGCTATGCCGGGCTATCTCTTTCAGCATCGCCTCTTCGGCTGCTGCAAGGTTATCAGGGTCGATGGACGTAGGGTGGAAGTCAAGCTCTGCGATGTCGGGGGTCGGCGCCTCTTCTCGCTTCAAGCGTTCGAAGGTGGCGACTTCAAGCGGACGACACTCCATGCGGGCGCGCTGGCGACCTGTGCGCACGGGCAGTGTGCGATCAATGCTCTTGTCGACAGCGACGAAGCGGGCCCGCGCCACTACCGCGTCATTTATGAGGACGGTTTAGGCGCGACGGTGAGTGAAGTCGAACTTCTGCCATTGCCGGCGAGCCTCACTGATAGCCTTCCTGCGCGCCTCCTCCAGGGTCGAACTGATCCTTATGCGCTGTTTTCTGCCCGGCATCGGTTGCTCGTGGCGCTCACGCGCTTTAACCGACAAGTGGGCGGGCTGCGCGCCTTGCTGGCTAGCCGTATTGACCTTCACCCGCATCAGGCCTTCGTCGCGGGAACCGTCATCTTGGATCCGGTGCGGCGGTACATCCTCGCTGACGAAGTAGGCCTGGGCAAAACGATTGAAGCCGGGATCATTTTGCATGACCTTCTGTCGCGACGCCCGGACGCCCGCGTCCTCGTCCTCACGCCCGGCTCGCTGACTCGCCAATGGCTGTGCGAAATGCACAGCAGTTTCGGTGGCCAGGCGTTCAAACTTGCCGATCTTCATCCAATCCAGTCTGTCGATTTAAGTCGCTGGTCCAAGGTCATCTGCTCGACAAATTATGCACTCGACGGTCTCGACGAGTACCTACTGGCGGTTCCCTGGGATCTGGTAGTGGTCGACGAGGTCCATCATCTGCTCAATGCGCCGCACCTATACGAATTGGTGGAGCAACTCTCGCGCAGCGCGCATGACCTTTTGCTGCTCAGTGCAATTCCAGTTCGTCGGCGCGAGTCCGAACTCTATCGACTTCTCGCGTTGCTCGACCCGCGAACCTATGCCAAGAACGGCACCGGCGAAAACGCGTTTCTCGCCATCTACGAGGCACAGGAACCGCTCGGGCGCCGGCTCAACCTGCTGTCGCACGACCTTGCAGACCTAGAGAGCGGCGAAGCCACCAATAAGGATGTAGTCGAGCGCCTTGGTCGCCTGTTGTCGCTGCCGATCCTTCAAGAAGACGAGCAGCTTCAAGCGCTGCTTGCCGCCGCCGAAGCCGAACCCGCGCGCGCTGCGTCGCTCGCGCAAGAGGCCCATTTGTTAGTCTCGGATCGCTATCGCGTCAATCGCCGTATCCTTCGCAATCGCCGAGAACGGCTGGTCACCCAGGATCGTCTGCCGGCGATTGCCCGCATGCCGGCGCCACTATACTACGAAGCCGATCAGATCGAGGGCGAGGCAGTTACTGCGGCTGAGGCAATGCTTGCGGCGCTCGCCGCCGACACCAGCCTGTCACGTGACATCCTGCGTCCGTTCAGTCGCATCCTCCTGCAAGCGCTGGTCGATCCCATCGCCACGCTCGACGTACTAGTCGCGGTGCGCGATGCAAAGGCGGCAACGGTTAATTCTTATGGTCGGGAAATGCTGAACGCGGTGGTTGGTCTGGGTGGTGACCGCTGGACCGTCCAGCTGCACACCGCCTGCGCGGGCGTCAAGGCGCACGTCGATCCTCGCCTCCTGTCAGCTGGGCTCCGCATGGCGTCCAACTGGCGCTCATCGCAGTCGTCATCAGGCCGCTGGGACGCGATCGTCTCGCTGTTGCACAGGGAGATCGCCGCCAACCGGAAGACGCTGGTGTTTGCCGGCTTCCCCGGCGTCGCGCAAAGGCTCACTACGCTCCTCAAGGACGTGTTCGGCGAGAAGTCCGTGACCGAGTTCCGCAACGATCTCGATGACATGACAAAGGAGGAAAATGTCCGGCGCTTCCGCGCCGAAGCCAACGTCTCGATCATGGTCAGCGATGAAAGCGGCGGAGAAGGGCGCAACTTCCAGTTCGCGCATAGTCTCGTCCACGCTGACCTCCCTTGGCACCTTGCGGTAATCGAGCAACGCATTGGTCGCCTTGACCGTCTTGGCCGGGAGGCCATTTCCAACCAAGTCATTTCACATATCTGCGTCAGCGCTGGCGCGTGGGAATCTGGCCTTTTTGCCTGCTACCATGACGGACTTGACCTGTTCGGGACGTCGGTCAGCGGACTGGAATTCGCGCTGCGGCACCTCCAGGACGAGATAGTCGATGCGGCGCTCACAGGTGGTCAGGACGAGATGCTCGACCTAGTGCCTCGGCTGCAGGCGATTGCCGCGGAAGAACGCGTCCGCGACGACAGCGAAGCGTTGCTCGATGAAGCCTCCTATCATGCGGCACGCGCTGAACGTTTCATGCACACGCCGTCGCCCGAAATTGAGGTCGCGCTGGAGGCCGCTTTTCTCAACTATTTTCGGATACTGGCCGGTGGCAAAGGCGTCTCAAGACACGAGAGCGCAGACGGATCCGAGGGCTTATGGTGCCTGCGGCCCGGAAATGTCCGGCAGGGGGAACTCACAATCGTTGATAAGGACGCGGAGGGCGAGCTTTCCAAGCGCATCGGAACCTTCCGGCGCGCGCTCGCGCAGCGGCAGCGCGATGCAGAATTTTTCACCTACGGCAATCCACTGTTTGACGCCGTAGTCGAATCACTCGGCCATCGTCTGACTGGGCGGACCTACGCGATTGCCTGCCAGGCCGCTGGCGCGAGCAGTTTTATCGGCCTCGAGATGATTATCGCGGCTCGCCCGACCCTCAACGCGAGCGACATCTCGCCAAGTCTTTTGAACCTCGCGGAAGCGATCTTTGGGGCACGGCGGCGGCCGTTGTTCGTGCCTTTGTTTCAGGGCCAGAAGGTCGATGGACGGCAACTGGCAACCCTACGAACTTCACTGTCAGCGAAAGGCGAAGGGCCGCGCTGGCGCGATCTTAGCGGCGACGAGGTCCAGCAGTTCGTCCGGCGGGTCGACGGCGATCTGTCGACCTGCCTTAATCGCGCAATGGAGCACGACATCCCCGCCGCAAGACAGGTTTTCGCACGGGAATTGGCCGAGCCGCTGGCTTCCGAACGCAAACGCATTGAGCTTCAACGGCGCCAGTTGATTGAAGGTGGGGATGCCGCTGGAGCAGCCGAAGCGGACATGTTGGAGCGCTACGCCGCGCTGATCGACAGCTGGGACGTTGTCCTCGACGGGATCGGCTTTCTGGCCGTCAATGTTCGGGGCTAATATGGCGAGCTTAGCCCCTTCCGCGGGAGAGCCGACCCTGGCGCAGCAATTCCGCACCGCTCTGTCGACCGGGACTGCTCCCGAGACGATCGTACAGCCACCCTCGACCTGGCACGCCGACTATCCCCGCTGGCGCTTCTTGTCGTTGCTCCAGCGTTGTTCCACGCCCACGCTGGATCATGGCGTACTGCTGCGGCAGTCGGTACGCTGGTCGCGCGGGAAGCTCTTTGTGGGGAGCTGGACGTCCGCACTCGCCTCCGTCGGCGAGGCATGCGGGGTCACGCTTTCCGCGGCAGGCGATCTGATCGCTGCTCCCTACTGCCCGGATTGGCTGTCCGAAGAGAGGTGGCCCGAAGGCCATGGTCTCGACGAACCGCCCTTTCTAGCAATGCCCGACGAGAGCCTCCCCGCAGAACCGTGGCTCTGGTCGCTAGCAAAAGGCAAAACAAATGGGCAAATGCGCAGGTGGCACTCTGCCGGGCAGAAGGAGGCCTGCTGGCAGGCGCTGACGGCGCCGCCCGGCTCGACTACCCTGCTGGGCTTGCCGACCGGCGCGGGCAAGAGCTTAAGCTTCCAGCTTGCGGCGCGTTTCAGCGCTGGTGTCACGATCATTGTGGTCCCGACGACGGCGCTCGCGATCGACCAGTACATCGCCGCCAAGGAAGTCTTGATCGACTTCCCACATCTCGGCCCGCGCTATTATTCCGCCAACGATCCTGACAGCGATCCTGCAGCGGTGCGCGCCGCCTTGCGCGATGGGAGTTGCCGATTGCTCTTCGCATCACCAGAATCCTGTGTGTCAGGCAGCTTGCGTGCAGTGATCGACGATCTGGCGGCCGCAGGTCGCCTCGCCACTTTGGTGGTTGACGAAGCGCATGTCATAGATTCCTGGGGTGGGCATTTTCGCGTCGAATTCCAGCTGCTCGCGCTTCGCCAAACGCAATGGCTGAAGTCTAGTGGGGGCTCCCTGCGTACACTACTCCTTTCGGCGACCTTCACGCCGCATTGCCTCGACCTGCTGCGCACGATGTTCGGTAGCGATCAATGGCGGCAGTTCGCTTGCCAGCGACTACGCCCGGAAATTACCTATTTCAGCAGTGGCTTCACGGTGCCTGACGATCGCGAGGCTGCGCTCGTCGAGGCGCTTCACCATCTGCCTCGCCCGCTGATCCTCTATGTGACCGAGGTCAGCGAGGCCATTCGGCTCCGTGACGTTCTTGTCGAGAGCGGATTTGCTGCAACAGAATGCTTTCACGGCGATACCGCGGGCACCGATCGACGCCGGCTGCTGTTCGCGTGGCGAGCTAACGAGGTCGAGATAATGGTGGCGACCTCTGCCTTTGGAATGGGGGTCGACAAGCCCGATGTCCGTGCCGTCGTGCACGCCTGCTACCCCGAAAATGTTAATCGATATTATCAGGAAGTTGGCCGCGGCGGCCGCGACGGCGCAAAATCGATCGCTCTATGGATGCCGTTGACGCCGAAGGATCGGAAGGTAGCGAAGAGCTTGCTGCCGAAAATGCTTGGTGCTGACCTCATCTCACTGCGCTGGCAGACGATGCTGGGTGCGGCGCGCGACGAGGAGGACGGCATTCTCAACATTCCCACCAATGCAAAGCACGAGCGGCTAATGGGCGGGCGCAGCTATGGCGAGAATATCCGATGGAACAAGCGGCTGCTGCTAATGATGGCACGCACCCGCCTGATAGACCTCGTTGATCTCCAGTTAGAAGAGGACAGCGCTGTGCCCGAAGGGCGGGTCGAGCGCGTGCGCCTGCGGTGCAACTTCGTGCCCAGTGACCCGCAGATTGCAGACCTCCTCAGATCGCCGCGCGAGCACGACCTGCGCGAAGCGGGCCGCGGCATCCGGGCGCTCGATGACTATCTCGCTGGAACTGCCAAGATCTGTCGGCTGCTGCGCCGCGAATATGGCGCGGAGACGATCATTGCCTGTGGCGGCTGTATCGCCTGCCGCGACGAACCGCTCGATCGCTATTCTATTCCTGCGCTGGACTTCGACCCGCTGGGGCCAACCAAGCCAAGGCTCGACATCGTCTCCTCAGACATCTTCTCGAGCGGCGCGAAGGCGGCCGGCGCGCTGGCCGATCGTGTGGCCGATCTTATCAGCGAGCAGCGGCTCCTCCAGTTCCTGTGTGCGTCCGACCTAATCGGGCAGGTGACAACGGCACTAGCGGAGCGCCTCCCGCCAACCAGTCGCCACTTCTATCGGCTCGATGACGCAGGAGAGATCGGCAGGCTCAATATTGACCCTGGTATCCACGTCGTCGCCATCCATGGGCGCATGCCCGATCGCGCAATGCTGC
>Ga0207773_100637_pt1 | contig 12679 bp, 12 predicted proteins | sample TtaePargueraPR_2_FD_187281 | JGI IMG/M metagenome (GOLD analysis project Ga0207773, IMG submission 187281) | Aerobic enrichment media microbial communities from Bioluminiscent Bay, La Parguera, Puerto Rico - Tt and M1 (3) (SPAdes) | ecosystem: Environmental > Aquatic > Marine > Unclassified ...
AGGTTAACCCCTGACTGATCCCCAACAACACATTCGTAAATACCACCCAATTCCAAGTCGGGGCATAAATGATCATAAAAGGAATGGGAAGGGCTATAATCCATCCAAATAACAAAAGGTTTTTTCTCCCAAACCGGTTGGCAAGCTTGCCTGTATAATAATTGGCAACTGCTTTTGTAATTCCAAAAGCTGTAATAAAAGAAAGAATGGCAGCCTTTGACGCTACACCAAATTCCAATTCAGCAAACTGGGGAAAAATGGTCCTTTCCATTCCAATCATTCCCCCCACAAAGGCATTTATTACCACAAGTATGGTAAACTGTTTCCAATTTTCCTTAAGTCCTAGTTGTAATTTTTCCACCGTTCTTTAAGTAAATACCTAGTCCTGACAAATATGTGTCGACACTTTTATAGCTCTATAGATATACTGTGGGTAACCCCTAGTGCCTGGGCCAATGTCCAAATTAGTTATCAGAACTGAACGGAACAATTCGACAACTCAATAGTTCAACAATCAAACCATCTATTTATCCTAATCAAGCTTAAACCCACAAAAAATGCTTTAAAAACACAAAATCTTGGAAACGCCTCATCGGTTTCTCAGACCATTTGCCCAACGGCACTTTTTTTTAATTTTTCTGAATTGGTATTCAAAAAAGACTAATAATCCTAAACAGGAAAGCCAAAAAAATGACTCTTGAAAAAGTCTTTTTGAAATTCTTTACCAAAATCTATAATTCGTTCTTATCCCTTAACCCATTATCCTGGAAAGTGTTGCATTTCCATTGTTAACCTCTTCGGAAAGATCCTTCAGGGTCATCTTGGTCAACATTTTGGACAGCCTATCCCGCACATCTTTGAATTCATTATGTATAGGGCATGGGTTTTCTTCGGAACACAGTTTCAGTCCAAGACCACAGCCTTCAAAAATACCATTTCCATCAATGGCAATCACTAAATCAATAAGCCTTAATTCTTCCTGATCTTTATCGATAAAAAAACCTCCATTTGGGCCTTTTGTAGAACTGATAATTCCCTGCTTGGCCAAAGATTGAAGCACCTTGGCCGTAAAATATTCCGGAGCATCAATTTCTTTGCAAATCTCTTTTACGCCTAACTTTTTCTCTTCTTTGGAATGGGACCAAATATATATCACAGCCCGAACCCCATATTCACAAGCTTTTGAAAACATATTTTATATTATTTTAATTTTCCCAAAAAGGATCATGCCAATTTTCCCTGACTTTTTGATGTGTTTTCTCCACGGAATTTCCTAATTCCTCCAGATCTTGAGCTGTCAGTTCCACCTGCATATAAGGGAAAAGCTTTCGCTCTTCAAACCGGATATGACTTTCCAGTTCTTTTGCAAATTCCTCTAAATCGTGTTCATCACATACTCCGTCATTCAGCTGGTCAAATTTTTCACGCAACTCCTTATGCTGTGCTTCCGCTTCCTTCCTCATCCTGTCGTTCTTTGCCAAGTATGAAAACAAATATTCTTCTTCCAGGGAGAAATGAAGAGACAAATGTACCTCAAAAAAATACCTGATGTACTCCACTATTCTTTTTTTATCCACTTTCTGATCTATCCCCTTTCTGATTTTCCAAACAAGCAACAGCCCGAAATGGTGGTCTCTGGAAATGGGAATCAATGCTGGATGTCTTTTTAATGGCTTATTCATCATAAATGAAATTAGGTTCCAAGTAGTCAAAGATACTTTATCAATATTTTAAATAAAAGACTAAAGAGTCTTTTATTTAAAATTCCAACCACTATTTCCATGATGCTACAAATAGCTTATTATATTTAATTACTGTCGGGCGACTAGATTCCGAAAATAAATATTAAGCGGTCTGATTTCTATTTTGAGGGCTTTTTTTATTGCAATCCAAACACTCCCACTCCTGAAAGGAATAGTTGTGTTTGTAAGTTTTGAAGGTCCTTTTTAAATATACTTTTTAAGTAGGCTAAAGGCTAGGGCAGGAATTTTTCAAGGCTGAGGGGTATGAGCACAGCTTATTGGCCGCTACCATGACCAAGGTGAAAAAATCTTCAGCCTCGTTTATCCTTTTTCAGAACGATTCAGAAACTTCAATGCCCCATCTGTTTAACCCGAATTGTGCGTTAGAGATCGTAGTAAGAGCTGAAAATGCAAGAAAATCAGTCCCGATCTTGCAATCGGGAAGCGTTGCGGCTGATTAGGTCGTAATACTTGTGCGCCGTGGCGTAGATAGGCTAATGCATATTTTGGGTTTAATATAACAGAACCATGGTAAGGGGCACCGAGTCCCTTTAAGGTTGGTGGTGACCTCCAGTACTATAATAGATAGCCTGAATCAAATTGGGATTATCCAATCACCTGGATGATCGGCTTCCGTTTAGCATGAACCAGATATGTTTCTCGGTTCCTATTTCTTAAACTCCATTATTCAAACTTTTTCCAGGACTCTTTTACTTTTATTCAATGCCAGATTCCTTCTTGACCTTATCTCTCTTTTATTAAGCAGTTCATAAAATTTCAGTTTGTAATAATCGTACCCAATAACGACCAACAAGAATAAACAGACAATGTAAAACACATTATAAGAAATGGTCAGATAAATATATCCGGCTGAAATCCCTCCCATCAGGTAACTCAACATGATCGCCAACTGGATCTTGAGTTTTCCCCGTAACTGACTGCTTTGACGGTATTCCCGCTTGGTAAACATCGAAAACAGCATTCCCAAATCTGTGATAAGGCCGGTCAAATGGGTAGTCTTCACCGCAGAGTTGGAGATACTTGCGGTCAATCCATTTTGTACCCCCATCGCAAATAGCATTAGTGCGACCAACAGCTCTGTCTCCAGTAGAGTTTCCGAATAATAAAACTGCACGTAGGTACCCACGATCAATAGACAGCAAATCTCTATGATTACAGGTATTGCATGAGCCAGATAGGTGTATGTTTTATTGAAATGGATGATGACGAAATTGGAGACGAATCCCCCGAAAAAAAACAGCATGATCCAAGCCGCTACAACTCCTGCTTGATACCAGTTTCCTTTCGCTATTTCTTCAGCTAGCACCGCATAATGTCCGGTGACATTGGAGGTAAATGCAAAAAAAATCATTACGGAAGTAACATTGACCATACCTGCCGAGAAGGCCGTAAGGCTGCCCAGTTTAATATTGTCTCCAAGTGTTCTACTATTGCTAAACTTCCTAAGCATTATTTTCCGTTTTCGATTTTTACAAATTTCATTTTAATGATTCCTCTTGCTTGCAAATCGGTATTAAAATGAATCTCCATGGTATCTGCCGTTAGCTTTTGGATCTGGTAATGTTCCAGACTATTATCCTTTCCTGACAATTTTAGGATATTCCCCCTTCCTTTCAGTCTCCACTGAAGCACATCTTTTTTTCCGTTTTTTTTATAAAGGTTGATTTTTCCATCAGGTTCTACCTCCCATATCTCTGCTTCATGAATGACCAGCCCCTTGCTTATTTCCTGTTTGACTTGGTCATTGATCTGGAAAGTTGATTCGGAAATTTCCCCCCCCGGAGCATCCAGCTTTTCATATTTCCACAAAACCTCCTCCCATCTTCCCAAAAGTTTGAGGTCGGGACTGGTATCGTTCGCCAAAAGTGTAGCCACTATTCCAAACAATAATGCCAACACTATGATGTACATTGATTTTACGTGCATGGCTCTAATGATTAAGATGAACTGAAATGACCAAAAAACAGGGCGGACATTTGATGGTGTTCCAGGTTATGCTTTTTGCCATGACCTATCCATTTTACCCTCATCAAGTTGATGCTGGCTTTTTCGATAAATGGCATTATGTCAAAACTCCTTTTATGGCATGGCTCAAAAGTATGGTCGGCAAAAGCATAGATTTCTTCCACCCTGTTACCTTCAATGTAATTTTCGAAGGCATTTTGGTTATACCCCATAAAAAGATCCGCACTGAGGCTTTCTATCCGTGATCCATATTTGTTTTGAAGCAACTGACATGCTTCTTGAAATTCCACGCTCTCCAGCTTTCTGATAGTCTCCAGTTTATTGAAAAAAAGCAATTCTGAAATGGAATCCGGGAGATCCATCCCGTGCAAAAGAATAATTTCCAGCGAAAATTCCTCGTTTGAATTCAAAGCAGATTTCACTAAGTTCAATGACTTTACACTAAAATCCGTTGGAATCAATACTGTTTTTCTCATCTATTATGTGATTTTTATCGTTCGAAAGCAAATCTATACCCGGACAATTAAAACTACTTAAGAAACGAATTAAGATGAGATTAGAATTTCCCTTACTTCAAAACATGTATGTTCAGAACCACTTTAACTGTTGTCCCTTCATTTTCCCTTGAATTCACAAAAAGCTCTCCTTTATGCATTTTGATGATATTTCTGGCCAATGGCAATCCGATACCGTATCCTTCATGCATTTTGGTATTGGAAGCCCTGAAGTAGGGATCGTAGATAAATTTAAGTTCCTCTTCCGGAATTCCGATGCCCTCGTCTTTTATGATGATGATCACTTTATTGTCCGTCACACCTAATGCCACATGTACGGGCCGATTATCAGAATATTTACAACCATTCAGGACAATATTTGAAAGGGCTAAGTGCAGCAGGGCTTCATTGGCAAAGATCTTTAAAAAATCGGGGTTTTCTGGCAGTAAACTGAAATCCAACTTTATTTTGCTTCCGGGATTTATTTTTTCCACCGTATCCTTTACGTCCAAGATCAGTTGATCAGCCCGTAAACGGACAAACTTCTGCCGCTTTCCGTCAAAACCGGTTTGTGCTAACATTAAAAGTGCTTTGGTCTTTTTTTCCAACTTTTCAGCCTCTTCCAGAACCGTTTGCAAGGCTGCAACATATTCTTCCGGTCTTCGTCTTTTGCTAAGTGTCACGTCGGCTTCTCCTATAATTGATGTTAAGGGAGTATTGAGCTCATGACTGGCATTGCTGATAAAATTCTTCTGGGTTTCGAAAGAAGTCTCCAGTCTGTTGAGCATATCATTAAAGGTATTCGTAAGACGGGAAATGGTATCGTCATTGTCCGCAGGCTTGGTTAACCTCAAATGGAGATTTTCAGAACTGATTTCCTTAACCTTTTCGATAATGTCGTTGATGGGCTGGATAATCTTCCTTGAAAAGAAAAGCGATACAAAGAAAATAATCACAGACGCTATGGCCATGGAGGTAAAAAGTAAATTCCTTAAGTAACGGATATGGTGGGTAATAAAATAGTTTTCCGCAGAAACCACCACCAGGTATTCCCCTTTCGCTGCTGTCCTGTACAACGTACCGTAGTAAAAAGTCCTGCTATCGTTATATGTACTTTTTCCTTCATCCAAAATTTCATTTATAAAGTTTGCTCTGAAATTTTGTAATCCTTCAATGCTTTGCCAATCTTTATTCCGAGGCAGGGGAAATAGCCCAATATTTTCGTCAGGTAGTTTTTCCAAGTATTCCTGTCTGAGCTCCCTGATCACACTGCCCCCATCTTCTATGTCCAACTGTGATTTGGCTGCCGTTATAGCCCTTATTTCCAATCTTTTATAAAAATCAGTAAATGCATAATTGGAAATGGAATAATAGATAAAACCACTAAAGAGCAGTGTATAACTAAAAAAGACGATAAGTAAAACGTAAATGATTTTATTTTGGATTTTCATTCTGCCTCTTTTAGAACATACCCCATACCGATTACCGTCTGGATTAACCTTGCCCCTCCAAATCTTTCCAACTTTTTTCTCAGATAGTTCACATATACATCCACCACATTAGTCCCCATATCAAAATCTATTCCCCACACTTCTTCCAATATATCCACTCTGGTAAGCACCTTACGTTTGTTTTTCATAAACATTAGCAGCAACCTGAACTCCGTGGAAGTCAATGTAATTTCTGTACCATCGCGTAATACAGTCTTTTGGTCATTGTCCAACTGAAGATCTCCGAAGACATAAACATTTTCCCCCTTACTTTCCAGTCCGGTTTTATACTCAGACCTTCTCAATAAGGTCCGAATCCGTGCAAGCAGTTCTATAAATTTAAATGGCTTTGCCAAATAATCATCAGCCCCGGAGTCCAGGCCCAGCACCACGTTTTCTGTACTTCCCAGTGCCGTCAAAAAAAGAATTGGGACCGTTGGCTGCTGCACCCTGACCTCCTTACACACATCCATTCCGTTGATCTCAGGCAACATAATATCCAGTATGATCAGATCAAAAGCATTGCTGAGTGCAAGTTGTAAACCTGATTTCCCATCCATGGCCAGCACCACTTCATAGCCTTCCTCTTTTAGGCCTTTATTGATAAACGCGCTTACTCTGCTATCGTCCTCGACTAGTAATATTTTCTTCAATGACATGTATTAGGGTTATCCTTTGGAATGATTCTCAAACAATATTAAACCAAAACAAGCCTGAAAAGTTTACCTGGTAGTCATTTCTAATGGAATTTTAATATCTGGTCCTATCAGTCAAAATATCTCCTTATTCCTAAACTCGAGATAAGTTCCGCACTTATGCTACCTATAAAGCACAGCTAACGGAATCTATCTCAAAAGTAATTACCGCCATCTCTATTCCAAGGTTAGAATAATGGTGATTTGATAACCGCAATTCGTCCATTTCTTTTGGTATCAGTGGGAGGAGCTGTAGGATAATAAGGTGCCTGGACAAAAAATTTTGCCACTTGCTTTTTATTCTTGGTTCTTGGTCGAAACAACAAGAGAAAAAGATGGGACAGTTCCAAAAGGATTTCCATCTTTGATTTCTGCACTATTCTATGATTTTATTTTTTATGTGTATCCGCAATCTTGCACGTACTGGTTTATAAGCAGAATATGGTATCGAAATGTAAGGATGGCCCTTGGTGGGGCAGGTTTTAAGAAAAATGGGCAGGCCGTTAAGAAAATGAGCTAGCTCGCGTCGTGGAACAGCGAGATCCGCTCATTTTTAGGCCGGAACAGTTTTCTTGAAATTAAATTGGGATAAAGAGTTCCTATATAAAGATAAATCGGTATACCCAATTTAAAAGCCGCACCACTGGCCTAGATTTTTGGTCCTTTTCATCAATGGAAAAGGACAGAAAAAGAATCAAAAAAAGCATAAACCAAAGAAAATATAGCTACGTGCAAAATAGCGAATAGTCATATTATTTTTTGACCTGATTCAGTTCTCGGACTACAGCAATGACAAAAGTTGATTATCCGCTTTCTTGCCACTAAAGAAATTTACTATCGAATCCCTTGGATTTTCCCTAACCCCACAGAAACTAATCCGTGAATACCTGTCTGGCGCCAAGTAGATCTCTCCCGTCTTTTGACGGGACAGGCTGTGGGAACTTGTCCGCCTTGTCGGGTTCGTGAACTACCATTGCAATCTTTAATTCCCTGCCATAATTCCAAATATACCTATCGGATTTCAAGTCTTTTTATTATTCACTCGCATAACCAAATGAAAAATAATCAGCATAAACAGGATTAATAGTATGATTCCATTGGCCACTGAGAAAAACTGTCTCCAAAATGAGCTTTCCAAAACACAGGCTCCAATCCTTCCCAAAAGACTTGTTTCGAATATTGCCAATCCCCACCAAAACCTAGGATGAAATGCATTTCCATTTAAACCGCAAATCATTGGGAAAAGGGATGAAACGTGTCCCCATATCATGGAAAATGCGAATCCCAGAAAAAAACTGTGCACCATCACATCATAGAAGAAAGGCTGGTCCCTACCAAGAATCATCCAAAGGCCATGCACTATCAACCAAATATATCCAAGTAAGATCGCCATGGAATTAAATTGATTCCTGCCATTTCGAGAGAAAACCATGGACTTTCTGTCTTTTACTAAGAACCAAAGTCCAATTCCAATTATCGAACATCCCATAATAAAAGGGCCGATTCCATGAAAGGGCAAAACCATCCCAACAATAAACAACCCTAGAAACAACCAAAACAGAAGGGTTTCCCCAATGAACTTTATACCTATTTCTCCCAATTCAATCCTTTCTCCAAGAATGGTAAACAAAATAAATGCTTCCCACCATATACTCCCCATTGGGATCATGTTGCTTTTATAAACCATGATATTCCCCATCAGCCAGGACAATGCTCCAATGAACATCAAGCATTTGCCAATTTTAAAATGGGATGCCAATTGCAAATAGAGCATGATAGCCAAGCCAGTACTGGCAGTCAAAAGTGCCATTAATCCAATGGATAGTTCTCCCAAGTAAAAGAAGATAGTCGAACTGATACAGACAAAAGGCACCATGCCCCACCATGGGGAACGCATTGCCATGTTGCGTTCCAAACTGATCAGGCTTCCCATAAATGCTCCCGTCATTAATAAACCATGCGAAACACTGATCCCCTGAAGTGAGTATTGCAACCAGCCAATACGGACAAATCCTCCAAAAACACCGCCAAGTAAGACCAAAAAAATAAGGGGAATGCCCCAACCAGCTTTAAGGATTCTAAATACCATACTTTAAAGGTCTTTGTGACGGAATAACTTCGATGAAATCATTATGGGGAATAAAGCCCATAAACCAAGGATCGAAAGGGCAATAATAGAACTCCAGCCAGATGCAAAAAAATGGCTAAATACCGCACCACTGTACCCCATCAGTGCAGCCGCCTCGGTTTTCATCAAAACCAAAATCCTGCCCAAATCCACCGGATTAAAAAAGGTAATAAACAGGACTCCTTTTTCTATTGGATACTCACTAAAATTGTACATCAAGAGCAGTATTATTCCGTCAAAAATCAATACGAAATACCCCCAAATTAATAGGGATAAGCCCATGCCCCTTGTCTTATCCTTTGTCAATACCCCTGCAAGCACTGCCAAAGCCACAAACACCCAAATCATCACCATGCCCACTGCTAATAGGGTCCAAGCCGCAACACTTCCTTTTAGCCACCACAAAGCAAATCCTAATCCCAACCCAACAGCAATACTGAAAACTACTCCCAAACCCAAAACCAGGCTTCCCAAAACCTGTCCACGTTTTACCGGCTGGGCCAAGATCAAGGTTATAAAGTCTGACATATTATAATAATAGATGGTTGAAAAAACCATTACCATCATAGGAACAGCCAATAAAACCAAGTTTAAAATACTCACCAGAGCCTTGTCTTCTTGGCCCTCCAGGCTTACCAAACCAATAATTGCCAACAGCAAAAACAGGGAAAACAAATGAATGATCCAGTTTCGTAATAGATCTTCCAGAATAAATTTTGTCAGTTTATACATAAGTCTCTTTCGGGTTTAGTATACAGGCCATTATGCGGTTTAGCCGTTGTTCGCTGGTTTCTGCTTTCAGTTCCTCCATGCTTTTGTAGAATTTAATCTTTCCATCCATGAGGTACACCACATCCGAGGTAATTTCATCCAGATCATTTAACACATGTGAGGTTATCAAAATGAGCTTTCCTTGTCTACGACTTCTTTGGAGCTTGGAAATTAATATTTCATTGGATACCGGATCCAAACCTGCGGTGGGTTCATCTAGTATCAGAATATCTGGGTCAAAGAGAAAAGCCAGGGCAGCACTGACCTTCTGGCGCATTCCACCTGATAATGCCCCCAAGCGCTTATTCCTTATCTGATTTAGTTCAAACGCCTGGTATAATTCTTCATCATATTCCTTTTCATTCCCCCTAACCGATTTCATTAAATCAAATAATTGCCTAACACTCATATGCTCAGGAAACTGGCTGATCTGAGGCATGTAGCCTATCTGTTCTCGGTAATGGTATTTGCCAAGAATACTTTTTTCATTGAGGAGTACCGAACCTGAATCAGGCCTGACCAACCCAAGGAGTATTTTTATTAAAGTGGTCTTTCCTGAGCCATTTGGACCTATAAGTGTCAAACATTGCCCCATTTTACATTCCAAGCTAATTTGGTCCAAGACCGAATGTTTCCCATACTTTTTGCTCAATCCTTCAATTCTGATCATAACTAAATGGTTTTATCCTTGGTTTTTCATCCAATAATTGTTCAGGGATAATTTGTGGGAAAAGTTTCTCAGCCAATTCAAGGCTTTGGACCAACATACTGTGCAATAAGATGGATGCCGCTGGAATTTTGTGAGTCACTAAGGCAAACAGGTTGACTGGTCTGTAGGGCACATCCCCAATACCATCACGGTCAATATCATAACCACGATATTGTCCCCAGTAATTGCCTTCGAAATGGTTTAGGTTAGATTTTGAATTAGTCAAAACCTCGAAAGTATTCCCTATAAAATTGTTGCTCAAAATATTATTATCCATACAATTTCCCTTGATATCCATGGCTTTGCCGTTATGAAGGAAATTGTTTTTTTGAATATCTATCCGGTTGGCACCTTCAGCGTAAACTCCCACTGTATTGTGCCGAAAAGTATTTCCCTCCATTAATCCATCCGAAATTTCTTTTAGCAATATCCCATAGGAAGCCCCTCCCCAGTTATCATTAAATTGGTTCCCTAACATTTTAATATGTTTGCTAAACATAACGGCAACGCCTGAACCATTGCGTTGGAAGGTATTACGCTCATAACTATCGTAATTAGAAAACATAAAATGCAGTCCATATCGTAAATTATCCTCACTTGTATTTCCAAATATTCTGCTTTGGTCCACAAATTCCAGGTAAATACCGTCCCGGTGCCCTTTGACTAAGTTGTTTTCCACTAAAATCCTTTGGCTTTTCCATATATGGATAGCATTACCGGCATAGGCCTCTTGGATTGCACTACCTACCACTGTGTTATCACGTACCTGGCAGTCAGTAGCATTCTGAAGATAAATGCCAAAGAAAGTATTGATCAAGTGGTTCTCTTCTATTATTACCCTACTTGCTTCTACAATTCTTATTCCGGCCCTGTCCTCCAAAAAATCCTCTCCAACATTTTGAATAGTAAGCCCCTTAACCTGCACATTGTCAGACATGATCGTCAGTATTTCCCCCATAAACTTCCCGTCAATAACGGAATTTTCCATACCTATTATGGTGATCGGTTTCTTGATTAACAGCCCGTGTTCGGGATAATTTCCTGAATGAATATAAAGGGTATCATAAGCATTGGCTTTTTCCAAGGCTTTTTTGATCAGATTTTCTCCACCCTCGTCTGACCGAATATGCCAAACTGCTGCCTTTGCTTCAATACCAGCAAACAAGCTAATAACCATCCATACAACAAGAAGTCTTTTCATTATATCAAGGGGCAAGACGGATTAATTCTTCCCATTTTAACTGTTCACCACTTGGGGCGTTTTGCGGCAGAAAAGCGGCAATATTTCCCCCCATAGGACTTTTATATGCTGTGGAAATAGCAAATACCAAGGAATCCACCGGATATAATTGCCCTAAACCATCGTATGGCAGGACCAATATTTCATCATGTTCTACCTTCTGCTCTTCCATAAAATCCATTAGACATTCCACAGCATCAAACTTATAAACCCTATGTTTTTCAGTTATCAATTCAGCGCCAAAACGTTTATCGACTATTCCCATTTTACAATATTCACAGTGATCCTCTCCAAACCTTATTGGTTCAGGTTTCGAGCTACACCCTATCAAGCAAATGACTAAGAAAACCCCGGTCAGCATTTTTATTGTTCCCTGCATATTCCAGCTTTTGTCTCTCTCAAAATTCAGTTCACGGGTCTTTTTACCTTTTTTGAAATAGTAGGCACTGAAAGCCAAAATAATAGCCATGCCCATCAAAATCCCTCCCCAGGCAGGGTAAGACCTTACGTAAAAATTCAGCAGGTCTTTTTCTCCAAATAAGGGAGGCATATAGACCATACCTGGGATTTTGATGGGGGCATTTGGATCCAGGTCATGTCCATAATCATAAAGCCAAAGGTAAAAGTCATAGATGCCCAGAGCTCCCAGGCTGGTCATTAAGATGGCCCAAGACAAATAGGACCATCTTCGGTTGAACAGAACTGCAATAAGTCCCAAGCCCAACATCCCCATCGCCACCCAAGGAAAATACTTTAATTCCGGAATTGCATCTGGATGAATGGGCTTCATGCCAATGTAATGGTTCAGGATATTGATATTCTGAATAATGTATTTATTGTTTCCAGATATCTTATCGATCCAGATGTACAGCTCCAACCCATCCGGAAACTGGGCAGCTTCCAAGGATATTTTCCATAGTGGTTGTACAAACACAGCACCCAGGCACAATAAGGCAATCCCCATTAATACTCGGGAAATATGACTTTTACCTTCCATAGCTTATCTATTTAGATACTTGCTCCAATTGGTCATAGAATTTTTCGGCTTGTTCCTGGTTTTCCCTGAGGGTTTCATTTAGTCCCCATTTTAAAGGAACATCAGAACCTTTTGCAGAAACCCGAGCATAGCCGGACATCTCTTGGTGGAGTGCGGAGCAGAAATCAGTACAGTAAAAGGCGTATACCCCCACTTTTTTCGGTTCCCATAACAAAGTTTTTGTTTGGCCAGGCATTACCAGCAATTCGGCATTAGTAGCACCTTGAATCGCAAATCCATGGGGAACATCCCAGTCTTGTTCCAAATTGGTCACATGGAAAAACACCTTATCTCCCACTTTGAAGCCTTCAATATTGTCCGGGGCCAAATGGCTCCTCATCGCTGTCATGTAAACATGCACCTCATTTCCTTCTCTCACCACCTTTGT
>Ga0207773_100638_pt1 | contig 12645 bp, 7 predicted proteins | sample TtaePargueraPR_2_FD_187281 | JGI IMG/M metagenome (GOLD analysis project Ga0207773, IMG submission 187281) | Aerobic enrichment media microbial communities from Bioluminiscent Bay, La Parguera, Puerto Rico - Tt and M1 (3) (SPAdes) | ecosystem: Environmental > Aquatic > Marine > Unclassified ...
CTTGGCGTCGGCCGCTGTCGCGCTTGATCTTGCCGGCGACCAGGTGCGGGCAGCCCGTATCGCGCTGGGTGGGGTCGCCACCCGGCCATGGCGGGCGCGCGACGCGGAAGCCGTTCTCGCGGGCAGTCGCTTTACGGCGGAAAGCGCGGCAGCGGCGGCGGCCGCAGCCTTTGCCGGTGCGGAGACTCGCCCGGGCAATGCCTACAAGGTCGCCTTGGGGCAGCGCTGTCTTGTCGAGGCCCTGATGCGCTGCGCCGGGATGGAGGTGTGACGATGGGCGGGCGCGAAAGTGCGGAGCCGGGTGTGATCGGCGCCGACGTGGGGCGGATCGACGGCCGTCTCAAGGTGACGGGCGAGGCCCGCTATGGCTCGGACGTCGAGGTCGATAACGTGGCCTATGCGTGCCTGCACACCAGCGCTATCGCGCGCGGACGAATCGTGAGCATCGATGAAGCAGAAGCGCGCAGCGTCGAGGGGCTGCTCGATATCCTGACTTACAAATCGGTCGGGGACCGGGTGGCGCCGGGTGAGTTCTTCGCGACCGGCGGGTACTTCGGCTCCACCATGCGTCCTCTCAGCTCACCCGATGTCCGTTACGCCGGGCAGATTGTGGCGGTGGTGCTGGCGGAGACTTTCGAGGCCGCGCGCGAGGCGGCGCTGCGGCTGAAGGTCGACTACGAGGAAAACACGCCCTCTGCCGGCTTCGACGCGCCGGGCGCGGAGATGCAGCCGGCAGCCGAGGTGGGGCACGAGGATCCCGTCTGCGGCGACGCGGCGGCCGCCTACGCGACCGCGCCGGTAAAGGTCGAAGCGACCTACGAGACGCCGACCCAGCATCACAACCCGATTGAGCTGTTCACCACGACCTGCGCTTGGGACGGTGACCACCTCACCATCTGGGAGCCGAGCCAGAATGTCTACGGCGTGAAGCACGGCATTGCCCAACAACTCCAGATGGACCCTGCGGATATTCGCGTGGTCTCCCGCTATGTCGGCGGTGCGTTCGGCTCGCGCGGATCCCTCACGCAGCGCACCGCCCTGGTCGCCCTGGCCGCAAAGCGGCTCGGACGCCCGGTGAAGCTGGTCGCCACCCGGGCGCAGGGCTTCACCATCGCCACCTACCGGGCCGAGACGCGCCACCATATCCGCCTCGGCGCAGACCGGCAGGGGCGCCTGCTGTCGCTCAGCCACGAGGGCTGGGAGTTCACCAGCCGGCCCGACCCTTACAAAGTCGCGGGAACCGACGCGTCGACCCGGCTCTATGCCTGCCCCAACATCTGGTCCCGCGTCTCGATGGTGCACGGCGACCGCAACACGCCTGGCTTCATGCGGTCGCCCCCGGAGGTGCCCTATCTGTTCGCCCTGGAAAGTGCGATGGACGAACTCGCCGTCGAGCTCGGCATGGATCCGATCGAGCTGCGCCGCAGGAACGATACGGAGCGCGAGCCCATCAAGGGCCTGCCATACACCAGCCGCGCGCTGATGCCTTGCTTCGACGCTGCGGCCGCCGGCTTCGGCTGGAACCGCCGCGATCCCCGCCCCGGCAGCATGCAGGACGGCGACTGGGATATCGGCTGGGGCTGCGCGGCGACGGCCTATCCGACCCACGTCGCGCCGGCGGCGGTGCGGCTGACGTTGTCGCGCGATGGCCGGGCCCGCGTGCAAACGGCGGCGCATGATATCGGCACTGGTGCCTATACGGCCGCCGCGTTGACGGCCGCCGACTTCCTGGGTCTGCCGCTGGAGGACGTTACCGTCGAACTCGGCGACACCTCGCTGCCGCCGGGGCCGATCGCCGGGGGTTCCAACAGCACGGCCAGCGTCTGCACCGCCGTGGCCAAGGCCTGCGGCGAGTTGCGCGAGCGTCTGGCCGCGGCGGCGGTGGCGGCGGGCGACGGCTTTGCCGGCCTCGATACCGGTGCCTTCACGCTGGCCGATCGCCATCTGTGCGGTCCGAATGGTCGGCGGGAGCCGCTGGAGACGGCGGTCGCCCGCCTCGGCCAGGACGATGTGGCGGTAGAGAGCGAGAACCTGCCGGAGGGAGTCCCACCCAGCGGCCTCGACAAGCTGCACCGCGGCCTGGCTGCCTTTACCGGCGGGACCGGCCGGGACGACCGCGTCCAGTTCGCCTTCGGGGCCATCTTCGTCGAAGCACGCGTCCACCGCCGCACGCGGCAGATCCGCGTCCCGCGCGCTGTGGGTGCCTTCGCTGCCGGCCGGATCGTCAGCCAGCGCACGGCGGAAAGCCAGCTCATGGGTGGCATGATCTGGGGCATCTCAGCGGCGCTGCACGAGGCGACCGAGATCGACCGCGAGGCGGCGCGTTACACCAATACTGATCTCGCCGAATATCTGGTGCCGGTGAACGCGGACATCGGGGAGATCCGGGTGCTGACCCTCTCGGAGCAGGATGAGGCGGTCAACCCGCTGGGGATCAAGGGCATCGGCGAGCTGGGCAACGTGGGCACCAATGCCGCCGTCGCCAACGCGGTCCATCACGCCACGGGCGTACGTATCCGCCGGTTGCCGATCCGCCTCGAGAACCTGCTGTAGTCGGCGGTCGGCTGCGGTAGAGTTGCCGCGTGTCGGATGAAGCAAAGGCAATCAAGGTCGGTCGCAAGATCGCGGGGCACCTTCCCCCGTCCCTCCGCGGCTTGATGCAGAAGGCTTGGTCACGCGAGCGCGCGCTGGCCACTCTTGCGCGCGTAGGGTTGCGCGAGCTGTCGCTGCTTGTCTTCCTCTGCCTCGCCGCCGGCAGCGTCTGGGTTTTCCTGGAGATCGCCGAGGAGATGTCGGAGGGGGAGTTGCAGGCTTTCGACAGCGGCATTCTCCTGGCGCTGCGGAGCCCCGGCGACCTCCATGACCCGATCGGTCCCGGCTGGTTCGAAGAAATGGTGCGCGACGTCACGGCGCTGGGCGGCAACCTGCTGACGATCTTTGTCTCCCTGGCCGCCATCGGCTACCTGGTGCTGCGGCGCAAGGAGAAGGCGGCGCTGTTCGTCTTCCTCGCCGTCGGCTCGGGCATGCTGCTGAGTTCCGCCCTGAAGATGATCTTCTCTCGGCCGCGTCCGGATCTCGTCGAGCATGCGACGACCGTCTACTCCAGCAGCTTTCCCAGCGGCCACGCGATGACGGCCGGCGTCGTCTATCTGACTCTCGCCGCCGTCCTGATTCGCGTCGAAACGCGTCGGCACCTCAAGCTCTACCTTCTGTCGCTCGCCGTGCTGGTGACAGTCGCGGTCGGGGCGAGCCGTGTCTACCTCGGCGTGCATTGGCCGAGCGACGTCCTGGCGGGCTGGGCGGCAGGAGCCGCCTGGGCCGTGCTGTGGTGGTGCCTCGCCCTTTGGATGCAGCGTCGTGGTGCCGTGGAGGAGGGTGCAGACCCCCCCGCACAGCCGCCGCCAGGGAGCTGACCCAGCAGAGCCTAGGAGAGCAAGCAAGTGGCCGATATCACCGCCGACGACGGCGCAGCCCTTCAGCAGCGCCGCGCGCTCCGCCGCCACCGCACCTTCGCCACCCTGCTGCTGGTCGCCATGGGCGCGGTCTACCTCGCGGCTACCTGGTCCGGTCTCAGCGGCTTCTGGATGGAGCTGTTGCGCGCCGGCACCGAGGCGGCCTTGGTTGGCGGCCTCGCCGACTGGTTTGCCGTCACGGCGCTGTTCCGTCACCCGCTCGGCCTGCCGATCCCGCACACTGCCGTCATTCCGCGCAACAAGGACCGCATCGGCCAGGGCTTGGGGCGCTTCATAGAGCGGCATTTCCTGGAGCCGCAGTTGGTCGCGGCCCGGCTCCGCGCGGCCGGCGTCAGCCGGCGCCTCGGCAAATGGCTGGCCGACCGCCGCAACGCGGATCTCGTTGGCGACCGGCTGGTGGTGGTGCTGGCCTTCGTCTTCCGGTCGCTGAACGACCAGAAGATGGCACGACTCACGCAGCTCATGCTGCGGCGGCGCCTCGCGGAGACGGAGCTGGCACCGGTGCTGGCGACGCTGCTCGAGGTCCTGCGGCAGCATGACCTGCATCAGGATCTCTTCGATCAGTTGGTCGCCGCCCTTCGCGACTATGTCATCAGGCACAATCGACAGATTGCCGACCTCGTCGAGGAGCGAAGCGACTGGTGGGTGCCGCGCCGGGTCGATCGCCGGATCGCGCGCGCCATCACCGAGGGGCTGGTTGACTACCTGGATGGCCTCGGCAACAGGGATCACGACGCGCGGGCGAGCTTCGATTCCGCAATCGATGCGCTTATCCATGACCTGCGGCATGATCCGGAGTACAGGCAGCGCGTGAATGCGGCGCGCGACCGGCTGCTCGAGGCCCCGCAACTCCGGCACTACGTCGACACGCTCTGGCAAGCGCTGCGCGTGGCTCTGGAAGCCGAGCTCGACCACCCCGGCTCGAGGCTGCGCCAGGGGCTCTCCGGAATGCTGCGTTCGCTTGGGGCGACGATTGCCGAGGACCCGGAGGTGCAGGAGCGCATGGATGCGCGCATCGAAGAGGTGTCGCTCGCGCTGTTGGAGCCGTGGCGGAAGGGTGCTGGCGAATTCGTCGCCGAAGTCGTGCGTGGCTGGGACGCGCGCACCGTGGTGGAGCGCATCGAGCTCGCGGTAGGTCGTGACCTCCAATACATTCGCGTCAACGGCACTCTCGTCGGGGCCGTCGTCGGCTGTCTGCTGTTTCTGCTGACCAACCTGCTGATATGAAGCCGCCGCTCCCGCGGCAGATGAAATAAATGGCTTGGCAGCGGGTCTAGCGTCTGATGGCTGCTGCCTCAGCTGGCGTGGAACGGCTGTGGCAAATTTTGCGCTTCTGACGGGCTGCAGGAACCAATGGCGGAAGACCGAGTAACTATTGTGAGCGCGCGGTCGGGCGCCGGCGGAAGGCGCCGGTTCACTGCATCGCACGCATTGTGGGCAATTGCAGCGGCAATCCTTCCCTTGAGGCACTCGCGCTCGCCGGAAGGGTTGCCTCGCAGGGGAAATCTCCGCTTCAGGGCGGATTGCGACGGGTCGGTTCCATCTCCGGCGCTGCTCGGCGTCTTTCGCTAGTCAAAAAGGTCCATCTCCGCTGCCGGCCGGCTTCCGCGTCGCGCAGACGGCTCCGCGTCGGTGCTATGCCCTCCCTCGGGATAAGGCAACGACAGGCTGTGCGTTGAGTAGTGAAGGAGCGGTGGTTCGCCTCCATGCGGCATGACGTCCAACGGTTTCTGAAGAGGCGGGTCGATGCGCTGCCTCAGCTGGCGAAGGCGGCGGCAGACGACCGCTTCAAGCCGACGCGCGCTGGTTGGCAGACCTCCCTCGTGGTGGCGATCGCCTACGCCGGCACCATCTGCCTGCTGGTCGCGTACCTTCCCGGGGATGTTTTCGACTCGACGTCTCATATCTTCATTCTGTCGATTGGTGTCATCGGCCTGTGGCGCTACGGCTGGTGGTTCACCCATTATTTCCGTTGCGTCACTTACAGGCGGATCGTCTTTCCGAAGCTGCGCCGCGCCGCCGACGAGGTGACGCAGCGAGGCTTCCGCCCCGGGCACATCCACGTCCTTTGCACCTCCTACCGGACGGACGCCAGGGTTACCTATGCGGTCTACGAGGGTCTCATCCGCAACGTTGCCGACTATGGTGTGCCGACAACCATCTACGCGGCGGTCAGCGACCGGACCGACGTGGACGTCCTGAACCAGCTGCTCGACGACTACGACCATCCATCCGGCATCGAGATCCGGTACATGTTCCAGCGCGGCGACGGCAAGCGCAGCGCCATGGCGGAGGTTCTGCGGGCGATTGCGCGGAGCGACCCCGGCTCCGACGACCTCGTGGTTTTCATGGACGGGGACATCCGGCTGCCGGCATCGACCTTTCGCCGTTCCATGCCCTTCTTCCTGCTGGAGGACGATCTGGGCGCGCTGACCACCAACAACCGTGCGGTGGTCGACGGCGGCGACGCGACGCGGGAGTGGTACGACCTCCGCTACGCGCAGCGCCACATGCTGATGTGCTCGCTGTCGCTTTCGCGCCGCGTGCTTGTGCTGACGGGGCGCTATTCGGTGGTGAGAGCCGATCTCTGCACGCGTCCGGACTTCATTCAGCTCGTCGAGCGCGACCAGCTCGAGCATCGCCGTTTCGGGACGATCACCTTCCTGTCCGGCGACGACAAGTCGACCTGGTACTGGTTGTTGAAGAACAACTGGGCCATGCGCTACCTGCCTGACGTCATGGCCTATGGCTTCGAGGAGCTGCCGGACCGCGACCGCTTCTTCGCCAGCACGGTGGGCCTGATGCGGCGTTGGTTCGGCAACATGTTCCGCACCAGCGGGCGCGCCATCGCCCTGGGACCGCGCCGGATGGGCCTCTTCACCTGGTGGTGCATCGTCGATCAGCGCCTTTCCATCTGGACAACCCTCATCGGGCCCACTGTGGCGATCGTGATGACTCTCCTGGTGCGCCCTTCGTTCGGGCTGGTCTACCTGCTGTGGATCATGTCGACACGGCTGATAGCGGCCGGACTTCTCGGCGCCATCTGGGGGCGGGCCAACCCGCTGTGGCCTTTGCTGCTCTACTACAATCAGGTCGTCGGGGCGGCGCTGAAGAGTTCTATCAATTTCCGTTTCAACCAGCAGAAGTGGACGCGCCAGGGGATCTCCTCGCTGGAGGCGGCGGACCCGCGGCAGGCCCGCCAGATCCGCCGCGAGAGCGGCGCGCTGCATGTGGCGTCGCTGCTTGCCCTGGTGTGCGCCGTATCATTCGCTACCGGTGCCCTGGGCGTGCCCGACCGCCACACCTGGCAGTCCATGCTGTCGGGTCACGAGGCCGGCAGCGATGACTTCTGGCTTGCTGCCGCCCTGAGAAACCGTACCGCCGGGAGCCCGGTGCTGCTGCCGCCGGAGGTGGTGCGCGCGCGCTGGGGTACCCTTGCGCAGGCCGATGACGTGTTGTTGCAGGGCGCCGGACCGGGCGAGACGGTTGTCCGCCTTGCCGGCCTGACCGCGGCGGCGGTGGCCGGCGAGGTCGCGGGGGAAGGCCGCTGGCGTTGCGGCGCAGGCGCTACCGCCTGCCGCGTCGGTGACCACGCGGTCTTGAGCAATCTCACTCTCTCGGTAGAGGCACAGTCCGAACAGCAGCGTGGAGCAAGATAGATGGGTAGATCAACCCGCAGGGACTCGCGAAGACGTCTGGTGGAGCCGCGACTGACTTCGCCGGGCGACGAGCACAGGATCGAAGAGGCGAGCGACGAGATCGTCGAGGCGCCGGAGCCGGAGGCGGGTGCCGCAGAGCTGCGCAACGAGTCCCGCAACGAGCGACTGCACGTGCGTGTGCAACTGCCCTTCCAGGTGGTCATCGACGGCCGGCGCTTCGCCGGTCACGACATCTCCGTCAGTGGCTTCAGCACGGCGAAGCGACCACCGGTCGAGCCGGGGGAGGCGGCTCAATGCGACCTCTACATCCGCTGCAACGGCTTCCGCGCCGCCATTCCCACCACCGCCAAGATGCTGGGCGAGCGCGGCGAGGGCCAGGGCGGCCGCTTCGAGTTCACCGAGATAGAAGGCTCGGAGGCTTCCATCCTGCGGCGCCTGATCCGCGCGCACCTTGCCGGTGTTCACCTGACCTTCGAGCAGCTCGCTGCCAAAGAGGATCCGCAGACCGTGCGGGAGCGGGTAAAAAAGACCGTGCGCCCGCCCAATCCGGCGCCCAGCCTGCTGCGCTTCGGGGCGACGCTGGCGGCGATTGCGGTGCTGCTGCTGGTGCTGGGAGCGGCGCTTTATGAGCGTCTCTTCGTGATCGAGCCGGACTTCGCCGCAGTGACCGCGCCGGAGATCCGCATTTACGCACCGACCGACGGCGAGCTCGCGCCCCACGAGTTCGACCCCGGCGACCTCGTAAAGCGCGATCAGGTTCTGGTCGAGGTAAACGACCCGGAAGCCGAGGCACAGCGGGTGCTCGCCGAGGCGACGCTGAACTACACCGAGCGCATGCTGGAGAACCTGCGCGAGGCCCTTGCCAGCGGGGGAAGCGCCACGGTGCTCGCCAGCGGTGAGGACGACGGCGCGCCGGTGCTCTCCGAGCTGAGCCCGCTGGAATTGCGGGCGCGGATCAAGGAGCTGGAGTCCACCTACGGCTTCGCCAAGGCCAAGCTGCGCGCGCTCGAGGCGCGCACCGCCGCTGGCACCGTCTACGCGCCCTGTGACTGCATCGTCCATTCGATCCGCTCGGGCGCCGGTGGCTACTGGGTGCAGAAGGGCGCTCTCATCGCTCAGGTGATCCGCAACGGGGCAGAGGACGTGAATGTCGAGGCGCTCGTCCACCTCGGCGAGATCAGCGCGATCGAGCCGAACGAGCGCGCCGAGGTGGTGCTGCCGACGACCGGCGAGACCCATACGGCACGCGTTACCGCCATTCAGCTGGAAAGCCAGAATCTCGAGAGGGCCGGGTTCCCGGAGTGGGCGCGTCAGGACATGAGCCACGGCAGCGTGATTCTCACCATGGAGGACCCGCTGCCGCCGAGCCTCGTCGGCCATCCGGTCGAGGTGCGCTTCATCGACACGGATTCGCTGGGGGGCGAGGCGCTGGCCTCTGTCTTCGGAACGCTCAGCGACCTCCTGCGCGGCATCGTCGATCCCGTGTCGGTCAGCGCCGCCGACAGCGGCACGGGCGGGTAGTGAGAATGCGACAGAAGGGAGCAGGCAATGGACGGCAGGCTGGCGATGGCCCGATTGGTCTTTCCGCTGACAGGGGTGGCAATCGCCGCTCTCGTTGCTGGCGGCTGTCTGGCCGACGACCGCAAGCCCTATGCGGAGGACGATGACGTGCAGCCGCGCTCCGGCCCGACGCCCTGCTCGCAACGGCTGCGGCTGGTGGGGGCGCCGCGGCTTGGCGACACGGGTTCTGCGGAAGAGATCGTCGAGGCGGCCTTCGGCGCCGAGCGCCTGACAGGTGTCGAAGAGAACATCGAGGTCGTGTCCGGCGACGGCGGCGAAGGCCGCTTCCTGCGGGTGCGCTATCCCGAGGACTCGGTGAACTTCGGCTCCGCGGATGACGAGACTCCGTTGGGCGGCGCCCAGTTCTATGCTCCCGTCGGCGCTGCCAAGGCATCCTGCCTGCACTACCGCGTCCGCTTCGAGGAGGATTTCGACTTCGCGAAAGGCGGCAAGCTGCCGGGTCTCTACGCCGGCGAAGCTCCTTCGGGCGGGGAGAAGGTGAGCGGCAAGGATGGCTGGAGCGTGCGCCTCATGTGGCGCAAGGAGGGCGAGGGAGAGCTCTACGAGTACATCTACAACAAGAAGGGCAAGTATGGGCTCAGTGTCGGGCGCGGCAGCTTTACCTTTCCGCGCGGCCGCTGGGTGGACGTCGATCTCGAAGTTGTCCTGAACGAGGCCGGCCGGCGCAACGGTGAGGCGCGCCTCTGGATCGACGGCCGCCCGGTCATCGAGCAGGACGACATCGTCTACTCGATCGAGGACGCCGATCACCTCGAAGGCGGCCTCATGTTCAGCACGTTCTTCGGTGGCAGCAGCGACAGCTGGGCTTCGCCGAAGGACCAGCATGTCGACTTTGCCGACTTCCGTTTCTATGCCGGGGACGCCGACTGATGGCTGACGCGCGCCCTGGGACATCAAGGCTCTCGGCGGCTCTCCTGGTGCTGCTGCTCGCCCTGCAGCCCTGGCAGGAGGCCCAAGCCTACCTGCAGCCCAAGGAGCGACAGGCGCTCGACCTGTCCTACGAAGTAAACGATCCGGACGAGTCTTTCTTTGACGTGGCCGCCCGCATGCGGCTCCTGGCGGATACAGAAGACCCGATGCTCCGCCAGCTCGCCAACAAGCTCCAGATGGGCCTCAGTTGCCGCAGCCTTCAGGCCCAGCCGGTGCTGGACGGTGAGGTGACGCTGCCGTCCTTCTACGACAATCCCGATGAGTGGGGCCTCACAGTGGAGCCGCTGCTGGCTTTTGAGCAGACCATGAGCGACCTCGCCGGCGCCTGGGTCGCCAGCGGCGACCGCTACTATGCCGATTGCCTCCTGGGTATCCTCGACCGCTGGGCGGCGGAGAACGCGCTCTATGAGTTCGACTTCGACCGCAGCCGGCCGCAGGCCTGGTACGGCATCGAATCGATGATCTTCGCGGCCGCCCTCGCGTTCTCGACGGTGACGGGGGAGATCGAGATTGCGCCGGAGCGACGCAAGACGATCAACGACTGGCTGGTGCGCACGGCAAAGAAGCACTTCAACACACCGGCCTCCAACCCCAGCTGCTGCAACAACCACTACTACCGCCGCGCCCTCTACATGACGATCGTCGGCGTGGTCGCCGACAACGACGAGCTGTTCGAGACGGGCCTGCGATCGGTCTACTCCGCCCTCGATGACCTGAACCGGGATGGCGCGCTGCAGCTGGCGATGCGCCGGGGCTGGCGGGCGATTCACTACCAGAACTACAGCCTGCTCTATCTCGTCACCACCATGCAGGTGGCCTACCGCCAGGGCTATGACCTCTTCACGCTGGAAAAGGATGGGGTCGGCTTCGACGAGGCTGTCGCCTTTCTGCTGCGCAGCCTGAACAACCCTTATGCAATCCCGGCCCTGCCGCCGGGCGACCAGGATCTCTCCTTCACCAACGATGCGCAGTACTTCTCGTGGATGGAGATCTGGCTCGCCCACTTCGAGGATCCCGCCATGGCGGAGTTCATGCGGATCTACCGGCCGATCTTCAATCGCGGAGCCGGCGGCTACCTCACGCTCTATTTCAAGCGTCCGGAGGGGCCGCGCGGCGTGGTCGCCCGGGACATCGGCGACATCGAGGCCCTGCAGCTGACGTCTGCGGTGTCCGGCGGCCGTTACCCGCTGCTCGAAAAGTGGAGGCGTTCACAATGAGAACAAGCGATGCAGCCAGGCGCCGTTCCCTTGGGATTGTCGCCACGCTAGGCGCCATTGCGGCACTGGCGGCAGGTTGCGCGACCCCGTCGGTGCGTCCGGTTCCCTACGAGCAGACCAGCACCGAAGCGTGGTTCGCGGCCGCTGGCGACTACGACGTCGACGAGAGCTACAAGGCGGACTACGAGGAGGGCCGCGCGGCCTATGAAGCCGAAGACTACGTCGATGCAGTCAACCGCTACGGCGCCCTTGCCGCCGAAGGCTCGCCGGAAGCCGCCTACGAACTCGGAAAGGCCTACCGCTACGGCAACGGCGTGCCGCAGGATTCGCAGAAAGCGGCGGAATGGCTGATCGCCGCGGTGTCGCAGCCGAACGCGCGCTGGCCGCACGCCGCCTATCACCTCGGAACCATGTTCGTGGATGGCGAAGGAGTTCCGCAGGACTACGCGCTGGCGCGGCGGCTGCTCGAAGCTTCGGTCGAGAGCGGTTACCTGCGGGCCGCCTTGCCCCTGGCTCAGCTCTACGCCGAGGGCAAGGGCGTGGCGCCCGATCCTTCGCGGGCGGGGGAACTCGCGCTGCGCAGCGCCGAATCCGGCGACGTGAAGAGCTACCTCTGGCTGCTGCGCGGCTATCAGCCGGGTGGTGTCCTCGGCGAGAACCCGCAGCAGGCCGGCCTGCTCGCCGGACGTCTGACGGCGCTGCTGCAGCAGCGCATCGCCGAGCACAACGATCCGCGCGCCTTCCGCGACCTTGCGATCGTCCACTACCAGGGCCTGGGCGTTCCGCCGGACCGCGCGCGCGCGATGCAGCTGCTGGAGCGCGCGGCACAGCTTCACAATCCGCAGTACCTCGCCGATTTTGGCGAAGACGTTCAGAAGGGCACCAACGGCTTCCAGGCCGACCCGCCGGAGGGCTTCCGCATTTTGCGTACGGCAGCGACGCGCTACTGGAATCCCGAGGCCATGGCAATGGTCGCCGAGGCCTACCGCGACGGCCTCGGCACGAGGGCGGATCCCGTCGCCGCCGAGAACTGGTTCCAACGCGCCGTCAATGCAGGCTCCGTGACGGCCAAGCTCGAGTATGGACGCATGCTGGTTGAGCGCAGGGATGACCCGCAAGCGGTGCAGCAGGGGGTCGCCCTGCTGGAGCAGGCGGCCACCGCACAGACTCCCTACGCCTGGGCGACGCTCGGCGAGCTCAATGTCGAGAGCGCCTTCCCCGGGGCCGATCCGGCGCGGGGCATCGACTATCTCGAGCGGGCCCATCAGGCCGGCATCGCTTCGGCCACCGCCGATCTGGGGCAGGCCTATCTCGAAGGCCGCGGCGTGGAGCAGAATTCCGACAAGGCGGTGCCCCTGCTGCAGGATGCCGCTGAAGCGGGGCAGCCCGGCGCCATGATGGCGCTGGGGCAGGGCTATCTGGAGGGCAAGGCCTTGCCCCGCCGGCCCGATCTGGCAAAGACGTGGCTCGAGAAGGCAGACGCTGCCGGCGTGCAGTCGGCGCGCTTCATGCTGGGGCGCGCCTTGCTGTCCGGTGAGATTCCCGGTGACGCGGCGGAAGGGCTGCGCATCGTCGCGTCCTATGCGCAGTCGGGCGACACCCTGGCGATGATGGACCTCGGCCGCGCCATGCGAGACGGCAAAACCGTGCCGCGCGACCTCGAGGCCGCCCGGCGCTGGTTCGAGAACGCCATGCAGGCGGGCGACCCCGCCGCCAAGCCGGCGCTGGCGTCGATGCTCTACCAGGAAGGCAGTTCCACTATGCGCCTGGCGACGCTGGAGGAGG
>Ga0207773_100639_pt1 | contig 12635 bp, 12 predicted proteins | sample TtaePargueraPR_2_FD_187281 | JGI IMG/M metagenome (GOLD analysis project Ga0207773, IMG submission 187281) | Aerobic enrichment media microbial communities from Bioluminiscent Bay, La Parguera, Puerto Rico - Tt and M1 (3) (SPAdes) | ecosystem: Environmental > Aquatic > Marine > Unclassified ...
CAGCCAGTCTCTGAGCGTGGAGCGGGGCATCGAACCTGGGCGGAAAGGGCGCCGCCGCCGCCCCCGGGGTCACCGGTGGGGGCGGCGGCGGCCCTCGGCGTCCGACCTTCCTAGTTGGACGCCAGGATCTCGGTGACGGTGCGGGAGAAGGCCTTCTGGCCCGCGCCGAGGTCGCGCAGCTGCTCCTGCTTCAGGAGCTCGGCCGGCGTCATCGCGAGGTTGGGGAACTGCTGCACCAGCGCCGGGTCGAGCGCCTCCATGGCGGCCTTGTTGGGCACCTTGTAGAGGATGTTGGCCGGCACCCAGGCGCCGTTGTCGGCGGTGAGGATGAAGTCGATGAACTTCATCGCCGCCTCCTTGTTCTCCGAGGCCGCGGTCACCACCATGGTGTCGACCCAGAGGTCGGAGCCCTCTTTGGGGATGACGTACTTGATGTCGGCGTTCTCGGCGATGCCGTAGTTGCACCAGCCGTCCCAGGCCTGCACCAGCGAGGCCTCGCCGGACACCAGCTTGGAATAGAAGGTGGTGTCGTCGTAGGCCAGCAGGTCCTTCTTGGCGGCGACCAGCAGATCCTTGGCCGCGGCGAGATCGGCCTCGGCAGTCGAGTTCACCGACTTGCCCTGGGCAAGGAAGGCGGCGCCCATGAGCCAGCGGTCGGTCGACAGCATGGTGACCTTGCCCTTCAGGTCGGCGGCGGGCTGCAGCAGGTCCATCCAGGAGTCCGGCGCCGCGCTCACCAGGTCCGAGCGGTAGCAGAGCCCGGTGGTGCCCCAGGCATAGGGCACCGAATGCGTGTTGCCCGGGTCGTAGGCGAGGTTCATGGCCTCGGGGTAGAGGTTCTTCAGGTTGGGCATCTTCGCGTGGTCGAGCTCGGCCACCAGCCCCAGGTTCTTCAGCGCCTCGACAAAGGGCGAGGAGACGAAGAGCACGTCGTAGCCCTTGCCCTTGCCGGCCACCACCTTGCCCATGATCTCCTCGTTGGTCGCGTGCACCGCCAGCTCGGCCTCGATGCCGGTCTCGGCGGTGAAGCGCTCCAGCATGTCGGCCGGCATGTAGCCGTCCCAGTTGGAGATCACGATCTTACCGGCCGCCTGCGCCCCTCCGGAGAAGGCGACGACAGCCGCGCCGGCCAACAGCGCGGCGCCCAGCTTGCTGAATCTGCTCATTTTTCGGCTCCCATTCCCTGACGCGTCCCTGGACCCGCCGCGGCGCGCCGGCCGGTTGCCCCGGCCTTCCCTGGTCCCCGCGCCAGCGGGATCACCCATGCTGTACAGATTTCGAAAAAAATACAACAGAAGAAGCCATCCGCCGCGCCTCCGCACCTTCACCTGGGATTGAAACCTTCCCGCCTTCGGACGCGTTGAGGCTGGGGTCAGGGCCGCCGTCGGCGGCACGGTGGCATCTCTGTGGCAGGGCGCCGGCCGCGTTGGCGGTGCCGGCCCTGCATGGCAGGCTGCGGACAATCCGGAACCGGAGGCTCCCGAACGTCATGGTGAAGACCGCGCGCGCCCTTCTCGCCGCCCTGCTTTTCGGCCTGCTCGCCGGCGCCTGCTCGGACGAGACGGCCTCGCGCGACGCCGACGATCTGCGCAGCGAGCTGGCCGAGCTGCGCGACCAGATCGCCGAGGCCGACAAGGCGACCGGGCAGCAGCGCGGCGGCCTGCTGGGCGAAATGGCGGCCATGCGCCGCGAGGTTCTGCTGCTCTCCGCCGCCATGCTGGAGAACCGCCTCATCGCCAGCGAGGGCGGCGTGCCCGAGAAGCTCGTCGCCCCGGCGCGCCAGCCCGACCCGGCACGCGCCGAGCAGCTGCTGCGCCACATCGCGGCGACCGAAGACGCGCTCGAGCAGGCCAAGGAAGCCGCCGGCGGCCGCGACGGCGTCGCCGGCAGCCTGTCGCAGACCGCCGTGGTGACCCAGGAGCTGACCCTGGCGCAGCTCCGCCTCGCCTACTTCCAGTCCGCCTACGGCCTGGCGCTGCCCGGCGAGGAGATGGCCCCCGGCAGTGGCAGCCGTTCCGGCGGCGCCGGCACCGCCGCCGCGGCCGAGCCGCCGCGCGCCGAGACGAACAACAGCGACGCCAGCCGCGACGTTGCCGGCCGTGACGTAGGCGCTCTCATCGGCAGCGTGAAGGGCGGCGGGCCCCAGGACGGCGAATCCCAAGGCGGTGGCCAAGGTGCCGCCGCGCCGTCCAGCCGGCAGCAGGGGGCCCAGCAGCAGGCAGCGCTGCCGCCGCTGCGCGAGGTGGACGTGCCGCAGTTGCCGCCCGCCAGCTACACCCGCCGCGACTACACCCGCATCCAGCTCCTGCTGGAGCAGGCCGGCTTCGATCCCGGCCCGATCGACGGCCAGTGGGGACCGCGCACCGGCGGTGCCCTCGCTGAGTTCCAGCGCGCCCAGGGCCTGCCGCCGAACGGCGACCTCGACGCCGCGACGCTGGACGCCCTCGGCTTCTACTGATACCGAACGGCGGTGAATGCTCGGCCGGCGAACGCCCGGCCGCCGACCCGCGCGGGCCCACCAGAGGAGCGAGCGATGATCCGCGGCTACGTGAACCACGGCGACCGCCTGCGCGCGGTGGAGGCCTCGGCGGAAGGCCTCGAGGACTTCGTGTGGATCGACCTCGTGGAGCCCTCGGCCGACGAAGGGTCTGCGCTGGGCGACCGGCTCGGCATCGAGGTGCCGAGCCGCGAGGACATGGAGGAGATCGAGATCTCCTCGCGACTTTACCACGAAGGCGGCGCCGTCTTCATGACCGCCAACCTGCCGGCGCAGACCGACCAGGACCACCCGGTGATGGCGCCGGTCACCTTCATCCTCGCCGGCCGCCGCCTCGTCACCGTGCGCTATCACGAGCCGCGCGCCTTCGTCACCTTCCCGCTGCGCGCCGCCCGCGCGGACCTCGGCTGCGGCAACGGCGAGGCGGTGCTGGTGGCCCTGCTGGAGGCGATCATCGACCGCCTCGCCGACGTCCTGGAGCGTGCCGGACGCGAGATCGAGCAGACCTCGCGCAGCGTCTTCCGCCACAAGAACGCGCGAGAGACGGTGAGCCGTGACTTCCAGGCCATGCTGGAAGAGATCGGCCGCAAGGGGGACCTCATCTCCAACATCCGCGACAGCCTCGCTACGCTTCAGCGCCTCATCGGCTACCTCGGCCACGTGACGCTGCAGCGCAAGAGCGACGCCGACATCCGGGCGCGGGTGAAGACCCTCTCGCGCGACGCCGCCTCGCTGAACGACTACGTGAGCTTCCTGTCGCAGAAGACGACCTTCCTGCTCGACGCCACCCTCGGCATGGTGAACATCGAGCAGAACGCCATCATCAAGATCTTCTCGGTGGCCGCCGTCGCCTTCCTGCCGCCGACCCTCATCGCCTCGATCTACGGCATGAACTTCCGCTACATGCCGGAGCTCGCCTGGCCCTGGGGCTATCCCCTGGCGCTCGGCCTCATGGTGGTCTCCGCCGTCCTGCCCTACCTCTACTTCAAGCGCCGCGGCTGGCTGTAGGCACTACACCCGCGTCAGCTTGCGGTGTGCCAGGGCGCGCACCTTGTCGAAGCTCGGGCGCACCTCCTGCGACACCGCGATGTGGCGGCGCAGCAGTTCCGCCGCGCGCCGGCGGTCATCGGCCTCCAGCGCGTCGAGAATGGCGAGGTGCTCACGGCAGGAGTCGCTGAGCCGGGCGCGGTCGTTGTAGTTCTCGTATTCGCTGAGCCGCCGCAGGTGGGTCTGCAGGCGGATCGCCTGGGCGAGAAACCGGTTGCCGCAGGCCTCGCCGATCGCCTCGTGGAACTCCGCGTCGGCGGCGAAGAGCTCCGCCATCGCCACGCTCTCCACCCCCCCCTCTTCCGACATTCGGGCCAGCAGCGCCGCGTGGCGCTGCCGCAGGGCCTTCAGGCGGCGCGGCTCAAGGTGGAAGCCCGGCTCCAGCACGGCGGCCGGCTCGACCAGCAGGCGGAAGCGGTAGCTCTCGTCGTAGGCCCGGGCGTCGTTCAGCACCGGGCCGAAGACGTAGCCGCGTCCGGCGGCGCGCTCGATGACGCCCTCCTCCGACATCTGCGCCAGCACGCGGTTGGCGGTCGCGCGGTCGCAGCCGTAGCGCCGCATGACGTCGCTGACCGCCACCTGCGCCGGCACCAGGTTGGCGAAGCGCGCGCGCACGAGGTCGCGGTAGATGACCTCCTCCTCCGGCTCGGGCAGGCTCACCGCGGCGAAGGCGGCGCTGGCGCTGTCGAGCGCGAGGCGGTAGCCCTGGCGCGGCGCCGGCGCCACCGCGCCGCGCTCCTCCAGCAGGGCCAGGGCGGCGCGCACCGGGGAGCGCGAGACGCCGAGCCGCTCGGCCAGCTTCACTTCCGGCAGATGGGCCCCGGCGGCCAGGCCGTCGCGCCGGGCGATCTCGAGGATCTGCCGCGCCAGTGCCGTCGTCCTCGCCCGCGGTGCCGCCACCGGAAAGCCTCTCGACGTTGTTGCCGGCGGCGAGTCTAGGCTTACCCGGCGAAGTCCGGCAAGGGAGGCCGATTCAGTCGCGCAGCACGGCGAGTCGCGAGGCGTCCCAGGAAACCCAGAGGTTCTCCTGCGCGATGCGGGCGGCGTCGGTCGCGTCCATGTAGGCCTTCAGCACGGCGTCCTCGCGCTCGCCGACCCGGATGTCGAGAGCGGTGCGGCTGCCCTTGAAGAGGCGGTGCACCACGCGGCCGGGAATGGCGTTGGCGCCCGCCGGCCTCTCGGCGTGGCACTGCACGCTTTCCAGGCGCAGCGCGGCGGTGACCGCCGCGCCGGCCGCCGGCACACCGCCCTCACCGGGCGCGCCAAGTACTTTCAGGCCGTTCCAGTCGATGACGATGGCGCTGTCGTCGCGCCCGGCCACCGTGCCCTGGATGAGGTTGGTCTCGCCGATGAACTCGGCGACGAAGCGGCTGCGCGGACGGAAGTAGAGGTCCTCCGGCGTGCCGTCCTGCTCCACCCGGCCGGCGTTCATCACCACGATGCGGTCGGACATGGTGAGCGCCTCCTCCTGGTCGTGGGTGACGAAGAAGAAAGTCTTGCCGGTGCGCTTCTGGATGTCCTTCAGCTCGACCTGCACCTGGCCGCGCAGCTTGGCGTCGAGCGCGCCCAGCGGCTCGTCGAGCAGCAGCAGCTTTGGGTCGGGCGCCAGCGCCCGCGCCAGGGCGACGCGCTGGCGCTGACCGCCGGAGAGCTGGTCCGGCGTGCGTCCGCCGAAGCCCTCGAGGTGCAGGAAGTCCAGCAGCTCGCCCAGCCGTTTGTCGATCTCCGCCCGCGTCTTTCCCTTCAGCTCCAGGCCGAAAGCGATGTTCTGCGCCACCGTCATGTGCGGGAAGAGGGCGTAGTCCTGGAAGACCATGTTCACGTCGCGCTTGTTAGGCGGCAGGCGCGTCACGTCCTGGCCGTCGACGATGACGCGGCCGCGGTCCGGACGCTCGAAGCCGCCGAGGATGCGCAGCGTGGTCGATTTGCCGCAGCCGGACGGGCCGAGGAAGGTGATGAACTCGCCGGCCATGATCTGCATGTCCAGGCGCTCGATGGCGGTCACCTCGCCGAAGTGCTTGGTGATGCCCTCGAGGCTGACGATGGCCTTGCGGCCGCTACTTTGGACCCCATGGCTTTGGATCATGTCAGGCTCCTTTGTTCAGCCGCCGCATGGAGCGCTCGGCCCACAGGCCGAGCACTGCCGTCAGCAGCAGAACCACGGTTGAGATCGCGTTGATTTCCGGCGACATGCCCGAGCGCAGCTTGGCGAAGATCAGCACCGGCAGCGTCGGCTCGTAGCCGCCGAGGAAGAACGCACGCACGAAGTCGTCGAAGCTCAGCAGCATGCAGAAGATGCCGGCGCCGATGAGCGCCGGCATCAGGTAGGGCAGCGTGATGCGGAAGAAGGCGACGATGGCGTCGGCGCCGAGGTCGCGCGCCGCCTCGACGTGGCTCTTCGGCAGGGTGGCAAGGCGCGCCATGACCACCAGGGCGACGAAGGGCACGTTGTGTACCGTGTGGCCCAGGATGATCGCCAGCATGCCCGGCTCCAGCTCGATGAGCCGCGCGAAGATCCTGAGCGAGATGGCGGAGATGATACCCGGAATCACCGCCGGCAGGCAGGTGATTGCGAAGACGATCAGCTTGCCGCGGAACTTGTGCGGGCCCAGGAAACACGCGATCCAGGTGCCGATGGCGAGCGACAGCGCCGTGGTCGCCAGGGCAATGGTCATCGAATAGGCGAAAACGCCGAGCACCTGGGTGTCCTGGAAGACGCTGGCATACCACTCCAGCGTCCAGCCGCGGATCGGGAAGCCGATGAACTTCGAATCCTTGAAGCCCATGGTCACCATGAGCACCAGCGGCACGAAGAGGTAGACGATGAAGGCCCAGTAGATGACCGACATCAGAATGCGGGTGTGGCGGGTCATTGCATCATGCTCCTGCCGCTGCGGCCCATGAGCTTCAGAAACAGGCCGGTGATCGCCAGCGTGGTGATCAGCATTAGCGAGGAGAAGGCCGCGCCGACCGGCCACTTGTCGCCAGCGACGTGGAAGAAGCCGGCGATGGTTTCGGCGAAGACGGTGGTGCTGGGGCCGCCCAGCAGCACCGGCGTCGCGTAATAACCGGTCGAGATGAGGAACACCAGCGTGCAACCCGAGGCGATGCCTTCTTTCGACAGCGGCAAGGTCACCCGCCGGAAGCGGTACCACGAGCCGGCGCCGAGATCGGCGGCTGCCTCGAGGTAGCTGTTGGGGATCTTCTCCAGCGCCGAGTAGAGCGGCAGCAGCATGTAGAGCGAGGTGAGGTAGATGATGCCGACGCCAAGCGAAAAGCTGGTGTACATGAAGGGGATCGGCCGGTCGATGAGACCGAGGTACTTCAATGCGAGGTTCACCGCGCCGTTGTTGCCGAGCAGGATCATGATGGCATAGGTGCGCACGATCTCGCCGACCCAGAAAGGAATCAGCAGCAGCAGCAGGAAGAGCAGCTGGTTCTGCCGCTTCACGTGCTTGGCGAGAAAGTAGGCGACGGGATAGGTGAGCACCAGGGTGCAGAGCGTCAGCACGAAGGCGAAGGCCAGCGTGCGCAGGAAGGGCATGACGAAGATCGCCTCCTGGAAAAAGCTGGTCCAGTTGGCGACGGTGAACTGCGGCACCCGCCCGCCGGTCGGCGGATAGGAGTCGACGAAGCTGATCCACACCATCTGCACGATGGGGCCGAGGTGGGCGATGAAGACCCACAGCAAGGGAAGGCTGGCGAGCAGCCAGAACTGCCGCCGCTCGCTCTTGAACAGCACGGCGCTGACGGCCTGGTAAAGGTCGTTGGCCAGCAGCCTGCCCCAGACGCTGCGTCGCTGGCCGCCGCGGCCGGCGCTCACCCGCCGCTCCGCCGCCTCGGCATAGTCGGACTCTGTACGAGCCATTCCAGTCGATCTTCCTGTCCCGGCGCCTTGGCGGCGCTTGGGCTTCCGTTGTAAGGCCAGGCGGCGCCGCCGGGGGCCCCACGCCCCGTGGCGGCGCCGCGCGTTATCAGGCGGCCTTTACCTCTTCGACCGCCGGGTCGACGAGGTCGTACTTCATCTTGTTGGCCTCGGCGCGGAAGAACCGCAGACCCTCCAGTTCCTCTTCGGTGAAGGAAGAAGCCTTCTTCTCGAGATCGCTGAGGTGCTGGTCGGCTCCCTTGAACGTCGAGATGAAGCCCGAGGCCCTGGTCATCGCGGCACCGATTTCCGGCGAGGCCAGCAGCGAGTCGATCAGCTTGTAGGCGTTGTCCATGTTCGGCGCGTTGTTGGCGATGCTGTAGGTGTAGACGAAGCCGTAGGAGCCCTCCTTCGGGATCGTCATGTCGACCGGGAAGCCGTCGGTGATCAGCTTGGCGATAGGGCCGTTCCAGGCGGTCGCCATCACGATATCCTGATTGATGAACATCTGCTGCACTTCGGCGCCGGCGTCGTAGTACTTGCGCACCTGGCCCTTGTGCTGGATCAGGAAGTCGCGCGCCTCCTGCACGATGGCGGCCGCCTTCTTCGGGTCGTCCATGTAGGCGACCATGTTGCCGTCGTAGCCCAGATAGAGCATGACGATCGACATCATATCCTGGATCGTGTAGGCGGTCTGCCCCTCGTACTGCGGATCGAACATCACGTCCCAGCTGCGCGCCTGCTCCGGGGTGATGACTTCGGTGTTGTAGGCCAGCACCTCGCAGCCGGAGAGGATCGGCGCGCCCCACTTGCTGCCCTTCACCGTCGACCAGTCGCTCTCAGAGAACACCGGATTGATGGTGCCCCAGTTCTTCAGCCGGCCGGTGTCGAGCGGCGACAGCAGGTCGGAGTCGACGAACTGCAGGAAGCGGTGGCCAGCGACGGTCAGGATGTCGACCGTCGGGTTGGGCGCCTCGGCGGCCAGCAGGTTGAACTGCTTGCCCTGGTCGTCCACCAGCCGAATGTTGATCTGGATGCCGGTGTCCTTCTCGAACTGCGCCTTAAAGTCTTCCGGGATGAAGTTGGTGTAGGTCCACACGTTGACCGTGCCGGCCGCCCGCGCGTTCGACCGCAGGATGGCCGGTGCCGCCAGCACGGTGGCGCCGGCCGCCGCCGTCTTCATGAACCCACGCCTGTTTGTCCTGAACTTGCTCATCGCTCTCTACCCCTGTTCTGTTTGGCTCACCACGTTAAATCCCCGCGCGGTTTACGCCGCGCCGCCGGGCAGGGCCGCTGCCGCCCCCGCCTTCTGTCTGGTCTCTCCCCCAGCATAGCCGTCGCGGGCGAGGCGCTTCAGCTCCGCCAGCGTCATGTCGTCGACCGCCAGCGCTTCGAGCAGCCGGTTCTCGGCGAAGAAGTCGCGCCCGTAGAGGGCGGAGAAGACCTCCACCCCGGCGCGGTGCAGCGTCGCCGGCCGCCCCGTCAACTCGCCCAGCTTCACGGTGACCGCGAGGCCGTAGGGCACGTCCTCGGTGACGTAGCGACTGTCGGCCGTCGCCGGCCCGGTGCCGCCGCGGCCCTGGCGGTGCATCTCCTGGTTCATCTCCGACACGCTGGCCAGCGGCACGTGGAACGAGAGATGGAAGTGCTCGAAGATCGTTCGTACCGAGAGCCCCAGCGCCTCGGCGATGGCGAGGCGCTCGCGGTCGAGCGCCTCCAGCAGCCGGCCGACGTTCGGCGTCACGTTGAAGCCCTGGTCCCAGGCCTCGCCGTGCTCCATGCGCGTCATGTTGCAGAGCGCGATGCCCATGTGGTTCTGCGGGTTCAGGTTCGACAGCGCGATCGCGAGCAGACCGTCGCGCTCGACGAAGCGGTCGCCGAACAGCGCCTGGCAGCAGGCGAGCCCTTCGGCGCCGCGCGAGGCCGGCAGGGTGCAGAGGTCGACCTTGCTGCGCACAGTGTTCACCTGCGCCTCGACCGGGCTCGGCTGGCGCCCGGAGGTGACGGTGGTGCCCCAGGCGACGATCGGCACGTCCACGCCGCGGCCGGCCAAGAGCCGGGAAAGATAGAGCGCGCCGAACGAGGCGTGCGAGGAGACGATGACCACCTGTCCGGCGCGCAGCTGCGGCGCCAGGGCGTCGAACACCGCCTTGTGGCCGTAGCCCGGCAGCGCCACCAGGATCACCTCGACATCGGCGGCGAGGTCCGCGGCGCTCTCGGCGACGCCGGGATGGAAGCGGCCCTCGACGGCGCCGGTCGCGACCAGCGGCTCGCCGGCGGCCAGCCGCTTCGTGCGCGCGCCGGAGGGCGACCACAGCGTCGCCTTGTGCCCGGCCTGCTCCAGGAAAGCCGCCGCGCCGTAGGCGATGGCGCCGGCGCCCGCGATGCCTACCCTCATCGGCTTAGCCATCAGCCCTCGCCCTCCTTCGCCACCGGGTCGCCCAGCGTGTGCATGAGCCGGTTGGCCCAGCCGAACAGCGCCGCCGAGAGTATGAGGTCGAGGATCTCCGCGTCGGTGAGCCCCGCCGCGCGCAGCGCCCGCATGTCGTCGCCATCGGCCGCGCTCGGCGTCTTGGAGAGCTTGCTGGCGAAGCGGAAGATCGCCGCCTCGCGGGGCTCCAGCGCAGCCGCCTCGCCCTCGGCGAAGACGCGCTGCATGGTTTCCTGGGTCTTGGTGAGCTGGTTATAGCGGCTGGCGTGCACCGCGGCGCAGTAGATGCAGCGGTTCACCACCGAGGCGCCGACGGCGCCCAGCTCGCGCTCGGCGCGGCCGAGGCCGCCGCGGTTGTACATGATGGCGTTGAACAGCGGCGTGCGCGCCTTCAGCGTCTCGACGTCGTTCGCCAGCACCAGCACGTAGTCGGAAACCTTGGTGTTGGACGGCGTCACCTTCAGCGCGTCGAGCTGTGCCGGGCTCGCCTGGGCGAGATCGATCGGCTTCACCCGCGGCTGCCAGTGCGGGACTTCGGTGGTGAACGCGTGCAGCGTGCCGCTCATGCCGTCGCCTGCATCAGCTTGAGGCCCTTCACGACGCGGATCTGGTAGGCGAGGAAGGCAACCAGCTCGGCCAGGCGCACGACGTCGGCATCGCCGAGGCCGGCGGCCTTCAGCTTCTCGATGTCGCCGGCGACGGCGTCTTTGGGCGCCAGCGTCACGAGGTCGGCGTAGGCGAGGAGGGCGGCGAGGCGCGTGTCGCCCTCGCCCTTGAAGGCCGGATCGGCCAGCGCCGCCGTCGCGCCGGTCGCGCCGGCACGCGCAACCAGCTCGGCATAGTGCGCCGCCAGGTCGTCTTCACGGTGCAGCCGCGCGATGCGCACCGCCAGCGCCGCGCGTTCGCCGTGCGACAGACCGCCCGGCTCCTGCGGCGTGAGCGAAGCGGCCGCTGCCTCGCGGGTCATCGCCAGGATGTCGGCCCGCCCGGCCAGCGCGGCCGCCACGGCGCCGCCCGGCGCCACGCCGGCCAGCCTTGCGATCACGTCGTCCTCGGGAAGCACGCTCGCGTCCATGCTCAATCGTCTCCGGTTTCCTGCAGAGGGGCCACGGCGTCGGGCTCCAGCGGGCTTTCGGTCCACTCGTCGCCGAGCAGCTCCGGCTTGGCGTACTCCACCATGCCCTGGAAGTGCGCCGCTACATCTTCCCGGTAGAGAGTCGCGGCGAGGGATCGCGTGAGCCAGGCGGCGCCCTCGCTGATGCCGGGGATGTCGCCGCTCACCTTGCCGAGGCTCGCCGAGGCGCCGTAGTTGAAGCAGTAGAGGTTGGCGAGCCAGGGCGCCGTGCCCGGCGCGCGCTCCTGGAAGCTGAAGTCGGCGTTAAGATAGGGGAAGTTGCCGAGGTCGGCGTTCTCCTCGCCCGGCGGCGGCGTGTAGCGGTCGCGCCACAGGGCGATCTTGTCGGCGTAGCCCTCCAGCTCCGTGCGCGCCAGCGGGTCGGTGGTGAAGCCGGTGCCGAGGATGAGGTAGTCGGTCGCCAGGCGCACGCCCTGCGTCGTCTCGACGATCAGCTCGTCACCGCTCAGCCGCACCGAGCGGACGCCCTGGCCGAAGTGGAAGTAGGCGTTGTCGTGGCGGCTGACGCGCAGGGTCGAGCCCCGCGGCGCCGGGGTCTGCGTCGCGAAGGAGTACTGCATGAAGCGCCAGCGCCATTCGTCCGGCAGCTCGGCGAAGCCCGCCGTGAACCCGAACGAGCCGATGCCCATCATCTTGTTGATGGTCGGCATGGCCTTGCGGCGCACCAGCAGGCGCGCTTCTTTGCAGCCATGCTCCAAGGCCTCGGCTGCGTTCTCCACAGCCGAAGCGCCGGCGCCGATCACCACCACGCGCTTGCCCTTCAGGCGCGCGAAGTCGATGTCGTCGGAGGAATGCGCCCAGCGGCTGCGCGGCACGCCGTCCATGAACTTCGGGATCGCCGGATGGCCGGTGCCGTCGCGCCCCGTCGCCATGACCACCTTGCGCACCAGCAGCGAGCTCTCGGCGGCGCCGGCGAGGTCGAGGCGCAGCAGGTCGCCCTCCGGCCGGATGCGCGTCACCTCGACGCCGTTCTCGACCGGCACCGCCAGCACCTCGCGGTACCATTTCAGGTAGTCCATCCAGGTCGTGCGCGGGATCTTGTCGAGCGCCTCCCAGGCCGCCTCGCCGTAGACTGCGGTGTACCAGGCGCGGCAGGTGAGCGAGGCGTAGCCGTAGGCCGGGCCGGTGAGCTGCTTGGGCGAGCGCAGCGTCTCCATGCGCGCGTAGGTGAGCCAGGGACCCTCGCGGCCGGCCGGCGCGCGGTCGAGGATGCGCAGGTTGCGGATGCCGGCGCTGTTCAGCGCGAACCAGGCGAGCTGCCCGACCATGCCGCCGCCGATGATGACGACGTCGACCGCGGTCTCGCCGTCCTTCCGGCGCGGCAGCACCCAGTTGGCCGCCGGCCGGCAGAGGGTGTCCTGATCCTGGCGCACCCGCGCCTCCAGCGCCGCCAGCCGCTCGGCCGCCTGCGCGTGCATGGGCACTTCCAGGTTCTCCTTCATCGCGGCCCCTCTACATCGACCACTGCGGGTGGTGGTCGTCGATCACGAAGACATGGCGGTGACCGCCGCCGGCGTGACGGTGCGGATGGCGGTGCGGCTCCGGGCCTTCCCAGCCCTCGTGCTGGTGCTGGTGGTGCGCGTCGTGCACGTGCAGGTGCTCGTGGTCGAAGGCCGCGTGCACGTGAAAGCGCTCGAGCGGATCGTCGGCCGGCCAGACC
>Ga0207773_100642_pt1 | contig 12554 bp, 11 predicted proteins | sample TtaePargueraPR_2_FD_187281 | JGI IMG/M metagenome (GOLD analysis project Ga0207773, IMG submission 187281) | Aerobic enrichment media microbial communities from Bioluminiscent Bay, La Parguera, Puerto Rico - Tt and M1 (3) (SPAdes) | ecosystem: Environmental > Aquatic > Marine > Unclassified ...
CGCCGCCGGCCGCACCCGCTCCTCGATCGCCATGGTCGGGGCGCCACCGGTGGTGATGTTGACCACGCAGCCCGAGCGCTGCTTGATCACCTGGAGGAAGGGCCGGAACGCCTCCGGCGACTGGTCCGGCTGCCCGGTCTCGGGGTTGCGGGCGTGGAGGTGGACCACCGCCGCGCCGGCTTCCGCCGCGCCGATCGCGGCATCGGCGATCTCCTCCGCCGTCACCGGCAGGTAGGGCGACATCGACGGCGTGTGGATCGCGCCGGTGACCGCGCAGGTGATGATGACCTTGCCGTTGACTGCCATGTCCGTCCTTCCCTAGTCCCCGAAGTCCTTGGCCTCGCGCCGCCGATGCGCCATCAGCGCCATCAGCCGACGGTCGCGCCACAGCTGCCGCCGGCCCAGTGCCTCGCGCGGCACCTTGGCCCGCCGGTCGCGCTCGATCTCCTCGAGGACCGGGCCGCCCCAGTCGACCCGCCGTTGCATCTGTGTCCACAGGTTGAGGTAGAGACCCTGGTAGCGCTCGACATAGTCGCGAATGCCGCCCGGGGCGTTGAGGTCGATGGTCTCGAACGGGCCAATCAGCGACCAGCGCGGCGCAAGCCCGTCGCGGATGCCGATATCGACATCCTCGGCCGAGGCGTAGCCGTCGGCAACGAGGCGGAAGGCCTCCTCGAGAAGGGCACCCTGCAGGCGGTTCATCAGGAAGCCGTCGAGCTCGCGCTTCATCACGATCGGCGACTGGCCGATCGCGGCCATCAGGGCACGGCTGCGCTCGACCACCTCCGGCGCCGTCCACGGCGCCGGTACCACTTCCGCCGCGGGAATGAGATAGGGCGGGTTGATCGGGTGGATGACCAGGCAGCGGTGGCGACCGGCCAGCCCTTCGGTGAACAGCGAGGGCAGGATTGCCGAGGTCGATGAGGCGATCACCGCCTCGGGCGGCGTCAGCGGGTCGAGGCGGGCAAAGATGTCCCGCTTCATCCCGACCTCCTCCGGCGTGTTCTCCTGAACATGGTCGACGCGGTCGAGCGCCACCTCGAGATCGCCGGCGACCGAGATCGCGGCGAGCACCCCCTCCGGCGTTCGCCCGCGCAGCAGGTCGTTGGCGTCGAGTTCCGGCAACGCATCGCGGATAAAGGCGATGGCTCTTGCCGGCGCTTCCGCATCATGGTCCCACAGCACGACCTCGCTGCCGGCGCGGGCGAAAGTGATCGCCCAGGCGCGGCCGACGAAACCCGAACCGATGATCGCGACCCTGGCCATCTCAGAGGGCCTCGACATTGCCGTCGACGCCGATCGACTGGCCGGAGATGTTGCGGCCGGCGTCGGAGAGCAGGAAGGCGATCGCCGCCGCAACGTCGTCCTGGGTCACCATCCGCCGCAGCGAGACCTTGGCGAGGTACTGCGCCTCCATGTCCGCATAGGGGATGCCGAGCTGCGCCGCGCGGTCGCGGATCACGCCCTCCATGCGCGGCCCTTCGACGATGCCGGGCAGGATGGCGTTGACGCGGATATTGGCCGGGCCAAGCTCCTTGGCGAGGCTCTGGGTGAAGCCGATCACCCCCCACTTCGCGGCCGAATAGGGGGTACGGAAAGCATAGCCGTGGCGCCCTGCCGCCGACGACATGTTGACGATCGAGCCTCCGCCGGCTGCCTTCAGCATCGGCACCGCCCGGTGCGTGCAGAGAAACTGGCCGGTCAGGCAGACATCGATGGTCCGCCGCCAGTCGGCCGGGCTGATCTCGTCGACACCGCCGGTCGGGCCCGCGATCCCGGCATTGTTGATCATGGCGTCGAGACCGCCGAGATGGGCTTCCGCCGCCGCGAACAGGCGCTCGACGTCCGCCTCGATGGCGACGTCGGCCCGGATGCGGCCCGCCTCGGGGAAGTCGCGGCCGAAGCTCTCGAGCGCATCCTCGGCCACATCGCAGACGAACAGCCGTGCGCCGTGCGCGGCGAGCCGCCGGGCCGTGGCAAGGCCGATTCCGCCCGCGCCGGCGGTGATGATGCCCCGCTGGCCGGCGATGCCCGCCGCAAGATCGGGCAACACGCGATCGTTCATTCTCTCAAACCTTCCTGTCAGCCGGTCTCGCCGCGAATCCGACGCCACGCCAGCGTCCGGTCAGTAGCAGGATACGCACACGCATTCCAAGCGACCGGCAGAGATCACCCGTGCTTGTGGCGCAGCGCCGCCGAGCCGTGCGCCACGGCAGTGTGCCTTTTCTTGGGGCAGGTGACGGTCAGCTGCTGGCAGTCAAGGTATCCGCCGGCGGCCTTCGGGTGAGCGTCCGGTCCACCGCCTCCTGCCAGCCGGCGTAGAGCGCAGCGCGTTCGGCCGCCTTCATCTTCGGCTTGAACCTGCGTTCGTATTTCCAGGTCTTGGCGAACTCGGCCGGGGCCGGACAGACCCCGGCCTGGAAGCCGGCAAGATAGGCGGCACCGACCGCGGTCGTCTCAAGTACCCGCGGCCGGTCGACCGGAGCACCGAGGATGTCGGCAAGGAACTGCATGGTCCAATCGGAGGCGACCATGCCGCCATCGACGCGGAGCACGGTGCCGGCTCGATCCGCGTCCTGCCAGTCGCCGCGCATCGCCTCGAGCAGGTCGCGGGTCTGGTAGGCGACCGATTCGAGCGCGGCACGGGCGATATCGCCCCGCGAGGTGCCTCGGGTAATGCCGTAGATCGCGCCGCGGGCATCGGCGTCCCAGTGCGGGGCCCCGAGGCCGACAAGGGCTGGCACGAAGTAGACGCCGTGATCCCGACCGGCGGCCTCGGCGAGCGCCCGGGTGTCCGACGCCCGGCGGATTATCTGGAGACCGTCGCGGAGCCACTGCACCGCCGCCCCGGCAACGAAGATCGAGCCTTCAAGGGCATAGGTGCGCTCGCCGCCGAGCTGATAGGCGATGGTGGTGAGGAGGCGATTCTGCGAGGCTACCGGGCGCTCGCCTGTATTGAGGAGGGCGAAGCAGCCGGTGCCGTAGGTCGACTTGAGCATGCCGGGCTGGAAGCAGGCCTGGCCGACGGTTGCCGCTTGCTGGTCGCCGGCGACGCCGAGGATGGGCACCGCCGCGCCGAGGATCGCAGGGTCGGTCGATCCGTAGTCGGCGGCGCAGTCCCTGACCTCGGGCAGGATGCCGCGCGGCACCCGGAACACTTCGAGCTGCTTCGGGTCCCAGGCGCCGTCATGGATGTTGAAGAGCAGCGTGCGCGAGGCGTTGGTCGCGTCGGTGGCGTGGACCCGGCCGCCGGTGAGGCGCCATATCAGCCACGCGTCGATGGTGCCGAAGGCTAATGCGCCGCGCTCGGCTTTTGCCCGCGCGCCATTCACCGTATCGAGCAGCCAGCTAAGCTTGGTCGCCGAGAAATAGGGATCGATGATCAGCCCGGTGCGTGCGGTGATGGCAGGCTCGAGCCCGTCCGCGCGCAATGCGTTGCAGGCTGCGGCGGTGCGGCGATCCTGCCAGACGATGGCGCGGTGGATCGGCCTGCCGGTCTTGCGGTCCCACAGCACCACCGTCTCGCGCTGGTTGGTGATGCCGATGCCGGCGAGACCTGACGCCTTGACCTTGGCCTTGCGGAGCGCTGCACGGCAGGTGGCGACGACGGTGTCCCAGATCTCGTCGGCGTCGTGCTCGACCCAGCCGGGCCTGGGGAAGTGCTGCCGGAACTCCTTCTGCGCGCCTGCCACGACGCGCATGCGCGCGTCGAATACGATGGCGCGTGTCGAGGTGGTGCCCTGGTCGATGGCGAGGAGATGCGTGGCCATGGCCAGTTCAGACCCAGCGGAAGACGACGAAGGCGTAGACGATGGCGATGCCGGCCGGCACCCACAGCGGGGGCCCGAAGATGCCGAGCCAGGCGAGGAAGATGAAGGCCGAGCCGAGCAGCGAGATGAACAGGCGGTCGCCCCGGGTGGTGTCGAGCCCGAGGATGCCGCGGCGCGGGGCGCCGCCGGGCGCGTAGTACTCCCACACCGTCATACCGATCAGGCAGGCGAGGATGAAGGCGAAGAACGCGGCCGTCGGCCAGGTCCACGCCATCCACGAGATGAGGTCGGTTCCCTGCATGACGCGGACCCTCCTCAGACGCGCCCAAGGGCAAAGCCCTTGGCGATGTAGTTGCGGACGAAATAGATGACGATGGCGCCCGGGATGAGCGTCAGCGACCCGGCGGCGGCGAGCAGGCCTAGCTCGTAGCCCGAAGTGCTCGCCGTTCGCGTCATCGTCGCCGCGATCGGCTTGGCGGCGACCGAGGTCAGCGTCTTGGCGAGCAGGAGCTCAACCCACGAGAACATGAAGCAGAAGAAGCAGGCGACGCCGATGCCGGCGGCGATGGTCGGCATGAAGATGCGGAAGAAGAACCGCCAGAACGAATAGCCGTCGACATAGGCGGTCTCGTCGAGCTCCTTCGGCACGCCGGACATGAAGCCTTCGAGGATCCAGACCGCGAGCGGGATGTTGAACAGCGTGTGGGCGAGCGCCACCGCCCAGGGCGTGTCGAACAGGCCGACCGCCGAGTAGAGCTGCAGGAAGGGCAGCGCGAACACCGCCGGCGGGGCCATGCGGTTGGTCAGCAGCCAGAAGAACAGGTGCTTGTCACCGAGGAACCGGTAGCGCGAGAAGGCATAGGCGGCGGGGAGTGCCACCGACACCGAGATGACGGTGTTGATCACCACATAGGTGATCGAATTGACGTAGCCCATGTACCAGGTCGGGTCGGTGAAGATCTTCTCGTAGTTCTCCAGGGTGAACGTCTGCGGCCACAGGGTGAAGCTGCCGAGGATTTCGTTGGTGGTCTTGAACGACATGTTCAGGAGCCAGTAGATCGGCAGCAGTACCGCGATGATGTAGATCGCCGGAATGAGATAGCGCGCGCGGAACAGTGGTCCGCTCCGGGTACGGGCGGCGACGATGCCGGGGGCGGCGGCTTCTGAACGGGCAGCCATGGCTCACCTCGCGTCGTTGCGCATCATCAGCGTGTAGAACAGCCAGCTGAACAAGAGGATGATCAGGAAGTAGATCAGCGACATCGCCGCCGCCGGCCCGAGGTCGAACTGGCCAAGCGCAGCCTTCACCAGATCGATCGACAGGAACGTCGTCGAATTGCCGGGACCGCCGCCGGTGAGCACCACCACCTCGGTGTAGATCATGAAAGAATCCATGAAGCGGAGGAGGATGGCGATGGTCAGCACGTATTTGAGCTTGGGCAGCTGGATGTAGCGGAACACCGCCCACGGCCGGGCGCCGTCGATCTTTGCCGCCTGGTAATAGGCGTCGGGGATCGAGACGAGGCCGGCGTAGCAGAGCAGCACCACCAGCGAGGTCCAGTGCCAGACGTCCATCAGCACCACCGTGAACCACGCCGAGATCGGCTGGCGGGTGTAGTTGAAGTCGATGCCGAGGGCGTTGATGCCGCGGCCGAGCAGGCCGATGTCGGGCAGCGCCATGATGTTCCACATCGCGCCGACGACGTTCCACGGGATCAGCAGCGGCAGGGCCATAAGGACGAGGCACACCGACACCCAGAAGCCCTTGCGCGGCATGGCGAGCGCAATGACGAGGCCGAGCGGCACCTCGATCACCAGCACCAGGAAGGTGAACAGTATCTGCCGGAACAGCGAAGCGTGGAAGCGCTCGGAATTGAGCACGTCCTCGAACCAGCGCAGCCCCGCCCAGAAGAAGACGTTGTCGCCGAAGGTCTCCTGGACGGAGAAGTTCACCACCGTCATCAGCGGGATAATGGCGTTGAACGCCACCAGAAGGACGACCGGGAGGACGAAGAGCCACGCCTTGTGATTGACGACCTTGTTCATCGCGTCATCCTCACGTCACCATCCAGCCGTCCTGGTAGACACAGGTATGCGCCGGGTCGAAGCGGAGATGGGTTCGTCCCTCCGGCAGGGCCTCGTCTTCCGGCGCCAGCAGCTTGATGGTGCTGTCGCCGGCGCGGGTCTCCACGATCCGGTACCGCCCGGCGTCGAGCACCCGGACGATATCGGCCGGTACGCCCTCGGCCGAGATGCTCACGAACTCCGGGCGAACCCCGAGCTCGAGCCGTTTGCCGCTCGGGCGGACGTCCGCGGCGTTGACGGCCTGAATCGGCTGACCAGCGAAACGGGCGACGCCGCCATCCATCTCGCAGGGCAGCACGTTCATCCCCGGAGACCCGATGAAGTGGCCGACGAAGGTATGGTGCGGCCGCTCGAACAACTCGACCGGCGTGCCGACCTGCACGACCTCGCCCTCGTTCATCACCACCACTTCGTCGGCAAAGGTCAGGGCCTCGGTCTGGTCGTGCGTGACGTAGATCATCGTCCGCCGGATGCGCTGGTGGAGCTCCTTGAGCTTGGAGCGCAGCACCCATTTCAGGTGCGGGTCGATGACCGTCAGCGGCTCGTCGAACATGATGACGTTGACATCGGCACGGACGAGGCCCCGACCGAGCGAGATCTTCTGCTTGCCGTCGGCTGTCAGGCCCGAGGCGCGGCGATCGAGCATGTCCTCGAGTTCGAGCATTGCCGCGATCTCGCGGACCCGTGCGTCGATATCGGCCGGCGCGATGCCGCGGTTGCGGAGCGGAAAGGCGAGGTTCGCGTAGACGGTCATGGTGTCGTAGATGACCGGGAACTGGAACACCTGGGCGATGTTGCGGGCTTCGGGCGAGGCGCCGGTGACATCGCGGCCATCGAACAGGATACGGCCCTCGGTCGGCCGGAGCAGGCCGGAGATGAGGTTGAGGAGCGTGGTCTTGCCGCAGCCCGACGGGCCGAGCAGCGCATAGGCGCCGCCGTCCGAGAAATCGAGATCGAGTCGCTTCAGCGCCCAGTCGGTCTCTGACCGCGGCGTCGCCGTGTAGCTGTGCCGGATACCCTCGAGCATGATCCTAGCCATAGCCACCTCCGGCGACGAACCGTCCGTCACGGTCAAAGAAGAAGCTCTGGTCCATGTCGACATAGAGCCGCGCCATCGAGCCCACTTCGAAGGGATGGATGCCCCGCGACTGGGAAACCCAGGTGCGGCCGCCGAGGTCGAAATGGACGACGCTTTCCGAGCCGCTGAGTTCGGCAACGATCACGCGCCCCTCGACCGGCGTGCCGCCGTCGAGGGCGGGCGAGATGTGGTGTGGCCGGATGCCGAGGGTGTAGTTGCCGTCGGGGACGTCGACCGCGTTCCTGCCTGCCGGCAGGCGAATGGTGTTGCCGATCACGATCTCGCCACCGCGCTTGGTGACCGTCGCGGTGTTGATCGGCGGGTCGGAGAAGACTTCAGCGGTGATGAGGTCGGACGGCTGGCGGTAGGTCTCCGCCGTCGGCCCGAACTGGGTGATGCGGCCTTCGTGCAGGGTCGCCGTATTGCCGCCGAAGAGGAGAGCTTCGGTCGGCTCGGTGGTGGCATAGACGACGATGCGCCTGCCGCCCTCGAAGAATCGGGGCAGCTCGTCACGCAGCTCCTCCCGGAGCTTGTAGTCGAGATTGGCGAGCGGCTCGTCGAGCAGGATGAGGTCCGAATCCTTGACCAGCGCCCGCGCGATCGCGGTTCGCTGCTGCTGGCCGCCGGAGAGCTCGGCGGGCCGGCGGTCGAGCATCGGCGTGAGGCGGAGGAGCGCCGCGGTGCTCGTCACCCGCTCGCGGATCTGGTCGGCCGGCATCCCGGCGACGCGGAGCGGGGAAGCGATGTTCTCGAAGACGGTGAAATTCGGGTAGTTGATGAATTGCTGGTAGACCATGGCGACGTTGCGCTTCTGGACCGGCACGCCGCGAACGCTCTTGCCGCGGAAGAAGATTTCGCCCGTCGTCGGCTCGATCAACCCCGCCATCAGCTGCATCAGCGTGGTCTTCCCCGCCAGAGTCGGGCCGAGGAGGATGTTGAAGGAGCCGTCCTCGAACACGAGGTTGGTCTCGCCGATATGGAGGCCGGCGCCGACACGATAGGTGACGTTCCTGAGCTCCAGAGCCATGGTCCGGTCGCGTTCCTTCCCGGGGTTGCCGCTCTTGCCGGCGGTTGTCTTCCGGAGCGTATCAGAGATGCGCCCCGGAAGAACTTGGGTGGGAGACCCTGCTACTCGTTGGTCCAGCGCTGGATCAGGTCCTCATAGGCGACCGTCTGGCCCGGTTCCTTCTCGTTTTCGAGCTTGGCGGCCGGCCCGTTGGGCTTGCCGATCCACTCCGAGGCGTCGACGACCGGGTTGAGGCGCGGGCCGCAACCGCCGTAGGTGTTGTTCGCCTCGTCGGCCGCCTGCATGCGGGCCATGATGTCGTCCATCTCGCCGGCGAGACGGTCCATGGCTTCCTGCGGCGTGAAGGCGCCCGAATTGACGTCGCCGATCTGCTGCCACCACAGCTGGGCGAGCTTCGGGTAGTCGGGCACGTTGATGCCGGTGGGCGTCCAGGCGACGCGATCCGGCGAGCGGTAGAATTCGACCAGACCGCCGAGCTGCGGCGCCCGTTCGGTGAACGACTCGTGGTTGATCGAAGAGTCGCGGATGATGGTCAGGCCGACATGGGTCTTCTTCAGGTCGACGGTCTTTGAGGTGACGAACTGGGCATAGAGCCAGGCCGCCTTGCGACGGTCGACCGGGGTCGAGTTGAACAGCGTCCACGAGCCGACGTCCTGGTAGCCGAGCTTCATGCCCTCCTTCCAGTACGGGCCATGCGGCGAGGGCGCCATCCGCCACAGGACGTTGCCTTCATCGTCGACGGTGTTGTTGCCCTCTCCCTTGGGCTTGACCATGTCGGGGAGGAAAGCGGTGTACCAGAAGATCTGCTGGGCGACGTTGCCCTGGCTGAGCGCCGGCAGCGACTGGTAGAAGTCGAGGTCGGCCGCGCCGGGCGGGGCGTAGTTGCGGAGCCACTCGTCCCACTTGGCGATGGCATAGACCGACGCCGGGGCGTTGGTGCCGCCCCCCCGGGTGACCGAGGCGCCCTGCGGGTTGCAGGTACCGTCCTCCATGCGGATGCCCCACTCGTCGATCGGCCGGCCATTGGGCAGGCCCGGCGAGGTCGAACCCGCCATCGAGAGCCAGGCGTCGGTCATGCGCCAGCCGAGGTCGGGCGCGCGCTTGCCGTAGTCCATGTGGCCATAGACGCGGACGCCGTCGATCTCCTTCACGTCGTTGGTGAAGAAGTCGGCGATGTCCTCATAGGCCGACCAGTTGACGGGCACGCCGAGGTCGTACCCGTACTTGGCCTTGAACTGCTCCTGGAGATCGGGCCGATCGAACCAGTCCTTGCGGAACCAGTAGAGATTGGCGAACTGCTGGTCGGGCAGCTGCCAGACCTTGCCGTCCGGACCGGTGGTGAAGGAGATCCCGATGAAGTCGTCGAGGTCGAGGGTCGGGCTGGTGACGTCCTGCCCTTCGCCCGCCATCCAGTCGGTCAGGTTGACCGCGCTCTGCAGCCGGGAATGCGTCCCGATCAGATCGGAGTCGTTGACGTAGGCGTCGTAGAGGTTGCGGTTGGTCTGCATTTGGGTCTGGACCGCCTGCACGACCTCGCCCTCGCCGAGGATCTGGTGGTTCACCTTGATCCCGGTGATCTCCTCGAAGGCCTTGGCCAGTGTCTGCGACTCATAGAAGTGCGCCGGAACCCCTTCCGACAGCACGTTGATTTCCATGCCCGCGAATGGCTCCGCGGCCTTCATGAACCACTCCATCTCCTTCAGCTGTTCCTCCCGCGAGAGGACCGAAGGCTGGAACTCGGAATCGACCCAACGCTCTGCGGCTGCCATGTCCGCGAAGGATGGGCCGGTGCCGAGCGCCACCAGCAGCGCCGCTGCTGATACCGTGTACCGGATTGACATGATCGCTTCCTCCATGACTGCGCCTTTTCCTTCTTCATGCCTGCTCCGGCGTGGCGCACGAAATCGCCGAAGCCCGATCGCTGACCGGTCGCGCCGCATTTCCGCCGCGCCGGCCACCGAAAACCACGGCCGCTCTTCCTGGCGGCCTTCGAAATGTCCCGGGGGCGACAGGAGCCATCGGCTCACTTCGCCCCAACCGCCTGTGACGCGACGTCGGCGCGAGCGAGATAGGCCTCGAGCGCGCTGCGGCCGTCGTCCGAGATGTGCAAGCCGAGCTTTGAGCGGCGCCACAGGATGTCTTCTGCCGTCTCCGCCCATTCACTGCCGACGAGGTAGTCGACCTCGCGCTGGGTGAGGCCCGCGCCGAAGTCGACGCCGAGATCGTCCGAACTGGCGGCGGCGTCGAGCACGCGGTCGACGCGGGTGCCGTAGGCGCGGCAGAGCCGCCAGACCACCGCCGGATCGAGGAACGGGTAGCGATCCGCCTTGCTGCTCTCCCACTCGCGAAACAGCGTCGCCTCGATGTCGCCGCCGGGGAGGGTGGCGTTTGCCGTCCACGGCCCGCGCATATGAGGGAAGGTCACGGCAAGCAGGTCGAGCGCCTCCTCCGCCAGGCGGCGATAGGTGGTGATCTTGCCGCCGAACACCGAGAGCAGCGGCGCTTCGCCGGCCGGGGCGTCGAGGCTGAGCACGTAGTCGCGGGTCGCTTCCTGCGCCTTCGACGCGCCGTCGTCATAGAGCGGGCGCACCCCGGCATAGGTCCAGCGGATGCTGTCGCGGGATACGGGCGTGGCGAGGTACTCGCTCACCGCCGCGAGCAGGTAGTCGGTCTCTTCGGCAGTGATGGCGACCTCGGCCGGGTCGTCGTGGAAGTCCTCGTCGGTGGTGCCGATCAGGGTGAAGTCGCGTTCGTAGGGGATGGCGAAGCAGATCCGACCGTCGGCGTTCTGGAAAATGTAGGCGCGGTCGTGGTCGAACAGCCGCTCGACGACGATGTGGCTGCCCTTGACCAGGCGGGTCGGGCTCGGGTCATTCTGGCCGACGACCTTGCTGAGCACCTCCGACACCCACGGGCCGGCGGCGTTGACGAGCGCCCGGGCGCTGATCTCGAAGCGCCGGCCGTCGCGGCGGTCCTCGAGCAGCAGGTGCCACAGGCCGCCGTCGCGCCGGGCCTCGACATAGCGGGTGCGGGTGGCGACCTCGGCACCGCGGTCCGCCGCGTCGCGGGCGTTGAGCACGACCAGCCGGGCATCGTCCACCCAGCAGTCGGAATACTCGAAGGCGCGCGCGTATTCCGGCTTGAGCGGCCGGCCGGCCGGGTCGCGGCGAAGGTCGATGCTGCGGGTCGGCGGGAGGATGTGGCGGCCACCGAGGTGGTCGTAGAGGAAGAGGCCGAGCCGGACGACCGGCCACGGCCTCAGGCCGCCATGGTGCGGGAGGACGAACCTCAGCGGCCATATGATGTGGGGGGCGGAGGCGAGCAGCACCTCGCGCTCGTGCAGTGCCTCGCGCACCAGGCGGAACTCGTAGAACTCGAGATAGCGCAGGCCGCCATGGACGAGCTTGGTCGAGGCGGAGGAGGTGGCGCCGGCAAGATCGCCCATCTCGGCGAGGAAGACGCTGAGGCCGCGGCCCTGCGCATCGCGTGCGATGCCGCACCCGTTCACGCCGCCGCCGATTACCGCGAGATCGTACGCCCGCGCCGTCCTCATCGTCCTCCCCGATCCCCGGCCGGCCACTTTCGCTTTATTGCGATGCGAAAGATCCCAGCACTGATTATGATGCAACGCGAAAGAATTGCCGCCTCAGGCATCGCTATTTGCAACGATATGATACTGGAAAGGAAAATCAAACGAAAAAAATGAAAGCAGCCGAAATCGGACCGGGCGCACGCAGCTCCACTTGCGAGGTTCAGCAATCCCTTGTGGCGTGGTCAGGCGTCGGGTGGCAGGTCGTCCGGTGCCGCATCGAAGCCGGGCGCCACCTCGACCGCGACACCGTTGTGGCGGCAGATGTCGAAGATCGCTTCCGGCGGCGGTCGGTCGGTGACGAAGCAGTCGACCTGCGAGATGTGACCGATCCGCACCGGCGCCGTGCGGGTGAACTTCATCGCGTCGGCGACCAGGATCACGTGGCGGGCGTTGCGGATGATCGCTCGCGCCGCCATCACCTCGCGATAGTCGAAGTCGAGCAGGGCCCCGTCGTCGTCGATCGCCGAGACGCCGATCACCGCGCGGTCGACCTTGAACTGCGAGATGAACTCGATCGCGCTCTCGCCGACGATGCCGCCGTCGGTCTTCCGCACCATGCCGCCCGCGACGATCACCTCGATGCGCTGCAGCGGCGTGAGGATGTGCGCGACGTGGATGTTGTTGGTGATCACCAGGAGCCCCTCGTGATGCACCAGGTGCCGCGCCACCTCCTCGGTTGTCGTCCCGATATTGACGAACAGCGACGAGTTGTTGGGGATGAGCGAGGCGGCGAGGCGGCCGATGCCTTCCTTCTCGACCTGGGCGAGGATGCGCCGCGCGTCATAGGCGACGTTCTCGACGCCGGACGACAGCAGCGCTCCGCCGTGGACGCGGGTCAGGACGCGCTGATCGCAAAGGTCGTTGAGGTCCTTGCGGATGGTCTGCGGCGTCACGTCGAACCGTGCCGCGAGCTCCTCGACCAGCACCCGGCCGCTCTGACGCGCGAGGTCGAGGATCTGCTGCTGGCGGAAGCTGTACTGGATCGACATGTGACCCCTCTTC
>Ga0207773_100643_pt1 | contig 12520 bp, 11 predicted proteins | sample TtaePargueraPR_2_FD_187281 | JGI IMG/M metagenome (GOLD analysis project Ga0207773, IMG submission 187281) | Aerobic enrichment media microbial communities from Bioluminiscent Bay, La Parguera, Puerto Rico - Tt and M1 (3) (SPAdes) | ecosystem: Environmental > Aquatic > Marine > Unclassified ...
CCGCCAGCCGGCCGCATTGCCGCCCGCCAGGCCGCTTCATCGACCCGGTAGTGCACCGGGGCCAGCTTGGCGAGGAGGGCAAAGACACCACTGACCGGGCAGAGATAGTGGCACCACACCCGCTTTTCCCGGCCATAGCGATAGCCGACCAGCATCGCGAGCCCCGTGGAGCCGCCCAGCACGAGCAGGGCCGGTGCGGGGTACTGGTAGACACTGACCAGCTGGCCGTAGACCGTCGTGCTGCAGAAGGCGACGAAGGGCCAGCCTCCCCAGGTGATCCAGCGCGGCGTCGCGCGTCCCCGGCCGTGGCGGCTGGCCAGCTCCGAGAGGAAGCCCTCAGGACAGAGGAGGCCGCACCACGTCCTTCCCAACACGACGACGCTGAGGAGAACGAAGGGCCACCAGAGTCCCCAGAAGACGAACTGGGCGACCAGCGTGATGTGCGACCATTGCGACGCCGTGCCCGGCGGCAGCGGCAAGGCCGCCGGCACCACCAGCAGCACCAGGTAGATCGCGACGACCAGCCACTGTCCCAGCCGGATCGGCCGCTGGTGGTCCCTCAGCCAAGTCCCCACGCGAGGCAAGAGGCCAGGGCGCTCAGTAGCCGCCCTTCTTGCCGGTGCCGGCAAAGACGAAGTCGAAGTCGGCGGCAAAGGGCTCGAACCAGGGGGCAACGCCGGTTTCCTTGTCGGTGTGGCGGCCGAAATGGCTGTGCGGATTGGCTGAGGGCGGCGCGACGGTGAGGCGCAGGTGGTAGCCGCCCGGCCCCATCAGCTTTACGTTGTCGCCGTAGTGCGGGCCATCGCTCGCCACCATCGGCATCAGGCGGCCCTGCCGCACCTCGCCGCTGCCGGCTTTGGTCAGCTCGTAGCCGATCTCCAGGTAGGGGACCCAGACGCCTGCGGCGAAGCCGTTGCGGTTGGTCGCCAGCGCCTCGATGTCGGCCTCCAGGTGGATGTCCGCCTCGCCCGCCGGCAGCATCATACCCGGCGGGTCCATCTCGACTGGCTGCAGGAAGACCGCCGCCACCTCCATGCCGCCGGCTGCAACCGGCTTCCCGATGGGATACTCGCTGGCTTCCGCTCGGAGCTGGCCGGCCGCAGCCAGTGCTACTATCGCCAGGCTCGCGGCCCGCGAGCCGCGCAAAGTCGCTTTCCTCATCTCGTGTCCCTTAATGGCAAGTGCGTCGCATTCGCAATCTAGCCACGGACCGCGGGGGCGAATTTGATCCAGCGCAAAGACGAGCGAACGGGAACCCGAGAATTTGCCGCAGCGCGCGGGGCGGGCGGGCGCGAGTCGCAGCGGTGCGACGGGATTCGAGAGGGATGCGACGGTGGACCGCCAAGACAGCGGGACTGAGGCCTCGGGCCTGCCGGTGCTGCCGGCAGCGGTCACGGGCATCCTGCAGGGCGTTCCCCTGATGGCGATCGACTGGCCGCTGAGGCGCATGGTCGCCTCCTTCGCCCGACGCCATGGGAGCGTCTTCGCCCGCCTAGGGCCCTACGCCACGCGCCGCTTTCTCATCGACCCGCTCGACCTGCCTTTCGCCTTCTGCCTTCACCCGCGTGCGCCGGCGCCGCGCATCGCGGTCCTGCGCAAGCCGGTTTCCTGCCGCAGCGACGCACGGATTGCCGGCCCGCTCTCCGCGCTGCTCGGCATGCTGCACGGGATGCTCGACGGCGATGCCCTGTTCTTCTCCCGCGATCTCGTCGTCGAGGGCGACATCGAGGCTGTGCTGGCCCTGCGCAACGCGCTCGACGATGTAGACGTGGACCTGGCGGCCGAGGCGATGGCGGCCCTGGGTCCGCTGGCGCCGCCGGTCGCGCCGCTTGTCCGCCGCACGCTGTTGGAGGCTTCGCGCCTCACCGGCGTCGCGCTGACACGGCCGGGGCGGTGACGATGTCGCCGACTTGTCGCATGGAACTGGTCTGTCCGGCGGGTACACCGGCCGCTCTGCGTACCGCCGTCGAGGCCGGCGCCGACAGCGTCTACTGCGGCTTCAACGATGCAACCAATGCCCGCAACTTCCCCGGCCTCAATTCCAGCCGCGAGGAACTGGGCGCGGGCATCGCCTACGCGCATGCGCGCGGTGCTCGCGTGCTTGTCGCCATCAATACTTTCCCGCGTGCCGGGGCCGCCGCGCTCTGGCAGCAGGCGGTGGACGATGCTGCGCGGCTGGGGGCGGACGCGGTGATCCTGGCCGACCTCGGTCTGCTCGCCTACGCGGCCAAGCGCCAGCCGCAGCTGCGTCGTCATCTGTCGGTGCAGGCCGCAGCCGCCAACGCCGACGCGGTCCGCTTCTACGCCGAGACCTTCGACGTGAAGCGGGTGGTGCTGCCGCGCGTGCTCACGGTGCAGGAGATCGCGGCGATCAACGCCGAGATCCCCTGCGAGACGGAAGTCTTCGTGTTCGGCGGACTCTGCGTCATGGCGGAGGGGCGCTGTTCGCTGTCCTCCTATGCGACAGGACGCTCACCCAACATGCACGGCGTCTGCTCGCCCGCCAGCCATGTCCGCTACCGCGAGGAGGGCGGCGCTCTGGTTTCGCAGCTGGGCGACTTCACCATCGACACGGTGTCGGCCGGCACCTCGGCTCCGTATCCGACCCTCTGCAAGGGCTGCTTTGCCGCCGGCGGCTATCGCGGCCACGTCTTCGAGGACGCGGTCAGCCTGGACGCCGCTACCTACCTCGGTGAGCTCGCTGGCGCCGGCGTGACGGCGCTGAAGATCGAAGGCCGCCAGCGCAGCCGCGCCTACACCAGGGCCGTGGTGGAAAGCTTCCGCCGTGCGGTCGACGCCCAGGCCGCCGGGCGGCCGATCGCGGCCGGCGAACTGCGTCGTCTGACCGAAGGGCAGGCGGTCACCGTCGGCGCCTACCGTAAGGCCTGGCGCTGAATGGAGAAGCCCCTGCGCGACCCTTGCCGCCTCACCCTCGGACCGCTGCTGTTCAATTGGCCTGCCGAGCGCTGGCAGGACTTCTACGCACGCATCGCCGACGAGGCGGCGGTCGACCGCGTTTGCCTCGGCGAGGTGGCCTGCTCCAAGCGCCTGCCCTTTTATGCGGATCGCCTGCCGGACACCATCGAGCGCCTGCAGCGCGGCGGCAAGCGCGTGGTGTTATCCTCGCTGGGCCTCGTCACCTTGCCGCGGGAGCGTCAGCTTTCGGCCGAACTGCTGGCCGACGACTCGCTCGATGTGGAGGTGAACGACCTGACGCTGCTCGCCTACCTGCGGCCCGGCCGGCGCTTCGCTGTCGGGCCGTTGGTGAACGTCTACATCGAGGGCACGCTGAGTTTTCTAGCAAGTTGCGGAGCGACGCACGTCTGCCTGCCGCCGGAACTGCCCCTCGATGCCGTCGCCACGCTGGCGGCAGCCGGCCGGTCGCTGGACGTCGAGGTCGAAGTCTGGGCCTTCGGCCGGGTTCCCCTCGCCATCGCCGGACGCTGCTACCACGCGCGGGTGCACGGCCTCGCCAAGGACTCCTGCCGCTTCGTCTGCGGCGAAGATGCCGATGGCCTCACGGTGGAGACCGTCGACGGCCGGAGATTTCTGGCCATCAACGGGGTGCAGACCCTGTCTGCCACTTACGGCAGCGCGCTCACCGACCTCGCGGCGCTGACGGCGGCCGGCATCGGCTCGCTGCGGCTGTCGCCGCAGAGCGGCAACATGGTGGCCGTGGCTGCATTGTTCCGGCGAACCTTGAACGGCGAGATCGATGCCGAGGCGGCCATCGCCGCCCTCTCTGGCCTGCTGCCCGGCGTTGCCTTCTCCAACGGCTTCCTCACCGGCGCCTGCGGCGCTGCCTTCGAGCGGGCGCCCTGAGTTTGCACATTGCGCTCTTCATGTCCGACCTTGGGGGTGGGGGCACGCAGCGCCGCTTCCTGGCGCTCGCGCAGGCTTTTGCCGCGGCCGGTCACCGCGTCGATTTGGTCGTAGCCAGCGGCCACGGCGACTTCCGCAACCGCGTCCCGACGTCGGCGCGGCTGGTCAATCTCGACGACACAGGCCCCACGCTGCTGCCCCGCCGGCGTGGGCTGCGGGTGGCGGCATCGACCGGCCGGCTCGCCCGCTATCTCGCGGCGGCGGCGCCCGACGTGCTGCTCGCCTCTTCCAACCCCGCCAATCTGGTCGCCTTGGCGGCTCGCGCGCGCAGCGCTGGTCGCCGCGCACGGCCACTGCCGGTGGCGATCAGCGTGAACGTCGATCTCGCGGCCGCCCTGCAGGCGCGGCACTGGCTGCACGGCGGGCTGCTTCGTCTGCTGGCGCGGCGGCGCTATCCGGAGGCTGAGGCGGTGATCGCGATCTCGGACGGCGTCGCCGCAAGTATCGGCGCGGTGGCCGGCGTGCCACAGCAGCGCGTAACCACCATTGCGAACCCTGTCGACCTCGCCGCCATTCGCAGGCAGGCGGAGCAGCCGCTCGCGCATCCCTGGCTCGCGCCCGAGGCGCCGCCGCTGGTCCTGGCAGTCGGCAAGCTGAAGCCGCAGAAGGACTTCGAGACTCTTTTGCGCGCCTTCGCGCGGCTGCGCGCAGTGCGGCCGGCCAGGCTGATGATCCTCGGCGAGGGGGAGCGGCGCAGCCGGCTGATGGCATTGGTGCGCGAACTCGGTCTCGAGGACTCCGTCGCGCTGCCCGGCTTTGCCGGTAATCCCTATGCCTGGATGGCGCGCGCACGACTCTTCGTGCTGTCGTCGCGCTGGGAGGGCTTCTCCAATGTTTTGGCCGAGGCGATGGCCGTGGGTTGTCCCGTGGTCAGCACAGACTGTCCAAGTGGACCCGCCGAGCTGCTTGCGAGAGGCACCCTGGGGTCGCTGGTGCCGGTCGGCAACGTCGAGGCGCTGGCGGACGCCATGTCGAGGTGCCTCGATCACCCCGTAGGGCGCGAGCCGTTGATGGCGCGCGCCGAAACCTTTTCCGTCGAGCGCGCTGCGGCTCGCTATCTGGCCGTGCTGGAGAGCATCGTCGGCGCGGCGGCCTCGGGAGAGGCGGCATGACCAATGCCCGCATCGCGCTCGTCCTGCGGGCGCTCGATGGCGGTGGTATGCAGCGCTGCATGCTGGAACTCGGCGAGTCCCTCAGCGCGAGCGGCTGCGAGGTCAGCCTCCTGGTTGGCGACGCCGAAGGGCCCATGCGCGATCGCCTGCCGGCGGCGATCGAACTGGTGCCCCTGGCCGCCCGGTCGCCGCTGGCAGCACGGGCAGCGGCGCTGCGTTTGCTTGGGCGCGATGCGCTGCCGCTGGTCGGCACCAGCAACCCGCGCATGCTGCGCCATCTCGCGGCACTGGCGCTGGAGCTGCGCCGGCGGCGGCCGCAGGCGGTGCTCGCCATGGGCACCCAATCGAACCTGGCGGTGCTGTGGGCGAGAGACTTGGCAGGGGTAGATACGCGGATCGTGCTCTGCGAGTGCACCACACTCTCGGTCGCGGCGAGCCGCTCGCGCCGCCGCTTCCGCCGTGCCTATCCGATCCTGGTCGGCCGTCACTACGGCGCCGCAGATGCTGTTGTCGCGGTGTCGCAAGCGGTGGCGGAAGACCTTGCGGCCACGGCAGAGCTGCCGCGCTCGGCGATCACCGTCATCCCCAACTGGGTTACCACGGAGATAGCCGCCGCGGCGGACCCGGCGCCCGACCATCCGTGGTTTGCCGTCGGGGCGCCGCTTGTCCTGGGGGTGGGGCGGCTCCATTGGCAGAAGGATTTCGCGACGCTGATCCGGGCCTTCGCCCTCTTGCGACAGCGCCGGCCTGCGCGCCTCGTCATCCTTGGCGAGGGCCCGGAGCATGGCTATCTCGAACAGCTGGCGGTGGCGAGCGGGGTGGCGGCGGACGTTCACCTCGCCGGCTTCGTAGCCAATCCCTTCGTCTGGATGGCGCGCGCCTCCGTGCTCGCCGTCACCTCGCTCTCCGAAGGCTTCGGCAACGTCATCGTCGAGGCGCTGGCCTGCGGCCTGCCGGTGGTCGGCACCGACTGCCCCGGCGGTCCGCGCGAGATCCTCGATGGCGGCCGCTTCGGCGCGCTGGTGCCGGTCGGCAACGCAGCCGCGCTCGCCGCCGCCATCGAGCAAGCCATTGCCGATCCGCCTGATGCGGCACTGCTGCGACGGCGTGCCGCCGACTTCACCCTGGCCGCTGCGAGCGGTCGCTATCTCGATCTTCTGCTTGGAAACGGTCGGCATGCTGCATAGTGAGCCTGGTTGCGCAAATGAGTGGCAACCGCCTGCAGAGGGCAAGAGAATCGCCATCTTCATCTATGCCTTGACCGGTGGTGGCGCGCAGCGGCGCACGCTAACGCTGGCGAACGCCTTCGTCGATCGTGGCTATGCGGTGGACGTGGTTACCGTGCGCGGCCGCGGCGTTCTGAACGGCGAATTGTCGCCGCGGGCGCGCCTGGTTCCGCTCGACGCCGGCTGGTCGCGCTGGCATCCCGGCAGTCTGCTGCGCAAGCGCGGGCTCAAGGGCTACATGGCGATCCCGGGGCTCGCGCGCTATGTGGCGCGCTGCGCACCCGATATCCTGCTGTCGGCGGCGAGCCACGCCAACATACCCGCCATCCTGGCCTGGCACCTGGCGGGGAAGCCGGCGCCGCTCGTCCTGCGCGCCAGCAATCATCCGTCTGGCAATCTGCAGCACCGGCCGCGCCGATACCGGCTGTTCAAGCCGCTTTACAACCGTCTGGGCGGCCTGCTCTACGCGCGCGCCGACGCGATCATCGCGGTGTCCAAGGGCGTCGCTGCCGCCGTGGCCGAACTCACGGGTCTCCCAACCGAGCGCATCACCACGATCTACAATCCGATGATGGGTCAGCTTGCAGCCGCTTCGGCCACGCCGCCGGTACCGCACCCCTGGCTCGAGCCGGGCCAGCCACCGGTGGTGCTGGGCGCCGGCCGCCTCGCAATTCAGAAGGACTTCGGCACCCTGATCCGCGCCTTCGCGCTGCTGCGCAGGCAGCGTCAAGCGCGGCTCGTCATCCTCGGCGAAGGGGCCAAGCGTCCGGACCTCGAAGCCCTGGTGGGCGCGCTGGGTCTCCAGGACGATGTCCTGCTGCCCGGCTACGTCCATAACGCATCCCGGTGGATGGCCGGCGCAGCCGTCTTCGTGCTGTCGTCGCTGTGGGAGGGCTTGCCGGGCGTACTGATCGAGGCGCTGGCCGCCGGCTGTCCCGTTGTCTCCGTCGACTGCCCCAGCGGCCCGCGAGAGATCCTCGATGACGGTCGCTACGGTGCGCTGGTGCCGGCACGCGCGCCTGAGGCATTGGCCGCGGCAATCGTGGCCACGCTCGCGGCACCCCGGCAGCCGGATCTGCTGCGCACCCGCGCCGCGGCGTTCAGCCGGGAGCGCAGTGTTGCGCAGTATCTGGAGGTGCTCGAGGGGCTGATGTCGCCGCAGCGACGGAAGGTACGGACGTCGCCCGGCTGAGCGCGCGCGACAGGTTCGCACATTCGCTTTCCTGATCATTCTCGATTTCGCTAGGATCGCATGCGATGCCTGCATGGCGGGCGGGCGAAATGGAGGGCCGTGCGTGATCCCCGACATAGAGACGCTCGACAGTCGTGTTGTCTACGAGAATCGCTGGATGCGCGTGCGTGAGGATTCGATCCGGCGGCGAGACGGGAGCGACGGCATCTACGGCGTGGTCGAGAAGCCCGACTTCGCGGTGATCGTGCCGCTCGCGGACGACGGTCGGCTGCATCTCGTCGAGCAGTTCCGCTACCCTGTCGGCGCCCGCTACTGGGAACTGCCGCAGGGCAGTTGGGAAGAAGACCCGGATTCGGACCTGCTGGCGGTGGCGCGGGGCGAACTGTTGGAGGAGACGGGACTTGCTGCCGAGGAGATCGTTCGTGCCGGGCATCTCTTCCAGGGCTACGGCTACTCGACCCAGGGCTACCACATCTTCGTCGCCCGGGGCCTCAGCAGCGCCTCTGTGCAGCGGTCGGAGAAGGAGGAGCAAGACCTCCTCACTGCTGCCTTTTCTCTCTCAGAGGTCGAGGAGATGATCGCCAGCGGCCGCATCAAGGACGCGACCACGGTCGCGGTCCTGGGGCTGCTGAGGCTGAAGGGAATGTTCTAGCGCCCGCATCTGAGATGACGTCAGCTCCCCGCGACTTCGCCGACCCCGGCTTCCTGGAAGGGCACATCAATCGGACGCTGGCCTTCTACGACCCGGTCGCGCGCGATCCCGCCGGCGGCTTCTTTCAGAACTTCCGCGACGACGGCAGCGTGTTCGATGCCGGCAGCCGGCATCTCGTCTCCAGCGCGCGCTTCGTCTTCAACTACGCTATGGCGGCGCGGCACTTCGGCCGGGATGACTATCGCGGGTGGGCCGCGCACGGCCTCGACTACCTGGAGGCCCGGCATCGGCGGCCCGGCGGCGGCTACGCCTGGACGCTTGATGCGCGCGGCGTGACCGATGCCACCAACCACTGCTACGGCCTGGCGTTCGTGATGGTGGCGGGGGCGACGGCCCTGCTCGCGGGGCTGGCGGCGGGGCGGCGGACGCTGGAGACCGCCTGGGATTTGATGGAGCGCCATTTCTGGGACGCGGAGCACGGCCTCTACAAGGACGAGGCGACGGCCGACTTCGGCGCCATCAGCCCCTATCGCGGCCAGAACGCCAACATGCATGCCTGCGAGGCCCTGCTGTGGGCCTTTGAGGCAACCGGCGAGCAGCGCTTTCTCGACCGGGCGGCGATGCTGGCCGATCACGTGACACGGCGGCAGGCGGCGCTGGCGGGCGGGCTGGTCTGGGAACACTACCGCACCGACTGGAGCGTCGACTGGGACTATAACCGCGACGACCCCAAGCACCTCTTCCGGCCCTGGGGCTTCCAGCCGGGACACCAGACGGAGTGGGCGAAGCTGCTGCTGATTCTGGAGCGCCACGCGCCGCGGCCCTGGCACCTGCCGACTGCATGCCGGCTCTTCGATCGGGCCGTTGCGCTCGCCTGGGACGAGGCGCACGGCGGCCTCTGCTACGGCGTGAGCCCGGACGGCCGTATCTGCGATGGCGACAAGTACTTCTGGGTGCAGGCCGAAAGCTTCGCCGCCGCCAAGCTGCTCGAACTGGCGACGGGCGATCAGCGCTACGGCGGGTGGTACCGGCGCCTCTGGCAGTACAGCTGGGATCACATGATCGACCACCGCTACGGCGCGTGGTTCCGCATCCTGACCCGCGACAACCGCAAGTACGACGACCAGAAGTCGCCCCTCGGCAAGACCGACTACCACACCATGGGCGCCTGCTATGAAGTGATCCGCGCGCTGCGCTTGGCCGGCGAGGTGGCGACGGAAGGCTGACCGCCGCGCCGGCATCCACGTTCCCGTGCCTGGAATTTTTGTTCCAATTTCACCGGCCACGCGGCATAAAGCGTCCGTAGGCAGGGAGGGGTAGCTTGCCAGGCAAGACGGCAGAGGCAGTGAAGCTGCCTCAGGATTTCGAATCGCTGAAAAACCTTATCGTGCTGCGGCGGGAGGACCTGCCGCGGCGGCTGGCGCAGGTGGCCGAATTTGCGCTGGAGCATCCGGACAAGGTGGCCTTCGGCACCGTTGCCGAGCTGGCCGGGCTGGCCGGCGTCCAGCCCTCAACCCTTGTTCGCTTCGCGCAGACCCTGGGTTTCACGGGCTTTTCCGATCTGCAGGAGATCTTTCGCGCCCGGTTGCGCGAGCGCTGGCCCGACTATGGCGAGCGGCTCAAGCGTCTGGAGGCGCGCGCCCAAACCGGTGGCGCTCTTGCCCTGCTCGACGGTTTCGCCGAGGCGTCGATGGCGTCACTGGCGCGCCTGCGGGAGGACGCGAAGGGTGACGAGCTCGAAAAGGTGGCCCGCGTGATAGCCGGCGCTCGGCGCATCGGGCTGCTGGGCCAGCGCCGGGTCTTCGCCGTCACCTCTTATCTCGCCTATGCCTGCGCCAAGCTGGGAATGGAGGCGCAGCTGCTCGACAATCGCGGCGGCATGCTGGCGGAGGAAGCCCGTTACCTCGCCAGCGACGATGCCTTGCTGGCGGTCAGTTTCACCCCCTACACGCCGGAAACCATTGAAATTGCCGCGGAAGTGGCGGGGCGGGGCGTGCCAGTGGTGGCCATCACCGACTCGCCTTTCAGCCCGCTGACCCGCTGCGCGCAGGCCTGGATCGAGGTGGTGGAATCGGACTACGGCGCGTTCCGGTCTCTCAGCGCCACCCTGGCGGTGGCGATCGCCCTGGCGGTGTCCGCCGCGGAACTGCGCCGCACCGGCCGCAACCGCTGAAGGGTGGGCAAGCGCAAGGAACGAATGTTCCTGTTTGACATATATATGGAATTTTTGTTTCGTTGTGGCGATCCGGCTTTCAGCCACCCGCGGCACAGTAGGGCCACCATGCAGCCATGACAGGCGTCCCCTCGCTCGATGTCATCACCCTCGGCCGGGCCTCGGTCGACCTCTACGGCCAGCAGATTGGCGGCCGGCTGGAGGACATGGCCAGCTTTGCGAAGTCCGTGGGCGGCTCGCCCACCAACATCGCCATCGGCGGCGCGCGCCTCGGACTGAAGACGGGTCTCATTACGCGGGTCGGCAAGGAGCAATTCGGCAGCTTTGTCCTGGAACAGCTGGCCCGGGAAGGCGTGGAGACGCGCGGCGTGGCCGTCGATCCAGAGCGGCTGACAGCGCTGGCCATAGTGGGTGTGCGCAGCGACAGCGAGTTCCCGCTGCTGTTCTACCGCGACAACTGCGCCGACATGGCACTGTGCGAGGCCGACATCGACCCGGCCTACATCGCCTTGGCCGGTGCCTTGCAGATATCCGGCACTCATCTCGCGACCAAGGGGGTGCGCGCGGCCAGCCTCAAGGCGGTCGCCTGCGCCAAGGCGGCCGGCCGCAAGGTGGTCTTCGACATCGACTACCGGCCGAACCTCTGGGGCCTCGCCGGACATGACAGCGGTGCCGAGCGCTACCGCGAATCGGCGGCGGTGACGGCGGTCCTGCAGGACGTGGTCAGCGACTGCGACCTCATCGTCGGCACGGAAGAGGAGATTCATATCGCCGGCGGCAGCCGCGACACCCGGGAAGCTCTGAGCCGGCTGCGCGCGGCCAGCGCGGCAGTGCTGGTGCTGAAGCGCGGACCGATGGGCTGCATCGTGTTCGACGGTCCGATCCCCGATGACCTTGAAGACGGCATCAAGGGGCCGGGCTTTCCGGTGGAAGTTTATAACGTGCTGGGCGCCGGCGACGCGTTCATGGCCGGTTTCCTGCGTGGCTGGCTGCGCGGCGAGCCGCTGGCCACCTGCTGCACCTGGGCCAATGCCTGCGGTGCCTTTGCCGTGTCGCGGCTGCTGTGCTCGCCGGAGAGCCCGACCTGGGTGGAACTGCAGCACTTCCTCGCCCAGGGCAGCCGGCACCGCGCCCTGCGCCACGACCCGGCGCTGAACCACCTGCACTGGGCGACGACGCGGCACGGCGACTGGCCGCGCTTGTTGGCCTTTGCCATCGATCACCGCATCCAGCTGGAGCAGCTTGCCGAGCGCGCCGGGGCGCCGCCGGAGCGGATCGGCGTCTTTAAGCGCCTCGCCGTCGCCGCGGCGGCGAGGGTCGCCGGCGGCCAGCCGGGCTTCGGCATGCTGCTGGACGGCACACATGGACGCGAGGCGCTGTTTGACGCCCTCGGCCACGGCTTCTGGATCGGCCGTCCCGTCGAGGTGCCGACGTCGCGGCCGCTTGCCTTCGAATGCGGCGACCTGGGCTCGGCCCTCCTCGAATGGCCGCTGGCCCACACGGTGAAGTGCCTGGTGTTCTACCACCCCGACGACGCGCCGGACCTGCGGCGGCAGCAGGACGCGCAGCTGCTGCTGCTCAACCAGGCTTGCCGCCGGCTCGGCCGCGAACTGATGATCGAGGTGATCGCTGGCAAGCACGGCCCTCTCGGGAATGACACGGTGGCAAAGGTGCTGACTGCGCTCTACGATCTCGGGATCAAGCCCGACTGGTGGAAGCTCGAGCCGCAGCCCGGGCCGGCGGCGTGGCAGGCCATCGACAGCGTGATCGACGCCCGAGACCCCTACTGTCGCGGCGTGGTTCTGCTGGGGCTGGAAGCGCCGGAGGCGCGGCTGGCCGCCGATTTCGAGGCAGCCCGGACCAGTTCCCGCGTGCGCGGTTTTGCGATCGGGCGCACGATTTTCGCCGCCGCCGCCGAGCGCTGGCTGGCGAGGCGCATGACCGATCGTGAGGCGGTGGACGAGATGTCCGCTCGTTTCGACAGGCTGGTCGCCCACTGGAACGCCTCGCAGGGCAGCGGCCTGCGGCGGCAAGGGAGCCTTTAAATGGCGACGCTCCGGCTCACCATGGCGCAGGCGCTGGTGCGCTTCCTGGCGGCGCAGCGCTGCGTGCTGGATGGCGAGGAGCAGCCGCTCTTCGCCGGCGTCTGGGCGATCTTCGGCCATGGCAACGTGGCCGGCATGGGCGAGGCACTGGCGGGCCTGCGCGACGCGCTGCCGACCTATCGTGCTCACAACGAGCAGGCCATGGGCCATGCCGCCGTCGCCTACGCCAAGACGATGC
>Ga0207773_100644_pt1 | contig 12502 bp, 8 predicted proteins | sample TtaePargueraPR_2_FD_187281 | JGI IMG/M metagenome (GOLD analysis project Ga0207773, IMG submission 187281) | Aerobic enrichment media microbial communities from Bioluminiscent Bay, La Parguera, Puerto Rico - Tt and M1 (3) (SPAdes) | ecosystem: Environmental > Aquatic > Marine > Unclassified ...
GGGATAGAAATCGTTGTTTCCTTGGTGAAATTCCCCTCATCCTTAAACTGGGCGATGGTTTTGGGGATTTGGAAGGCACAGACCATAATGCTCAGCAGCCAGATGCCAAAGGTCACCAAACCAAACCTTGAATCGATCAAGCTGCGTTTGATCAAGACACTGATGCCGAGCAAGGTGATCACTATACCAGGGATCAGGACTGCCGCGCTGGCCGCAATGGCCAACCAAACGGGCAATAGTTCGGAAAGCATTTCTATAGGGATGTTGTCGATCATATACCTGAAGCTATCGTTGGTAAAGAATTCGAAATAGGCCCCAAGAAAAGCTAAAGGAGTAAGGACGATGATCAAGCCGATAAAGAAAATGATCAAACCGAATACCACTCGAATTACTTCAATTATGAACTTTCCGAAGGGGCCTAAAGCCTTTCCCAGCTTATCGATGATTTTGCCCAAGAAGCGGAAAGGTGCCAACCAGGACTTTTTACGTTCGGTAGGCTGAGGTACTTCAGGGATCTGACGATGCTCAATGATGGTACTTTCGATATTGCTTAAGGTAATCTCCCCGCCCTTCATCTTTATCCTTTCCGTAATGGATTTTGCCAATGGCGTAATGATCCAAAGTATCAGGTAGATGACCAGGCCGGCTCCCCCGGCGAAGATTAGGCCCACAAATGCCAATCTGGCCCAAAGCACTTCAATATTGAAATAAGCCGCTAAACCACTGCAGACGCCCCCGATCACCCTGTCATCGGGATTACGGTATAGTTTTTTGATCTGCTTGTCCTCTGGCACTTCATAGGATACCGGCAGAATGATCCAAAGCACGATATATGCCAGTACCGCCCACCAACCCAAGGATATGGATAAATCCCATTCCCAAGGGAAGAAATCAAAATTCTGAAAAGAGAAACGCCCACTGAAAAGCAGCAATATGGCTACCAGCCTGGTCCATAATGGATCGATGGCCAGGTAATGCGCCAGACCGGCACATACACCCCCAAGGATTTTACTGCGTTCCAGACGCGTTAACTTTTTGTAGCCTTTTCCAGCTTCCTGATGTGGGGGAGTGATGTATTTGTAAAATTCACTGTCACTAGCTCCCTGCTCAGTTCCTGTTGACTCTGCTTCCGGACCTTTTTCCTCCTCTTCCACAGCTTTGAAGTCCGCAATGGTTCCCATCTTCTCAATCAGCTTGTCTACATTTTCGGCAGTGATGACCTGCTTATTGTTTTTTAGATTGGAAAGGAAAATTTCCGCTATGCGATTTTCAATGTCCTTGATGATTTCCTGGTTGTCTTCATAATGAGAGAAATGTTTATTGATTGACTCCAGGTATTTTTTCAAGGTATCGTAGCCATCTTCTTCAATATGGAAGAGGATGCCGCTGATATTTATACTGATAGTTTTTTTCATGATCTTATTTTTTGGAAGTGATTAATGTGGTAGAATGGACCAGGTCATTCCAAGTGTTGTTCAGTTTTCCAAGAAACTCGTTCCCCTCAGCCGTAATGGAATAATACTTCCTAGGCGGTCCGGATTCAGATTCTACCCATTTATAAGATACCAAAGCAGCAGTTTTTAGTCTATTTAGAAGTGGATAAAGGGTGCCCTCAACCACTATCAGCTTTGCTTCTGTAAGTTCCTCGATCATATCCGATGCGTAAACTTCTCCCCTGGATATGATATGCAAAATGCAGAATTCTAAAATTCCTTTTCGCATTTGTACTTGAGTGTTTGATGCTTTCATCTATTTGTCCTTTTTAAATGAAGATGAAATAAGAGTGATGAATTATTTCATGGTCCTCCATGCTGATAATTGATTATTACATTTATCTAATACCGAAAAATAATACCAAAGTTAAAGCAGCTACCTTGTTATACCTATTTCCTTGCTTTAGAAAGGAAGTTGTATAGGGAAAAGGAGGTTGAAATGCCCTTAAATGGATGGTTTAGGCCCATTTTCGATGCATTGGAGAAAAGTGGATTTTTTAATGATTTTTTAATCAATGATATTTTCACATTTTTTGCATGAGGATAGTGTATATCTAATGAACAGGGTTTGTTCGGGAATGAACAGTTGTGGGTAGATGATAAAGCGGATATTTTGGAGCTGGTGTATTCATTCATATTGATTTATTTTTTACTTTGCATAAGTGGAAAAAGACAAAAACAGAGTTTTTAAGCAGTATTTTTTGGGGCTGGTGTTGCTTTTCATTTCTATGGATGGGATAGCACAGGGAATAGCCCCCAAGTACTCGAATGAATTCATGAATATAGGGGTTGGGGCCCGTGCTTTGGGCATGGGGGGAGCGCAGGTATCAGCTGTTCAGGATGTTACTGCTGCTTACTGGAATCCTGCGGCTTTGCTGGGGATAAAGCACAAGTATGAATTTTCTTTGATGCATGCGGAATATTTTGCAGGGATTGCCAAGTTTGATTATGCGGGTTTTTCTACCAATATAGAGGCGGATAACCAAATCGCCATTTCCATGATTCGGTTTGGGGTGGATGATATTCCCGATACCCGGTACCTTTATGATGCCAATGGGGCCATTAATTATGATAATATCCAGTTTTTCAATGCCGCGGATTATGCCTTGATATTGTCCTATGCAAGGGACTTTAGCGATGTGTTTAAAGGAGGTATCAATACCAAGATCGTTCATCGTAATGTGGGAAAGTTTGCCAAAGCTTGGGGTTTTGGCTTTGACGTCGGAGGGATATTTCTGCTGGAAGACTGGAAGATTGGATTGATGGCCAGGGATATTACCACTACTTTTAATGCCTGGTTCCATGATGCGGAACTGGTTCGGGAAATTTATGCCAAAACAAATAATGAACTGCCTCAAAACTCCATTGAATTAACCTTGCCGAGGGGTATTGTAAGTATAGCCAGGGAACTGAAGGTTCAGGAAGTGTTAAGGGTACAAGCCGTTTTGGATTTGGAGATGACCTTTGATGGAAAACGGAACACCTTGGTCAGTACGGAGGTCATGAGCGTGGATCCGAGATTGGGGTTGGAGCTGGGGTACAAAGAAGTGGCCTATCTCAGAGGTGGGGTCAGCAATTTCCAATACATCAAAGATTTTGATGGTCAGAAATCACTTTCCTATAAGCCCAGCTTTGGTTTAGGGGTTTTCCTAAATGAAAAGGCCTACATTGATTACGCCTTGACGGATATTGGGGGAGTGTCTGAAACTCCCTATTCGCATGTTTTTAGTATTAAGGTAAGTTTGGAGCCTTTACAGGAAGGTTTTAGGTTGTATCAAGGGTGGGGAGACAATTAACATGAGCAAATGAAAAAGCTACTTCTCCTATATGCGGTTATTTTAAGTTTTGCGGTCAACATCCAGGCGCAAAGTGAATGGATCGATTATGGGCTCACTTATTATAAAATCCCTACCAAAACAGATGGCGTTTACCGTTTAAGTTATACCACCCTTTCTGCATCGGGTATTAATGTGGGCAATATAGATCCCCGAAATATCCGGGTTTATCATCGTGGCCAGGAAGTGGCCGTTTATGTCCATGGCCAAGAGGATGGCCGGTTTGATAGTGGGGATTATGTGGAATTTGTGGGTGAGCGAAATGATGGCCGTTCGGATGAAAAGCTTTATCCTGAACCTGGCCAGATGGCAAACCCCTATTATAACAATCATAGTGATGCGACTGCTTTTTTCCTCACCGTTACCAACGGGGCGGTTGGAAAGAGAATGGCTAAAAGGGAAGTGGATATTTCAGCTCCGAGCCTGACGTCCTACCGAACAGAAATATTGCAGGTATTTGCCGATCAATATACTTTGGGACAGATCTATTCGATTGGGGTGCATTTGGGAATATATGATAAGGGCCAAGGATGGACCGGTCGGGCAGTGACAAGGGGAAACCATAGCGATGTAAGTTTTAAAGACTTGAATGTTTCGGCTACTTCACCGCAAATATCCTTGGACATGGGACTGGTGGGGAGATCCAATGCTCCGCATCAGGTGGAAATCCGGGTAGGCCCCAATGCAGATAATTTGAGGTTGTTACAGTCGGATGCCTTTGATCCCTATGAATTTCATCGTATAGTTACCAATTTGTCAATTTCGGATATTGGTTCTGATGGAAGGTTGTTGATAAGGATTACTCCAATTAGCACGGTTGGTTCATCAGATAATGTTTCCATAAGCTATGCCAAGCTGGTCTATAACAAGGCTGTTGGTGCCGGGCAAATAGATCAGGAGGTACTAATGTTGGGGCCGGGAGAAAGCAATATTTCCCTGCCTTCAGGGGATTATGTTGGATACGATGTCACTGAATTGGACAACGTGGTGAAGTTGGGGATGACCCCAGGTGCAACAGTGACTTTCCCTGCCGGCATACCTGCTACAGAATCCAAATTACTGGTGCAGGCAACAAGTAGGATTATCGAACCTAATGTACTGGAAAAAGTAAGGTTCAGGAATTTGCTTGGCCAGAATGCTAATTTTATCATTCTTACCCATCCAAGTTTGCGGGAGGCGACTTCCATCAATATTGATCCTGTGGAGGCCTATGCAGGTTACAGGCATTCTCCGGAGGGCGGTGGTTTTGATACGCTGATTGTTACTGCAGAAGAACTTTACAATCAATTTAACTATGGTGAAAAATCTCCCTTGGCGGTTAAGGAATTTTTAAGGCAATATTCGAACCTACATGAGCCAGAATACCTATTGCTGATGGGAAGGGCTTTTGGGATGTACAATTCTACACGGATAGGAGGGGTGACCTATTTTTACCGGGATAGGCCGGATTTATTTGCGATTCAAGATTTAGTACCCACCTATGGCTATCCGTATAATGATAACCGCTTTGCGGTAGGACTGGATCCCGCAGACCCGTTGGGAAAGAAAATCGCCATAGGTAGGATACCTACCAGAACACCTGAACATGTAAACCAGTATTTGGCAAAGGTGAAGGAAAAGGAAGCTATCAGTCCATTACAGCCATGGCAAAAGGAAATGGTTCATCTAAGTGGAGGGCTTTCAGCATTTGAACTGGAGAGATATTATAATTATGTCGTGGGTTTTGAGAATATATCAGAGAGCCTCTACTTTGGTGGGAATGTGACCACCTTTCGTAAGCGGTCCAATGCCACCGTGGAACTGATAAATATTTCTGATAAGGTCAATGAAGGAGTAAGTATGATCACTTTCTTTGGCCATGCGGCACCTTCCACCACGGATATAGATATCGGATTTGTTAGTGTGGATGGGTTGGGATATAATAATAAAGGGAAGTATCCCATGTTGCTGCTCAATGGCTGTGACGCAGGAAATGCCTTTGGAGGAGCTTATACATTTGGAGAAGACTGGATCCTTACTCCAGACCGGGGGGCTTCTAATTTTATGGCCCATGCTAGTGCAGGTGTGGATGTTTATTTGAGAAGGTACTCAGAGTCTTTTTACAATAAGGCATTTGCGGATTCTTCCTTAAACTATAAATCCATTGGAAAGATAAAGATTGAAGTAGAGAAGTATTTCTATAAAAGATTTGGGGAGTCAGCGATTAATCAGTCTCATGCCAACCAAATGATTATGCTGGGCGATCCTGCCATTAGGCTTTTTCCGGCGGATAAAGCAGATTACTCGATAAACAGTAATGAGGTGTTTTTTAGGGATTTTAATGGTGAGGATGTGAATGTTTTGACCGATTCCATTGATATGTCTTTTGTGGTCAGAAACAATGGCAGAGTAGATTTGGATACCTTGGACTTTAAGGTGGTCAGGTCTATGCCGGACGGTACGGTTATTAACTATGAAGTTCAGAAATTGGATCCTATTTTTTATCGGGATACAGTCCATTTTACGGTGCCCAATATTGGCTTGAATTCATCAGGGGAAAATGTCTTTACCATTACCGTCAATTCCCAACGATCGGTGGGTGAAATGACTTATTCCAACAATTCCACAGTAGTGAATAAATTCATCGAGTCCAGTGGAACACAGAACCTAAGTCCCTTAAATTACGCCATTCACCATGAACCTGAAGTGGAGTTGATTGCCCAGATACCTGGGAAATCGACCGAAGACCGTGTCTTAGTTTTTCAGATGGATGCTTCTGCTGAGTTCAACAGTGCAAGGCGTAAAGAGTCCAGGGTTACAACTCAGAATATAGCGAGATGGAAGCTGAGCATCGCAGACATGATCAATAGCACTGATTCGGTGACCCTTTATTGGAGGACAAAGTTTTTGGAACCGAAAGAGGGAGAAAGCACGCAATGGACCAAAAGCAGTTTTACCTACATCCCTAATGGACCTGAAGGTTGGATACAGCGGGAATTTGCCCAGCTTGAAGAAAATCAAATTAACAACTTGGAAATAGATATTGCCCAAAGAAGGTGGGAATATGAGGGTACAAAATTGGATTTGGATGTGTTTACATTTGGTGCTGAAACAGAGGGGCTGACTTATGGGCAGGTTCAAATAAAATTGAACGGAACGTCTTATAACTTGGATTTGGATTTAAGGCGTTGTACGAATGGCTCCTTTGGATTAATGGCCTTCGACCAAAGAACCTTGGCGCCCTATTTGGTGATTCCTTTGACGAATTTTGATGTGCTTGATGGTAAGAGTTGTGGAAAGACACCCCAGATAATTCAAAACATCAGGAACAGTTGGATTACCGGAGAAGGTCAAACCATGCTGCTGGACTATATTGAAGGGGTAAAAGAAGGAGACTATGTGATTATATTTTCTGTTGGGCCGGTGACGTTTGAAAATTGGCCTGATGAGGCATACCTCAAAATGAAGGATCTCGGCGCCAATGAGGCTACCTTGAGGAATATGAAAACCGGAGAGCCCTATATTTTGTTCGGTCGAAAAGGAATGCGCCCTGGTGAAGCCCAGGAGATCTTGGCAGATAAGGATTCAGAAATTCCCGCCAAATCGCAGATAATTACCTTCAATACCCAGATAGAAGGGTATTATGATGAAGCTAAAGTGATCAGTTCCAGGGTGGGGCCTGCATCTTCCTGGGATACCTTCTATAACCAAACCAAAAAAGGGACTTCAAATGGGGCAGAGCAGTTTATGTTTGATGTGATAGGAGTTACCCAGGAAGGTGGAGAAGTTGTGCTGTTTGAAAATATCAGGGAAGGGGAAGTTCCGTTGGGAGAGGTGAATGCCGAGGCTTATCCCTATTTGCGACTGAGGTATGAATTGCAGGACTCAGATACAGAAGTGCCCGAGCAATTATTACGTTGGCAGGTCAACTATACCGGAGTACCGGAGGGAGTGTTGATTCTTAAATCAAAAAAGGATCACTATGATATGCAGGAAGGAGAAGAGGTGACGGTAGGCTTTGAATTTTTAAATATTTCAAATTATGACTTTTCGGATTCACTAACGGTTGAATATACTTTGTTAAACAAGGCTACCAATAGGGTGAATTCGCAAACATTAAAAATACCGGCGGTTAAAGCTGGGGAAAGTCACCAGTTTGATATCACCTTTAATTCATTGGGAGAGGCGGGAAAAAATTCCTTGAATGTCTTCGCCAATCCTAGGGAGTATTTGGAGTATTCCTATAAGAATAACCGGTTAGATTTGGCGGATTATTTTGTGGTGGCAAAGGATGACCAAAACCCTGTATTGGACGTGAATTTTGATGGGGTATATATCATGGATGGGGATATCGTTTCTCCAAACGTGATGGTGACGGCTTTGCTAAAGGATGAGAATGAGGCGCTTTTCAAAAAGGATACCGCAGGAGTAGAGGTGTACTTGAAGCGAGACTGTGAAAGTTGTGAATTCAAGAGAATTGCCTTCAGCAACCCTTCGTTGAAGTGGTATGAGGCTTCTGAAAACAATGATTTCAAAGTGGAATATCTGCCTGGTCCACTGGAAGATGGTACCTATACGTTGAGGTTGAATGCGACGGATGCATCAGGGAATAAAGCTGGGGAGAAACCTTATGAGGTGACTTTTGAAGTGATCAATGAATCCACGATTACCCATTTTTATCCCTATCCCAACCCTTTTAGTACAAGTGTGCGATTCGTGTTTACCGTCACTGGAGTGGAGCCGCCGGATCAAATTAAAGTCCAGATCATGACCGTTACCGGTAAGGTGGTCCGTGAAATATTACAGGAAGAGCTCGGGCCTATCAAAATAGGTCATAATATTTCGGAATATGCTTGGGATGGAAAGGATGAATTCGGTGACCAGCTGGCCAATGGGGTATATATTTACCGGGTCTTGGTGCGTAAAGACGGGCAGTTTGTGGAGCACCGAGCAACGGCAGGTGATAAAGGCTTTAAAAAGGGCTATGGAAAGATGTATTTGTTGAGGTGAGGTTTTTTGAGATTGTAAAATTGTAAAATTTTATAACTGAGGATTGTTGAGGCGTTTAACTGTGGGATTGTCGAACTGTCGAATCGTCTAGTTGTGGGATTGGGGATTTGGATATTGGGGATTGGGTGAATGGATGGAGCTATAATGTGGCTGGAGGAACAACGAGGAGGACAAGATTTTTAAAAGGATATGAAGGTAGATAAAAGTAATGTCTTGTATTTTGTTGGGTTGATCTGCGCGATTTGGTTTGCCTTGACTGGTTGGCTCTGGCTTTATTGGGGAGCTTTGATTATTGCATACCCCTTTGGTTTGATTGCCTTTATCATTTGGTTGGTGCTTAGAAAAAAAGATGAAAAGAGGGCTGATTGGCTCTACATGATATTGTTATTAGGATTTGGTGTTTCATTGATGGCCTTATCCATGTATAAATGATATTCTTTGTGAGTGTTAGGTCTCCTAAAACCTATAGCGATGAATTATAGATTACTGTTGTTCCTGTTGCTTCCATTTTTATGATATTTTGGGAGTCCAAATGGGGGAAAGCGGTGATTGCATTAATCTGTACTTTTTTATTGATCATGCTGCAAGAAGGATGTTTGGTCCTAAAGGCTTGAAAATTGATGAGTAATAGATATATTAATGTTGTTTTGTAGATATTTTAAAGGAAAAGTGAAGCCTCAAAAGTTTAATTGAAATCATCATGGAAGAATTGCCTGGTTATATTAATGTCCTTTTTGAGCTGACGGTTTTTGTGACGATAGGATGGTTTTATGTAGCAACTAATTCAAGAGGCTTTTTAATTGTTGCCATTGTTTGGATTGTCATCCAATCGATTTTGGGACAGTCTGGTGTATATCAAGACACAGGAACTCTACCACCCAAAATTATGCTGTTTGGTGTTTTTCCGATGTTGGTTTTGATTGCAGTAATGTTTTTGACTCCTAAAGGGAAAGCGTTTATTGATCGCATTGATTTAAAGACACTAACCTACTTTCATTTTGTTAGGGTACCCGTTGAAGTTGTATTGTTCCTGCTGTTTCAGCAAGGAGCAGTGTCGGTTTATATGACCTTTGAAGGAACCAATTTTGATATGCTTTCAGGGATTACAGCCCCTATTGTGGCCTACTTTGCATTTAAGAATGGTGCAGTCAATAAGAAGCTCCTTATGGGATGGAATATTGTTTGTCTGTTGCTATTATTTAATGTAGTAGTCACGGCGGTGTTCGCCCTACCATCCCCATTTCAGAAACTAGCTTTTGAACAGCCCAATATCGCGGTTTTATTTTTTCCATTTAACCTTTTGCCAACGGTGGTTGTTCCCATGGTTTTATTCGGTCATTTGGTGGCTTTTAGGAAATTGGTGAAAGGGGAAATAAATGGAAAATCCAAAGGGAGAGGGAATTGAACTATCCGGAAAATCTATCTTATTCTCACAGAAATCTACCTTTTTTATTTATCAGCAGACCCTAGTTAGTTGGTGTCGGTTCGTTCGTTGTATTTAGCCATCAGCAATTTATTGGCTTGGATAAGGCTTATTCTCTTTGTCTCAACCAGACGTATAAGTAATTTGCCCAAAACATCCGGCAGGTTTCTCCCTGATTTTTCAAGGCTATTATTTTGTTTGTCGAGGTATTTTACATCGAAGCCATTTTTAAAATATCCGGATGGATTGATAGAAACCGCTACTGATCCTAGAGCAGACAGGAGCTGATCACTGGTGTAAGCAGCAGAACCCTTTATTTTGGCTGGGATCAGTTAATGTTTTTTACTATTTTTATAGTTTGTGATTGTTAAATTATTTTGACCGATGAAAAAATACTTTTTGCTTTTCCTATTTTGTTTACTTTCATGTTTATCAAAATCCCAAACACTGTCCAAAGAGGCAATTCATTTGACCCAGGCATTAAACGCATCATGGAATTCTGGCGATGTTGGTAAAGCTGTGCCAATTTCCCTGGAGCTATTTCGGATCTCACCGGAGTCATTTGTCAACACGGTTCATGTATCCTTTGCTAAAAAAATCGATAACCCCAAAGCAGGATTAAGTGCTTTAAGTTATTTGAAAGCGTTGATGAGCCAACAACATGAAGGGATTAACCGTATTGTCGCACCAATTTACAATTGGGGGAGGATTAAGTACAGTAAGGATAAGAGCATCATCTTGGAGAATTTTGAGGATCTCAAAGGACTGCTTGCCGACAATCCTTCTTACCGGACCAATAGGGTAGAAAGGTATTGTCTGTTTTCTTTAAAGGAATTGAATGGCTCCTGGGCGGTCAGTCTGGATGATCAGCAGGCATTACTTCGTCAGGTAGTGGAAAAACTTGAAAGCAGGTATGCTGAGCTTGAAAGTATTTCGGAAGAAGAAGGCCCCTTTGAAGAAAGGTCTTGGACGAGATACCTGTTGGCTTATAGTTATCATTCTTTGTACAAACAAGTAGAGGCCAACCCTGAATTCCTGGAGAAGGCCTCGTTCTACAGTTCAGATCAAAATGACATATTGCACAGTGAGGGTTTTGTCTATGATGCGGACATACTTACGAGAAAAACGTCTTCATTTGAATTTAAGATTGCTTATTTTTCTTATTTGCAGGAAAACAAACGATATGAAGAAGCCCTTGACGAGATGACTTCCATCGCTTTTCTGCATCCTTCGGACGATAACGTAGGAATGTTACGGTCATATTATGATAAACATTCAAAAGCTGGGATGTCCTTTCAAGATTATTGGCAAGCTTATATTCATGAAAAAGGAGAGCCTGTTCCAAAAATAAGCCTAAGGTTTTCAAAATATGATCACCTTGATTTAAAATCAAAACCGGGGGTATGGGTGTATATGGATTTTTGGGGGACTTGGTGTCCACCTTGTGTCAAGGAGCTTCCCGAACTGCAACAATTTTATATGGAAAATATCAGAAGAGGAGGGGTTCCCCAGCTGAAAGTTTATACACTGTCTTTTATGTCCAAAAATCTTTCAGGATTTATGAAGGACCATGATTATACTTTTCCAGTGGTGGAGGTTGAAAGAAATGTGACCAATGATTTTAATGTGTCCTCCTTTCCGTCCAAAATTCTTATTAGCCCAGAGGGAAATTATATTAGGATTCCCCATGGAGTAGATTGGCAAACCTATGTGAAAAATTATACCCTGATGTGAAGTGGAACGCTCCTTGGTAGAGATGGAAGATGTTCGAGTTGTTGGTTAAAGAGAGGGATTTTGGGTCAAATAATCATTTGAGATTAGAAAAGAGAAGTTGGGTGCTAGGTATTGAAGCCACTTGGTGGTTCTAATCAGGAAAAGTCTGCTTATTGTATTTAGCCATCAGCAATTTATTGGCTTGGATAAGGCTTATTCTCTTTGTCTCAATCAGACGTTTAAGTAATTTGCCCAAAACATCCGGCAGGTTTCTCCCTGATTTTTCAAGGCTATTATTTTGTTTGTCGAGGTATTTTACATCGAAGCCATTTTTAAAATAACCGGATGGATTGATAGAAACCGCTACTGATCCTAGGGCAGACAGAAGCTGATCACTGGTGTAAGCAGCTATGACTTTACATTCTTTCTGAAACATGCCTGATTGGGCCATTTGATGAATTTCCTTGTTTGTTAATAACTCATCGTAAATGCCTATTATGCAATCATTGCTGGAAACATTGTCCACATAAAAGAAGGAGGAATGCTGTTCAAGGCCAATGTTTTTAAGTGATTCGGAAACAGCGATACCGGTAAAATTTCCAAAATAATTATCTGTTGGGCGAAAAGCCTTGGGGTAGGTAGGAAAAAATTGATCTCCATTCCTGTTTTGGGTCCTTTGGTAGTAGGGGCGATCTTCCATAAATAAGTTTGTTTCGGGTATTTGTAAAACGGGATAGAAGAAATGGCGGTTTTTGCTTTACTCATTTATGTTAATGTACTGGATTAATCAGTGTAAATCAGTAGCGTTTTCCTAAATGATGAATAGTTTGGTTTATGTATGTCCGCAATTGCAGCAGTAATCCCTTGAATCCAGAAAAGATCCGTGAATCCTCCAAAGCGGACAAGTTTTTGTAATCTGCCCTGTCAGTAGGGGGATTTAAAAAATGGTTAATAGTAAAATAAAAAGGCTCCCTGAAAGAGAGCCTTTTTGTACCCAGGGCCGGAGTCGAACCGGCACGAGTGTTACCTCATTGGTGTTTGAGACCAAC
>Ga0207773_100645_pt1 | contig 12482 bp, 12 predicted proteins | sample TtaePargueraPR_2_FD_187281 | JGI IMG/M metagenome (GOLD analysis project Ga0207773, IMG submission 187281) | Aerobic enrichment media microbial communities from Bioluminiscent Bay, La Parguera, Puerto Rico - Tt and M1 (3) (SPAdes) | ecosystem: Environmental > Aquatic > Marine > Unclassified ...
TCGGGAGTTCCTTTTCCCAATCGACGATTAAGTCCGCTAACCAACTTTCCCCTATGCCAATGGTTTTGATTACTTTATGGTAAATCACAGGAAGGGTGAATATTTTTTCCACTCTGGGAAGTACAAAAGTGCTCATCAGGTGCTTCATCTCATGGGGTACACCCGGCATGGACATCCAGCAAACACCATTTTCCTCAAACCACATCCCAGGAGCGGTACCCATTTCATTTTTTACATACTGGCATTTGGCCGGTAAGTGCCCCTGCAATTCATTTAAGGGGGTAAGCTCCCTGTTCCTTTTTTCAAAAAAGACACGAATATCATCAATGGCTTCTTGTACCGGTTCTATGGAGCAATTAAAAAACTTGGCAAGTAAGGGTTTGGTTAGGTCGTCTTTGGTCGGCCCTAGTCCGCCCGTAACCAATACTAAATGGGCCCTCTTCTGTGCACTGGCAAATGCATGTAAAATATCCAATTCATTATCACCTACCGTGGTTTTTCTTACCACTCTTACGCCAATCTGGTCAAGTTGTTGACTGATCCAGTGACTATTGGTGTCAACGATTTGCCCATATAGTAATTCGTCTCCAATAGCTATTATTTCAGCATTGATTTCATTCATAGATTCCACTGGTTCTATTTGCTGCGTTTATAGGTAATGAAAGTATAATTAAATTGGTTCTTTTCATCTTTGCTGTGGGTTTCTTCTTCTACCTTTTCCCATTCCTTCTCATCAAGCTCTGGAAAAAAAGTGTCTCCCTCAGGACAACAGTCAACCTCCGTGACCAGTAATTCATCGGTGAGCGGGAGGGCCTGATTGTAAATTTCCCCGCCTCCAATGATATAGACTTTGTCTTGTTGATTCTTTGCTGCCAAATCCAAGGCATCTTTTAGACTGTATACTACATAATGTCCATCAGGAATGGTGTAATCAGGGTTTCTAGTAATGACAACAGAGGTCCTGTTGGGTAATGGCTTGCCCATAGATTCATAGGTCTTTCTGCCCATGATAATATAATGCCCCGTAGTATGGTGCTTAAAGTGCTTAAGATCAGCGGAAAGGTGCCAAATTAATTGGTTGTCCTTTCCTATAACATTGTTTTTAGCTTTGGCTACTATAATTGAAACAATCAAAACCTTGGATTTTTAGGATTGCACAAGATACCAAGGTTTTTCCATCCATTAAAAAATGCCTGTTAAAAAGTTTAGCTTAAAAACTAAAAGTGAAATCAATGAAGGGGATTATTCTTGCCCCTTCATTGCATTGGGGTAGGCTGACATCTCAAAGTTAAATTGTTCCGAAGTGTTGATTTCCAGGATTTTCATGATTGAGCTGCTGTCGTCTACCTTTGACTGATAATTCATTTCCAGTACATCACCTTCTGGCAGCTGGTCGAAATAATTTTTATGTTTTAGTTTCCTGTTTTTAGAAAAAAGGAAATTGTCTTTTGACCAATAAGAAGTATAGCCTTCAATGGGAGAACTGCTTACCCAAAATCTGGCAGTGTAGTCTTCATGCTCCGTGAGGTACTCCTCACAGGGATAACCCAAGATGGTTTTTGTATTTCCCGTTTTTTTAATGCTGAAATCTTCCTTTTCGGCCTCTTCCATTTCATCTTCAGCGGTGCTTTCCATCATTTTGTTCCAGTCAATTCCATAAGCAATACTTGATTTTTCTCCTTTGTCACTTTCCATCAGTAGGACTGTAGCTTGGTTTTTATTATCAAAAATCATGACGGTTTCCTTGACCTCCTTTTCATCGCTGTCCATTTTTATGGCCCAAAAATCACTGTCATCACTTAAAAATGAGCGGAAGGCCACAGGGTCCATTTTCTTGCCTTTTTCATCGGTTCCGGTCACTTCCATGTCAGAATATCCCTTGAAACGGTAGCTTTCTTCGGTGTCCACATTCAGGTTTGCACTGCTCATGATTTTTCCATAATCATATTCTCCCCCTTCGTAGGAGGAAGGAGGGCCAAAAACCTGCTCCAGGTATTTGTCAGTCTGACGTTGGGCAGCGTTTTCTATTTCTTTTTCCACCCTTCGTTCCACAGCATTTTCTACACCTTCTTTGGCTGCTCTTTTTAGTTTTTTTAAAATCTGTGCATCAGCTATTATCGGACCTAAAGATAGGGCGAGAATCAGTACTATTAATTTGCGGCTCTTTTTCATTGTCAAAAATTATTTGTCCTTACTTAAATCTAACATTATTGGAGGTAAATGACTAGAGATGAGTGGTTAAAGTAGGTAAGTTAAATGGTTTAGGTGGCAATTATAGGAGCAAGTGAAAACGTTGTATCTATTAATAAAGATAAAAACTGTTCGGCAGTTTTTGCCGAACAGCTTTTAGAAAGGAGAATTTTTGGGGAATTGATGGGCAAAAGCCTCTCCAATGGATTGCTAGTAAAGTTAAAGTGGCTGATAAAAAAACATCTATCTGACTTTTATAATTTATGGCCTCTTAGAAAGTCCTCTATCGGCATTCTCTTTTTGCCCTGAATCTGAAGTTCTTTGATGGAAAGTCCTCCCTTACCAGTTTGGAAGTGGAGATAGGTCTTGTTGTCAGTTTCATATGCGCCAACATCTTTACCATTCAGGTCCCCAATAATTTCTGTCTCGTAGATTTTACAGATTTTGTCCTGCAAGGTTGTCCAGGCTGCAGGGTAAGGAGAAAGGCCTCTCACCAGGTTATGGATATTCTCTGCGTTTTCCGACCAGTTGACCTCGCAAGTTTCCTTGAAGATTTTTGGGGCATGGTGAATGGCTTTGCTTTCATCCTGATTAGTTGTGCTTACCTGTCCATTGGCTACTTCCTCTATGGTTTTAAGTACCAGGCGTGCCCCTTTTTTCATCAGCTTTTCATATAGGCTGCCGATATTGTCCTCAGGAAGTATAGGTTCTTTTTCCTGAAAAATGATGCTTCCGGTATCAATTTCATGTTTTAGGAAAAAAGTGGTAACTCCCGTTTCCTTTTCTCCATTTATAATGGCCCAGTTTATCGGGGCGGCACCGCGGTAATTTGGGAGGAGGGAGGCATGCAGGTTAAAGGTGCCTTGGGGCGGCATACTCCAAACCACTTCTGGCAACATCCGGAAGGCAACCACAACCTGAATATCCGCATGGTAGCCTTTCAGTTCTTCGATAAATTCCGGAGACTTTAAGTTAGTCGGTTGCAAAACCGGAATATTATGTTTTAATGCAGCTTCTTTTACCGGGGAGGGAATCAGCTTTTGTCCTCTGCCTCTAGGTTTGTCCGGGGCAGTAACGACCCCCACCACGTTCCAGCCATTTTCAACGAGTATTTCCAAAGAGGGTACAGCAAAATCAGGAGTACCCATATAGATGATGCGAAGGTCTTTTGACATTTTTAATTCAGTTTTTTCAGTTATTGATAAAGCAGGTATTTTTCCCTGGTGGCTTTATAGGCGTCTAGCCCCTCTTGCCACCCATTCCGGATTTCTTCCTCGGTTTTTCCTGCTAGAATGTCCTTTCTTAATTGGTCGGTGCCGGCAAGTTTATCAAAGAAACTGTTAAAGAATTTAGCTCCCTGACCAGATTTCTGATACATCTCCAACAAGTATTTTAGGGTAAACTGATGGCTAAGGGGTTCCTTTCTCAGGTCAGTGCCATAACATGTTTGGCCCTCATGTGGTGGGGTTCTACTCATCCCTTGTATGCTTTTTGGGGTAAAGGTAAAATCACCGTATTTTGGGTCAGGCCCTCCATAGACCTGAAAGGGGAAATAAGTACCTCGTCCTACGCTGATGTCAGTGCCCTCGAAAAAGCAAAGCGAGGGATACAGCCTTATGGCAACATCGTTAGGTAAATTTGGGGATGGTTTTATAGGCAAGGAATAATGCAGGCTATGATCCCAATTGGCAACGGGGATTACGGTGATGTCTGCTTTGATACCATTTTTTAACCATCCTTCGCCATTGATCATTTGGGCGAGCTCCCCCACGGTCAACCCATGTACCACGGGTACGGGATGCATCCCTACAAAACTTTTGAAGGCTTTGTCAAGTACAGGTCCGTCTATATAATCCCCATTGGGGTTTGGCCTGTCCATAATGATCAAGGGTTTGCCATTTTCTGCACAAGCTTCCATTACATAATGCATGGTGCTGATATAGGTATAAAACCTTAACCCCACATCCTGAAAATCAAACACCAGAATGTCCACGTCCATAAGGGATTCCTTGGAGGGCTTTTTATGGTTTCCATATAGGGAGACCAAGGGGATTCCCGTTTCTTTGTCGGTATCATTTTTGACAATTTCCCCTGCATCAGCATCTCCCCTGAAACCATGTTCCGGAACAAAAATCTTCTGAATGGTAATCCCTTTACTGAGAAGGAAGTCCACCAGATGCTGGTTGTTGTTTTGGGTTAGCACGCTGGTTTGGTTGGCGACTAAAGCCACCTTTTTGCCTTTTAGTAAAGGGAGGTAACTGTCAGGCCGGTCAGCTGCTGGAAGAATAGGGGCCTGTTCCTGCAGGATTACAGCTGGGGTTTTGGCAGTTTCTTTGGAAGTGCTTTGACAATAAGCGGCCGTGCCAACTAAAAAAGTCAATAGAAGTATTAATTTTAACTGCTTCATATTAATTTGCATTGGAATATTAACAAAATAAAACACTTCATTGAACCTTTCCTACTTCATTGCCAAAAGAATTAGTTTTAAAAGATCAGGCGGTTTTACCAGTACTATTCACCGGATTGCAGTAGCAAGTATTGCGATAGGTTTATCGATTCTGATCATTTCTTTTTTAATCTTGGGAGGTTTCCAAAATGTGGTGTCAGAAAAAGTGTTTTCCTTTACAGGGCATTATCAGGTTCATAAATTCACTTCCAATAACACCTTTGAAGATTACCCCTCAAGTAAGAACAGCCAGTTTTATACAGGGTACAAGGATTATGGTTTTATCAATCATGTCCAGGAATATGCCTATAAACCGGGCTTGCTAAAGGGGGATGATGAAGTGCAGGGGGTATTGCTCAAGGGGGTTGCCCCGACTTTTGACCAGGAAGCATTTTCTTCTTCTATTGTGGAGGGAAGGTTTATTTATTTTAACGAGGACAGCACTCCTTCCTATGAGGTTTTACTTAGCAGAAAAATAGCCAATAAGCTGTTGTTAGGAGTAGGGGATAAGGTGGTAATGTATTTTGTCCAGGACCCTCCAAGATACAGGCGCTTGGAAATAGTGGGTATTTATGAAACCTATTTGGAGGATTTTGATGACAAGATGATTTTGGGTGATATCCAGGTGATCAGGAATTTAAATGGGTGGGATGATGACTTGGTAGGTGGCTTTGAGGTGTTTTTGAATGACCCAAAGGATATTGACAGAAGAGAAGAGGAACTCTATGGGAAGATTGATTATGACCTGAAGGTGGACAAGGTTACCAATAAGTATATCCAGATTTTTGACTGGCTTAAGCTGTTGAACAATAATGTCTATGTTTTTTTGGGCTTGATCCTGTTTGTGGCATCTTTTAATATGGTTGCGATCCTTTTTATTCTGATCATGGAAAGGACCCAGATGATCGGTATGCTCAAAGCTATGGGCAGCACCAACAGGCAAATCCGCAGGATATTTGTATGGAATGGAGTCAGGATTATCGGTAGGGGGATGCTTATCGGTAATTTGATTGGATTTGGGGTGGGGTGGCTGCAGGATACCACTAGACTGATCCAGCTGGATCCTGAAAATTATTATATGAGTTACGTTCCCATCCTGTGGAATTGGGATATTATTATAGGATTAAATATACTGGTATTGGTTGTGACCACCCTTGTGCTTTTTATCCCGGCAATGGTCATCAGTAATGTGCGGCCGATTAAGGCTATTCGGTTTGACTAGCTTCCTTTGCTTTGGTAAAGGGCTTGAAAATGCTTTTGGCTTTCATGGAAATAACTCCCAGGACTGCTTCTTTGAAAATGTGGGTGGACATTTTGGAAGTGCCTTTTGTCCGGTCGGTGAAAATAATGGGGATTTCGATGATTTTATAGCCAAGTTTCCAGGCAGTGAATTTCATCTCTATCTGGAAGGCATAGCCCACAAATTTGATCTTGTCCAGGTTGATACCCTCCAATACGCTTTTGTGGTAGCATTTGAAGCCTGCCGTGGCATCCTTAATAGGCAGCCCAGTGACAAACTGCACATAAGTACTGGCAAAATAGGACATCAATACCCTGCCCATTGGCCAGTTGACCACATTCACTCCTTTGATATAACGGGAACCTATGGCCATATCATAGCCGTCTACCGCACATGCTTCATAGAGTTTGGTGAGGTCGTTGGGATTATGGGAAAAGTCGGCATCCATTTCAAAAATATAATCATAGCCGTTTTTAAGGGCATGTTTGAAGCCGGTGATATAGGCAGTCCCCAAACCCAGTTTCCCTTTTCTTTCAATCAAATGAACCCTTTCAGGATAGGATTGTTTGAGCCCTTTGACGATATTTCCCGTGCCATCCGGACTGTTATCATCAATTACCAAAACTTCAAAATGACCCGGTAAATCCATGATAGCCTGAATGATATCCCGGATATTTTCCTTTTCATTATAAGTCGGTATGATGACGAGTTTCTTGTGGTTCATAATTTAGTCCCAAAAATAGGACTAAAAGCGGTTTTTTATAGTCTTAGTTGAAAAAAATATAGGTGTCAGGTGAAGGTCCAAAATTTAGTTCTGGTGAAGAGTAAGAGGGGTATCCCGCCGGATAGGCGGCAGAGCCATCTGTCTTCCGGTAAATTGCAGGTTTTATTTCCATTTCCAGTTTGTATGGTCCATCAGTTTATGCCCCATCTTGTTCCCTAGTTTAGTGAGATCAGCTTGGAGCCGATCAAGTTGCCCGATCTTATTTTTGGGTAGGATCAATGATTGACCATTATTTAATCTGACCAGAAAATGCTCAGGTAGTTCGTTGAGAGATTCAATTAGCGAATAACTGATTTTGGATTCGGAGTTGTATTCGTCCTGAGTTAAGATATGGTCCTCTTGAAATTCAACAGCTACTTGTTTTCCAAATGACTTAGAAAAATGTTCGTTTACGTGTTTTTTATAGTGCTTCTTGTATCTCCATCTGGAATACAAGGGAAACAGGAATAAACTCAGGAACGCAGCTCCTATGAAGTAGTTGCGCAGAAACTCATTATTGTTTTGGTCCATCAATAAAGCGAAGATTGCGAATGCCAAAGTGCTCATTATCCAGCTTCTTCTTCGTCTCCAAATAGCGGGTTTGGATGTTGATGCAATAAAAAGTTGATGAGTTAGGTAGTCTGTTTCCTCTAGTGAAAATGAGTGTTTCATACGGTTATTATTGCTGGTAATGATTTGTTTAGATTGCTAGCCCATTATTATTCACATTTTACCTCAAAGAAGTCATCTACTTCTCCCTCGTGCTCCATACATTTCTTCTTTACAAAACCTGACGGATATTTTTCGGTTCAAAATAAAGTGTCACAGCCCCACCACTAAAGGTTTTAGTCTTAATGAGTTTAAAAGTGGTCCTGTCGTTTATATTTTCAAATAGCGGCAAACCACCACCTACAACGACAGGGTGAACGCACAGTTGGAATTCATCAATCAAGCTCTTTTCCAGTAGTTGCATGATTAAACTGCGACTGCCAACTAATATGTCTTTGCCCGATTGTCGTTTGAGTGCTAAAACCTCTTCTTCAATAGGTTGGTTCGACAATTTAGCACTTGACCATTCAGTCTCCTTGAGTGTATGGGAAAAAACAATTTTGGGGATGTTGTCCATAGCCCTGGCAAAGTCGTCCATACTTTTATCCCCTGAGGGGTTTATTATGAGAGTTTGCCAATATTGCATAAGTTGGTAGGTTATCCTACCATATAGAATAACATCTGCCTCCCTTAACAGTTCCGTATAATGTTGATGAATTTCTTTATCAGGCAGCAATTCGGTATGGTCGCAAAATCCATCAAGTGTCATATTTATTGCTGCAATTATCTTTCTCATATTTTGCTTTTAGCCGTCATTTATTGAATCTACACCTTGTTGTTTGCAAGTACATTAAATGCTTCTGTCGTTGTGTTTACAAAGTTAATTTGTCCTTTTTTATTGCTTTCGAAAATAAAGTCCTTTATGCTTTTGCTTGAATAAGGTGTGAAGTCGCCAACGATTGCCAACCGAACACGATAGTTGGAAAATTTTTGGAGTATTTCGCCAGCCATTCCGTTTTTTAAGTCAAAAAAGTTTGGCGTTATGTTTTTTTCGTGAACAATGACTTTGTCAAAGTCTTGATAGTATAAGTTTCCTAACAAGTCCAAACCGTCCGCAGAATTGTTTATGACATTGTCTGATGAAATTACTTCCGCAATTTTTGTGTCGTTTATGTTGTGAGTTTCAATGTTCATTTTGCAACTATCTGAAAAGTTAGGAAATAGGGCATTTCTTGGTCTTTGATCTGATATGCAATACCCTTGACTGAAAATAGTTCACGCTTACTGGAATTACAAATTCCAAGGACAGGAAGGTGTAGGTACAGACTACACCTAGAAGGGGGAAGATATTTTAATAATAGTTAGGTGTAGACTGTAGCTTGTGGGGCATATTCAAATTTTATTTTGGGTCTGCGTCAATAAATTTAATCTGTTTTGCCTGTATTTACCATAATAATTAGTGGCCTAAATAGAAATTGGTATGAACAGATAGGCACAGAATCGTCGTTCTTCTATATCTCCTCCAATCTGTTTCATTTAGTAGTGAAGTTGGTTAATCCATTTCCCGATTTTAACGGAAACATCTTTGGCAGATTCTTTATATAAGTGATTTCCATCTGTAAATTTATACCCGTCAGAACCTGAACAATTCATATCTAGATATCCATCAGAGAGGTTTATTGCGCTCAATAGTTTTTTATCAAAATCAACCATAAATCGGTTTTCTATTTCCAGCATTTTTTGATGCACAGGAAGCCTGACTAAATAGACTTTTCCATGCTTTTTTAAGTGCTTAATGGTTTTGATAAGATAGCTGTACCTATATCCTGAAAAAAAATTGCTCTTTGAAGAATTCTTATAGCTATTGAATTTCTTTTTTTCTTTCCTTTGGACAAAAAGGCTGTCCATAGAGGTGTATACATTGAGATAACCAGTATCATCGACTTCAGTAAATGATCCTTGTACTGAACTATTTAGATATTTAGAATTATATTTTAAAATTGCTAATGTCATCTTATTAAAGGCAATCATACCCCAACCAAAAGGATATTTTTTGATTAGATACTCATAATTTGGCTCCTCACTAAATACACTCATTCCTTTTAAAACGCTGTGCTCATCAAATTCTGAATGATCCAATGTCTTTTCTTCGCTAATACTCCACGGATCAACAGTTACAATAAAATAAGCTCCTTTGGATGTTTTAAGAAGCTTCTTTTTAACAGCATTGTAGTATACTTCTCCAAATGGAGAACTATTGATAGTAAAGGCAAAATTATATAGATGGTTTTTATGGTTTCCTATTACTGAATCTACAACTGTTGGCATTATTCCTTGCAGGGCTCTTGATGTTCCTAGAATTAGCGATGCTTGTCTTGGTGAGGCGAGTTTTTTATAATAATCATCAGTGGATCCATCTGCCAAAAAAGCTAGTGAAATGTGAATGGCTGTAATGATACATATAAAGATGATGCTATTAGTGATAAATTTTTTCATCGTCTAAAATTGAAAATAAATAAATTCGTTTTTCCCAAAAAAGCCAAATGTAATTATTAGCATAAACACGCTGATGTAAGCAGTCCATCTGAATGCTTTGCTTTTACTTGCAATCGCGAGGGCATGTTGTTGATTTCTTTGTAACCACTCTATGGCAATAAATGGGATGATTAACCAAAGAGAATACAGCATTTGTAACTTAGGAGTTAATATCTGAAAAGGCATAAAGGTGGATATTGACATCATTCTTACTATGTATGAAAAGGCCATGTCAAGGCTTTCCGCTCTAAAAAATATCCAGCCGAAGACCACCAAACAAAATGTAATGACAATTTGAAATAGCTCTTTGATGGAAGGGAATACTTTGTTCTCAGCTACACTGTTTAAGTTATTTCGATTGCGGTTGGAAAGTATCAATGGTAAAAAATAACATGCATTCAAAAATCCCCAAACTAGAAAGGTCCAGTTCGCTCCATGCCAAAAGCCACTAACAAGAAAAATAATAAATGTATTTTTTATTTTCATCCAGGTCCCACCTTTGCTTCCTCCAAGTGGTATATAAACATAATCTCGGAACCAGGTACTCAATGAAATATGCCATCTTCTCCAAAATTCGGCAATGTCTCTTGAAAAATAAGGGAATGCAAAGTTTTGCATTAAATTGAAGCCAAAGAAACGAGCTATGCCAATAGCAATATCGGAATAACCAGAGAAGTCTCCATAAATTTGAAAGGTAAAGAAAATAGCCCCAATTACTAAGGTGCTCCCACTTAAGTTTGTGTAGTTTTCAAATATTTGATTGGCAAACTGAGCACAATTATCTGCAATAACCACTTTTTTAAACAATCCCCAAAGTACCTGCCGCATTCCATCAACCGCTTTGTCGTATTCGAAAACTCTTTTTTTGTAAAACTGAGGTAATAAATTGCTAGCTCTTTCAATTGGCCCAGCGACCAGTTGAGGAAAGAAACTTACATAAGCAAAAAAGGAAAGTGCATTTAGAGTTGGCTCAAGTCGCTGCTTGTAGATGTCTATTGTGTAGCTTAATGTTTGGAAAGTGTAAAAACTTATTCCAACTGGGAGAATGATGTTCAGTCTACTTACTTCAATTGGTTTTCCCAATAATGTAAATGCGTTTGCAAAGCTTTCTGCAAAAAAGTTGAAGTACTTAAAGAAACCAAGAAGAGATAGGTTGATGAAAATACTTGTCAATACCAGTAGTTTTCTTTTCCTTTTGTCATTTGATTTTCCAAGTCCAATTCCAACAAAATAATCTATGCAAGAGCTAAATATGATTAGAGACAAAAACCTCCAATCCCACCATCCATAAAACACATAACTTGCCACTAGAAGAACTGCGTTTTGGCTTTTTATATTTTTGTTTGTAGTAAACCAATGAAGTATAAATACAATTGGCAAAAATACTGCGAACTCTATTGAGTTAAATAACATTTTTTTTTCTTGTTCTTTTATTATTGCATATTACGGCAATTTTGCTATTTACTACTTTGAATGACCTACAAAGATGGTATATAATGATATCGTGAATATTTTCAATATCTCTTTTTTTACTACCAAATGTTTACGGCGGTTTGAAAATAAATCATCCCCAAACCTACCCAATACACTTAAAACAAAAAATACCCCAAGCGGGGTATTTTGGCCTGTCTTGGTGTTTTTATTAAGGGCGGTTATTTGCTCCCCGCTTTTTAAACCGCATAATTTGTAATAGCCGCCTTTGCAATGCTGGTATATAGTAACCATTTGTAATAGATGCTTTGTTGTGTGTTGTGGGTAAGCTAAGATTTTATAAAAGAGTGGTTAAACCAATGTTATATAGGCTTTCGGTTCTAAAGAAACGGTCAGTAACTGCCCATATACCTATCCAATAATTTAATTAGTTTATCCTCACTTGGCCTTGGAGCAAAATCATTTACCAACTTCCCCCGCTGGTCATAAATCAGATAGTGGGGGAAATATTTAATGTTAAGACTTTCTAACTGTCTGGAAGTATACCGGTTTTCGACGTAGTAGCTTTCCGTTTCAATACGGTGTTTTTTACAAGCTGATTTCCATCTTTTCTTGTCCGGCTCGGCTGAGATGTATACCTGCACCAGATTTTTGTCTTTATAGATCTCTTTTAATTTTGATGCGTGTTCAAATTCCCTGATGCAAGGGGCACAATAGCTTCCCCAAAAATCCAAATAAATCACTTTACCTTTATGTTTCTTTAGTAATTCGTCAAAACTAATTTTTTCATTATTAGTGGATATTAATCGTAAATCATGACTGTTACTACTTGAATAATCCTCAAGGGAATATTTGTTTTTTACATAATTTATGTAAGCAGAGTCTGCAACATCCTTTTTGAATTTTTCAAATGCTTGCAACGATTCATCAATGGAATAGTTTTCAATAATGTTTTGAATATTTTTTAAGTGCAATATGTTTTTTGCCTTTTGACTCAATAGGCGGCAGCTATTGATGGAATCGCATAAGGAAAGATAATCGGGTAAATTGCTTCCCGCAGTAGCAATGTTGTTGACGTAATTTGTTGACCTTACACGACCGACTTTACGGCTGAGATAATTGTAATATAACCAGTTTATAATGCCTTGATAATGGCTGAAGTACAGTAAGCTGTCGTTTTTGCTATCCAATATATTTTCTTCTATAATCGATCCTAATTCTTTATCGTATTTTAGCTGGATTGAAAAATCAGCCGGAGTTAGTGTTTGCTGGAGTGGTTTTATGGTGTTCAGGCCAATCTGAGATTGTAATTGAACATTCTTGTTTTG
>Ga0207773_100646_pt1 | contig 12477 bp, 15 predicted proteins | sample TtaePargueraPR_2_FD_187281 | JGI IMG/M metagenome (GOLD analysis project Ga0207773, IMG submission 187281) | Aerobic enrichment media microbial communities from Bioluminiscent Bay, La Parguera, Puerto Rico - Tt and M1 (3) (SPAdes) | ecosystem: Environmental > Aquatic > Marine > Unclassified ...
CCACCTTCACCGCGATGATCGCGTCGAGATACTCGGTCGACCAGTCGCTCTCGATCGCGGGGGTGACGCCGGGAACGACATGGCGTGACCGCTCGTCGCCCCGGACGCGGCAGCCGGCCTGCTGCAGGGCCTCGATCAGGGGCTTGAGGAAGCGGTCGGCGACCTTGGCGTCGACGAGCAGGGTCTCGGCAGCCCCGCAGACCCCGGTACGGCGCATCTTGGCGTTGACGACGATCTTCTTGGCCATCTCGAGGTCGGCCTGGCGGTCGACATAGACGTGACAGACGCCCTCGAGATGGGCGAAGACCGGTACCCGCGCTTCCATCTGTACCCGGGCGACGAGGCTCTTGCCGCCACGGGGGACGATGACGTCGACGGTGCCCTCGAGGCCGGAGAGCATCAGGCCGACGGCGGCGCGATCACGGGTCGGCACGAACTGGATCGCCTGCCGGGGCAGGCCTGCGGCCTCGAGGCCGGCGACCAGGCAGGCATGGATCGCCGTCGACGAGCGGAACGAGTCCGAGCCGCCACGAAGGATCGCGGCGTTGCCGGCCTTGAGACACAGGGCGCCGGCGTCGGCGGTGACGTTGGGCCGGCTCTCGTATATGACGCCGATGACGCCGAGCGGGGTGCGCACGCGCTCGATGTGAAGGCCGTTCGGCCGGTCCCAGGCGGCGAGCACGGTGCCGACCGGATCGGGCAGACCGGCGATCTCCTCGATACCCTTCGCCATCGCCTCGATGCGCTCCGGCGTCAGGGTCAGGCGGTCGAGAAACGAGCCGGCGAGCTTGGCCGCCTTGGCGTCGGCGAGGTCGAGGGCGTTCTCGGCAAGGATCGCCTGGGCGCGGTCGCGAAGCGCGGCGGCCATGGCAAGGAGCGCCTTGTTCTTCTCGGCAGTGGTGGCGCGGGCGAGACGCCGGGCCGCGGCCCGCGCGGCGCGCCCAACGGCACGCATCTCGGCGCCGATGTCGCTCCGCGTTTCGGTTTCCGCTTCGGCAAGGCTCATCGTCGTCACCACAGAATGCTTGGATCCGCCGCTCGCGGAGGATTTCGCATGGGCGGTAAATGTAGGCAAGCCCGGTGACTTTGACTATGGCCCGGGATCGGGCGATGAACGGCGACGCATCCCGCCAAGAGGACGCGGGCGTTGGGGGAAGGGCATGGCGACGGCGACGAAGGGGGATGGTGCGGCCGTCGGGCGCGAGAATATCGCCGCCGGGATCGGGCTGATGGTCCTCGGCATGTTCGTCTTCTCGATCAACGATGCCCTCGGCAAATGGCTGGCGGCATCGTACACGGTGGCACAGATCCTCCTGTTCCGAAGCCTGTCGGCGACCGTGGTGCTGGTGCCCGTGCTCGGCCGCGAGCGGCTCAGGAAGGCGATGTGGATGCCGCGGCCCTGGCTGGAGTGCCTGCGGGTGCTGCTGGCGACGCTGGAGACGATCTGCTTCTACGCCGCCGTCGCGGTGCTGCCGCTGGCCGACGCGGTGACCTACTATCTCGCCGGGCCGATCTATGTGACGCTGATGGCGGCGCTGTTGCTCGGCGAGAAGGTCGGGTGGCGGCGCTGGCTCGCCGTGCTGATCGGCTTCGGCGGCGTCCTCCTTGCCCTCCAACCGACGGCCGGCGTCTTCGGCTGGCACGCGCTGATCGCCTTTGCCGGCAGCGTCGTCTATGCCCTGTTCCTGATCGTGACGCGGATGCTCCGCGGCACCGACGACACCATCATGGCGACGTGGCAGGTGTGGACGGCGCTGCTGTTCGGGGCGGCGACGGCATGGTGGCATTGGGCGCCGATCTCCGACCCCACCGACATCGCCCTTCTGCTCCTGCTCGGGGTGGTCGCGCTGGTGGCTATCGTCTGTGTCAACCGCGCACTCGCCTATGCCCCGGCCTCGGTGGTGGTGCCATACCAGTACACGCTGATCGTCTGGGCGATCGTATTCGGCTACATCTTCTTCGGCGAACTACCGGCGCCGCTGACCCTTCTCGGTGCCGCGATCATCGTCGGCGCGGGCCTCTTCATCTACTTCCGTGAGCGCAAGGTCGCCGGCGAAATGTCGTCCGACGTGGTCCCGGGGCCTTGAAGTTGCGTAGGCCGACGTCTTCCATTCCCGACCAGATTGTGTAGCCTCTGTACAACCCGCTTGCAAACAAGCAAGCCGACAAAAAAGGGTCTATAGGGGAGTAACCAGAATTGACAAATAACAATCTAAAGCTCTCAGAGTTGTGGACGGGGAAGTTAGAAGGTAAGGATGCCTATTTCGACTCCAGCGACGGAAACGATAGTTTTGATACATATCTAATCCCCGAGAATGTGGTCCTATCTCGCTTGAAGAGCAGGGAAACTCAGTTTATTTTGGGTGCTCGGGGAACCGGAAAGACTTCAATGCTTCGGTTCTTGGCCAATAGCATCGCAAATGATGGAGGAACTGTAAAATTTATACTGTTTAAAACAGATATAACAGAGGCGAAGAAAATAGAGTTATCAAAGAATGTTTGGTATGGGCAAATTTCTGCAGAAAAATTCGAGATATCGCAAGACTTTAAAGACGCTTGGACTTGGTTCCTGTTGCACCATATCGCAAAGACAATTTTTTGATACTAATCAAAATCAAATGACAGAACGACTATCGAATCTTATGGGTGTCACATCTCCTTGGTATAAGACTGTCCTGGACTTTTTCCCCAAACTAAAGTCCGGCTCGGTAGAGGCTAAGGCGGGCATTCAAATAGCAGAGATAGGCGTAAAATTGGATTTGGACGTCAGTTCAGGGGAATTACAGATACAGCAGATAAGCAGCAAAGCCTTAGAGTTGATTACTCGATTCAGATTAAATGCTCCTACGTATATAATGGTCGATGAATTGGAGGTTTTCTATATAAATGATCAACAGTATCAGCGTGATCTTTGGATGGTGAGAGATTTAGTATTCTCTGTTAGAGAGCTGAACAGAAAATTCAATCAATACGCGATTCCCATATATATTGTGGCGGCAATACGAAGCGAGATACTATATGCGCTTCGTGGAACAGGGCAAGAGATTGAGAGGGTAGTTGAGGATAACGCCGAAAAACTAAATTGGAGTGCGTCGCCGAAAAACATACATCACCCGTTATTAAATATTGTAAGAAAATACTTGACTTTTAGTGAAATGAAAGCAGGTCTTCCCATATCAGCCGGAGACATATTGTTTAGATATTTTCCCAATAAGCCAGGTGATCGATCAATAGATACAGTTTTGCTTGATAACTCGTTTTTTAGGCCACGAGACTTGGTGGCCAGAATGATGGCAGCGCGGGAAGTGTTTCCCAATGAGCGCTCGTTCTCTAACAATGTTTTGGAGAGAACTTCGGGCGAGTACGGGAGGCTGATTTGGATAGAAGTGGTGTATGAGCTTTCCGCAACGTATCGTTATGAAGAAATTGAAGCAATTGAGGCTCTCTTTTTGGCAAAATCGCCGTTTTTTTCCAAAAATGACTTTGGTTCACGAGTAGATGCGTTAATGAGATCGTCATCCATAACGCGACAATTATTGACGCGGCATACAGTCGACGAATTGTTGAAAAATCTATTTAGGCTTGGCGTAATTGGTAACGAGTGGACCGAAAGGAGTTCTGGACGATTGAATCGGTGGGTGTTTCGTGGCGATCAGCAACTTCTTCTGGACAGGCAAATGGTCCTGAACCGGGCGCTTTGGGGCAAGTTTGCTGTACGAAGGCGCAGACCGGGCGGGAGCTCTTCTCGGAGCACGAAAAGGACGAGTTGACAATATTATGGCGACACCGCCGAGCTACAGGTTGCCTCAGGTGTGGTCTCTGGCACTTTCCGGCGCCACGTCGCGGAAGTAGGGCTCGACCGGGCCGCTGAGCTTGATCGTCAGCGGCTTGCCCTTGCGGTCGCGGGCGTTGCCGGCGGCGACACGGATCCAGCCTTCGCTGACGCAGTATTCCTCGACGTTGGTCTTCTCCTCGCCGCGGAAGCGGATGCCGACGTCGCGGGCAAGGACCTCGGCGTCGTGGAAAGGGCTCTCCGGATCGTTGGAGAGGCGGTCGGGCGGGGTGTCGCTCATCGTGTCCGTCCTTGGCTTGCCGTTCACTCGCCCCGGAGGGCCATGTCGTCGCGGTGGATCATCTCCGCTCGGCCGGCATAGCCCAGAATTGCGGCGATCTCGGCGCTCTTGCGGCCGGCGATGCGCTCGGCGTCGACGGAATCGTAGGCGACGAGGCCGCGGCCGACCTCCTCGCCGCCTGGGCCGAGGATCGAGACGGTGTCGCCACGCTGGAAGCGGCCGCGCACGCCGCGCACGCCGGCGGGCAGCAGGCTCTTGCCGGCGCGGAGCGCGCGCAACGCGCCGTCGTCGACGCTGACCGCGCCGCGGGTCTCGACGCTGCCGGAAATCCACTTCTTCCAGGCCGTCACCGGCTGGGTCTCGGGTCGGAACCAAGTGCAGCGCGCGCCCTCGGCAACGCGGCGAAGCGGGTGTAGCTCGTAACCGTGGGCGATCAACATCGTGGTGCCGGCGGCAGTGGCGATCTTGCCGGCCTCGATCTTGGTCAGCATGCCGCCGCGGGAGAGTTCGGAGCCGGCGCTGCCGGCCATCGCCTCGATCTCGGGCGTGATGCGCTCGACCAGCGGCAGGAAACGCGCGTCGGGGTTGGTCGCCGGCGGGGCCGAATAGAGGCCGTCGATGTCGGAAAGGAGGACCAGGAGGTCGGCGCCGAGCATGGTGGCGACACGGGCGGCGAGACGGTCGTTGTCGCCGTAGCGGATCTCGTTGGTGGCGACGGTGTCGTTCTCGTTGATGATGGGGATCGCCCCGAGGCGGAGCAGCGTCATGATCGTCGAGCGGGCATTGAGGTAGCGGCGGCGCTCCTCGGTGTCGCTGAGGGTGAGCAGGATCTGCCCGGCGGTGAAGCCGTGGCGCTGAAGGGTTTCCGACCAGGCGCGAGCAAGCGCGATCTGGCCGATGGCGGCGGCGGCCTGGCTCTCCTCGAGCCTGAGTGGGCCGCGCGGCAGGTCGAGAACGCGGCGGCCGAGGGCGATGGCGCCGGACGAGACCACGAGCAGGTCGCGGCGGCCGGCGGCGAGCGCAGCGAGGTCGGCGCCGAGCGCATCCAGCCAGTCGTGCTTGAGGCCCTTCTGGTCGACCAGCAGGGACGAGCCGATCTTGACGACGATGCGGCGGAAGGAATCGAGTGTGGGGCTCACAGTGCGGGCCTGATGTCGGTGTGGGAGAAGTCCTCGCCCTTGTAGAGCAGCGAGGCTCCGTGGAGCTTGGCCACCGCGTAGGAGAAGCAATCGCCGAAATTGAGCTTGGCCCTGTGTCGCCCCTTGCCGAACCGCTCGAACGCCGAACGGGCGCTCTCGAAGGCGCGCCGATCGAACGGGACGACAGTCAGACCGGGGGCATCGAGGACTTTGTCGAGGACCCTGAGGCCATGTCCCGACGGAACGCCGGACAGGACCATGTGGCTCTCAAGGACGGTCGGCCATCCGATGAAGCAGCGCTCGCTTCCGATCAATTCGCCGAAGGCACGCGCCTCGGGCTCATGGAGCGCGATGGCGACAATGGCGGAGGTATCGATGGCGATCACTTCGGCAGTCCGCGCTCGTCGTAGAGGCTCGCGTGGTCGGAGGTCATCCGCGGATCGGCTACCGCCGCGCTTCGCCGCGCCAGCGCCAGCAGCTCATCGACGAAGGCGCGCTGCTTCGGCGTCAGCTTCTTCACCTTCTTGGCTTCGGCGTAGCTGAGCAGTGCGGCGAGAACGACATCAGACCGAGGCCGGCCGGTCCGTTTGGCAAGGCGGGACGCTATCTCGTAGGCCTCGTCGCTTCGCACATTCAGTTGCTTCTGTTTGGGCATGCTAGCAATCCAGGAACCAGATGCTAGCAAGGTAGGGGTGTTCGGCATGCGCCGCAAGCGGCTACGGCCGCCATTGTTCTTCCTCCTCGGCCGGAACCCCATTGGGGTCCGGTGTCGCCGCCACGGCGATCTCCCGGGCCAGCATCCGGAGCGCCTGCTCGACGCCCTCGCCGGAGATGGCGGAAAGGATGAGCGGCTTGCGTCCGGCCGCCTCGGCGAGGGCCGCCGCCTGCATCTCCCGCACGTCGGGGGAGAGCGCGTCGGCCTTGGAGAGCGCGAGCACCTCCGGCTTGTCCCCGAGGCCGTGGCCGTAGGCGGCGAGCTCCTCGCGGACGATGCGATAGGCCTCGGCGACGTCGTCCTGGCTGCCGTCGACCAGATGCAGGAGTACGCGGCAGCGCTCGACATGGCCGAGGAAGCGGTCGCCGAGGCCGGCGCCCTCGTGGGCGCCTTCGATCAAGCCGGGAATGTCGGCGATGACGAACTCGCGGCCGTCGGCACGGGCGACGCCAAGGCCGGGATGAAGCGTGGTGAAGGGATAGTCGGCGATCTTCGGCCGGGCCGCCGAGACGGCGGCGAGGAAGGTCGACTTACCGGCATTGGGAAGCCCGACCAGGCCGGCATCGGCGATCAGCTTGAGGCGGAGCCAGATCGTTCTCTCCTCGCCCGGCAGGCCGGGATTGGTCCGGCGCGGGGCGCGGTTGGTCGAGGACTTAAAGTGGGCGTTGCCGAAGCCCCCATTGCCGCCGCGGGCGAGCAGCACGCGCTGGCCGAGCGTGTCGAGATCGGCGATCAGGGTCTCGTTGTCCTCCTCGTAGATCTGGGTGCCGACCGGCACCTTGAGGACGACGTCCCTGCCGCCGGCGCCGGTCCGCTCGCGGCCCATCCCCCCCTGGCCGTTGGCGGCGGTGTAATGCTGCTGGTAGCGGTAGTCGATGAGGGTGTTGAGGCCGTCGACGCATTCGGCCCAGACGTCGCCACCGCGACCGCCATTGCCGCCGTCCGGTCCGCCGAACTCGATGAACTTCTCACGGCGGAAGGAGAGGCCGCCATTACCGCCGTCGCCGGAGCGGATATAGACCTTGGCCTGGTCGAGGAACTTCATTGTGCGGTGTCCGGGGTCTGTTCGACCCGACTTCTAGTCGGAATCCCGCCGCCGCGCCAATCGGCGCCCGCCCGGCTTCAGTTGGATCGGCCGTTGGCGGCCGCTGGGTGGTCGCGCTCGGCCCAGTGACGCCAGTGGGTGGGACGGACGTCGATGCGCGCGCCGGTCGCCGCGTTCGACCATCCCGCCAGCGTCTTCCGGCACGGAAAGACGAGGCAATGCTCGCCGTCCTGGTCGATCACGGCGAGCTCGAGCTCGCGGTCATAGGGCGCGGTGGTGATGGGTTCCCACATTGCGCCATCAGAAGCCGCGGGGTGCCGAAGCTGCCTTGATCCAGATCAATGGGACATGGGCGGATCGGTGCAGGTGGCGCCTCCCCCACCTTCTAGCCGCTTCGCCACAGGCGGACCGGGCTGCCCCGCCCGCGGACGAGCAGCCCCTTGGCCTCGAGGTCGAGTTGGACCGCCTTCGCCCACCACCCCGCCTTGGCGCCGCCTGGAAACAGATCCTCCGGGAGATGGCGGAGCAGGGCCTGATGGATCTCGGCAATGGTCCGGCCCGGCGATGACGTGGGCGCGGCCCGGAGATAGGCCCTTCGCATCGCCTCGTACTTCGCCCGGTCGACCCGCGCGACCTTGCCAGGATGATTGACGTTTTCGATCGCGACGCGGTCGGCGTCCGGCGTGATCATGGTCGGCGTCCCTCCTGCCGTTGGTGTGGCTCAGGGCGAGAGATCGGTGGCGGCACGGAGACTGCCGTCCATGTAGAACGGCACCGAGGTGTGCTCGTGGACGACTTTCCATGATTGCGATTCGCGTCGGAAGACCAGCGTCGCCCGCTCCCACCAGGCGCGATGCTCGCCGTCCAGCGTCGTGGCACTGGTGTGGAAGAACCCGTGCCAGACGGCGAGATCGCCGTCGACGGTGATGCCGAGCTCCCTCGTGTCCCTGATCACGGGGCCGTTCCAGGTGGAAATCCAAGCCGCCAGGCCGGCCGGGTCGAAGCGATGAGAGAGCGGCGGCGCGAGATCGAAGATCGCCGCGTCCGCGGCGTGGTGGCGGGCCACGGACGCGACATCGCGCTTCCTCAAGCCCTCGTCGAGCTCCGCGATGACCGTGCGGATGGCGCTCTTGGTCTCGTCATTGGGCATTCGATCCTCCTACATTTGTCAGGGTTACTACCCCACGACGAATGGACGTGACCGAACTCGACACAATGTTGGACACCGATCCCCGGCGGGTCAGGAGGGCCTCGACGAGGCGTGCAAACCGCGCAAAAACGCAGTATAGGAACGCCAAATCTCCCCGGAGCTGAACGACCATGGCCGATATCGATACCCGGCCGCGTGTGCGCGAAACGGTCAAGACCGAGCGCCCGAGGCTGCACAAGGTAATCCTCATCAACGACGACTTCACGCCGCGCGAGTTCGTGGTGATGGTGCTGAAGGCGGTGTTCCGGATGAACGCCGACCAGGCGGCGAAGGTGATGCTTACCGCCCACCAGAAGGGTGCCTGCGTGGTCGCCGTCTTCCAGCGCGACATTGCCGAGACCAAGGCGACGGAAGCGACCGACGCCGGCAAGAGCGCCGGTTTCCCCCTCCTGTTCACCACCGAGCCCGAGGAATAGACGCCGGCCATCGCCGGTCGCGGTAAGGGTTCCAGAAACCAAGGCCGGTGGCACCGCTGGCATGCGTCGGGCTTTGCGATAGAACGGCGGGCATCGCCCCGCTGCGTCTTTCGAGGAGGATGGCCCCGATGCCGATGACGTCCCTGCGCCGCGCCCGATCCATATTGCTTGCCACTGCCGTTCTCGGCGCCGGATTCGCCGGCGGCTGGGTGCTCCGCGGCGGTCCCGTCGCCGCCGTTGCCGGGGAGGATGCGACCGCCCTTGCCGAGGCGCAGCTCGCCCGCTTCTACGACGGCCTGTCGGGCAAGGCGCTGCTCGCCGACGTGCTGGGCGACGCCTTTCAGATCATGCGTACCGACGGCACCCGTTTAGACCGCGCCGCCTATCTCGACCGGCCGGCCTCCTATGGCGACTATCGCCTGTCGGGGGTTAAGGGTACGCTTGCCGGCGACGTGCTGACCGTGACGTATTTCACCACGGCGGCGGGAACCGTCGGCGAGCAGGACGTCATGTCGGAGGGCGAGCCTCGGCTCGCGGTGTTCACCCGCAGCGACGGACAATGGGCGCTCCAGGGCCTTGCCAATCTCGGCAATGGCGTAATCGCCAATGCCGACCAAGCGGCGGCAAAGGCGGTCGACGAATGGATCGCCGCTGCCGCGTCCGGCGACAAGGCGCGGCTCGAGAAGGTGCTGGCACCGGAATTCCAGATCGTGCGTGCCGACGGGTCGGCCTACGACAAAGAGACCTATCTGGCACAAGGGCTGCCGAGCTATCCCACCCCGCCGAACGCTGCGGATCTCGATGCCACCGGTTATGGCGATCTCCTGGTGGTCCGCTACCTCGTGACCACGGAGGTCGATGCCGACGGCGAGAGGCTTCGGCGCGATGCCCCCCGCCTCACCATCTTCCGCAAGGCGGGCAGCGGCTGGGCGGTGGTCGCCCATGCCAATTTCGCGGCCCCCGAAGGCTGAAGGCGGCGGGGGTCAGTATCCCTTCGCCGCGAGCATCCAGTTGAGCACCTGCCGCCAGTCGGTCATGCGCAGCGAGATGCCATGGGTGCCCTCGTCGAACAGGACGAAGCGGATCGGATAGTCCGGCACCTCGCGCTTCATCTTCTCGAAGAAGGCGGCCTGGCCGCGATAGCCGACCACCCAGTCCTCCATCGAGGCGGAGATGCCGATGGCGGGACGGGCGGCGGGGTCCATCCTGGCGGCGCGGGCGACGAAGCCGTCGTCGACCACCGAATCGAGCAGCAGCACGCCCTTGATCAGCGGTGCGGTGTCGGAATCGTAGATCAAACGCCAGCAGATCTTGCCGCCCCACGAGCCGCAGGCGAGGAAGATTGGGGCGCCCGGCGAGAGCCCGGCCTGGTGGAGGAGAAGCGCCTTCATCTCGGCCGTGCCGCGGCGGCCGAAGTCGGAGAAGTCGGCGGATATGTAGAGGCCGTCGTTCCGCATCATCAGGTTCTTGATGCGATTGAAGTTGCCGCCGTGGATCCAGTCGCTGGCTCCGGACAGGCGGTCGGTGCCGCGGCCGTGCAGGAAGATCACGATCGCCTTGGCGCCGCCGTTGAAGCGGCCGACCGCGGTGTAGACGACCTTGCGCCCCCCGACCGTCAGCGCGAGATCGGTCTCGGCAGCCTGGGTGGCGAGGTCGACGTAGTCGGGCTTCACCTTCTCGAGCTTGACCTCGTCGCGATCGTGTAGGTCGCGCGGCCGGTCATAGTCGACGAGCAGGAAGTCGCCGCCATATTCGTTCTTCAGCACCTTCCGATAGGCGAAGAGCTCGTCCTTGTGCGGGGCGAGGCGATAGGACCCGGCGGCGCCGGCCGGCCAAAGCGCCTGGGCGGCCGCCACGGCGGCCGCAAGCAGGGCGCCGGCGATGCGGCGAAGGCTCAGGACGACCCCCGGACCGCCGCGAGACTGACCCGCTGGCGTCCGGCCGCGTCGAAATTGGAAGAGTCGAGCCACCGTTCGAACGCAGCCTTTCGCGACGGCCATTCCGAATCGAGCATCGCGAACCACGCCGTATCGCGGTTCCGGCCCTTGACGATCATATGCTGCCGGAAGATGCCCTCGAAGGTAAAGCCCAGACGAAGGGCGGCGCGGCGCGACGGGGCATTGAGATCGTTGCACTTCCACTCGTAGCGCCGGTAGCCGAGCTCCTCGAAGACGTAGCGGGCGAGGAGGTATTGCGCCTCGGTGGCGGCGCGCGTGCGCTGGAGTGCCGCGGCGTAGACGATGTTGCCCATCTCGATGACCCGCATCGCCGGGCGGATTTCCATCAGCGTGACCGTGCCGGTGGCGCGGCCGTCGGCGCGATCGATGACGGCATAGGCGAAGGGATCGGTGGCGGCGGCGCGGGCATCGAGCCAGGCGTCGAAGGCGTCGCGTCCCGCGAACGGGCCATAGCCCATGTAGGTCCAGAGCGAATCGTCGCCGCTGACGGCGTCCCACAGCGCCGGGCCGTGGCGGTCGGGATCGAGCGTCTCGATGCGGGCGTGAGCGCCTTCGATGACGAGGGGTCCGGGCGGCCTCGCCGGCGTCGTGTCGACCTCAATGCCGATCGGCGGATCGTCCATGCCCTGGTTCCCGCGCTTGGTCTCCTCCCCACGATCGCTGTTAGCGAGGAGTGTCCTTGCGTTAGCGCTTTTCGGGCGTCGAGACGAGGGCGGGGAACGCAAAAAATCGGCGCGCGGCAGGGTTCTTCGACCTCGGCCGAAGCGGACACCCTGGCGCGGCGCCGTCCTTGGGAGGGGGCGGCGGCTCAGCCGCCCCCTTCCAAGATGGCGTGGATCAACGGTCCTGCGGGGCGCAGAAGGTGGCGATCTCGAAGCTGCCCGGAGGCGACTTCGCCTTGGCTTCGGCGCACTTGAACTCATACGCCGCGCCACCGACGCTGACGGTGCCGGAACCCGGGATCTGGAGATCGGCCCCGGTCGCGACGCGCTGGCTGGTGGTGGTCGGATTCGGCGCCGGAGCGAGCGTGTCGTGGAGGTCCCAGGCGAAGGCGGAGCCTGCGCTGAGGGCGAGGGCCGTACCGGCGACGGCGGTGAGTGCCTTGAGGTTCATGACGGTGTCTCCTTTTTCGTGATGCGTCATTGACCAGCCGGATATGGTCTCTTGAACGGCGCGCGGAATGAGCCAAATAGTGAAGCGATCAATCAGTTAGGTTCACAAAACATGTTGGATCCACTCACGCTCGACCAGCTCCGGGTGCTGGTCTCGGTTGCCGATGATGGGAGCTTTTCGGCGGCTGCCCGCCGTCTCGGAAGGGTTCAGTCCGCCATCAGCCAAGCGGTGCAATCACTGGAAAACGCCCTCGGGGTGACGCTGTTCGACCGCGAGGGCAAGATCCCGCAGCTCAATGATGCCGGGCGCGTGCTGCTTGCCGATGCCCGGCGGCTGTTGAGCGGTGCGGAGGCGTTCAAGGCCAAGGCCGACAGCTTCAGCGATGGGATCGAACCCGAACTGACCCTTGCGGTCGACGCCTTGTTCCCGAGCGCAGTGCTGACGGCGAGCCTCAAGGCGCTGAGCGAGGTCTATTCCTGCCTGCAGGTGACGGTCTTCACCGAGGCGATGGGCGGGGCCGAGCAGCGGCTTCGCGACGGTGCCGCACGCCTTGCCCTCTGTGTCCCGATGCCAGGTATCACCGACAACCGCGAGACCGAATTTCTCGTGACAATTCCGATGGTTCCGGTTGTAGCAGCCAATCATCCCCTGGCCGCGCTGCCCGGGCCGGTGTCGCGGGCCGACCTCGAGACCGAGGTGCAGCTGGTGCTGACCGACCGCACCGCTGTGAGCAGCGGTCTCAGCGGCGGCATCGTCAGCATGCGCACCTGGCGCTTCGCCGATCTCACCACTCGGCTCGATTTTCTCC
>Ga0207773_100647_pt1 | contig 12457 bp, 9 predicted proteins | sample TtaePargueraPR_2_FD_187281 | JGI IMG/M metagenome (GOLD analysis project Ga0207773, IMG submission 187281) | Aerobic enrichment media microbial communities from Bioluminiscent Bay, La Parguera, Puerto Rico - Tt and M1 (3) (SPAdes) | ecosystem: Environmental > Aquatic > Marine > Unclassified ...
GCTCCAGCGGCGCCCGCCATGGACGGTCATGTCCATGTGCGCGAAGCCTTCCTGCTGGTAGCCGTTCATGTCCTGGGTCACCGGATAGCCGGCCTGGCGGCCCGCCTCGACCCAGGCCTTGTAGAGCGGGTTGCGGCACTTGCCGGCGGAGACGTGCAGCGGCCCGTCGCCGCCGCGGTAGGCGTCCGGCCCGCCGTCGTAGCTCTCCGCCTTGCGGAAGTAGGGCAGCACGTGGCTGTAGTCCCAGCCGGCGAGGCCGCCCTGCGCCCAGCGGTCGTAGTCGCGCGCGTGGCCGCGCACGTAGGCCATGCCGTTGATCGAGGAGGAGCCGCCGATGACCCGCCCGCGCGGGCAGTACATGCGCCTGTTGTCCAGGTGCGGCTCCGGCTCGGAGTGGTAGAACCAGTTGTACTTGTCGTTGGCGAGCGGCTTGGCCAGCGCGGCCGGCATGTGAATGAAGATCGAGCTGTCGCGCCCGCCCGCCTCCAGCAGCAGCACGCTGACGTCGGCGTCCTCGGTCAGGCGGCTGGCCAGCACGCAGCCGGCCGAGCCGGCGCCGACGATGATGTAGTCGAAGCTCTGGGTCTCGGGCATGGAAAGACTCTAATAGGGGGACTCGACGCCGTTCATGGCGACGTAGACGCTCTTCAGCTGGGTGTAGTGCTCGATGGCGATGCGCCCGTTCTCGCGGCCGATGCCGGAGAGCTTCACGCCGCCGAAGGGCATGGCGATGGGCGTCACGTTGTAGGTGTTGATCCAGCAGGTGCCGGCCTCGAGCCGCGCCACGACGCGGTGGCCGCGCGCGAGGTCGCGGGTGAAGACGCCGGCGGAGAGCCCGAAGGGCGTCGCGTTGGCACGCTCGATGGCTTCGTCCTCGTCCTTGAAGCGCAGCAGCGACATGACCGGTCCGAAGATCTCCTCGCGCACGATCGCCATGTCGTCCTTGCAGCCGGCGAAGATCGTCGGCTCGACGTAATTGCCGCCCGCGAGGGCCTTGTCCTTCGGCCGGCCGCCGCCGACGGCAACCTCGGCGCCCTCGGCGCGGCCGCGCTCGATGTAGCCCAGCACCTTCTCGCAGTGGTCCTTGGAGATCAGCGCGCCGACCTGCGTCTTGGGGTCGAGCGGATCGCCGATCTTCAGCGCCTTCGTCTTCTCGACAAGGCGCGCGAGGAAGGCGTCGTGCAGGCCGTCCTGCACGAAGACGCGGGTGCCGTTCGAGCAGACCTCGCCCTGGGTGTAGAAGTTGGCGAGCAGCGCGCCGTTCACCGCGTGCTCCAGGTCGGCGTCATCGAACACGATGAGCGGCGACTTGCCGCCGAGCTCCAGGGTCACGTGCTTCAGCGTCTGTGCCGCGTCGGCCATGACCTTCTTGCCGGTGCCCACCTCGCCGGTCAGCGATACCTTGGCGATGCCGGGATGGCGGGTGAGCGCCTGGCCGGTTTCGGCGAAGCCCTGCACCACGTTGAAAACGCCGTCGGGCAGCCCGGCCTCGGTATAGATCTCGGCCAGCTTCAGGGCGCTGAGCGGCGTCAGCTCGGCCGGCTTGAAGATCATCGCGTTGCCGCAGGCCAGCGCCGGCGCCGACTTCCAGCAGGCGATCTGGATCGGGTAGTTCCAGGCGCCGATGCCGGCGCAGACCCCGAGCGGCTCGCGCCGCGTGTAGAAGAAGTCGCCGCCGAGGTCGAGGTGCTCGCCGTGCAGCGTGCCGGCGAGGCCGGCGTAGTACTCGATGCAGTCGGCGCCCGAGAGCACGTCGACCACCTCGGCCTCCTGGATCGGCTTGCCGCAGTCCAGCACCTCGAGCTCCGCCAGCTCGCGGTTGCGCGCGCGCAGGATGCGCTGCGCCTCGTTCAGCACGCGGCCGCGCTGGGTGCCGCCCATGCGCGACCACACGGCGAAGCCTTCCCGCGCGGACTCGACGGCCGTCTCGACGTCCTCCGCCGAGGCGAGCTGCACACGGCAGATCACCTCGCCGGTCGCCGGGTTCACGGTCTCGAAGCTGCGCCCGCTGCGCGCGTCCTGATAGCGGCCGTGGATGTAGAGCTTCTGTTCGGGCAGGTTCCGGGTCACTGGGAGAACTGGTCCTTGTGCAGCAGGCGCCGCGCGTAGTCGCGCGCGATGAGTCGCGCCTGGTCGATGGTGAGCGGACCGTTGGACAGCGCGCAGCGCAGCCAGAGGCCCTCGATCATGGCGGCGAGGCCGGCGGCGGCCAGCTTCGCCTCGTCGTCCGGCAGCAGCTGCCGGAAGGCGTGGCGCAGGTTGGAGAGCAGGCGGCGCTCGTTGATCTTCTGGATGCGCCACAGCGCCGGCGTCTTGCGCGCCTCCGCCCAGAAGGCGAGCCAGGCGGAGACGTTCTCCGGCTCGTTCTGGTCCGCAGAGAAGTTCGCCAGGATCACGGCGTCGATGCGCTGCTCCGGCGTCTCGGCGGCCTTCAGGCGCGCCACGGTCTCGCGCAGCAGATCCTGTGCTAGCGAACGCATGGTGGCCGCCAGCAGCCCCGCCTTGTCGTCGAAGTAGTGGGCTACGATGCCACCGGAGAGGCCGGCCGTGCGGGAGATGCGCGAGATGGTCGCGTTGGCGAAGCCCTGCTCGTGGATCGAGGTGATGGTCGCCGCGATGAGCTGGCGCCGCCGCAGATCTTCCATTCCGACCTTTGGCATCCGCGCGCGCGGCCTCCGCTTGCGAGAGAAGGGGGGAGGGCGGTGTCTTGCTCTGCCGCCGTCTGCAGGAGTCCTATTTTATTTTGATTGAACGTTCAATCAAGAAAAACTAGGCTCGCGGGGACGGTCCGAAGATGGCGCCCGTGCAAGGCGGAAGCGCGCGAGACCCACAGGGAATGGCAAGGAGGCAAGAAGAATGACCACGAAGATTCGTGCGCTGGGCGTGCTCGGCGGGATGGTGAGCGCGCTGGCGCTGGCGGCGGCCGGCAGCGCACAGGCCGCCGATCCGGCGTCCTGCGAGGAGGTGACCTTCGCCGACGTCGGCTGGACCGACATCACCGCCACCACGGCGGCCACCTCCGTGGTGCTGGAGGGCCTCGGCTACGACCCGGAGGCCGAGGTGCTGTCGGTGCCGGTGACCTACGCCAGCCTGAAGAACGGCGACATCGACGTCTTCCTCGGCAACTGGATGCCGACCATGGAGGGCGACATCGCCAAGTATCGCGAGGAGGGCTCGGTCGAGACCGTGCGGCCCAACCTCAAGGGCGCGAAGTACACCCTGGCGGTGCCGAAGTACACGGCGGAGAAGGGCCTGAAGGACTTCGCCGACATCGCCAAGTTCGAGGATTCGCTCGACGGCAAGATCTACGGCATCGAGCCCGGCAACGACGGCAACCGCCTGATCCTCGACATGATCGCGGCGGATACCTTCGGCCTGAAGGGCTTCGAGGTGGTGGAGTCCTCGGAGCAGGGCATGCTGGCGCAGGTCGACCGCGCGGTGAAGCGCAACGAGGACATCGTCTTCCTCGGCTGGGCGCCGCACCCGATGAACAACAACTTCGACCTCGTCTACCTCTCGGGCGGCGACGACATCTTCGGCCCGGACTACGGCGGCGCCACGGTCTACACCAACGTGCGCAAGGGCTACACCGAGGAGTGCCCCAACGTCGGCAAGCTGCTGGCGAACCTCGAGTTCACCCTGCCGATGGAGGGCGCGATCATGGGCGCCATCCTGAACGACGGCAAGGACCCCGAGGACGCCGCCACCGAGTGGCTGAAGGCCAACCCCGGCGTGCTCGACGGCTGGCTGGCCGGCGTGCAGACCCTCGACGGCAAGGACGGCCTGCCGGCGGTGAAGGCCCATCTCGGCCTCTAGGCGACGGCCTCGGAGGGTGTAAGCTCGGAACGGTCAGGCCGCGCGGCCTGACCGTTCTGCATTCCGGGGGCGCTCGACAAGAACAAGGGGGAGAGCTTCGGCCATGGAACTGCTCGAGGATTACAAGATTCCGCTCGGCGACTGGATCGAGGCCTTCATCACCTTCCTCCGGGACCACGCCGACTGGCTGTTCGACTTCATCTCCCGGGTGCTGGAGTTCCTCATTGACGGCCTGATCGACATCCTGCTGTTCGTCCCGCCGCTGCTGCTCATCGCCATCATCGCCGGCATCGCCTGGGCGCTGCACCGCTCGCTTTGGCTGGTGGCCGGCGCCGTGCTGTCGCTGCTCCTGGTCATCAACCTCGGCTACTGGGAAGCGACCATCGAGACGCTGGCGCTGGTTATCTACGCGACGCTGTTCTGCATGGCGATCGGCGTGCCGGTCGGCATCGCCGCGGCGCACCGGCCGTGGCTCTACACGGCAGTCCGCCCGGTCCTCGACCTCATGCAGACGATTCCGACCTTCGTCTACCTGGTGCCGACGCTGTTCCTCTTCGGCCTCGGGGTGGTGCCGGGCCTCATCTCGACGGTCATCTTCGCCATCCCGGCGCCGATCCGGCTTACCTACCTCGGCATCTCCTCGGTGCCGAAGAACCTCTTCGAGGCCGGCGAGTCCTTCGGCGCGACCAAGAGCCAGCTCCTCTGGAAGGTCGAGCTGCCGCACGCGCTGCCGACCATCATGGCGGGCTTGACGCAGTGCATCATGCTGTCGCTCTCCATGGTAGTCATCGCCGCCCTGGTCGGCGCCGATGGTCTCGGCAAGCCGGTGGTGCGCGCGCTCAACACGGTGAACATCGCCCAGGGCTTTGAGGCCGGCATCGCCATCGTCATCATCGCCATCCTGCTCGACCGCGTCTGCAAACAGCGCGACCTGAAGGCCAAGGGACGCTAAGTCATGGCGGGCGGGAACAACACGACAGTCGAATTCCAGAAGGTCGACATCATCTTCGGCAAGGAGCCGAAGAAGGCCCTCGCGCTGCTCGACCAGGGCGCCACCCGCGACGAGATCCTGGAGCAGACCAACAACGTGGTCGGCGTCGCCGACGCCTCGCTCGCCATCGAGGAGGGCGAGATCTGCGTGCTCATGGGGCTCTCCGGCTCCGGCAAGTCGACCCTGCTGCGCGCGGTGAACGGCCTCAACAAGGTGACCCGCGGCAAGGTGCTGGTGCGCGACGCGGGAAAGATCGTCGATGTCGCCTCCTGCGATCCGGCGACGCTCCGGCGGCTGCGCATGAACCGCGTCGCCATGGTGTTCCAGCAGTTCGGCCTGCTGCCCTGGCGCACGGTGGCGGAGAACGTCGGCTTCGGTCTCGAGCTGCGCGGCATGGCCAAGGCCGAGCGCGAGAAGATCGTCGAGGAGAAGCTGGCCATGGTCAGCCTCTCGCAGTGGAAGGACAAGTTCGCCCACGAGCTCTCGGGCGGCATGCAGCAACGCGTCGGCCTCGCCCGCGCCTTCGCCACCGACGCCGAGATCCTGCTGATGGACGAGCCCTTCTCGGCGCTCGACCCCCTGATCCGCGATCACCTGCAGGACGAGCTGCTGGTGCTGCAGCAGCGCCTGAAGAAGACCATCGTCTTCGTCAGCCACGACCTCGACGAGGCGCTCAAGCTCGGCAGCCACATCGCCATCATGGAGGGCGGCCGCATCGTGCAGTACGGCAAGCCGGAGGCCATCGTGCTGAATCCGGCCAACGAGTACGTCGCCGAGTTCGTCGCCCACATGAATCCGCTGAACGTGCTGCGCGGCGGCTCGCTGATGACGCCGGTCGAGCAGTTGAAGCGCGAGGGCGACTCCGTGCTGCTGGACCGCGCCGGGCGTTTCCGCGTGAAGCTGAACGGGCAGGGCGGGCCGGAGGCGGTGACGCTGGACGGCTATCTCGGTCGCCTCATTCCCTACCAGCCGGGCATGGACATTGCGGCGCTGCCGACGACAGCGCTCATCACCGCCCCCTGCGACATGTCGATGCGCGTCGCCATCGAGCTGCGCCAGGCGACCGGCCACCCGGTGGCCCTGGTCGAGGACGGCAAGCTGGTCGGCGTCTGCGGCGACGAGGAGATCTACGCCGGCATCCTGCGCCAGAGCCGCGCCGCCGACGAGCCCGAGGCCAAGGCAGGCGCGGCGTCGTGACCATCGTCCAAACCTCTATTCAGGGCATTCTTTTCGACAAGGACGGCACGCTGCTGGACTACCACGCTACCTGGATGCCGCTGAACCGCCAGGCGGCGCTGATGGTGGCCGGCGGCGAGGCGGCAGTGGCCGAGCGGCTGCTGGTCGAAACCGGCTACGATCCGGCGAGCGGGCGTTGCCTGCCCGACACGCTGCTCGCCAGCGCCACCAACGACGAGATCGGCGCCGCCTGGGCTGGGATGCTGGGGCTCGACCCGGCGGAAACGGCGGCGCGCGTCACCGCGACCTTCGAGGCGATGAGCGGCGAGACCGCGGTGCCGGTAGCGCGGCTGGCCGAGACCGTCGCGGCGCTGAAGGCGCGCGGCCTCGTCCTTGGGGTCGCCACCAACGACAGCGAGGACAGCGCCTACGGCAGCCTGGAGCCCTTCGGCGTGCTCGATCACTTCAGCTATGTCGTCGGCTACGATTCCGGCCACGGCGGCAAGCCCGGCCCCGGCATGGTCGCCGGCTTCTGCGCCGCGACGGGGCTGGAGGCCGCTTCCGTCGCCGTGGTCGGCGACAGCCTGCACGACCTCGAGATGGGACGCCGCGCCGGCGCTGGGCTGTTGGTCGGCGTGCTGACGGGCACCAGCCTGCGCGAGCATCTCGCGCCGCACGCCCACCACGTCATCGAGAGCATCGCGGAACTGGAAGCGCTGCTGGACGCGGAGGCAGAGCGCAAGCGGGCGTGAGGGGCCCCCTCACCCTCCCGCTTCGCGGGTCCCTCCCTCTCCCCCGCAAGCGGGGGCGAGGGACTCCGGATCTCCCTCTCCCCAGCGGGGAGAGGGTCGGAGTGAGGGGGCGCCGGTGACCTACAGCACCTTCCCGCCCAGCTCCGGGAAGACCTTCGACACCTTGCCGAGCAGGTAGTCGCCGTAGGTGCCCGTGAATGCCTCGAGGTCGGCGCCGTCCCAGCGCGGTTGGCCGCTGCGGCCGGCGCCGCGCGCGGCCTCGGCCGGCAGCGGCACCATCTCCGCGGCGAAGTCGGGGTCGAAGAATAGCGGAAAGGAGAGGCGCTCCCGGCCGCTGTCGTTGCGCACGCGGTGCGGCGTCGAGAGGTACCAGCCGCCGGTGAGGCGGTCGAGCATGTCGCCGATGTTGCAGACCAGCGTGCCAGGGATCGGCGGCGCGGCGGTCCAGCCTTCGGGGGTCTTCACCTGCAGGCCACCGTGCGCGTCCTGCGCCAGCAGCGTGAGGAGGCCGTAGTCGCTGTGCTCGCCGACGCCCCAGTTCTCCTGCCCGTCGGTCGCGGGCGGTGTCGGCGGGTAGTGGAAGATACGGAAGAGGACCGTCGGCTCGGCGGTATAGTGCGCCTCGAAGTAGTCAGCCTGCAGGCCGAGCGAGAGCGCCACACCCTCCAGCAGGTGGTGCGCGGCGCGCATCGTCGCCGCCATGTAGGCCTCGACGGCCGGCCGCAGCTCCGGCACGGCGGCCGGCCAGAGGTTCGGCCCGTGCAGCGGCCAGCCGTCGCGCACGCGCGGGTGCTCCGCCGGCAGCTCGGTGCCGAAATAGAGTCCCTCCTTGCCGTCCGGCCGGCCGGAGGTGAGCTCGCCGCCGAGCGGAAAGAAACCGCGCCAGGCACGCCCGCCGCGCGCCATGGCGATCCCCCTCTTGCTCGCCTCGGGCAGCGCGAAGAATTTTCGCGCGGCGGCGTCGAGCGCCGCGATGACGCTGTCGCTGACGCCGTGGCCGGTCACGTAGAAGAAGCCGCTGGCGCGGCAGGCCGCCTCGATCTCCCGCGCTACCTTCGTCCGGGCCGCCGCATCGTCGCGCCGCAACAGCGGCACCATGTCGATGACGGGGAGGGCGGCGGCCATGGCGGCTAGCTGGTGGCGCGCCCGCGCCGGCGGCCGCGGCGACCTTCGCCGCCTGCTTCCGGCAGGGCGCCCAACGGGCCGGCCTGCTGCTGCTCGGCCCCCTTGGAGATCTCGCCGAGCTTGGCGACGACCGTGGCCATCTCCGGCGCGCTGCCCTTTTCGTGGTGCTCCAGCGCGTCGCGCATGGCGCGCACGTGCTCGGGCGTGGTGCCGCAGCAGCCGCCGATGATGCGCACGCCGGCATCGAGCGCGAGGCGCGCGTAGTCTGCCATGAGCTCCGGCGTCCCGGAATATTCGATCTCGCCATTGACGAACTGCGGGATGCCGCAGTTGCTCTTGGCGACCAGCACGTCCTCGGGTGCCTTGGCGCTTTCCAGGTTGAGGATCGCCGCCATGAGCTCCGAGGCGCCGGTGCCGCAGTTGCCGCCGAAGGCGACCGGCCGCGGGTCCAGCGCATGGGCGAGCTGCGCGAGCTGGGCCGGCGTCACGCCCATCATGGTGCGCCCGTTGGTGTCGAAGGAGAGCGTGACCACGTAAGGCAGGCCGGCGGCCGTGGCGCCCATGACGGCCGCCTTCACCTCGTCGATCGACGACATGGTCTCGATCCAGGCGACGTCGGCGCCGCCGGCGGCAAGGCCCTTCGCCTGCGCCTCGAAGGCCCTGGCGCCGTCTTCGATAGTAAGCGGGCCGAGCGGCACGAAGAGGTCGCCCGTAGGGCCGATGGAGCCGGCGACGATCACGTCGCGGCCGCTTTCTTCCACGGCGCGGCGGGCGAGCGCGGCGGCCGCCTCATTGATCTCGAAGACCCGGTCGTCGGCCTTGTGCAGCTTCAGGCGGTTGGCGGTGCCGCCGAAGGAGTTCGTCAGCACGATGTCGGAGCCGGCATCGATGAAGCTGCGGTAGTGCTTCACCACGTCGTCCGGCCGCTCCAGGTTCCACAGCTCCGGCGCGTCGCCGTGCTGCAGGCCCATGGCGAAGAAGTTGGTGCCGGTGGCGCCGTCGGCCAGCAGCCAGGGGCGGGTTTGGAGCAGCTCGGTCAGGCGGTCGGACATCGGGTCGGTGCGATCCTCAGATTGTACGTGGAGCGGACGATAGGGCCTCAGTGGAGCAGCGGCAAGAACCCCCTCACCCCGACCCTCTCCCCGCTGGGGAGAGGGAGAAACAAAACCCTCGCCCCGCTTTGCGGGGAGAGGGAGGGGCCCGCCCAAAGCGCAGCGTCGGGCGGGAGGGTGAGGGCCCCTACGACCGCATCCGCTCGTTCTTCGGATCGTAGAGCGCCTTCATGCCGACGGCGGCGACCTCGACCGGAAACTTCTGATTGAAGTACTCGATCTCGAGTTGGCGGCCCTCCTCGCAGTAGTCCTGCGGGAGATAGCCGAGCGCGATGTTCTTCCCGACCGACGGCCCGTAGGCGAGGCTGGTGGTGTAGGAGCGCCGGCCGAGCGCGTCGATCAGCACCTCGTTGGTCTTGGGGTCGACGATCGGGCAGTTGCCCATGGGGTAGCGCGTGACGCCGTCCTTGTCGGTGCTGTCGGTCACCGTGAGGGTGCAGAGCATCGCTGGCTGATGCTTGCGCTCGCGCTGCTTCAGGTAGGCGGCCTTGCCGTGGAAGTCGGCCTCCTTCACCTTGGGGCGGGCGAGCCCGGCCTCGACCAGGTTGTACTCGGTCAGGAGGTCGGCGTTCTGCAGGCGCAGGCTCTTCTCCAGCCGGCGGCTGTTGGCGTAGGTCTCGACGCCGATCGGGGTGATGCCGACCTCGCGGAACATGTCCCACAGCGCAAGGCCGTAGCTGAAGGGGAAGTGCAGCTCCCAGCCCTGCTCGCCGACATAGGAGATGCGGAAGCCCTTCACCGGCACGCCGCGCAGGGTGAAGTCCTTGCTGGCGGCGAAGGGGAAGTTCTCCGGATCGAGTCCGGCCGGATCGTCCGCCAGCTTCTTGAGACTCGCGCGGGCGTTCGGGCCCCACACGCCGATGCAGCCGTAGTGATCGGTGCGATCCTCGACGAAGACCGACCATTCCTTGTCCTGCGTCATGCGGCGCAGGTAGGTGGCATCCCGATTGCCGGCGTCGCCGCCGTCGATGACGCGGAAGCGGTCCTCGGCCAGGCGCAGGACGGTCAGATCCGCCTGCACGCCGCCGGCGGCGTCGAGGAAATTGGTGTAGACGCCCTTGCCGGCCGGGGTGTCGCCCGCGACCTTGGAGGAGGAGACGTACTCCATCAGCCGTTCGGCGTCGCGACCCGAGACGTCGTAGATCGCGAAGTGCGACAGGTTCACCATGCCGACATTCTCGGAGAGCTCCAGGTGCTCGGCGTTGGAGACGCGCCAGAAGTGTCTGGCGTCCCACTCGTTCTGGCGCTCCGGCACGCGGTTGCCGTATTTGGCCAGCAGCGTCGCCTCATTCGAGGCATAGCCGTGCGCCCGCTCCCAGCCGGCGATCTCCATGAAGTAGCCGCCCAGCTCCTTCTCGCGCAGATAGAAGGGGCTGCAGCGCAGGTTGCGGCCCTTGGAGTAGGGCTCGCGGTTGTGGACGGGTGGGCTGTAAATCTTGAACGCCGTCTCGAAGCAGCGGTCGTGGATGAACTTCTCGGTCTTCTGGATCGGGTAGTAGCGGGCGTAGTCGATGGCGTGATGGTCGAGCTCGGTGCGGCCGTCGGTCATCCAGTCGGCGATCACCTTGCCGGTGCCGGGCCCGTCCTTGATCCACACCGAGACGCCGTACCACAGGCCGCGCACGTCGGGCGACTCGCCGATCGAGGGGCCGCCGTCGGCGGTCACCTGCAGCAGCCCGTTGAAGGAATGCTTCTCGTTGTAGCCGAGCTCGCCGAGGATCGGCGTCAGCTCCATCGCGCGCTCCAGCGGCTCGATGATCTGCTCCATGTCGAGGTCGCGCTGCGAGGGGGAGAGGCGCGCCTCCTCCTTCTCCAGCAGGTCGCGCGGGTGGACGAGGCGGGGCGCCTTCTCCTCGTAGTAGCCCCACTCGATCTGGCCGCCCTCGGAAGTCTTGGGGTCGCCGGTGTCGCGCAGGTAGGCGGAGTTGCCCTGGTCGCGCAGCAGGGGATAGCCGATCTCCTTGCCGGTGCCGGCGAACTCGTTGAACGGTCCGAAGAAGGTGAGCGGATGGTCGACCGGCATGACCGGCAGGTCCTCGCCCGCCATGGCCGCGATGAGGCGGCCCCAGAGGCCGGCGCAGACGACGACATAGGGCGCTTCGATATATCCCCGCGGCGTGTGAACGCCCCTGATGCGGCCGTTCTGGATGTCGAGGCCGGTGCAGGGCGTGTTGGCCATGACCTGCAGCTTGCCGGTCGCCTCGGCGTCGCGGATCATCTCGCCGGCGACCACCTGGGAGCGCGGGATCACCAGGCCCGCATCGGGGTCCCACAGCGCACCCTGGATCATGCTCTCCTCGACCAGCGGCATCAGCTCCTTCACCCGCTTCGGCGAGATGAGCTCGACCCGGTTGCCGAAGGCGCGGCCGGAGCTGACGCGGCGCTCGAGCTCGCGCATGCGCTCGTCGTCGCCCTTGCGGGCCACCTCGATGCCGCCGATGCGCGAGTAGCGTCCGCGCTTCTCGAAGAAGTCGATGCTGTAGCGCGTGGTGAAGATCGTCATCTGGTCGTGCATCGTGTTGAAGCAGAAGTCCGATGCATGGCCGGTCGAGCCGATATCGGTGGGGATGCCCGACTTGTCGATGCCGATGATGTTGTCCCAGCCCCGCTCGATCAGGTGGTGGGCGACCGAGGCGCCGACGATGCCGCCCTGTCCGATGATCACGACGTTCGCGCTCTTGTGGAACTGCGCCATTAAAACCGTCTCCGTCTAGAAACTCTGTGCCGTCCCGATTGACCTCGGCGTTCCGCGTCCGGCGCACGAAAACCCCGCGTGCCGCACCGATGATCAGGCGCCGCCCCGGCAAGGCGCCATTCTTTCCCGAAGGCCGGCCCGGCGCTCCCCGTCCCCGCGACGGCATTTGTCGAATCTCCGACACCCCGGCGGCGGCCGGCGGCGGGGCCGGCAAAGCCGCGGAAACCCTTGCGTTCTGCAGGGGCTTGGCGGCCATCCCGGCGCCGCAGATGCGCGGGTCGCCGTCGTCGTTGCGACAGAGGGGCGGCGGGGCCGGCGCCGATAATTCCGGCCTTGCGTTCATGCATGATTTTTGGGGACCAGGACATGCCCACGACAGCAGAAGCCGAAGGCGCCCATTCCGACGCCCATGGAGAGGGCGAGGGCCGGCGCGGACGGCGCGGCCGGGGCGGCGGCGGCGCCGAAGCCCGGCGCGCCCTGCGCGGCAGCGGCACGCTGGTCAAGAACCGCTACATCGAGCGGCAGATCCCGCCCTACGAGGTGCTGTCGGAGGAGGGGCTGGCCCTGGTCGAGCACAACGCGGAGACGGTGCTGGAGGAAATCGGCATTGAGTTCCGCGAGGACCCGGAGGCGCTCGCCCTCTTCAAGCAGGCCGGTGCCGACGTCGACGGCGAGCGCGTGCGCTTCCCGCGCGGGCTCTGCCGCGAGCTCTGCAAGACCATCCCGTCGCAGTTCACCCAGCACGCCCGCAATCCGGAGCGCTCGGTGGTCATCGGCGGCAACACGACGG
>Ga0207773_100648_pt1 | contig 12432 bp, 12 predicted proteins | sample TtaePargueraPR_2_FD_187281 | JGI IMG/M metagenome (GOLD analysis project Ga0207773, IMG submission 187281) | Aerobic enrichment media microbial communities from Bioluminiscent Bay, La Parguera, Puerto Rico - Tt and M1 (3) (SPAdes) | ecosystem: Environmental > Aquatic > Marine > Unclassified ...
CGTGACGATCGTCATGGCCGGCGGTGCCTGGATGCTCACGGGCGACCCGATCCGGGCCGTGGCGGTGCTGGTCGTGGCGACGCCCTGTCCGCTGATCCTCGCCGTTCCGGTTGCCCTCGTCGCGGGTCTGTCGCGCGCGGCGCGCGTCGGCATCCTGGTCAAGGGCGGCAAGGTTCTGGAGGCGTTGGCGCGCGTCCGCGTGATGGTTCTCGACAAGACCGGTACGCTGACGCTCGGCAAGGCGCAACTCGACGATATCGCCACGGCACCCGGGTACGACGCAGCCGAAGTGCTGCGCCTCGCGGCTTCGCTCGACCAGGCATCCAAGCACGTGCTGGCCGAACCAATCGCTGCGGCGGCGCGACAGCGCGGGCTGACCCTGTCGCTCCCCACCGACGTCGGCGAGGCGGCCGGGGCGGGGATAGCCGGCCGGGTCGACAGCCACGACGTCATCGTCGGCGGGACTGCGTTCGTAAGGAGCCGGCTCGGCGGTGGACCGACACCGCCGTCCACGGAGGCGCGACGGCCCGGCACCGCCAGCGTGGCAGTGGCCATCGACGGGCGATTTGCCGGCGAACTCAGCCTTGTCGACCCGCTCCGCCAGGGAACGAAGTCCCTTCTCGCAGCCATCCGCGGGCTGGGTGTGACGCGGCTCGTGCTGGCGACCGGCGATCGCCGCGATGTTGCCGAAGCCGTGGCCAAGGGGCTGGCGTTCGATGCGGTCGAGGCAGAGCTGACGCCCGACCGCAAGGTGACGACGGTGCTGGTCGAGCGCAGGCACGGGCCGGTGATGATGGTGGGGGACGGCGTCAACGATGCTCCGGCGCTGGCGGCGGCCGATGTCGGCGTGGCGATGGGTGCGCGCGGCGCCGCGGCGTCCGCCGAAGCCGCGGACGTGGTCCTCCTCGTCGACCGGCTCGACCGCATCCTCGATGCGCTGGCGATTGCTCGGCGCTCGCGCCGGATCGCGCTCGAAAGCGTCTATGCCGGCATTGGCCTGTCATTCGTGGGGATGATCGCCGCCGCCCTCGGCTATCTGCCGCCCGTCCAGGGGGCGATCCTTCAGGAGATCATCGACGTCGCGGTCATCCTCAACGCGCTGCGCGCGCTGCGGGGTGGGCGCTCCACGGCCGCCTGAGCTCAGCCACCGCCGTCGTGAAAGTGGTCATAGATGAGCTGCGCCATCTGTCGGGAGATGCCGCTGACGGCGAGGAGGTCGTCGACGCTGGCGCGGCTCACCGCCTTGGCCGTGCCGAAGTGGCGGAGGAGGGCGCGCTTGCGGGTCGGGCCGATCCCGGAAATCTCGTCGAGCGGGTTCTTCGCCATGTCGATGCGGCGGCGGGTACGGTGTGAGCCGATGGCGAAGCGATGGGCCTCGTCGCGCAGGCGCTGGACAAAATAGAGCACCGGATCACGCGGCGGGAGCATGAAGATGTCCCGGCCCGGCACATGGAACACCTCGCGGCCGGCGTCGCGATCCGGTCCCTTGGCAACGCCGACCAGCGGCAGGTCGCTGATGCCGAGCTCGGACAGCACCTCCACCGCGGCTGAGAGCTGGCCCTTGCCGCCGTCGATGAGGACAAGGTCGGGCCAGGGCGGGGCGGCGTCTCGCTCGGCCTCGCCATCATTGTCGTCCGCCGCGAGCGCGGCCTCGCCCTCGCGCGGGCCGGCTTCCTTGAGCAGCCGCGAGAAGCGCCGCGTCAGCATTTCCCGCATCATGGCGTAGTCGTCGCCGGGGGTGAGGTCCTCCGACCGCATGTTGAACTTGCGGTACTGGGCCTTGATGAAGCCCTGCGGCCCGGCCACGATCATGCCGCCGACCGGGTTGGTGCCCATGATGTGACTGTTGTCATAGACCTCGATGCGCTGCGGCGGCTCAGGCAGCCCGAAGCGCTCGGCAAGACCGGCGAGGAGGGTCTGCTGCGAGGCGGATTCGGCCAGCTCGCGGCCGAGCGCCTCCTTGGCGTTGGCGAGCGCATGGTCGACGAGGTCCTTCTTCTCGCCGCGCTGCGGGACCGATACCAAGATGCGGTGGCCACTTCGCTCCGACAGCGCCGCTTCGAGGAGTTCGCGTTCCTCGATCTCGTGTGAGAGGAGGATGAGCTTGGGGACCGGCTTGTCGTCGTAGAACTGGGCGAGGAAGGCTCCGAGCACGGCGCCGGCGTCGAGATCGCGGTCGGCGCGGGGATAGTAGGCGCGGTTGCCCCAGTTCTGGCCGGTGCGGAAGAAGAAGACCTGGATGCAGGTCGAGCCTCCGTCCTGATAGGCGGCGAAGACGTCGGCCTCCTCGACACCGCGCGGGTTGATGCCCTGATGCGCCTGGATATGGGACAGCGCCGAGAGGCGGTCGCGATAGACCGCGGCCGCCTCGAAGTCGAGGCGCTCGGCGGCCGCCTCCATCGATTGATGGATCTCGGTGCGCACCGCCTGGCTCTTGCCGGACAGGAAGGCCTTCGCCTCGTCGACCAGATGGCCGTAGTCGGCGTGGGAGATGACGCCGGTGCACGGCGCCGAGCAGCGCTTGATCTGGTAGAGCAGGCACGGCCGCGTCCGGCTCTCGTAGAAGGAGTCCGAGCAGGTTCGCAACAGGAACGCGCGCTGCAGCGCGTTGATTGTCCGGCCCACCGCGCCCGCCGAGGCGAACGGCCCGAAATAAGTGCCCTTGCGGCTTCTGGCGCCGCGATGCTTGACGATCGCCGGAACCGGATGGTCCTCGGTGACGAGGATGTAGGGGAAGGACTTGTCGTCGCGCAGGAGGACGTTGAAGCGCGGACGGAGGCGCTTGATGAGATTCGCCTCGAGCAGCAGCGCCTCGGTCTCGGTGCGGGTCGAGACGAACTCCATCTCGGCGGTGGCGGCGATGGCGCGCATGATGCGCCCCGACAGGCCGACGGCGCGGGCGTAGCTCTGCACCCGCTTCTTCAGGTTCCGCGCCTTGCCGACGTAGAGAACCGTGCCCTTGGCGTCGATCATGCGATAGACGCCGGGCCCGTTGGGAAGTCGCTTGATCAGCGCCGCGATCACCTCGCGGCCGACGACCGGGCGCGCTTCGCCCGCGGTCTGGTTGTCGCTGTTCATCGTCAGAGTTCGAAATCCGCCATGTCCGGCGTCTCCCAGACCAGGTGCTGCCCGCCGTCGAGGGCGATCATCTGGCCGGTGACGGAACGATTTTCAACCAGGTACCGCACCGTCCTGCCGAATTCCGACAGCTCCGGACCCTGGCCAAGGGGAAGATGGCTCGTTTGCGCCTCGAAATAGTCCGGGGGCTGGAGGACGTTGCGGAGCACCGGGCCGGGGGCGATGGCATTGACCCGGATCCGGGGCGCCAGCGCCTGGGCCATGGTCCGGGTCGCCGTCCACAGGGCGGACTTTGACATCTGGTAGGAGAAATAGGTGGGAGCGGTGCGGAGCGCGCGCTGGTCGGTGAGGTTGACGACGCAGCCCTCGCCGTCGTCGCCCAACCTCTCCGCAAAGGCCTGGGTGAGGAACACCGGGCTCGCGAAGTTGATGGTCATCTGCCGGTTGAACTGCGCCGGCGTCAGCGTGCCGACGTGGTCCTCCTCGAAGATCGAGGCGTTGTTGACCAGCAGCGACAGCGGGCCGAGGGCATCCGCCGCCTGCGCGATGATCCGGGAGGCGGCCGTGAGATCGGCGAGATCGCCGGTGACGGTCGCCGCCGTGCCGCCCGCCGCGACGATCGAGGCGGCGAGGGCGTCCGCCTCGTCGCGCGAGGTGTTGCTGTGAATGGCTACCGCCCAGCCGTGAGCGGCCAGATCCTCGACGATCGCGCGTCCGATGCGCCTGGCGCCCCCCGTGACAACGGCCGTTCTCTGTGGTCTATTCATCGCTGCCGAGCAGCTCCCGCGTTGCGTCCCGGTTTGGGACAGGATTGGGGCGGCGGTGACGGCGAGACGTTAACGTCAAGCCCTCCAGAATGGCGGAAACGGGCCGTCTGTAGTTTTTTTGTCACATGCGCCACGTTTGGTGGCGCGCCGCCATATGGCCGTATTTTCTTAACCCTTACGCCATATTACTTAGCTTCCATATGGTGGACGTGGGGGACGCTCGTTGCAGGCGACGCCTCCGGGGCCATGGAACTGTAGGAGGTTACTATGTCGCGTATCCGTATGATGAGCGCCGCCGTCGCGGCCCTCATGGTCGGTGTTGGTGGGGCTTCTGCCGCCGATCTCTATGCACCCCCGCCGACCGCGGAGGTGATCTACAATCCCGCTCCGGCGTTCACCTGGACCGGCGGCTACGCCGGCGGCCTCTTGGGTTACAACTGGGGCAACGCCAAGGTCCGCGATGGCGGTCCTTCGCTCAATCCCGACGGTTGGATGGGCGGCGTCTTCGCCGGCTACAACTTCCAGACCAGCGGCATGGCGGTGTTCGGTCTCGAGGGCGACTTCGCGTTCAACGGCGCCGAGGACAAGGGCAGCGGCTACACCGTCGTCAACAGGTGGAACGGTACGCTCCGTGCTCGTGCCGGTATCGCCATCGACCGGTTCATGATCTACGGCACCGGCGGTCTCGCGGTCGGCGACCTGGACGTCAAGCGCTCCGGTGGCGGCAGCGACAGCGGCACCCATGCCGGCTGGACTGTCGGCGGTGGTATCGAGGCGGCCTTCACCGACAATGTCATCGGCCGGCTCGAGTACCGCTACACCGACTACGGCACCAACATCTACGATACCTCTCCCAAGACCAAGGTCGACTACAACTCGAGCCAGGTCATGGTCGGTATCGGTTACAAGTTCTAGACGTCTCAGAGTTCCAGGCTCTGACGTGCAAGGCCCCGCCATCGGCGGGGCCTTTTGCGTTGCGGCACTATTCCATGCCGGGCAGGGTGATGGTGCGCGAGCGGCAGGCGCCGCTGTCGACCTCGGCGCACCGGCGGAACCCGAGGCGCTGGGTGAGGCAGATCCTGACCTCGACGGCGCCGTCGCGATTGCAGGTGACGGCGATGCCCCGCTCCGACAGCCCGGGATTGGCGGCAAGGAAACTCTGCTCGACCGCGGACGGGCTGGTCTCGGCGTCGCGCGCCAGTGGTTCGAACATCTCGGGGATGTCGATCGTCCCGTAGGCACGCCGGACGAGATCGAAGTAGCGCTCCGGGCGCAACCCGGAGCAGGTGCCGTGCTTCTCCCACTGGTACTGCGCCAGGCCCGGGGGCATCAGATCGGCAACGGTGGCGAGGATGCTGCGGGGCAGGCGAGGGGTATCGACGCAGTACTCGGGATAGCCGCGCTCGTATTGCGGCCACAGGCCATGCACCACGAAGCCGCGTGCGGGGCCTTCGCATTGCGCCGGATCGGGACGACGGGCCGTCTCGCAATAGCTGGGCGACCACGACAGCGACAGGACGTAGAAGTCGAAATCGCCGGGCGTGTCCTGTGCAACCGCTGCGGCTGCGGGAAACAGGAGGCCGAGCAGCGCCGCCGCACAGGCGGCGAGACGAATCACGGCTTGATCGAGCGGCACCAGGATCCGTAGACGTGCCACGGATCGTAGGCGGGAAGGCAGGATTGCACGCCGTAGGTGACCGACGCGAACCCCTGCTTGGTCTCGATCAGATAGACCACCTCCTCCGACCGCCCGTCGGTGAGCCAGGCCGTCGAGCGGCAGTAGCGGCGGGCGATCAGGCTCGAATTCTGAATCACCTCCGGAACTTCGTAGGTGTCGCTGAAGCCTTTGATGTCGACGCCCCAATGGAACGTCTTGCGGTCGGCATAGCGGAACTGCTCGAGCACCCGGATCATCACCCCGGACGCATCGCAACTCGGCAGGTAGCCCTTCTTCCACCAGGCGAAGGCCGGTGCTGGCGCAGACAGACCGGCGGCGACAAGACACAGAAGGAGAAGGCGTTTCATCGACGGCCCCGTGGCATTCCCTTGAGTCGCAAGAATGCGCCGCTCACCGGGGCGGGTCAAGGCATTCGGCCGAATCCGCACTCGCCGCCCGCGGGCTTGCGGACGCCACAGTTCGGCGCGAAACCTCTCACGGACCCGTGTCTTCCGGAGCCGTTCCCATGCCGCGCCAGTCCTTCCTGCTCCTCGCCGCCCTGATCGCCGCACCGGTCGCCGTGTACGCCGCGGACAAGCCCATCCCGGATGGGCTGGTCTGCCCCGCCGAGGTTGAGGGCGCGGAACTGATCTCGACGGCGCTCGCCTCACCCGAAGCCGGGGTCAGCGGCCTCTGCATCTACGATCTCTTCGACGAGGAGAATCCAGACCGAAGCGTGACGGTGACGCTCCGGATCGGCACCTCCGACTATGACCCTGATCGGACCTTCAAGGCACCGAAGATGGAGCGCGGCGGAATGACGCTCATCGAGGAGGCAACCCGGCCGATTCCCTTTGCCGGGCGGACCGCGCCGGCGACGATGATCGTGCTCTCGGGCAAGGAGGAGGACCTCGGCGACATCACCGACGTCTTCGACAGCCTGACGGTCCTCCGCCTGGAGGGGGGGCGGGTCATCTCCCTCGAAGAGGAATACACCAACCTCAGCGCCGACATGCGCGAACCGGTGCGGCGCGCGCTGCTCGCCATGCAGAAGGGCTGAACGCCAGCAGACTCGCGACACGCAAGGGGCATTCTCCGATTCAGTTTGCGAATGAGTTGCAGTTGCATAACATCCTGTGTAGGCTGTATTGCGAACAGTTCGCAGAAATAGGATGATTTCACATGCTGACTCGGATTTCCCGTGTGGCTGCCCTGGCGGGCCTCCTGCTTGTCGGGGGCGCGGTCGGTACCGTCGCGCAGGACAAGTTCAAGGCGGTCACGACCTTTACCGTCATCGCCGACATGGCGCGGAACGTGGCCGGCGACGTTGCGGTGGTGGAGTCGATCACCAAGCCCGGCGCCGAGATCCACAATTACCAGCCGACACCGGGCGACATCCTCAAGGCACAGGACGCCGATCTGGTCCTTTGGAACGGTCTGAACCTCGAACTGTGGTTCGAGAAGTTCTTCAGGAACGTCAGCGATGTCCCGCAAGTCATTGTATCTGAAGGCGTCGAACCGATGAGCATCGGGGAGGGGCCGTATACCGGCAAGCCCAACCCGCACGCCTGGATGTCGCCGGACACGGCCATGATCTATGTCGACAACATCCGCGACGCCTTTGTCGAATACGACCCGGCCAACGCCGACGCGTACCGGGCGAACGCGGACGCCTACAAGGCGAAGATCAGGGCGGCGATCGATCCTATCCGAGCGGAGCTGGAGGCGATCCCCGAGCAGCGGCGCTGGCTGGTTACCAGCGAGGGGGCGTTCAGCTATCTCGCGCGGGACTTCGGGCTGAAGGAGGCGTTCATCTGGCCGATCAACGCCGACCAGCAGGGCACGCCCCAGCAGGTGCGGAAGGTGATCGACATCGTTCGCGAAAACGGCGTGCCGGCAGTGTTCAGCGAAAGCACGGTGTCGGACAAGCCGGCCCAGCAGATCGCTCGCGAGACCGGTGTGGCCTATGGCGGCGTCCTCTTTGTCGATTCCCTCAGTGAGGCCGATGGGCCGGTGCCGACCTATGTCGACCTTCTGCGGGTCACGTCCGATACGATCGCCAAGGCGCTCGCCCCGTGACCATCACTGAAAAGCGCGACAGGTTTCAGGCCGGAGCGGCGGAGGAGGGCGCGGGGATTTCCGTCGACCGCGTCACTGTCACCTACCGCAACGGCTTCACCGCGCTCCGGGATGCGAGCTTCGGCATCCCGACCGGCACGATAGCCGCCCTGGTCGGTGTGAACGGCAGCGGAAAGTCGACGCTGTTCAAGGCGATCATGGGCTTCGTTCGCGTCGCGAAAGGCTCGATCCGCATTCTCGGCCATCCGGTGGACGAGGCGCTTCGCGAGAATCTCGTCGCCTATGTGCCGCAGAGCGAGGAGGTCGACTGGAACTTCCCGGTCCTGGTCGAGGACGTGGTGATGATGGGCCGTTATGGCCACATGGGCATGTTCCGGGTGCCGCGCGCGCCGGACCGGTTGGCGGTGGAATCGGCGCTCGCCCGGGTCGGGATGAGCGATTTCCGCAAGCGCCAGATCGGAGAGCTGTCCGGCGGTCAGAAGAAGCGCGTCTTCCTTGCCCGCGCACTGGCGCAGGATGGAAAGGTCATCCTCCTCGACGAGCCATTCACCGGCGTCGACGTCAAGACCGAGGAGGCGATCACTGCGCTGCTCCGCTCGCTCCGCGACGAGGGGCGCGTCATGCTGGTCTCCACCCACAATCTCGGCAGCGTTCCCGAATTCTGCGACCGCGCGATCCTGATCAATCGCACCGTCCTCGCCTTTGGCCCGACCGCCGCGGTGTTCACCCAGGCCAACCTCGAGCGGGCCTTCGGCGGCGTGCTCCGGCACATCGCGCTGCCGCGGCCGATGGACGGCCGACGGGAGGCCGTCGACGTCATCACCGACGACGAGCGTGCGCTGGTGCTCTATGGCGGGGCAGGGCGGCGGGAAGAAGCGGACGAGAGATGATGGAGCTCCTGCTCGAACCGTTTGCCTACGGCTACATGCAGAACGCGATGTGGGTCAGCGCGCTGGTTGGCGGGGTCTGCGCCTTCCTGTCGGCCTACCTGATGCTGAAGGGCTGGTCGCTGATCGGCGACGCGCTGTCCCACTCGATCGTGCCTGGCGTGGCCGGCGCCTACATGCTTGGCCTGCCGTTCTCGCTCGGGGCCTTCATCGCCGGCGGACTCGCGGCCGGTGCGATGCTCTTTCTCAATCAGCGTACCCGGCTCAAGGAAGACGCGATCATCGGACTGATCTTCACCTCGTTCTTCGGGCTCGGGCTGTTCATGGTGTCGCTCGCCCCGGCCGCGGTGAACATCCAGACCATCGTACTCGGCAACATCCTTGCCATCACGCCGGAGGACACCATCCAGCTCGCCACTATCGGCTTCGTCTCGCTCGCGGTTCTGCTGGCGAAATGGAAGGACCTGATGGTGGTGTTCTTCGACGAGAGCCACGCGCGCTCGGTCGGCCTCAACCCGTCGGTGCTTCGCGTCGTGTTCTTCACGCTGCTCTCGGCCTCGACCGTCGCCGCCCTGCAGACGGTCGGAGCCTTCCTGGTCATCGCCATGGTCGTAACACCCGGCGCGACCGCCTATCTGCTCACCGACCGCTTTCCACGGCTGATCGTGATCAGCGTCGCGATCGGATCGATCACGAGCCTCGTCGGGGCCTATGTCAGCTACTTCCTCGATGGTGCGACCGGAGGCGTGATCGTCGTCCTCCAGACCCTTTTCTTCCTTGCCGCTTTCTTCCTCGCGCCGAAGCATGGGTTGCTGGCCGCCCGGCGCCGGGCCGCCGAAGCGTTGGAGGAGGCCGCGTCGTGATCGAAGCGCTGCTCCTGCCGTTCCGGTTCGAGTTCATGCAGACGGCGATGATCATCGCCGTCCTCGTGGCCGTGCCCGCCGCGCTGCTGTCGTGCTTCCTCGTGCTCAAGGGCTGGGCGCTGATGGGCGACGCCGTTTCCCATGCCGTGCTGCCGGGCGTGGTCCTCGCCTACATCGTCGGCTGGCCCCTCGGTGTCGGCGCGTTCGCGGCCGGCATGGTCTGCTCGCTGGCCACCGGCTATCTCAAGGAGAACAGCCGCATCAAGCAGGACACCGTGATGGGCGTGGTGTTCTCCGGCATGTTCGGTCTCGGCATCGTCCTTTACACCAAGATCCAGTCGGACGTGCATCTCGACCACATCCTGTTTGGCGACATCCTCGGTGTCGGCTGGCCGGACATCCTGGAGACCGGAGCGATCGCTGCCGTCGTGACCGCCGTCATCCTGTTCAAGTGGCGGGACCTCCTCCTCCACGCATTCGACCCGATTCAGGCGCGCGCCATCGGCCTTCCGGTGCGGGTGCTCCACTACGGCCTGCTCGTCATCCTGTCGCTGACGATCGTCGCCTCGCTCAAGGCCGTCGGGATCATCCTTGCGATCGCCATGCTGATTGCGCCCGGCGCCATCGCTTTCCTGCTGACCCGAAGCTTCGGGGCGATGCTGGCTGCGGCCAGCGTCATCGCTGTCGGTGCCTCGTTCGTCGGGGTGTATCTGAGCTTCTTCATCGACAGCGCCCCGGCACCGACGATCGTGCTCCTGATGACGGCGACATTCATCGCGGTCTTTGTGGCAACCAGCCTTCGCACCGCCGTTCGGGAGCGTGGGGCCGCCGCCTGAAACTGCGGCCTCCGCGCTTGTCAGGGGGGCGAAGCCCCTCTATTCGCTTCTTGCCTCACCTCAAGACAAGCCCAGCCAGGGGTCCAATGCGCATCCTCATCACCAACGACGACGGTATCCACGCCCCGGGGCTGGAGGTGCTCGAGCGTATCGCGCGCGCCCTGTCCGACGACGTGTGGGTGGTGGCGCCCGAGACCGATCAGAGCGGCCTTTCGCACTCGCTGTCGCTCAATGATCCGCTGCGGCTCCGTGAGGTCTCCAAGCAGAAATATGCTCTTCGCGGCACGCCGAGCGACTGCGTGATCATGGCGGTCAGACGGCTGCTCGGCGGCCGGCCGGACCTGGTCCTTTCGGGCGTGAATTCGGGACAGAACGCGGCGGACGACGTCACCTATTCCGGCACCGTCGCGGGCGCGTTCGAGGGCACGCTTCTCGGCATCCCGTCGGCGGCGCTGAGCCAGGCCTACACCTTCGAGAAGGGTGTCCGGCACATCCCCTGGGAGACCGCGGAAGCCTACGCACCGGACATCATCCGCAAGCTCCTCGACTTCGGATTTCCGCCGGCGATCGTCTACAACATCAACTTCCCCAACTGCATGCCCGATGCGGTCGAGGGGGTGTCGATCACCACGCAGGGCCGCCTGACCCATGGTCTCCATATCGATGCGCGGGTCGATGGACGCGGCAATCCCTATTTCTGGCTCGCGTACCAGCGGGAAAAGCCGGACATCACACCGGGCACCGATCTCGAGGCGCTGGACCGCGGCTTGGTCTCGGTGACACCACTCCGCCTCGACATGACCGCCTACGATCTCGGCGACCCGCTCCGCCACCACTTTGCACGGGGGGACTGACCGCCGATGCACGACCGCGACGACGAGGAGGCGCGCCGCGTCCGGCTGGCGGACCTCATCCTCCGTTTGCGTCGGGCCGGCATCACCGAACAGCGCGTGCTTGGCGCGATGGAGGCGGTACCGCGGGATCTGTTCGTGCCCCACGAGAGCCAGCGCGAGGCCTATTCCGAGCGGGCCCTGCCGATCGACTGCGGCCAGACGATCTCGGCGCCGGTCATCGTCGGGATGATGACGCGAGCGCTCGACCTCGATCCTCGCCACCGGGTGCTCGAGATCGGCACGGGCACCGGCTACCAGACCGCGGTGCTGTCGAAGCTCTGCCGGCGGGTATACACGATCGACCGTTTCCGGACCCTGGTCGCGGCGGCGGAGTCGCGCTTCAAGACCCTCAGGCTCGGCAACATCACGGCCATGGTCGGCGACGGCACCCGCGGCTGGCCCGAGGCGGCGCCCTTCGATCGCATCATCGTCACGGCGGCCGCGGAGGAGATTCCGGCTGCCCTTCTCGAACAGGTCGACGTGAACGGCGTCATCGTTGCACCGGTCGGGCCGCAGGACGGCGTCCAGAAGCTCAGGCGACTGGTCCGGCACGCCGAGGGCTTCGAGGTCACCGATCTGGCGGACGTGCGCTTCGTCCCGCTGATCCCGGGCACCGCGGCACGGCTATAGGAACGGCATGTGATCACCGGCACCATCGGGCCAGAGCGCGCAGGCCCGTTACCACAAAATCGTGTAAACTTGCCGCCGGTACCAACGGGGAAGATGGGGATGATCACCGTTCCGCAGCTCGCCGCGGAGGCGCTCGGCGATTTCCTGGCCCAGTACATGACGCGCCGGTTCGAGTTCACCGACGGCCGTCTCGTCGAACTGGTGCCCTCGGTGGCCCGCATCGCCTTGGAGTGCATCGGCAACAGCGATGCCCTCTACCACAACGTCGAGCACACCATGCTGGTGACGCTGGTCGGCCACGACATCATGCGCGGGCGGGCGCTGCAGACCCATACCACCGCCACCGACTACGCCCACGTCATCATCGCCTGCCTCGCCCACGACATCGGCTACGTCCGGGGCCTGCTTCCCGCCGACCGCGACGACAGCTTCGTGATCGGCTCCGACGGCACCTCGGTCAGGTTGCAGCGCGGCGCATCGGATGCCGGCCTGCTGCCGTACCATGTCGACCGCGGCAAGCTGTTCATCCTCGACCGCTTCAAGGATTTCGAGTTCCTCGACCCGGCCCGGATCGCCCGTGCCGTGGAGGGAACACGCTTCCCCTCGACCATGCCGTCCGAAGTCGAGCGCATTGACGAGGAGGCCGGGCTGCTGCGCGCCGCCGACCTCATCGGCCAGCTCGGCGATCCCCACTATATCCGCAAGGCGAACGCCCTCTACCACGAGTTCGAGGAAGCCGGGA
>Ga0207773_100649_pt1 | contig 12408 bp, 12 predicted proteins | sample TtaePargueraPR_2_FD_187281 | JGI IMG/M metagenome (GOLD analysis project Ga0207773, IMG submission 187281) | Aerobic enrichment media microbial communities from Bioluminiscent Bay, La Parguera, Puerto Rico - Tt and M1 (3) (SPAdes) | ecosystem: Environmental > Aquatic > Marine > Unclassified ...
TAAAGAAAAATTTGCTAACTTTGCGGATTCAATTGCTGCTTTTTATCAAAAATCAGGGATTTATGACAGTGCCGCCTATATTTTGGCGCGCAGTGCAGAAAAATATCCCGATTTGCTAGCTATGGAAAAAGCAGGAAATGCTTATTATGAGGCATTTGGCTTTGCAATGGATCAGGATAAAATGGCTTATCTTGCGGAGAAAACGAGAAGTTACCTGGGCGAGGTGATTGAAAAGCATCCAGAACGTTTGGATCTAAAGACAAAAGTGGCAATGACCCATGTCTCTTCTTCCAATCCAATGCAGGGGATCATGATGCTAAGGGAGATTCTTGAGGAAGACCCTCAAAACGAGCAAGCGCTGTTCAATATGGGGGTGCTATCAATGCAGTCCGGTCAGTATAAGCGTGCTGTGGAACGTTTTGAGAGCTTGGTGGGTTATTATCCTGAAAACATTCAAGGGCAGTTTTACCTAGGGGTAAGCTACTTTGAAGCAAAGCAGAAAAATAAAGCAAAAAAACAGTTCCAGCTGGTGAAGGATATGACGGATGATCCAATGATCCTCTCGAGTGTAGAAAACTATTTGGGACAACTATAAAAAGTATTGTTAAACTTAAATCCATAAGATTATGCCTTGCGGTAAAAAAAGAAAAAGACATAAGATCGCTACGCACAAGCGTAAAAAAAGACTTAGAAAAAACAGACATAAGAAGAAGTAATACACTTCTTCTTTTTGAGTTTTTACACACAAGAACGTTCATTAACATAAAAAAGGAGACACGATTTGAGTACGGAATTAGTAATTGATTCTGCTCAAAACAGTAGTCGAATAGCCCTTTTAAAAGATAAAGGACTGGTGGAGCTTCATTCCGATGAGGACAGTAACCAGTTCAAGGTAGGGGATATGTACCTGGGAACGGTCCGTAAAATCGTCAATGGGCTGAATGCTGCTTTCATTGACGTAGGATACGAAAAGGATGCATTTTTGCATTACCAGGACCTGGGGCCTAAGGTAAAAAGCCTGATCAAGTATACAAAACACATCAGGAACAACCACAAGGAGCACCCCACCCTAAAAGGGTTTGAACTAGAACCTGAGATAGAAAAGCTTGGAAAAATTTCGCAAGTCCTTTCTAAAAGCAATCAAATTTTAGTTCAGGTTGTAAAGGAGCCGATCTCAACGAAAGGCCCGCGACTATCCTGTGAGCTCTCCTTAGCCGGTCGATATTTGGTGCTGGTGCCTTTTTCCAATTCAGTAAACGTTTCAAAAAAGATTCGAAAAGCTGAAGAGAGGAGAAGGTTGGCCAGACTTATCACTTCAATCAAGCCCGCCAATTTTGGTGTGATCATCAGAACAGTAGCAGAAGGCCAGTCCGTAACAGAATTGGACAAGGACCTTCGAAATCTGGTGACCTCATGGGAGGATGGGATGAAGAAGCTGATGAAAGCCAAGAGCAAAGACAAGGTGATAGGAGAAATGAGCATGGCAAGCTCCATTGTGAGAGACCTGCTTAACGAATCATTCGATGCAATCACGGTAGAGGATGAATTAATCTATGATCAGATTCGGTCTTATATTAGATCAATCGCCCCTGAAAAGGAAAAAATTGTTAAGCTTTACAACGGAAAAGCTAAGCTCTTTGAAAGTTTTGGTATAGAAAAGCAGATCAAGAGTCTTTTTGGACAATCGGTGAGCCTGCCGCATGGCGGGTATGTAATCATTGAACATACCGAGGCCCTGCACGTTATCGACGTGAACAGTGGGAACAAGTCCAACCAAGAAAGTGACCAGGAAACCACAGCATTAAAGACAAATCTGGTCGCTGTCAAAGAAATTGCTAGACAGCTTCGCCTCCGGGATATGGGAGGAATCATCGTCATCGATTTCATAGATATGAAGAAGGCCGAAAATAAACGGGCGGTCTATGAGGCAATGAAAAATGAGATGAGAGAAGATAGGTCTAAGAATACGGTATTGCCATTGACCAAGTTTGGGTTGATGCAAATTACCCGGCAAAGAGTAAGACCTGAGGTGAATATTGTTACTAAAGAAACCTGTCCTGCATGTAATGGTACAGGTAAAATCCAGGCATCTATCCTAGTAGCTGATAAGCTGGAAAGAGACCTTGAATATACTGCTGTGCACCAAAACGTACCTAATATAAAAATAGGTTTGCACCCTTATCTTCATGCCTATTTTACCCATGGCATGATATCAAAAAGGGTGAAATGGTTTTTTAAGTATTTCAAATGGGTGAAACTGATCAAAGATTCTTCATTACCAGTGACGGAGTATAAATTCCTGGATGAAACAGGAGAAGAAATAGAACTTAATGTGAAAGACGGAGCTGAATAGGCTCCGTTTTTTTATGGTTTTTTTTCGGTGATCAACTTGATGCCCTTTAGCGTTAGCTCCCTGTCAATGTCGTCAAATATCCCTTCCAGATTAGTGATGATTTCTGATAATCCACCCGTGGCTATTATCTTGAAATCACCCTCCAATTCCTCCTTGATTGCTTCTAGCATGCCCTTAACCAGCCCGCTATAGCCATATAGCACACCTGCTTGGATGGAGTGGACAGTGTCCTTGCCAATAACGGATTTGGGAAGTTCCAGCTTTACTTCTGGAAGTTTTGACGTATTCCTGAAAAGGGACCTTATTGCCGTTTTTAGGCCGGGAACAATATTGACACCAAGGATTTCCCCGGAATTATTCAAAATGGTAAAGGTCAGTGCTGTGCCAAAATCGACTATTATACAAGCTGATGCATACCGATCATAGGCAGCGACAGCATTTGCCATCAGATCGGTTCCCATTTCAGCAGGTCTTGTTGTTTTGACCTCCAGCGAAGTATAGCTTCTTTCATTGATGAAATATGGCTGTTGCTTAAAAAAAGTATTCACCAAGCTTCTAAGAGAATCATTGATTTCCGGAACGACAGAGCTAATGCCTATTGAGGAAATCATGGATGCCTTTAATCCGTTTTCTAATAGGAAAAGCTGAAGGTTCTTTTCCATGAGTTTTAGGGAAATGTCATTTTTGGTTTCCTCCCGGTGTTCGAAAGCCCACAAATCGTTATTGGTATCATAAAAACCAAAAACGATATTGGAGTTACCTGCATCTATGGATAAAAACATAAATAAACGTTAGTTTTCGATAATTAAAGAACAATAGGTGCATTGATCATTATTCTTAAATCTAGCATCTCTATTCCCTAAAAAGAAGTGAGTAATAGTTCTTTTTTGAATTTTTTCTAAATTCGGGGTATGTATACAATAAGAGCGGGAAAAAAGGAAGATTTACCAAGAATTTACGAATTGATCCAGGAACTAGCCTTATATGAAAAGGCGCCGGAGCAGGTAACCAATACCGTGGAGATGATGGAAGATGATGGATTTGGAGAAAATCCTGTCTATGGTTTTTTTGTGTTGATAAAAGATAGTACCCAAGAAATCATCGGTACGGCCATTTACTATTACCGATACAGTACCTGGAAGGGGAAGCGACTTTACTTGGAAGATTATATAGTGACAGAAAAGGAAAGAGGTAAGGGTGCTGGTAAGCTGCTATTCGAAAGGGTGATGAAAAAGTCCATTGAGGATAATTGTACCGGAATGATGTGGCAAGTGCTGGACTGGAATGAACCTGCCATAAACTTTTATAATAAATACAAGGCTGACATCGAAGGAGGATGGTACAACTGCCACCTTCAATCTGAGGAAATCCAGGAAATGTTAGGAGTTAAATGAAAAGTGGGCTGCCTCAACTACTGAGCCAGCCTTTTCCTTATTTTATACTTGTTGCAAGAGTGATCTAAATATTACATAGCGATCCTTGAACTTCTGTTTGAAATCTTCTTGGAGGGCATTTGCATACTTTTCCTGATATTCGTGAATTTTTTCTATGCTATCGGTGAAATATTGTACTGAATAATTTACTCCTCCGTCTTCTTCCATATGTAAAAGTTTGAATAACTTATTTTCATGGAATATACCAGTAGCCATAACCTCCGGGATGTGTACTTCTTTCATCCATTTGATCCATTCCTTTTCTACACCCGGGTCAATATTTACGGTAACGTTGTATAGAATCATTATCTGATTGTTTTGTTTATTTTCTTTTATTCAATGTTAAACAAAAATGTCTAAATTGCATTTTGAATGCACAGTTGCAAAGGTAGTTAATTAGTGTTGTTTCCTTAACGAGAGAAACGATAATTCTAAAAAGCTAAATAATAGCACTCAGTTGGGAAAAACATTTCGCATATAAGCGGGTTATCACTTCATGTTATACGGAATATTGTACGTGGTTTTTGGGATTTTACTGATGGAATTTGCCGGTTGGCTTATTCACAAATATATTATGCATGGGATTTTGTGGAATATTCACAAAACCCACCATCTTCCTTCAAAAAGGGCTTTTGAGCTCAATGATATATTCTCACTGTTTTTTGGGAGCATTTCCATATTGCTAATGTTTTTGGGTTACCAGGAACTTGACTATAGGTTTTGGATTGGTATGGGAATCAGTATATATGGATTCGGGTATTTTTTTGTTCATGATATATTGATCCATCGCAGGATAAAATGGCTGAAGAGGCCAAAGAAAGGTTTGTTTAATGGGATTTTGAAGGCTCATCAAGCTCATCATGCTTACAATAGAAAGGATGGTTCAGAGGCTTTTGGCCTTTTGATAGTGCCAATAAAATATTTTAAAGATGGGAAGAAATGAGTAGTTATTCTATAAAAGATCTTGAGCACCTTTCAGGTATCAAGGCCCATACCCTGAGGATATGGGAGCAGCGTTATAATTTGGTAGAACCAAAAAGGACAGACACAAATATTCGCTATTATGATGATGCTGATCTAAAGTTGATCCTAAATGTGGCTTTATTAAATAATAACGGCCTAAAGATATCCAAAATCGCAAAGATGAGCCATGAGGAAATCCGGGACAAAGTCATTGAGCTTACCGAAGGAACGCTGGCCTATGAAGATCAGGTTTATGCACTTACCGTTTCCATGATAGAAATTGACGAAGAAGGGTTTAACCGGATTCTTTCCATCAATCAACGTAGTATGGGTTTCGATGAAACTATGCTGAGGGTTATTTATCCTTTTTTGGCAAAAATAGGCCTGTTATGGCAAATTGGTAGCATCACACCGGCCCAAGAACATTTCATAAGCAACCTCATCCGTCAAAAGTTGATTGTGGCAATTGATCAGTACGTTTATCAAGGCGGCGGGAAAAAATTCTTACTTTTCTTGCCTGAGGGAGAGCTTCATGAGATTTCCCTGCTTTTTGCTGCTTATTTGATCAAGAGGGAAGGGCATAAGGTTATATATCTGGGGCAAAGTACCCCGCAGGGAGATTTAGAGGAGGTCTACAAATACCATCAGCCAGAATACCTGATTACGGTTGTTACCACATCTCCTGAACTGGATTCATTACAGGATTACTTGGTCGACCTGAGTAAAACATTTTCTAAGAGTCAAATAATAATATCAGGATATCAGGTATTAAGGGCAGACCTGAAATTGCCGGGGAACATAAAAGTAATGGAGAAAATAGAAGAAGTGAAAGGGTTTGTTGAGGCTATAGATGATACAAACAAAGAGAAAGTATAAGCCTTAAAAAAGAAGGTTGATATTTATGGTCCAATATGATTGGTAGTGGTAACCAAATTTGAGTTAATTGATGTTGGGCTATCCGTTTTAGTGATTTCATATTGAGCAATTTGACGGTATATTTTTCCCTGGAAAACAGATAATATAGACAGCCTTGTGGCCTGATCGGTAATTGGATAGCAAACATTAGGTGGTCAAATGCCAAAAACCAAAACATGAAGCAATAAAGAACCTGAAGGGTTGATTCTCTTTTCTGCTTTTTAAAATTGCTTTTCTCTATATAAATCGGTCAAGGCTATTTATGAAGGTCTGGCTTCGACCTTCAACGTTTGGTAAATATTCTTGGGTGATACAAATGCAGTTGTTTTGGGTACGGTCATTTAGTCGGTTAAACGATTCAGCCATTAGCCTCATCAATCGTTGGCAGATATTTAGATAGTTAGTTTTTCCAAATTTTACGTATATCCATATTTATAAAGCGGGCAGTGCCCGTTTTTTTATTCCTAATTAATTTATGTTTAATATAATTAAAATAATGTTAAACAAAATTTGTTTATTTGTTTAATAATAAATACATTTACTTAAACAAAAATAACATAGCCATGACAACTGCCGAATTCAGTTACTCGCTAAATCAACAATCTAAATCACTGAGACCGTTTGCACTTAGGCTCACACGAGATTTAGATGATGCAAACGATCTTTTGCAGGATACCGTATTGAAAGCGTTTACGAACAGGGACAAGTTTTCTGATGGGACCAACTTACGTGCCTGGTTATATACCATTATGAAAAACACCTTTTTCACCAACTATCAACGAATGGTGAGAAGGGCAACATTTGTGGACACTACTGAAAATCTTCACTACATCAATTCCGGAGAAGTGGCCATTGAGAATAATGCAGATGGGGAATTTACGTTGGAGGACATCAATAAGTGCATTGAAAAGTTGGATGAAGGATATCGGGTCCCCTTTATGATGCACTTTAGGGGATTTAAGTACCAGGAAATTGCTGAAAAACTGGAATTGCCAATTGGAACAGTGAAAAACAGGATACATATAGCCCGAAAGATTCTTAAGGATGACTTGAAAGTGTATAAACAGGACTAGGATGACAAAGGACAAGGTAGTTGTTATTGGAGCAGGATTTGCTGGAATTGCTGCTGCGACCCGATTGGCCAATCAAGGTTTCAGTGTAAAGATTCTGGAAAAAAATGATAGTGCGGGGGGCAGGGCAAGGAAGTTTATTGCCGATGGCTTTACCTTTGACATGGGGCCAAGCTGGTATTGGATGCCTGATGTTTTTGAAAGCTATTTCGAACAATTTGGAAAGAAACCAAATGATTATTATAAATTGGTGAGGCTAGATCCTTCCTATAAAGTGTTTTTTGGAAAGGGGGATGAAATTCGGATGCCTTCTGATATTGAGCAGTTAAAATTACTTTTTGAATCCATTGAAGAGGGAAGCGCAGCAAAACTGGAAGTTTTTTTGGAGCAAGCAGGTAGGAAATATCAAATAGGGATCAAAGAATGGGTTTATAAACCTGGCCAATCCATATGGGAGTTTGCCCAGCCAGGCATCATCAATGAGCTTATGAAGTTGGATGTTTTTCATACTATGAAAAAACATGCAAGGCGGTTTTTCAAGAACGAAAAATTGCTCAGGATTGTGGAATTTCCTGTACTCTTTCTCGGGCAGACTGCGGAAAAGATACCGGCACTTTACAGCCTTATGAATTATGCCGATATGGTATTGGGTACCTGGTATCCAATGGGAGGAATGCATGAAATTATAAGGGCCATGGTGGATTTGGCAGAGGAAAGAGGGGTTGAGTTTATTTATAATTCAGATGTTTCACATATAAAAATTGAAGGGGACCAGGCAAAATCGATTTTTTTGAAGGACGGTCGGGAATATCCTTCTGACATTGTAATAGCAGGAGCAGATTACCACCATGTGGACTCGGTGCTACTTCCCCCAAGTCATAGAAATTATTCCAACAACTACTGGGAAAAAAGGGCAATGGCCCCATCAAGTTTGATTTTTTACTTGGGAGTGGACAAGAAAATAGAAGGATTGGATCACCATAATCTTTTTTTCGACGAACCTTTTGGGCCTCACGCCGCGGCTATATATGAAAATCCTATATGGCCCGAAAAACCGCTTTTCTATGTTTGCTGTCCTTCCAAAACGGACCGTTCGGTGGCTCCGAAGGGTATGGAGAACTTATTTGTATTGATTCCTTTGGCCCCAGACCTAGAGGATACTGATGAAAAGAGGGAGGAATATTATCACTTGGTTATGAGTAGGCTGGAAAAATTGACAAATCAATCAATAAAAGAAAATGTAATTTATAAGCGTTCTTATGCGCACCGGGATTTTGTCAAAGACTATAACGCCTTTAAAGGCAATGCTTATGGCTTGGCCAATACTTTAGGACAGACAGCCCTTTTGAAACCAAAATTGAAAAATAAGAAGCTAAATAACCTCTATTATACGGGCCAGTTGACAGTTCCAGGGCCGGGAGTTCCGCCTTCCCTGATTTCGGGGCAGGTGGTGGCCCATGAAATTATCAAAGATCATTTTTCTAAATCCTATCAAAACTGATACTTATGGACGCAATGAAATTATATCATCATACCACATCCGAATGTAGTAAACTGATTACGAAGCGTTATAGTACTTCATTCAGTTTGGGGATTCGAATAATGGATCCAAAGCTCCATAAGCCAATATATGGGGTTTATGGTTTTGTAAGGTTTGCCGATGAAATCGTAGATACATTTCACCATCATGACAAAAAGTATTTGCTGGATAAATTCCGTGCGGATACCTATGAGGCAATAGAAAAAGAAATCAGTTTAAATCCTGTTTTACATGCTTTTCAAATGGTGGTTCACCAATATGGGATAGAAAGTGAATTAATTGAGGCCTTTCTGGATAGTATGGAGATGGATTTGGATTTCAGTACCTATAGTGACGAAAAGTATAAACACTATATTTATGGCTCCGCTGAAGTGGTAGGTTTGATGTGCCTAAGGGTATTCTGCGATGGGGATAAGGAAGAATATGAACGATTGAAAGAACCAGCATGCAAGTTAGGTTCTGCGTTTCAAAAAGTAAATTTCCTAAGGGATATGAAAAGTGATTTTGAGGAAAGGGGTAGGGTATATTTTCCAGGAGTGGATTATGAGAAATTTGACGGAAAGGCAAAAAAAGCTGTTGAGGAGGATATCCAAAAGGATTTTGAAGAGGCTTATAAGGGGATCAAGGAACTGCCCGTTGGGGCAAAATTAGGAGTAAAGGTAGCCTATCTTTACTACCAGAATTTGTTCAGGAAAATAAAAAGATCAAACCCTGAAACGATTATGCGCACAAGAGTACGGATTCCAACTATTAAAAAGCTATCTCTACTAATAGGATTGTATTTCGGTTCAAAACTTGGATTTGAATAAGCGTGGATATGTGGAATTATCTCTATTTGATTTTGAACATTGCAACCCTGATTCTTCCGCTTCTTTGGTCTTTTGAAGCCAAGATAGCTTATTCTAAGAAATGGTATGCCCTTTTTCCCGCCATATTGGTTACGGCAATAATTTTTCTGTTCTGGGACGAATGGTTTACGGAAATGGGGGTGTGGGGATTTAATGTGCAATACCTGACAGGAATCTATTTGGGAAGCTTGCCCCTGGAGGAATGCATGTTTTTTATAATTGTCCCTTTTTCATCAATATTTATCTATGAGGTATTAAACTACTATTTGTCGGAAGATTATTTAAAACCATATGCCAAAGTAATGACGGTTTTTCTTATCGCCGGTTTACTAATAATGGCCATGTTAAATATGGATAAGTGGTATACAGGTGTGAATTTTTTCTTTGTTGCCATTATTTTGTCTATACACTTATACCTGTATTCGGATCGATTTTTGGGGAAGTTTTATTTCTTTTATCTGGTCCACCTCATTCCCTTTTTACTGTTTAATGGAACTTTGACAGGGGCATTTACTCTGGAGCCTGTGGTGTTTTATGATGACCTGGAAAATTTAGGTGTCCGGGTTTTTACCATTCCGGTTGAAGACTTTTTTTATTCCATGGGTTTGATGCTGATGAATATATCCATTTATGAATGGATAAAACTTCGAAAAACAATTACCTCTTCTGTTGGTTAATAGGTTATGTTAGGCTTACGGGTTCATATTGATAGTAATTCGGGTTTTTGCTTTGGCGTGGTGTACGCCATAGAAATGGCAGAAGATATCTTGAATCAAGAGGGGCACTTATACTGCCTTGGGGATATTGTTCATAATGATGAGGAGGTAAAAAGACTCATCGATAAAGGGTTGGAAATTATTACCCATGATGACCTTAAGTTCTTAAAGGGTGAAAAAGTGCTCATCAGAGCTCATGGGGAACCTCCAGCTACCTATGAGTTGGCCATTAAAAATGACCTGACCTTGGTAGATGCCAGTTGTCCAGTAGTGCTAAAGCTCCATAACCGGATAAAAAATTCCTTTGATCGTGGGGATAAGATTTTTATCTATGGAAAACATGGGCATGCGGAGGTAAAAGGACTGCTTGGCCAAACAGGGGATCAAGCGGTGGTGTTTCAGGATATTGAGGAGCTGGATACTGAAAATATGCCAAAGCGCATTACTTTATTTAGTCAGACCACAAAAAGTACGGATAAATTTTACGAAATCAATCGATTGCTGAAAGAGCGGGGCATTGAAGTGCATACGAATGACACTATCTGCCGGCAAGTGTCCAATAGGGATAAGGAGCTGAGGAGCTTTGCTGAAAATTATGATAAAATAGTATTTGTAAGTGGGAGTAAATCTAGCAATGGGAAAGCCCTTTATGATGTTTGTAAGCAAAAAAATCCCAATACCTATTTTGTTTCGCATCCTGATCAGGTTAAGCCGGAGTGGTTCTCTTCAGCAAATTCGGTAGGGGTTTGCGGGGCCACTTCCACTCCAATGTGGCTGATGGAAGAAGTCAGGGACAAACTGCTTCAATTTTAAGCTTCCAAAAAAATGTCTTATTAAATTTATGCCATGGCATTGGCCAAACCTTCATATCGTATAGATCCTTTTGGAATAATCGTAGCTTTGTTGATTATTTTAACATGGTTATTTTCACTTTTCTTTTTATTGGGATGGGAATTTAGCTTTGCTGATCCCGTGGTTTATTTAGCCGTAGTATGGCAGACTCATCTGTATACAGGCCTTTTTATAACAGCACATGATGCCATGCATGGAAGTGTTTCCAAGTTTGGTAAAATAAATTACCTGATAGGGTGGATAGCAGCCATGTTATTTTCATTTAATTCTTATGATCGTCTTTACCCTAAACATCACCGGCATCACCGTTTTGTAGCCTCTCAAGAAGATCCGGATTACCATAATTCCGGTCATTTTTGGAAATGGTACTGGAGCTTTATCAAGACCTATATTTCGATTGGGCAATTGGTATTAATGGGGACTGCATTTTGGATGCTGAGGGCGATTATTCCGGTAGAAAACCTTGTAATATTTTGGATGCTTCCTGCAGTGTTGGCCACTTTCCAACTGTTTTATTTTGGCACATACCTTCCCCATAAAGGAGAACACCAAAACCGCCACAAATCAGGAACCTTGTCAAAAAATCATTTGTGGGCCTTTTTGTCCTGCTATTTTTTTGGATACCATTATGAACATCATGATTCACCCGGCACACCATGGTGGAGGCTTTGGCGGTTAAAGTAAGTGGCCATTTATATTTTCAAATTATTAGGATTTGGGAGAATTGGAGGTAATTTTGAAGTCATTTTGTTAAATCATTGTAAATCAAGAGATGTCCAAAGCCTTCATTTTCCGTAAGCTGTTTTTCACGTTTACTTTATCTATTTGGGGCTTTTCTGCAAATGCTCAGGATGATGGGGCCCCTTTGGATGACCCATTTTCAAAACAGGAGAATAGCAAGTTTTTTGGCACGGTGGATAAGGTGTTGGATTTGCTTAGCACAGAGACATGGTCTTTCATCCCGGCTGTAACCTATTCTCCAGAGACCAGTTTAGGAGTGGGGGCTGGCGCCATAAAGGTTTTTAAATCGGATAAAATGGAGGAGCAGTATTTACGGCCTTCTTCCATGCCCATTACCTTTTTATATACCCTGAAAAAACAAGCTATTTTGGAATTGGACCTCGATTTATGGAAAAACTATAATAAGGATTATATCAATGCAAGGCTTGAACTTACCAAATACCCATTTAAATTTTATGGGATAGGGAATGATTTACCTTCGGAAAATCAGGAGGATTATGCCAGCCGGTATATTTATTTCCATCTAAATTATATGAGGATGGTTTTTCCCAAAGTGTATATAGGGCCTAGAATCGAGTTTCGTGCTGACAAGGTATATGAAAAGGTCGATGGAGGGCTTTTGGATAGCGGAGAGGTCCCAGGTAGCGAAAACCCAAGGGTTTCAGGCATGGGACTTAAGTTAAATTATGATTCCAGGGATCATATTTTCCAGCCCAAATCAGGATTTTACAACCAATTTACCTGGATGACCTTCAATGATTTTTTCGGAAGCAACCACAAGTATAGTCGGTTTGAGCTGGATATAAGAAAATATTTTCCGGTTTGGAGCAATAAGGTGTTAGCAGTTCAGGGATGGTGGAACTTCATTGATGGGGAAGCTCCCTTTCAGCAGATGTCCCTACTAGGAGGTAGCAAACGCATGAGGGGCTATTTCGAGGGTAGATATCGGGACAAGCTGGCCATGGTTTACCAAGGGG
>Ga0207773_100650_pt1 | contig 12405 bp, 8 predicted proteins | sample TtaePargueraPR_2_FD_187281 | JGI IMG/M metagenome (GOLD analysis project Ga0207773, IMG submission 187281) | Aerobic enrichment media microbial communities from Bioluminiscent Bay, La Parguera, Puerto Rico - Tt and M1 (3) (SPAdes) | ecosystem: Environmental > Aquatic > Marine > Unclassified ...
CTCCCGGGCGTGGGCGCCGCGGCTCTCGGTGCGATTGCCCGCCGATTCCATCGTCACCTTGGCCTGGAACATCAGGTTGTCGAGCTCCAGCGTCTCGACGAGGTCGGAGTTCCAGATGAGGGTGCGGTCGCTGACCTTCACCTGGTCGCGCTTGGCCCAGGTGCCGTTCAGCTTGTCGATGCCCTCGCCGAGCGACTCGCCGGTGCGGAACACCGCGGCGTGCGCCTGCATGGCGCGCTGCATCTCGTCGCGCAGCGCCGAGGTCGGGATCTCGCCGTCGGCGTGGCGCAGACGGTCGAAGCGGTCGAGCGCGGCGTCGCCGGCGTCGACGCGCAGCGGCGGCTGCTTCTCGCCCGGCGTCAGGATGGCGGCGCAGCGCTTGGCGGCGGAGCGGCCGAACACCACGAGGTCGAGCAGCGAGTTCGAGCCAAGGCGGTTGGCGCCGTGCACCGACACGCAGGCCGCCTCGCCGATCGCCATGAGACCCGGCACCACGGTGTTGGGATTGCCGTTCGCCTCGGTGACCACCTCGCCGGTGTAGAGCGCCGGAATGCCGCCCATGTTGTAGTGGCAGGTGGGGATGACCGGGATCGGCTCCTTGGTCACGTCGACGCCGGCGAAGATGCGCGCGGACTCGGAGATGCCGGGCAGGCGCTGGTGCAGCAGCTCCGGCGACAGATGCTCGAGGTGCAGGTGGATGTGGTCCTTGTGGGCGCCGACGCCGCGTCCTTCGCGGATCTCCATGGTCATCGCGCGGCTCACCACGTCGCGGCTGGCGAGATCCTTGGCCGACGGCGCGTAGCGCTCCATGAAGCGCTCGCCCTCGGAGTTGGTGAGATAGCCGCCCTCGCCGCGCGCGCCCTCGGTGATGAGGCAGCCGGCGCCGTAGATGCCGGTCGGGTGGAACTGCACGAACTCCATGTCCTGCAGCGGCAGGCCGGCGCGCAGCACCATGGCGTTGCCGTCGCCGGTCTGCGTATGCGCGCCGGTGCAGGAGAAGTAGACGCGCCCGTAGCCGCCGGTCGCGATGATGACCATCTGCGACTTGAAGCGGTGGATGGTGCCGTCGTCCAGGTTCCAGGCCATGATGCCGCGGCACACGCCCTCATCCATGATGAGGTCGAGCGCGAAGTATTCGATGTAGAACTCGGCGTGCTGGCGCAGGCTCTGCTGGTAGAGCGTGTGCAGCATGGCGTGGCCGGTGCGGTCGGCCGCCGCGCAGGTGCGCTGCGCGATGCCCTCGCCGTAGTGCGTGGTCATGCCGCCGAAGGGGCGCTGGTAGATCTTGCCTTCCTCGGTGCGGCTGAACGGCATGCCGTAGTGCTCGAGCTCCAGGATCGCCGGCACCGCCTCGCGCACCATGTACTCGATGGCATCCTGGTCGCCGAGCCAGTCCGAGCCCTTCACGGTGTCGTACATGTGCCAGCGCCAGTCGTCCTCGCCCATGTTGCCGAGCGAGGCGGAGACGCCGCCCTGTGCCGCCACCGTGTGGCTGCGGGTGGGGAACACCTTGGTGATGCAGGCGGTCTTCAGCCCTGCCTCGGCGAGGCCGAGGGTGGCGCGCAGACCGGCGCCGCCGGCGCCCACCACCACCACGTCGTAGGTGTGCTCGATGACTTCATAGGACTTGGTCATGTCGGCTTTCCGATCTTCACGCCCCGATCTTCACCCCGGACTGCGGTTAGACTCGGGCGAACAGCAGCAGGAGCACCGAGAGGATGCCCGCCAGCGCCATCAGCAGCAGCGCCGTCTTCACCGCGAGCACCAGCACCAGCTTCGCCGCCTCGTGGTGCACATAGTCCTCGATCACCACCTGCACGCCGAGCGCCGCATGGTAGAAGGTGGTGCCGACCAGCAGGATGAGCAGCCCGGCGACCACCGGCGAGCCCGCCCAGGCGGCGAAGGTCGCATAGTCGGCGCCGGTCTTGGCAATTACCGCGATGCAGAACCACAGCGCGAGCGGAATCAACGCGAGGGCGGTGAGCCGCTGGGCCCACCAGTGGCCGGTGCCGTCCTTGGCCGAGCCGAGGCCGCGCACGCGGCCGAGCGGGGAACGCAGGCCCATCGGATCAGGCCCCCATCATGAGGTAGCCGGCGACCCAGGCGACCAGCGTGAGGACGGCGGTGGCGGCGACCACGGTCCAGCCGCTGCGCGTCGTCGTCTCGATCTCGAAGCCGTAGCCGGCGTCCCACACCAGGTGCCGGATGCCGTTGCAGAGGTGGTAGAACAGCGCGACGCTCCAGCCGAACAGCAGCAGCCGGCCGAAGAACGAGCCGATGAAGCCCTGCGCCGTGGCGAAGGCCTCCGGCCCGGCGGCGGCGGCCACCAGCCACCAGGTGAGCAGCAGCGTGCCCACCGCGAGGGCAAGGCCCGTGAGGCGGTGGAGGATGGAGAGGGTCGAGGTGATCTGCGGGCGATAGACCTGCAGGTGCGGCGACAGGGGCCGGTTCGAAGAGATCATTAGACGGCTGCCTTCGGGCTCGATGCCTCGGCGCTGCGCCTCGCAAGGGAGCGGCAGTTTACCGGGGAAGTCTCTAGGGACTCTTTGCTTTCTTTTCGGCCTGTGATTTAGACCGCAGCGCAACATAAGTCAACGCAACCCCGGTTTCGCGAGCGCGGCGGACCACCCTGCGCCGGGCCCGGGCGGCCCGTCTTGTGGACAGAGTTGTGGGCAAGATGTGAAGTCTTTGTGCAGTGTTGGCGAAACTATACACAAGAAATCGCGACCGTTCGGTAATTTTATATTGTCGCTCTGCCGAGTTCGGGCGACCATTCCCTTGCACGTGAAAACGCCGGACAACGGCGGTGCGGCCCTCTCCACCGGGCTCCGGCCCGACGGAGAAGCAGCTGGGATGATGGGGGATCTTCGGGTTTCCCGTTCACCAGATGCCAGCGGTCTCCCAGGGAGCTTCGGCTCCTTGCGGCCTTGCCAAGGCGGCCTTCGGGCCGGCGGCAGCAAGGTGCAGCGGCCCTCGGGCCGGAGACCGGCCGGTTCACGGATGGCGCCCTCGGGCGTTGCCCTGGATCGGAGGACGTGCCGGCCGATTGGACGGGGATGGCGGCCCTCTCCGGAGGGGTGCTGTCCGGCACCGCAAGCCGGGTTGCCCTGCAGATTCCGGCTCGCGGAGGGAAGGTGCCGGTCGGTCTTCGACCCTCACCTTTCCGGCAAGGACGGCTTCCCCTTCCCCGTGTCGGGGAGCCGGCCGATCCGGGACCGCGCCGGTTCCGCAAGGAAGCGGCGCGAAGGTCTCACCACCGGCCGCGGCCGGCGCCCGCAAGGGCGGCGGTCAGGGCCCGGGAAGCCGCCCGCAAGGGATCGCTTCCTGGAGACCTTGAAAAGGCGGGAGGCAAGCTTCGCGCTGCCGCTCGTCCGGACGGGATCCTTCGGGACCCCGCCCGCGCCCCGGGAACGCCCAGGTGACCTTCGGCGAGGCTTGCCTTGCTGCGAGGATGTCGGGGCGGGAAGCCGGAGAGGCGGTCAGAGGCCTTCAGGCCCCGCCCGGCGGGTTCGCTCCCCTCGGGGAGGTCGATGATCTCGCTGCGCCGTATCGGTCACGCCAGGCCCGGTATCCGCGCGCGAAAGTCGATCAGGAACGCGCCGCCGCCGCGATCGTCGTGTCGAGCTGGATCCAGCTCTTGAGGCGTCGGGTAGTGCCCTCTCTTCCGGGGCGCGTCGCGGTGGGGTTCCACCCCGCTGCACCCGGCGCCTCACTCTTTACAGCAGCCGATTCCCCGATTCAACCAAATTTTGTGGTGCCGGTCGGCCTCCGCACCAGATGTGGTCAGCGCGGCAGCAGCACAGTGTAGTCGAGGTCCAGCACCACGGCGGGATGATAGCCGCCGCGCCCCTCCTCGCCGACGGCCGTCAGCGGGAAGACGCCGCAGGTGAGGTCCTTGGCCGCGACGGTGCGCAGGCGCAGCGCGCCGAGGTCGCCGCGCCCGGGAATCTCGATCTTCTCCAGCACCTCCGACCAGGCGTAGATGGTGTCGCCGCCGAAGCTCGGCCCCGTGTGGCTGCCGGCATTGATCGCCGCCAGCTTCACCGCGCTGCCGAGCCCGTTGAACGACAGTGCGCGGGCCAGCGAGATGACGTGGCCGCCGTAGACGATGCGCCGGCCGAAACGGCCCTTGCTCTCGGCGTGCTGGTTGAAGTGCACCCGCGCGGTATTCTGGTAGAGCCGGGTCGCGAGCTGGTGCTCGGCTTCCTCGATGGTCATGGCGTCGCCGTGGTCGATCTGCTCGCCGACCGCGTAGTCGCCCCAGCGATGCGGCGCGCCGGCGGCCTCGAAGTCGAAGCGCGAGAAGTCGAGCCCCTCCGGCACCGCGAGATTGTCCGGCGCCACCGTGCCGGCGAGCTTGGGGACCACCGGGTCCGGCGCCGGTGCCGCGGCATCGCCCTTCTTCACCATCACCCACCTGACGTATTCCGCCACCGGCTCGCCGTGCTGGTTCACGCCGCGGCTGCGCACATAGACGACGCCGGTCTTGCCGTTGGAGTTCTCCTTGAGACCGATCACCTCGCTCTGCGCCGAGAGGGTGTCGCCCGGATAGACCGGCGCCAGAAAGCGCCCCTCGGCATAGCCAAGGTTCGCGACAGCGTTCAGCGAGATGTCGGGCACCGTTTTGCCGAAGACGATGTGGAAGGCGAGCAGGTCGTCGACCGGCGCCGCCGGCAGGCCGCAGGCCTCGGCGAAGACCGCCGACGACTGCAGCGCGAAACGCGAGCCATAGAGCGCGGTGTAGAGCGCCTGGTCGCCCGAGGTGACCGTGCGCGGCGTCGCGTGGCGGATGACCTGGCCGAGGCGGAAGTCCTCGAAGAAGTTGCCCGGGTTCTGCTTCATGGAGTTCTGCTGTGCCATGAGCTTCAGGCCGCCTGGGCTTCCAGCTCCCGGATCGCCTCGCTCAGCGCCACGAGGCGCCGGGCGTTCTCGACATGCAGGTTCTCGACCAGCTTGCCGTCGACCACCACCACGCCCTTGCCGGCGGCGCTCGCCTCGGCGTGCGCGGCGATGATCTTGTGCGACCAGTCGATCTCCGCCTGCGAGGGTGCGAAAACCTCGTTGGCCTTGGCGATGGTCTTGGGGTGGATGAGGGTCTTGCCGTCGAAACCGAGCTCCTTGCCCTGACGGCACTGCGCGGCGAAACCCTCGGCGTCGTCGAGGTCGAGGTGCACGCCGTCGGTGATGGCGATGCCGTGGGCGCGCGCCGCCAGGATGCAGAGGCCGAGGCTGGTCAGCACCGGCAGGCGGTCCGGCGTATGAGCTGCCTGCAGGTCCTTCACGAGATCGGAGGTCCCCATCACCAGGCAGGTGATGCGCGGCGAGGCGCCGGCGACCTCCTGAGCGTTCAGCATGCCGAGCGGCGTCTCCATCATGCACTGGATGCCCAGGCTGTCGGGCGCACCCGCCGCCTCCATCAGGCTCTCCAAGGCGTGCACCATGGCGGCGCTCTCCACCTTCGGCAGCAGCAGGGCGTCGGCGCCGGAGCCGGCCAGCGCCTTCACGTCATCCTTGCCCCAGGGCGAATCGAGCGCGTTCACCCGCACGACGATCTCGCGCCGGCCGTAGCCGCCCTGCTGGAGCGCCGCCGCGATCTGCTCTCGCGCGGTCTTCTTCGCGTCGGGCGCCACCGCGTCCTCGAGATCGAGGATCAGCCCGTCTGCCGGCAGGCTGCGGCCCTTTTCGAGAGCGCGCGCGTTGGAGCCGGGCATGTAGAGGACGGAGCGGCGCGGACGGGCGCTGGCGGACATGGACTGGACACTCCCTTTGTTGTCGTTCCGGCGGGCACAGGCGCGGGTTTATCACGCCGGCACAGTTGGTTACCGACTATAAACCACGGCTACCCTGTGGCAAGCTGCCGGCCCCTGAACGCCGCGCCGGCCGGTCCATGCCCAGCCCATGAACGTCATCTCGATCCAGTCGCACGTCGCCTACGGCCATGTCGGCAACTCAGCCGCGGTCTTCGCGCTGCAGCGCCTCGGCCTCGAGGTCTGGCCGGTCCACACCGTGCAGTTCTCCAACCACACCGGCTATCCCGACTGGCAGGGCGAGGTCTTCGCCGCCGAGCGCATCGCCCGCGTGCTCGACGGCCTGGCGGCGCGCGGCGCCTTCGCGCGCTGCGACGCGCTGCTTACCGGCTACGTCGGCGACCCTGCTCTCGGCGCCGTGGTGCTCGACGCCGCGGAGCGAATCCGAGCCGCCAATCCGCGGGCGCTCTGGGCCTGCGACCCGGTGATGGGCGACCACGGCAAGGGGCTCTTCGTCCGGCCGGGCATTCCCGAGTTCATGACCGACCAGGCGCTGCCGGCGGCGGATATCGTCACCCCCAACCTTTTCGAGCTGGAGCGGCTGACCGGGCAGCGGCCGCGCAGCCTTGCCGACATCTGCGCCGCCGCCGTGAATCTGCTGACGCGCGGGCCCAAGGTGGTCCTGGTCACCAGCCTCGCCGAGCAGGCCGAGGGCGACACGGTGGCGATGCTGGCGGCGACCGCCGAAGGCGCGTGGCGCGTCGCCACGCCGCGTCTCGCCATCGCCCCTAACGGCGGCGGCGACGCGGTCGCCGCCCTCTTCCTCGGCTTCTACCTGAAGGCCGGCTCGGTGCCCGAGGCGCTCGGCGCCGCCGCCTCGGCGATCTTCGAGGTGCTGCAGACGACACTCGATCTCGGCGAAGAGGAGCTGCAGCTGGTCGCCGCGCAGGACCGGCTGGAGAAGCCGCGCCGGCGGTTCACCGCCGAGATGCTGTAGCTAGATCGTCCGTCGAATCTGTGAACTCCGCACCGGTCCGGTCGAAGTACTTGATAAAATCGGGATAGAGTGCCGGGGCATTCGTCTTGAAAATGCGCTCAATCGATTTAAGACATTGCTCGGGCGGCGTCTCACGCCGAACTTTCTGTATCAAATGGATAAGGCCATAGTGATTCAGCCAAGCCAGCACATCGTTCTTCGTTAGGGCGGCATAAATCTGTCCATCGAGTTTCTTCGCGAGATTGATAGACATGGCGATTAAGCACGAAGCGTCCTTTAGGGTTGGCCGCTGTTCAGCGGCATGACAAAGCAGCCGATCAACATCCAGACCGCCATAGCGCTCAGAAATCAAATCCTCATTCTTGCGTAAAAGCTGCTTTTTGTGATGGGGGAACGTTAGCGCGCCGTTGTGTACAATGCGATTCCGCCAGCTCAGAAGAAGCATGCCCGCCGCAACAAGATATTCTTCAGAACCTAAGATGCTGGTTCCCACGTCATCGAGCTTTCTGGCTGCTCCAGTGTCTTGATCCCACTTACTGCGCACTATTTCAAAGCGTGGGAGCTTGCTGACGGCTGCGACATAAACAACAAGAGCTTCAGCCGCCCGGATCATGAATGACTCTACAGCAAATTTTCTGGCGATCCTGGCGGCGACTTTTGGGTCTTTCGGGTTCCAAGAGACATTGAGGTCGTCGGGCTTCTTGTGACCTTTCTCTACCGCATCCAGGCCCACCACTACTGTGTTCAGCAAGAAGGACGCCTTGCCGATATCGTTGAGCAGCGACTGCAATGCTTGCGAGGCTTCGTTAGGAGGAGTGGAGACGCCGCCGGGAGTCGAACCCGTACTTCCTGCTTTCAAGGTGGTTGCCCTCTTCTCGACAGGCGTGCTGCCGTTACACTACAGCGTCTTGAGCAATTATAGCTCCTAAACGTTGCCGGTTCCATGCCCTCCCAGCCGCGGAGGCGCAGTTTTTCACTAAAGAACAAGACTACGTGGTTTCGAGCACCGAAAATCACGATAATCAATTCGCTGGTTGGCAAGCCACTAGTCCCGCGACAGTGCGACCACCGGGTCGAGATGGGCGGCGTTGCGCGCCGGCAGGTAGCCGAAGCCGACGCCGATGAGGGTGGCGCAGAGCACCGCCGCGACGATCGAGCCGCTCGAGTAGATCAGCTTGAAGCTCGTGTCCATGGCATCGAAGGCAACGCCGAAGCCGAGCGCGAGCGCGATGCCGAGCACGCCGCCGATCAGGCAGACCAGCACCGCCTCGATGAGGAACTGCTGCAGGATGTCGCCCTGACGCGCGCCCACCGCCATGCGCACGCCGATCTCGCCGATCCGCTCGGAAACGGAGACCAGCATGATGTTCATCACGCCGATGCCGCCGACCACCAGCGAGATGACCGCGACGGCGGCGATCAGCAGGGTCATGGTGTCGGTGGTGCTGGTGATGGTCTGGCGGATCTCGTCGGTGTTGAGGATGAAGAAGTCCTTGGTGCCGTGGCGCTGGGTGAGGAACTCGGTGACGGCGCGCTCGGCGGTCGCCGTCGCGGTGTCGTCGGCGACGCGCAGGGTGATGCTGCGCAGGGCGCTGTCGCCCAGGATGCGCGCCTGCACCGTGGTGTAGGGCAGATAGACCGCCGGGTTGCTGCTGGAGCCGAAGCCGCTCTGGCGCGCCTCCACCACGCCGACGATGCGCACCGGCACGCGGCCGATGAGGATGACCTTGCCCACCGGGCGGTCGGCGGCGTCGGCGAAGAGCGCGTCGCGCGCGTTGCGGTCGATGACGGCGTGCTGCGCGCGCGTGCGCAGGCTGTCGGCGTCGAACAGCCGGCCCTCCAGCAGCGCGACCCCCTTCACGTCGAAGTACTGGTCGCCGACGCCGTTCACCTGGGCGCTGGCCTCCTTGTTCTCGAAGCGCAGCGTCTCGCTGGTGGTGACCGTCGGCGTCACCGAGGCGGCATAGGGCTCCTCCGCCAGGGCGTCGGCGTCGGCCACCACCAGGGTGGTGATCTTGCCGGAGCGCACGTCGCCGAAGTCCTTGCCGGGAAAGATCTCCAGCGTGTTGGTGCCGAGCCGGCTGATGCTGGCGAGCACCGTCTGGCGCGAGCCCTCGCCGAGTGCCACGACGCAGACCACCGAAGCGATGCCGATGATGATGCCGAGCATGGTCAGGAAGCTGCGCAGGCGGTGCGCGCGCATGGCACGCAGGGCCATGAGGAAGGCTTCCTGGAAACGTCCCGCCAACGCGCGCAAGCGGTGAGCGCATGGCGCGTCCTTGCGCGCCGTGCCGGCGGGGACGGTGATGCGGCCGGCGAGGTCCGTATCGGCGCTGCGCCGGTCGGCGGTGATCCGCCCGTCGCTGATCTCGATGATGCGCTCGGCGCGCGCGGCCACCGCCGGGTCGTGGGTGACGATGATCACCGTCTTGCCGTCGGCGTGCAGCTCGCCCAGCAGGCGCAGCACCTCCTCGCCGGTCTTCTGGTCGAGCGCGCCGGTCGGCTCGTCGGCCAGGATGACCTCGGCGCCGTTCATCAGCGCGCGGGCGATCGAGACACGCTGCTGCTGGCCGCCCGACAGCTTGCCCGGCGGATGCTCGAGGCGCTCGGCCATGCCGAGGCGGCCGAGCAGCGCCGCCGCGCGCCCGCGCCGCTCGCCGGCCGGCAGGCCGGCGTAGATCGCCGGGATCTCCACGTTGCCCAGCGCCGTCAGCTCCGGCAGCAGCCGGTAGTGCTGGAAGATGAAGCCGAAGTGCTCGCGGCGCAGCGCGGCAAGTTCATCGGCCTCGAGCGCGGCGGTCTCCTGGCCGGAGACGCGGTAGCTGCCGGCGGTCGGGCGATCGAGGCAGCCGAGGATGTTCATCAGCGTCGACTTGCCGGAGCCCGAGGGCCCGACGATGGCGACCATCTCGCCGGCATGGATCGTCAGGTCGACGTCCTTCAGCACAGCGAGCGTGCCCTCGCCGGAGGGATATTCCCGCCGCACCCTGGCGAGGGCGATGAGCGGGCGCAGGCCGGCGATGGGCGCGGTCATCGCGCTAGAATCCCAGGGGGCCGCGACGGCGCGACGGCGCTTCCACAGCGCCGCTGTCGCTGCGGCCGGTCACCACGCGCTCGCCTTCGGCAAGGCCGGCGCGCACCTCGACGGCGATCTTGTTGTTGAGCCCGACCTCGACCGGCCGCGGCGTCACGGCGCCGCCGGCATCGACCACCTGCACCGTGTAGCCTCCGGCGCGTCCTCCGGCGACGGCCGCCGCCGGGACCGTCAACACGTCCTTGGCCTCCTGCAGCACGATCTGCACCTCGGCGGTCATGTAGGTGCGCAGGCGGCCGTCCGGGTTCGGCACGTCGAAGGTGCCGATGTAGTAGACCGCCTCGGTCGTCGAGGACGACGACGCGGCGGAGGACGACGTGCTGATGGCGCTGTCGCTGGTGATCGACTCCGGCGCCGGCTCGATCGAGGTCAGCGTCGCCTCGTAGGGATGCAGAGGGTCGCCGAGAATGGTGAAGGTGACGCGCTGGCCGGGCTGTACCTGCACGACATCCGCCTCGGAGATCTCGGCGCGCACGGTCATCACGTCGATCTGGCCGATCACGATGATGGTGGGCGCCGACTGGGTGGCGTTCACCGTCTGGCCTTCCTGGGTCACGATGGCGAGCACGGTGCCGTCGATCGGCGCGGTGATCTTCGTGTAGCCGAGGTTCACGCGGGCGATCTCCACCGCCACCTCCGCCTCGACGATCTGGGCGTCGAGCGCCGCGATCTGGGCGCGGGTGGTGGCGACCGTCGCCTCGGCGGCCTCGAAGTCGGCCTGCGACACCGCCTTCAAGGCCACCATCTTCTTCTGGCGGGCGAGCTCCAGCTCGGCCTGCTTCAGCGTTGCCTGCTTCTCGGCACGCTGCGCGCGCACGCTGGCGAGCGCGGCCTCGGCGGTGCGCAGCTCGTTCTGCTGGTTCACCGAGTCGATCTCGGCCACGAGGCCGCCTTCCTCCACCCGGTCGCCGAGCGCCACCTTCAGCGAGGTCAGCCGGCCCGAGACCTGGGCGCCCACGGCGACGAGGCGCGAGGGCTTCAGGATGCCGGTCGCCAGCACCGTCTCGCGGAGATCACCGCGGCGCACCTCGGCGGTGACGAGGCCGCTGTCGGGCGCCACGGCGAAGGCGGCCTGATAGGCCAGCCAGCCGCCGCCCACGATGGCCAGCAGAACGATGGCGGCAAGGCTGCGCAGGAGCAGCCGGCGGCGCGGGTTGGGCTTGCGTGTCGTGTCGGTCATGGCGGCGTCGCCTTACGCGTCGAGACGAAATGCGGGCCGGTGTTCACGTCGATGATCTCCGGCTGCGAGGAATCGATGGCGCCGTCCCAGCCGCCGCCCAGCGCCTTGTTCAGCGCGATGTAGTCGGTGGTGATGGCGATGCGGCTCTGGATCAGCGCGTCCTCGGCGCCATAGAGCGAGCGCTCGGCGTCGAGCACTTCGAGGAAGTCGGTGGCGCCGGTCTGGTAAAGCGTGCGCGCGAGGCGGGCGGCCTCGCGGAAGGAGTCGGCGGCGACCTGCAGCGAGCGGTAGCGCTGGCGCTCCTGCGTGAAGGCGACGATAGCGTTCTCCACGTCCTCCAGCGCGGTCAGCACGGCGCTCCGGAAGGCAAGGTACGACTGATCGCGCTGCGCCGCCTCCACCTCGACGGCGGCGGCGAGCTGACCGGCGTTGAAGATCGGCAGGCTGAGGGTCGGCCCGAAAACCCAGCTGATCGAGGTGCTCTTGCCGAGGTCGCCGACGTTGGCAGCGGCGGTCGAGAGGTTGCCGGTGAGGCTGAGGTTGGGATAGCGCGCCGCCTCGGCCGCGCCGATCTCCGCCGTCGCCTGGGCGAGCTGGCGCTCGGCCAGCTTCACGTCTGGGCGCGCGCGCAGCAGGTCCGCCGGCACGCCGACCGGCAGCGGCAGGGCGGGCGTCGGGATCGGCGCCGGCGCCGCGAGACGCGCCTTCAGCGCCGCCGGCGGCCGGCCGGTCAGCACGCCGAGACGGTGCACCGCCTCGGCGTAGGAAGCTTCCAGCGAGGGGATGTCGGCCTCGGTGCTGCTGGCCTGGCCAGTGGCGTTGGCGAGGTCGACGCCGGAGACCGCGCCGGCCTCGAATTTCACGCGGGTGAGCGCCTCGGTCTCGCGCTGCGAGGCGGCGGTCTGGCGGGCGTAGGCGATGCGCGCCTGGAAGCCGCGCGCCGCCACGTAGTTGGTGGCGACATCGCCGACCAGGGTCAGCAGGGTCGAACGCAGGTCCTCCGCGGCGGCGTCGAGGCCGTAGCGGGCGGCTTCCAGGCGGCGCCGGTTGGCGCCGAAGAGGTCGAGCTCCCAGCTCGCGTCGAAGCCGGCCTGGAACTGGCCCGACACCTCGGTGCCGCGGCTGTCCGAGCCGCTGCGTTGGCGCGTGGCCGAGCCGCTGCCGTCGATGGAGGGGTAGAGGGCGCCGCCGGCCTGGCTGACGCCGGCGCGCGCCTCGCGGATGCGCGCCTTGGCGGTGGCGACGTCGAGGTTGCCGGCCACGGCCTCGGCGATCAGCGCGTCGAGCTGAGGGTCGCCCAGCCGCCGCCACCACCGGGCCAGTTGCGGCGCGGCGGCGGGCGTCGCCGGGCCGGCGCTGTCCCAGCCCGCCGGCACGGCGACCTCCG
>Ga0207773_100651_pt1 | contig 12377 bp, 5 predicted proteins | sample TtaePargueraPR_2_FD_187281 | JGI IMG/M metagenome (GOLD analysis project Ga0207773, IMG submission 187281) | Aerobic enrichment media microbial communities from Bioluminiscent Bay, La Parguera, Puerto Rico - Tt and M1 (3) (SPAdes) | ecosystem: Environmental > Aquatic > Marine > Unclassified ...
CAAGGCAAAAGTGACAGCGAGAAAATCCTACGGCTTCAGGACCTTCCGATGCCAGGAAATCGCGCTATACCATGCACTTGGACGGCTTCCGGTGCCGGAGATGGCCCACAGATTTTACTGACGAGGCAATCAAAGAGGGCAGGCCACATACTCGATCCCCATATACACAGCCGCGGGAACCGGTGGTTTCAAGCCAAACATCCAGCTCACCTATAACAGCGGCACAGGAAATGGTATTGCCGGCTACGGCTGGTCTATAAGTGGCGTCGGTAGCATAACCCGTTGCCGACAAACTTATGGGCAGGATAGGAACGCCGCGCCAATCAGCTGGGATGAAAGTGACCGTTTTTGCTTGAATGGCGAGCGGTTGGTGCTGACTTCTGGGAGCTATGGGGCGCCAGGTAGTACCTATGCTACGGAAGTGGATAGCTATTCAAAAATAACGGCTATTAATGGAAGTAAAGGGCGTCCCTATAAATTTAAAGTTGAAAGAAAAGATGGAGTTATCGAAGAATACGATTATCGCTACTACATAGAAGATGGTTATGAAAGTAGCCCGGGAGCATTGATTTGGCGACTGACTTCTCAAACAGACGCTGCTGGGAATAAAATAACCTATATCAATACGGTAACAGGTGTCAGCTTTATTCGCTGGGCTTATGGAGGCTCTTCCCAACCTGCAGCATATCTGAAGTTCAACTATGCCCCGCGGCCGGACAAGATCAAGAAGTATATCAGCGGATACTATGACCGGATTGATAGAAGGCTTGCTTCAATTGAGTCGGTCAATGATGGTGTTGTCGCCAGAAAATATAAATTGACCTATCTGGATGAGGAAGAAGAAAACCCCGATAATAAAAGCCGCTTGTCGCGAATAGAAGCATGTTACCATTTTGACGGAATCGTATGTCCACAATATACGCGCTTTGAGTGGGTATATGGAAATAGTGCGTCGTTCGCGGGCGATATGAATGCTCCGGTATTGGACCATGGACATGTCGGATACGACGGGTATGCTATCGGAGATATTAATGGCGACGGGATAATGGATCTCGCGTACGTGTTAAAAGGCGAGGGGAAGGTTAAGTATGCGCTTGGAGGTAGCATAGTCAATGGTAATATAAATCAATACCATCTAACTGAAACCGATTATGAAGATGGTGGTCAGATCCCAATTAACACTCCAACAGAAACTCCCTATTATATGTCTCTATTTGACTATAATGGTGATGGTAGGCAGGATCTCATAGTGAATTCAAGCGGTCCATCGCGTGTATATTTATCGAGACCACAGGCTGATGGCTCTTGGAAATTATCCAGTCAGTACGTGGTAGAGGGCCAGTGGAACGGACAGTCCCATTCTTTTGTAGATGTAAATGGGGATGGCCTCCAGGATGTAGTTACATTATGGTATAATGCTGGGCGCAGGAAAGGGGTTAGGTATCTTCAGAAAAAACATAGCGCTAGTATTGATACTCCTTACGAATACTCTGAAAAATACCCGATAGTAATTGAAGCTCCTCCGGAAATTCTAATATGTGAAGATGAAGGATATCGAATCCGAAGGGAAAATGGCGATTTCAATGGCGACGGCAGGCTGGATTTTATTCTGTTTGTAGAAATATGTGATGGTTCTGACAGGCGCTACGAATATCATCTATTTACAAGTCATGAAGCATCAGGAGGAAACAGTTTATTATTGAAGCACTTTGCCCAATTGTCTCCGATACATACTTCTGCTAACGGAACCTGGGGAGTATCTGCCGAGGGAAATATTCAGGTAGTAGATATTAATAATGACGGTTTGAGTGATGTTGTTCTCGGTTTTTCTCAGCGCATGTGTTCACTCAACGACACGCAAAGGGATACTAGCTGGTGCTATCACCGTAATGAAGGTGGGCAAATTTCCGGTAAAGGTATAGCTGGGTGGTTTAAAAAATTTAGAATCAGCAACGGTGCCACATTGCTGCCAGAGCAGAGTATAAGCGCAGCAGTAGGTGATGCAACGAGCTTTGCTGACTTTAACGGAGATGGTTTTGCAGATGTGATTACTTCCGAGGGTAATCAAGCAAAGATAGTTTATTGGGATGATGCTGCGGGAAATTTTTCAGGGGCTGAGGTGATCAAAGCCATTCCGTGGCAAAATTCGAGTGTTGATAATGTTATTTATCGGGACCTGAATTCTGATGGAAAAGTGGATGTTATGGTCGTTGGAAAATTCTACGGTTCAGGGGCTAGGATATATGCCGGAACAAGAAGGAATGGGCAATATCCAGAAAACAAGATTTATCAAGTTGTAGATAATTTCCAAAACAATATTCGCATCACTTATGAGTCGATATTAAATACAGATCATTACACCTATGTGCGAGGCGTCAAAAGTTCAGTTAATGAAAGTGTGTGTGAAGACGCTACCTGTTGGAGTAGGACAAAATACGCCGCTTCGGCTAGTAATTTCTATAGAGAAATAAGCACCCCCTTTTTATCTCTTTCGAGCAGCAACCAAAAGCTAGATAACCAAAGTCTTGACATAGAGCCAATAAACCCTGTCTACATAACAAAGTCGCCAATGTATGTGGCGACTCAAGTCCAAGTTTTCGGCGGGGGCAGGCCTTCGGCGCGAAAAACCAGCTATTACTATGAACAGGCCCGCCACCAGGCGGCTGGGCGTGGATTCCTTGGGTTCAAGAGTTTCACCAAAATTGATTCTGAAACGGGTATTCGTACTACAAGGGAGCTTCGGCAGGACTGGCCATTTAGCGGGAGGGTGTTAAGGGAACGCAGTTTTACCCCACAGAATAGACTGCTGCAGAGTGTACAGAATATCTGGGGGTTTGCAGACTGTTACTCCCTGCAGAATGAGTTGGTTCTCAGGGTTGCCGGCTGTGTCGATGTCAAAAACACCTTGGCGGCTGATGAGGGTACCGCTAGTCTAGGTGCTTTGAAGCCATATTTGTATCTTTCATCAAGGAGTACCTATTCGCTGAAAACTAATCCCGCTGGTTTGGGCATCGGTTTAGGTCGATATGAGTCTGTATACGCTCAGGATGCAAAAGGAAATCGGATCTTTTCTAGAAGTAAGGCTTGGGACTACGGTGGAAATGGAAGTTTGCTTCTGGATAAAAAGAAATTTGATGATTATTCGTACAGCGGCCCTACTTACTCAATGCAAATGGGAAGGAAAAAATCTTCTTCAGTAAAGTTTGTTAATGACCTCGGAGAGACGGTTTCAAAAGACTATGCATATAGCTATTACCAGAATGGTCAGGTAGATGGCTTCCTGAAATCGGTAACTCTTGATCCCTATAGTTCAGAAGGTGGACTGGTTACTACCTTTGCCTACGATAATTATGGCAATAAATTAGGAAGTGAATCTGAGGCCAATGGCGAGGTTCGTAACGGTGAAGAGTTGTCCTTTAGTGACGGTAGATATTTGTATAGACGAAAGTTGAGTCTGGATGGCTCGATTATTTCCTCGGAGACCGTTACTCAGAGGAATGCTTTGCATGGGGGCCCCGAAAGGATCAGGAGAAATAATGGGAGAGTTGGGGTTACTGAGAATTTAGCCTATTCCAATTTCGGCGTGCCCTTTTTCAGTGGCGACGATACAGGGGCTTATTCGGAGAGCCGAGTTGTAAAATATAACAGTAGGTATCATACAGATTGCCCTTCAAATTCCTATCGCTACATAACTTCCAATGGTGCGGGTGGGGTTGAATCCTTTAGCTGCGAAAATTATCTCGGTTTGAATCTCAGGCAGGGAGTAAAGTCCATCGACGGTAAGTGGATGATTACCGATGCCGAGTACGATCTACTGGGAAGGATGCTTAGGGTCAGCGAGCCCTATTACTTGGGTGCCAACCCTTCCCATTGGACAGACTATGAGTATGACCTCCTCGGCCGGGTTACCCGTATTGATCATCCCTATCTGAACCCTGATAGTGGTTCAAGGGCCTTTACCACAATCGAATATAATGCTGTCTTGACCATTACGACCAATCCCAAAGGGCAGGTGAAGAAGGTAAGGAAAAATGCTCTGGGGCAGGTTGTCATCTCTTTTGACGCCAACTCGGTTGAGACGCGCTTCACATATGAGCCGCAGGGGAACCTGGAAACCATTACCGATGCGGAAGGCAACGTCATAAGGTTCGAGTATGACAAACACGGCCGTCGAACGGCCATGCATGATCCGGACAGCGGCAGCTGGGAGTACAAGTACAATGCATTCGGCGAGCTGGTATGCCAGGTGAATGCCAAGGGGCAGAGGATAGTTCAGAAATATGACTCCGTCGGCCGCTTGGCTGCGAGGAAGGAGTATTCCTCTTCCGGGGATTGTCAGAGTGAGTCCGGAACACTCGAAAGCGATGTGGAGTATTCCTATAACCCTGAGTCAACGAGTTTTTCGAGTACTTCCCTAATCAGGGATAAAATCAGCGGCTTCGAGAAGTTCATAAGTCTCGACAGGTTCGGTCGTGTGGGTGATATCAGCTGGCGTGTCCCGGGACAGAACTCACAGATTGAAGCCTTCTACGAGAAGATCAATTACGATCAATATGGTCGCGTTTTCCAGGTATTCGACGCTTCCAGGAATATTGCCAATTTTCAGTATAACGGCGTACAGTACAGCTATAAGAATGGCTACCTGGAAAGCATCTCCGACGCAGTTCATCTCAATGGAAAGCCGCGGTCTGTTTACTATGACGTAGTGGATATGGATGTGCGGGGCAATGTATCCGGGGCCATCTATGGGGATTCCGTGGCTCAGATAAAGCAGTATGATCCCGCCTCTGGCCTTCTGTCGAACGCGACAACCGATAGCCCGGCGGAAGGAATCATTCAGGACCTCACCCTCGAGTGGGATGCGGTGGGTAATCTCGAGTCGCGGCATGAGAAGGGCAAGGCCGACCGCAGTTCGCGAAGGGATCTGTTTGAGTCCTTTGAGTACGACAGTCTAAACCGTTTGACGGACTATAAAATCAGCGGTGATGCCACCGGCAACTATTCGGTGGATTATGACCAGTTGGGCAATATTAGCCGCCGCACAAGGCCGGGGGAGGCTGCCAACGACTATTACTACGGCGATCAGTGCGCCGTGGGCGCTGGTCCCCATGCGGTCTGTGAAATCTATAGAAATGGACAGCGGGTTAGCAGCTACGGCTACGATGCCAACGGCAGCCAGGTTTCCGGTGCGGGCAGGAGTATCGACTACACGGTATTCAACAAGCCCAAGTCCATTACTGCGGGCTCCCATTCCACGGACTTCTTCTACGGTCCGGACTACGCCCGCTACAAGCGCGTGGACAAACAGGCAGGAAAAACCACAACGACGCTGTATATTGGTAACGTGGAGAAGATTTACCACTGGGATGGCACCATCCAGGTCAAGCGCAATATCGACGGCAAGGCGCTGGTGACCCAGAATTTGGACGCCTCCGGCAATATCCTGAAGGAGGAAACCAATTATCTCCACGGTGATCACCTGGGTAGCGTCAACCTGCTCACCGACAGCTCGGGAAAGGTGATCCAAGCCTCGGAATTCGACCCCTGGGGCGCCCGCCGCTATACGTCGAACTGGCGCGAGATGTCTGAACAGGGCCGGGTAGGCGAGTTTGGCATCTTCAGCAAACCGGAGTACGGCCGCGGCTTTACCGGCCACGAGCACCTGGAGGAAACCGGCCTGATCCATATGAACGGCCGTATCTACGACCCGATGCTGGCGCGATTCGTGCAGGCCGACCCGATTATCCACGATCCTTTCAATCTGCAGCATCTGAACCGGTATTCCTATGTGTGGAATAATCCGTTGAATGCCATTGATCCAAGTGGGTTTGATGGGGAGTCTTGCTCGGGTGAGCCGGAAGAAAGGGATTGTACTGAGAAGGATAAACCTGCTAACGGCACGTGGGCGTATTATAAGCCCGCTAGCTATCGCGAAACTAAAATGAGCTATGTCGTTACTACGGGTAGTAATGGTGAATCGGGCTCTATTTCGTTGGGTGGAACTCCATCGGGCGGGTCTTCATTTGGTTCGGATTCCACGGTTTCGAATGGGATTTCGGCGAATAGTTATGGGAATAATTCCGGCAACGCAAGCGATGGATTTTTTAGTGGTTTAGGGAAGGGAATATTTGATGGATTAGGATCTTCGGCCTGGGATGCGCCACTGCAAAATCCTTTTGTTGATCCTTTGCCTGGTGAAGACTTTACTTTAGGCGGTGCTTTTGGGGTAAATTACCAACCCCCATTTAATGCACCACAATCTAATGAAGCTCTTCTTGGTTACGATTTGGCTCCAGCAGTAATGATCGCTGTGGGCCTGATTTCTAGAAGCCCTTCAGGGATCACAAAGGGAGCAGGCCGAGTCATCAAGTGCTTCCCGTCAGGTACTCTAGTTCTCATGGCTGATGGTACGACGAAGCCAATAGAAGAAGTTGAAGTTGGTGACGAAGTCTTTGCAATGGATGTTGAGAACGATGGGGAAATTGTCGCAAGACTAGTGACAGATACACACCAGAATAAAACGATGCGGTTGTTCATTGTTCAATTTGATATCGATCAAGATGGCATTTCTGACGGTGAGTTCAAGGCTACTGGTGAGCATCCAATTTGGACTAGCAATGCAGGTTGGCTAGATACCAAAGATCTAGCTATAGGCGACGTTCTTCTAACTGATCGGAAAGAACCAGTTGAAGTGTTGAGTGTTTTAATCGAAGAGGGATTTAGCCAGACTCACAATTTGAGTGTGGATGACATACACACCTTCTTTATTGTTTCTGATGATACGCCGATTCTGGTTCACAACACACCTCGCATTCATGGGGTCGCACCTGACTGGGCCGTGAAAGGTGCTCACGTGACCACATCTAACGGAATCGAGTTGTCTATTAGGGGGGGCGGTAGCGGTATAAGCATAAAGCCCGTTTTTTCAGCGGACGCTAACAGTTCTAAATTAAATGCGGCCATTGCAGAAACAAAGGCTGCTTTAAATGATCCCAGATGGCGTGAAACTTTATTGGACAGAACTCGCAAAGCTACAGAAATGTTGGGGCAAGGAAGTGCTCTCGATAGGGCTGGCTCCGGCGGTACTCGGGCTCTAGAAGTCGCTCTTGAGAAATGGTGTAAATAGTATGAATTCATCTTTATCTTTAGCAAAGTTTATCTTAAAAGGGCTATTGGGAAGTATTGGTTTAGGAACCCTCTTAGATGAGGTGAGGCAACTAATCGGAGAACCTGAAGATTTTGGTCGGGGGGTGGGGAAGGTAAAAATAGAGAGGTATTTTAATGGTGGTCTAGAAATATCGTACCTGAACCACATGGTGGTACTCATAGCAGTGTATTTGAGGCGTGGAGTCCTAAGTAACGGTGCGATGATTCAGTTGAATAAAGATTTTCCTGTGGGCGTTGATGGTAGAGAGAAGGAATTTCTTACTTGGCTTGATCAGGAGGGGGTTGTGTATCAAGTTTATGGTGCAGATGAACAAAGTTCCTCTTGGAAGTTGGGCAGTGGTGCTGTCGTAACTTTTGTTGATGGCAATATGGATAGTATTCAAGTTAGCCGATGATTAATCAAAATGACGGGGTCACGAGCGTGACGGGGTCACAGAGTGCGCTGACGGGGTCAGTGCGCTGACGAAGTGTGACGGGGTCAGGCCTTACATTTGACATCCAGGATTCGTGATCTAGGCTTGCAGAGGAGAGAAGAGTCCAAGGAGTGACAATGTATGGCGAGACCATTGCGAATAGAGTTTGCCGGTGCTTTGTATCATGTGACGGCGCGGGGGAATGCGCGGCAGGATATTTACTTGGAGGACGCAGATAGAGTCGGCTTCCTGGAGTTGGTAGGGAAAGCCTGTGAGCGATACGATTGGTTGTGTCACGCCTACTGTTTGATGTCCAACCACTACCATCTGTTGTTGGAAACCGGAACGCCGAGTTTGTCCAAGGGTATGAAGTACATCAACGGCGCTTATACTCAGCAGTTCAATCGTCGGCACAAGCGGGAAGGGCATGTATTTCAGGGGCGTTTCAAGGCGATTCTGGTTGAGGCTGAGGGCTATCTACTGGAGCTTGCGCGATATATCGTCCTGAACCCTGTTCGGGCACGCATGGTACGTGCTGCCAAGGATTGGCCCTGGAGTAGCTATCGGGCTACAGCGGGCTTGGCGGAGCCACATCCGGCACTGATTACTGACTGGGTATTGGGGAATTTCGGGACTCGTCGTGGCAGGGCGCAGGAAGGGTATCGGCAGTTCGTTCAGGAAGGCCGCGGTCAGCCAAGTCCCTGGGAATCGCTCAAGAACCAGATCTATCTGGGTTCGGATGAATTTGTAGAAGATATGCAGTGCAGGATGAACCCTGATCAGCCCTTGCAGGATATTCCAAAGCCCCAGAAGCAGAGTCCACCAAGGCCGTTGGAACATTATCGGAAAAGATATTCGGAGCGAAATGAAGCTATGGCGAAGGCCTATCTCAGTGGACACTACACTTTGGCGCAGGTGGGGGCTGAGTTTGGTGTGAGCTATGCGACGGTTAGCAGAGCGGTGAAGTCATTCGAGGATGGTTCAGTGGAAGGTGATGCAAAATGCAAGGCCTGACTCTGTGACCGCTTGGTCCGTAACGCCCTGGTAACCCCCTGTGACCTGGTCCCCGAATATCGTCTGCCGGCGCGTCTCACGTCCCGTGCTTTGCTCTCCAGGCTGAAAACTCTGACGGCCGCAAACGGTAGCGCGCGAGAACGCCCTCGTGTAACCGCCTTAGCTCTTCCACAATCAGCGCTTGCACACTGTCGCGCTCGCCCTTGGGGATGCGCTTCGCCACGGACTCTCGAATGACCGAGAGCGGCTCGAGGTCCGGCTGTGTGACCACGGTGTGTATTGTCTCCTTGATAAAATCCCGCCAGGCCAGACGCAGAGGGTCGGGCTCGGCCAGATCCCGCTTGATGGCGAGATACTCCTGGGTCGAGCGTTCGTAGGCCCACAGGTACAGATCGCGCATCAGCTCAATGCGTGTCAATTCGTAGATTCCGAGCACTGCACGGCTGTACGCCTGCTCGGGCACGTCGAGAAAGGTCAGGGGGCAGAGGTTCGCACGAATCAGAGGCAGATTGGCCGCGAGCCTTGAGGTTCGCTTATTGACGTCCGCGAATGGCTGCAGATAGGGCAGGTGTACCATTATGAAGAATGATTGCTCAAAAGGGTCCGTTATCCGGTTCGCCTTGTCCAGGATGAGGTCCAATATTTCCCCGATCTGCGCGGGTACGGTAAGCGGGCGGTAGACGCTCTTGCCGATCTCCACCCGGTGCAGCCGCAGCCGCCCTTCGTCGGCGGGATTGGGCAGAAGGTTTTCCGCCAGGGCGCTGTGCAGGTTGAGCAGAGTGTAACGGTTGAAGCCCGCGGTGTCGGCATTGTCTACCAGAAGTTCTATGGCCGCCTTGTGGTTCAGAATCATCTGCGTTTCCATGGCGGCCTTACCCTGTGCAGCCCGGCCGCGCTCTATCAGCTCCCGGGTGTCGAGGCGGCTGTAAGTGTTGCCCTCAAGGCTGCTCGATGCCCAGGACAAGTCGATCAGTAGCCGGTCCAGGACCGCGCGGCCGTAAGTGCCCGCCGGCAGCCGGCTTTGCCCGGTATCTCCCATCTTGCGCAACTGCCGCCGCAACGGTTCCGGCAGATACCAGGTCTGGTTGGGCCGATAACTGTCCAGGAAGTCGCGCTGGTAACCCACTGGCTTGCGCGCTTCGAGCGGCTGGTCGATGTAGGCGAGAACATCCTGACTGTCGGCTGACAGTGGAATGAACGAGGGGAATCTGTCTTTTTCGGGGGAGACTGCGACAGTCACTATCGCGGTGTACCTGCGGGCCCGCCCCGAACCTGTGGCGACCACCAGTCCCTCGGCAACCAGCTCACTTAGCCAGCGTTGGGCTGTGCGGCGAGCAAGCGTGGGGTGCTGCTCAAGAATGTCGGCAATACCGAGACCTCCGGAGGCAGACTGGAGAGCTTTGAGGAGTTCTTGTGGAGATTGCATCGGTGTTTGGCGCGATTCTGGAATTGGGTGGCGCGATTATGGCGCGAAACCAGAAATCGCGCCACAGGTTGTGGCGCGATTGTGGCGCCTCGGCCCTCCCTACCAGGATTCGGCTACAGTTGCTCCCACAGTGCAGCACCCAAAGCGCGAGGTGGAAAGGCCGTCCATGGCCTTTTCGATTCGGGCTGGCCCCCTGAAGAACCTCTAAGCCGCGGCTATTCGAGCAGGTCGATACTGTCGACGCTATAACCCGCGGACAAAAATCCCGAGGCGCCGGAGCCGCTGATTACCGATATCTTCAATTGATTCCATGCTTCCGGGTCCTGCTTCCAGGCAGAGGCGGGAATGTCGAAGGAGTAGGTTGTGTTGTTGCAGCGGTAGCTGCCGGTGGTCAGTGAGCGGGTCCTGGGCTGGCTCGATGCCGGCTGGAAGGCGGAAGTCCAGTCGTTGACCTGAATATTGGGACGGCCGCCGGCAAAGGCGCAGGTCAGCCCGATGCGCAGGGTGTGGGCGGAGTCAATCTGGTCGCTGTTCAGCTTGAAGTAGACGGAACGGCCATTGTTGATTTCCTTCCACATATAGGCGGGAAAATCCGAGGCCTGGCTTTCCCCGACGATGAAATCGGCGGGGGCCCAGGTCTCTATACGCACATCGGATGGGTGCATTTTCGTCAGTTTGTCGCCGTTGAGAAACTCCCGGGGCGAGCCGTCCCAATCCCCGATACGCCAGATGGCCGGAGCTTCACTGGGATCGTCTGTGTCGGAAATGGAGTGAAGGATATTCGTTTCGCCGGCGGTAACCGTCACTTCCTGGGTATACACTTCCAGTTCATTTTTATAGACGGTCATGGTGTAGTTTCCCGGGCGCATGCCGTCTTTGCTGTAGTAACCCCTTTTGTCGGCGTCGGCCTGGGTCCAGTACTGCGCGGTGGCGTTGTCGAAGCCCACCGTATAGTCGAAGTCCGGATTCATGCCCTTGATCCCGACGCCGGCCACCCGGCCGCGTTCGGACGGCGCGGCGTATCCCCGCAGCCCCATATCGGCAAACCAGGTGGTGTCGGGCCGGCCGGCGGGGGCCTCTCCCCCGGTAACCACAAAGGTGTAGCTGTTCAGGATGTCGGTCCGGAAGGGCTCCGTCTGGGCCTGGCCGTAGTTGACGATATAGGTCAGCTCCTGGTCGGTATTCGTAGCCTGGTTGAGGAGGCTGCGGTAAAAGGGTCCACCGGAACCGCCCTCCTGGTCGTCCCGGACCACCCACATACCCACGTTGTTTCCAGTGGCGCCGATATGGGTCCAGTCTTTCAGGCGCTGGTTGGAGTAGTGCTTGGAGCGGGTTTCGCCGTTTGCCAGGGCAAAGATATCCCCTGACTCCACTGTGGAAACCGTGCCGCGGAGATCGGAGGCTTCCGGCCCGTCGGGCAGCAGCGCGGAACTCAGGCGCAGGATATAGCGCACGTGATTGTGCACATTCGGCTCCGCGGTGAAGTAAGTCGCCATATAGATATGCGGGTAGCCGCGGCGGGCCATGTAGTAGTGGGTGAGTTCGCCCGCTTGCACGGTTACCTTGACAAAGTCACTCCCTACAGAGGACGCGCTCACGGAGACCGAGGAGGTGCCGGAATAGAGCCAGTCGAAGCCGGCATTGACGTGGGAGCCCCGGCTCTGGTTCTGGTATTCGGCCCCTTCGAATACCAGTGAGGCGATATCGCCGGCGGATTGGGTGCTGACGCCGTTGTCCGTTCTGCGAATCTTGAATACCAGGCCGGCGTCGGTGTCGATGGTATAGAAATCCCTGCTCGAACTGAGACCGAATTCCGCCTGGGCGAAGCTGGAGGATAACAGCAGCAGCCCGGGCAGCAGGGTTTTCCAGCGGCTTTTTTCCGTAGCGGAAAAAGGCGATTCGGTTGAGGTGTTTCTTTTCATGCTTTCCATTTCCTGTGCATTGCTTGTTTTCTGATTATCTGCACTGATGGATACGCCTGAGTTGATCCATTCTACATTCTTAGCTACGCGATTTATTCTCCTTGTGGTTCTTTGAACTGCAGCTGCGAGCCGTCGGGAACCGTGTCTCATGTTTATTCATGCGTTGTTCTCGCTGAGCTGACGCCGCGCGCATGGAGTTGCCCGTAGGGCCGGCGCCATGGATGGCGCCGGTCAATTCCACCGGCCGCGGTTGGTGTAATACGCCAGAGGCTATTACACCCTACGCCCGTGGAATGACAGGGTCAGGAGAATGACGGGGTTACGGAATGACGGGGTTACGGAATGACGGGGTTACGGAATGACGGGGTTACGGAATGACGGGGTTACGGAATGACGGGGTTACGGAATGACGGGGTTACGGAATGACGGGGTTAC
>Ga0207773_100652_pt1 | contig 12371 bp, 5 predicted proteins | sample TtaePargueraPR_2_FD_187281 | JGI IMG/M metagenome (GOLD analysis project Ga0207773, IMG submission 187281) | Aerobic enrichment media microbial communities from Bioluminiscent Bay, La Parguera, Puerto Rico - Tt and M1 (3) (SPAdes) | ecosystem: Environmental > Aquatic > Marine > Unclassified ...
TGTCATTCATTTCCAGATAAGCTTTGGCCAGATCCAGTTTACTGGCGTACTCACCCGCACCGTCAACGTCAATCTCACCAATGCCTGCCAGCACATCCGGGAACTCATCCAACCCCACATCCAGCTTCAGCGGCGCAGAATCCAGTTCAGGATCCGATTCCCCTTCCAGCTCTTTCATCAGTTCATCAATACTGATATAGGGCTCGTTGTCACGGGCCGAGGCAATCAGCTGGCTGTCTGCCTGAGCAGACTCTGGGCCATCCATTACATCGTCAGCCTGTTCAGACAACGACGGCTGCTCACCCCAATCCTCACTTTCCAGTTCAGGTTCAGGGATATCGGCTCCCCAGATGGCGCTTTCTTCCGGCGACAACTCCTGCTCTTCCAATTCCGACAGCGGCACACTGTCGTGTAACAGCCACTGTTCATGCTCAAATTCCTCAGCATTGTCCAGCTCTGCCTGAGGCTCAGCCTGATATTGAGGCTCAGCCACATTGCCATCCGCAGCAAGCGCGATTTCATGCACATCATCGGATGGCTCGCTGTCGGCACGGACATTGTCGGTCTGAGGATTTTCTGACTGAATGTTATCCGCCTGGATGTTTTCGGACTGGTGACTATCGTCCGGCATCCGGGGCCATTCAGCATCGGCTGTCAGCTCAGTATCCGTCCCGTCTTGAGTGCGGATTGAAGGCAGTGTCTCATCGGACTGAAGATCCTCAACAGCCTGCATGGCAGGCAAATCAAGCTCAGGTTCCGCCAGCAGGGCCGCCATATCCAGTCCGGCAGAGTCGATCAGCTCATCACGCCAGGCTTCGTTCGACTGTGGTTGAGGCTGTAATGGTGATGCTGGCTCGGGCTCAGGCTGAAATTGGGCCTCTTCACCGTACTTCAGTTCCTGCTCGTACTGCTCCAGCTCCATCTGCTCTTCAAACGAAGCATTCAATGCATCATCTTCGTCAAACTCTGGCAAGGTCGCCGGATCGATCACCGCATATTCGTACTGAGGTTTGCCATGCATCGGCACGGCTTGCCCGCTATTCTCTTGCAAACCTGACTCTTGCACACCTGGCTCTTGCAAATCTGCCGTGTGCGAATCAGTTTCTTGTAAAGAAGCCGTTTCTGACAGTGCTGAAGCATCCTGCTTCGGCTGACTCTCAGTCAGGCCGCCATTACGTTCAACGGCTTGCGCCGCCAGTTGCAACTGTTCCGAGACTTTATTGAGCGCCGCCTGAGCGTCATCGTCAGACCAGTCCTTCTCATGCGCATCGTCTTCCCATGCGACGGCTTCAGGATCCAGTAACGCGGCTTCTTCATCAAACTCAGGAAATTCATCCAGATTGAACACAGGCTCCTGACGTCCGGCAACAGCCTCCTCCCAGGCAGGATCGAGTGTTGCTTCTGGCTGCTCCGCGGCCGCATCAGGCTCTGGCGATGGCGCGGGTTCATCGGCCACAGCAGATCCAGCAGCCGCCAGCGGTGTCGTCAAGGGTGCGTCATCGCGGGACTGATCAGCCTGAACCGCTTTCTGGTACCGGTTCTGTTCTATCAGCTGGCTGGCTTCATCACTGTTGTGGTGCCATGGCGCGGTTTCACTCTCTGGGTTCTCCGCCAGCGCTGTATCGGAAAGTGCCTGATCAGGTTCAGCCGCCACATCGGGCGCAGCGTACTCCGAACTCTGCGGGGAGCTTGTTTCTGCTCCAGGCTCAGGCTCGTGATCCTGACTGTCAGCAACAGATGCTTCGCTGTGTAAAACAGATTCATCGGCGACGTCTGTAGGGTCAGAATCAATGCGTTCAGGGACTGTATCTGCAACCTCTGTCTCTTCAGAGTCAACCTTCTGCGCTTCACTGTTCTCAGTTTCAGCAATCTCGTCTTCTGCTCTGAGTTCCGGGGCGAAATCCGGGCGGTCAGCCTCTGCAGCAACGACATCATCAGTCTGAGCATCACTCAGCAGACTATCGAGATCATCCTGTGGTGTGCTCGTCTCTGCCACCCGTTCATCCGAAATGACAGGAACTTCCGGCTCTGAGTCCAGCACGGTTGCCGGCTCATCCGCTTCATCTGCTGCAGCCGAAGCCGCCGTCTCTGATGCGGTCTCAGCCATACGCTCCGCATCAGGAGCATCAGTATCAGTATCAGTTTCATGAAAGCCGGCATCATCAAGGCCTGCATCAGAAACCGGGGGTTCAGTGCCACTTAAAACCGGGTCATCGCCGTCAGCCATGCGCTCAGGATATGCTTCTGACAGCTCTGCCAGTGTCTCCGTGTCATCCAGTTCACTTAAGTGCTCATCGACGGTTTTTTTTTCAGCAAAGATCAGATCGTCGATGTCATCCGTACTGAGCGTATTCTCTTCCTGTGATGCGGTTAGCCAGGATGATTCCGCGTCCTGAGGCTCTTCGTCGTCCAGTGTCAGCAGCTCATCGAAAACATCTTTGTCTTCATCGGCGTTTTCTTCGGTATCCAGCTCAGGATCGATCTGCGTGTTGGGGGTCTCTTCATCCAGCAACTCATCCAGCAAGGCTGTACTGTTTTCATCCAGTTCAAAATCGCTGTCAGCATCGCTTTCCCGCTCATCAATCAGCTCGTCCAGCAACTCAGTGCTGCTGGCATCCAGGTTGAAATCGGCATTGAGATCGTCCAGCCCCCAGTCCTCTTCCGCACTGTCATCCCGGGTGCTGTCAGCCTGAATATTGTTAACCGCAGGACTGACAGGCGCGTGCTGCTCGTCATCTTCGCGTTCAAAATCCTGCATCAGTTCATTGAGGATGTCCTGATCCAGCATGCCAAGTTCAATACTGTCGGCTTTATGACCGGTCAGTTCACTGTCGGCAAAGGCATCGAACAGATCGTCATTACGCTTGTCCTCAACGGGCTTTGCCGGCGATACGTCCTCGTCATCCAGTAAACCTACGGCAAGATCAAAGTCTGTTTCTTCGTTATCCTGTGCACTGAAAGGCTTGTCCCAAAGACCACTCAGGCTGTCTTCTTTCTCCGGCGATGGTGCGGGTGCCTGATCAATCTGGTCCAGAGCACGCTCCATATCCTGGAGACCAATGGCCTGATCATTGCTCTTGACTGAGATATCACTCTTTGGCAATTCATTGCCAAAGGCGTCATCGAGCCCGTCCGTCAGATCCAGCTCATCAAGCTCTGCATCGTTATCATCAAACAAATTGTCCGAGAAGATGGAATCGTCCTGCGGGGTCTTATCATCAAACAGATCGTCAAGACTGCTGTCTTCACTATCCAGCCCCAGATGCGGCTCATCATCATCCAGATCAGAGGCCACAGGTTTCGGCACGTCTTTGCTGACTTCAGCAGCAGGAGAAGCAGCCTCATCTTCTTTACGGCGCCGGCCAGCGAAAAAGGCCAGCAGACCGGCAATCAGGCTACCGGGGATCAGGGCTGCACCAGCCAGTGCCCACGGGTTTGCAGCCAGTTTATCGAGCCAGTGGACTGGCGGTTGTTCGGTCAGCGGCGCGTCAAGCGGGCTTTGTTGCGCTTTCTGCTGGGCAATGAAAGACTGAATTTCGCCGCGCAGCTCCTCGTCACCCGCCAGCTGTTCTTTCAGTGCACCAATTTCATGCTGCATTTCAGACAGCCGCACGCGAAGCAGCTGATTGCTTTCGCGCAATTGGGTCAGCGCTTCGTCTGAAGAATCAAGCTGCTCCTGGAGTGCAGACGGAAGCACGTCATCCGCACGACTTGCGGCAGCGGCGGTCACACCGACTGCTGGTGCTGGAGAGGATACCGCCGATGCGGCAGATCGCTCTGGCGCTGCAGCAGCCGTTGCAGGACGCGAAGCCGACACCTGTGGCGCAGTGGCCGCGGGTTTCGGTGCAGGGGCTGCTGGTGATGCAGAAGCTGAGCCTGCTGTCGCTGTCTGAGGAGAGGCAGGGCGGCTGGCATTGCCTGCAGGCGTATTCGCTGTACGCGCGCGCGTCTGCTCGCGGCGTTGCAGATCAGACTCGACCCGGTTCCGTATCTGATCGGTATTTTCCGCCTGTATCTGAGCCATGGTCGGCATTCTCAGACGACTGCCCGGGATCAGGCCATGAATATTGTTGTCGGTGAACGCATTGGGGTTGGCACGGAAAATGGCCCCAAGGACCTGATAAATAGAAACGCTGTCATTGGGTTTATACCGTGACGCAATGGACCACAAGGTTTCGTTTTCACCTGTCGGGCCGTAAATGCCCACGGAACGGTTCACGGGAGCCGTGACCGGACGCGGTGTGGTCACACGTGGCTGGGTCACTGCGGGCCGGGGTGATGGCGCGGGTGACACTGCAGGTGTCGGCGGTTGCGCGGGTTCATCAACCTGATCGGCCGGTCCCATGATGCGAACAGTGTTCGCTTGAACGGCAACTGGAAGCTGCAAAGCCGCCGCAGCGATAACGACCGGTAAGATGGCACGTTTCATTTTATTTGATGAGTCAGACACTGCCTGCTGTCCTCTCTGGCAGAGATAGTAAACTAGGAATTCTTCGGCCTGTAGCCAGAATACTTGAGCGTCAATGCAAAACGACAGGCGTTTGTGAACATTAAAAGTGATTGTTGCCTGCCATGGCTTGATGTCAATCACCACGCCCGGCTTTTACTGTGAAGATCAAGAAATTGGCTCAAGGAATTCAAAGGCGTGCCCATTCGCACGCCTTTGAATCGCTGTATGTATCCGGCTATTGGCGCCGTGACAATGTGCTTTACGTCTTACAGGTATTCCTGGATCAGTTTTTCTGCAATCTGCACGCTGTTGGTCGCCGCGCCTTTACGGACGTTATCCGCCACCACCCACAGATTCAGACCACAAGGATGGCTGATGTCTTCCCGGATACGGCCAACCATGACATGGTTTTTGCCGACAGCATCCACCACCTGAGTCGGATACTCGTTGCCATGGAAGACTTCGATACCCTCGGCATTTTCCAGCAGGCTGATCACTTCTTCCATGATCACCGGCTGGCAGGTTTCCACATGTACCGCCTCAGCATGGCCATAGAATACCGGCACCCGCACGCAAGTCGGGTTCACGCGAATATTGGCATCGCCCAGAATTTTCTGGGTTTCCCACACCATTTTCATTTCTTCTTTGGTGTAGCCGTTCTCCATGAACTCATCGATTTGCGGCAGGCAGTTAAAAGCAATCTGCTTCGGGTAAGCTTTGTTTTCAACCGGCAAACCGTTCAGCAGTTTGGAGGTCTGACCCGCCAGTTCATTCACGCCACTTTTGCCAGAGCCGGACACCGACTGGTAAGTCGCCACGTTGATCCGATCAATGCCATACGCATCGTGAATCGGCTTCAGGGCCACCAGCATCTGAATGGTCGAACAGTTTGGATTGGCAATAATATTGCGGTTACGAAAATCAGCCAGTGCCTCCGGGTTCACTTCCGGCACCACCAGCGGAATTTCCGGGTCATAGCGAAAACAAGAGGTATTGTCGATCACCACCACACCCTCATCCGCGGCAATCGGCGCCCAGTGTTCAGAAGCCTCGGCCCCGGCAGAAAACAGGGCGATCTGCACCTGCGACCAGTCAAAGTCTTCAACATTGGTCACACGGACACTTTTACCCTTAAATCGCAGCGTTTTGCCCGCACTGCGCTCAGAGGCAAGCAGATACAGAGTACGGACAGGAAAATCACGCTCCTCCAGCACTTCGACCATGGCTTCCCCAACGGCACCGGTGGCTCCGAGAATGGCAATATCAAATTCCTGACTCATGGTGTTTCCTCAACAGTAAAACCTAATTTAGCCAGCGACTCTAACCCAAAATGCCCCTGGCCTGCTACTGTGACCGCACTGTATTCGCGTCGATCCCAGTAATTTTTTCGCATCTTATCAAATTCCGACGCCATGCCGGCATCATCGACCGCCTGCATCTGACGACGAAACAGAGCATCATCCTTTCGGACATCATAGATCAGCTGAATTAAGCTAAAGAGGCTGTCTTCATCCCACGCCCGGCTCAGCCGAACAAACGGCACAGGGGCAACCGGTAGCAATTCTGCTGCTTCGACTCTGTCATCCCGACCCAGAAACTCACAGAAGCTGTTGAAAATCATTGTGGTGCCGCGGGCTTTGCCTTCCAGTCCGTACCCTGCCACATGCGGGGTGGCAAAGGCCAGCAAAGGCAGCAGTTCACGATCCACCAAAGGCTCATGCTCAAACACATCCAGTACCGCCGTCAGTGCTTTCCCCTGACCGGATTGCGACTGTTGCAGAGCAAGTTTCAGTGCCTGATTGTCAACAATCGGGCCGCGGGCGGCATTGATCAAAATCGCCCCGTCTTTTAAGCGGGAAAGAAACGCCTGATCGACCAGATGGTGCGTCGGATAATCGCCCTGCCCGGTCAGCGGGGTGTGCAGGGTAATCACATCACATTCCGCAATCAACGTATCCAGTGAGGCAAACTGCCGTGGATCACCTTCCGCTTCTTTCAGGGGATCATTGAGCAAGTATGGGATACCTAAGGCATCCAAACAGCCAGCCAGGTATGAGCCGACATTGCCTGCCCCGACAATCCCGACTTTTTTACCGAAGATCGAAAAACCCTGCTGCTGGCCCAGTACCATCAGGCTGCTCAGCACATATTCAGCCACCCCGACCTTGTTACAGCCGGGCGCAGCCGTGTAAGCAATCCCCTTGGCTTCCACCGCGGCCTGATCAATATGGTCCTGACCGGCAGTTGCCGTGCCGACAAAACGCAGCTGATCAGCTTTTGCCAGCAAAGCGGCATTCACTTGGGTGACTGACCGTATCATGAGGCCATCAATCCCCACTAAATCGTCAGCGGTCAGTGTGCGGCCGGGTTTGGCGATGACCTCCCCTAAGCGACCGAACAGTTCAACCGCATAAGGCATATTTTCATCTACAAGGATTTTCATTGGGGCTCCGAAAAAGTCACGCGAATCAACTGCGGACTAGCATGGGAAAAAATCGCCTGATGTCAAGAAAAGCTCAGGCTGACTGGCCATTCTGCAGCAATAAAAAAACCCGGTATCTATACCGGGTTAAACATCCAGGATGGGGAAGAACACTTGATCAGTGCCGCGTCTGAATACTGGCGCGATACAGGCAAGCCTGAGAACCGCGCCGCCCTGGAAATCAGGGGATACAGACTCTGCATAGAGCATCATCTGTATACCGGCTTATCAGGCTTCGTATTTCTTAATCACCAGCGTCGCATTGGTACCGCCGAAACCAAACGAGTTCGACATTACGGTTTTCAGCTTGGCATCACGGGTTTCACGCACAATGTCCAGACCTTCTGCTGCCGGATCCAGGTTATCAATGTTGATACTCGGAGCAATGAAGTCATTGTCCAGCATCAGCGTGGAATAAATGGCTTCGTGAACACCAGCAGCACCCAGGGCGTGACCTGTCATGGCTTTGGTGGCAGAAATCGCCGGGCTGTTCTGACCGAACAGTTCCTGAATGGCACCCAGCTCTTTCACATCCCCCACAGGCGTTGAGGTGCCGTGCGTGTTGATGTAATCAATCGGCGCGTCCAGATCCTGCATCGCCATCTTCATACAACGCACTGCGCCTTCACCGGAAGGGGCAACCATGTCGTAGCCATCTGATGTCGCACCATAACCGACGATTTCACCGTAAATTTTCGCGCCGCGCGCCAGTGCATGCTCCAGCTCTTCCACGACAACCATGCCGCCGCCGCCGGAAATCACAAAACCGTCACGGTCGGCATCATAGGTCCGGGATGCTTTCGATGGATCGTCATTGTACTTGGTCGACAACGCGCCCATGGCATCGAACATCATGGTCAGTGACCAGTCCAGTTCTTCACCGCCACCGGCAAAGACGACGTCTTGTTTGCCCAGTTGGATCAGCTCCAGTGCGTGGCCGATACAATGTGCGGATGTCGCACAGGCAGAGCTCATGGTGTAGTTGACACCACGAATTTTAAATGGGGTTGCCAGACAGGCAGAGACGGTGGACGACATGGTACGCGGTACCATGTATGGACCGACGCGCTTCACGCCTTTCTCACGCAAAATATCAACGGCAGCGACCTGGTTATACGAGGATGCACCACCTGAACCGGCCACCAGGCCCGTCCGTTCATTCGAGACCTGCTCTTCAGTCAGACCAGCATCTTCAATTGCCTGTTCCATAGACAAATACGCGAAGGCTGCGGCATCGCCCATGAAACGCATTTTTTTACGATCGATATGATCAGCCGGGTTCATTTTCAGGTCGCCCCAGACATTACTGCGCAGTTTTGCTTCTGCAAACTGCTGAGAAAAGTTAATGCCTGATTTACCTGTTTTCAGTGAATCCAGTACCTCTTTCACATTGTTACCGATACTGGATACGATACCCATGCCTGTAATTACGGCTCGTTTCATGATGAATTCCTACTGTCATTTAACGCGGTGATGATAACGGGTTTAGCAAGCTTAAGTGGTCAGCTTTCCCCGTGATCGGTTACAATCCGCTACTTATCGTGGTCAGTTGATGATCTTTTACCAAAGTTTGCCTGTAAGACATAGCGGCATTTCACACATCTTGCTTAAAAAATCATCACGTTATCTTTACAAAGAGGTTGTCCTTTTGTCCCACTCGTCGCCAAAACAGATTGAAAATGCCGTTCTGGACTGGAACGAAGCCGGTACGCCGGTTTCGCACGATTTCGACGACGTGTATTTCTCCAATGCCAACGGACTCGAAGAAACACGTTATGTCTTTTTGCAGCAGAACGGACTGCCGACGCGCTGGGAAACCTTTGACCGCCGCCGGTTTGTTGTGGCAGAAACCGGCTTTGGCACAGGGCTGAATTTTCTTGCGGTCTGGCAGTGGTTCAAAGCCTTTCGTCAGGCCAACCCGGACGCCAGTGTTCAAGCGCTGCATTTTATCAGTTTCGAAAAATTCCCGGTCACCCGCGAGGATCTGATCAAAGCCCATCAGTCCTGGCCTGAGCTGGCCGATCTTGCCCGTCAGCTCCATGCCCATTATCCGCCTGCCGTGGCCGACTGCCACCGCCTGGTACTGGAAGACGGCATGATCACCCTGGATTTGTGGTTTGGTGACATTCAAACCTCTCTTCCTCAAGTATGGACCCCGGCAAGCGGGTTAGTCGACGCCTGGTTTCTCGATGGTTTTGCCCCTAGTAAAAATCCGGAGATGTGGAATCAGGACCTCTTCGACGGCATGGCAGCGCTGGCCCGCGAAGGGTGTACCGCCGCAACCTTCACCGCCGCCGGTTTTGTCCGCCGCGGCTTGATCGATGCCGGGTTTGACATGAAAAAAGTCAAAGGGTTCGGCTACAAGCGAGATATGCTGGCCGGCACCTTATCAGAACGCCGCCAGGGGGCGAATTTTGCCCCCTGGTATGCCCGCCAGAGCGCTGCAGATTTATCCGACGTGGCAATTATTGGCGGTGGCATTGGATCGGCCGCAACCGCACTGGCGCTGGTGCGGCGCGGCGTACAAGTCAGCCTTTATTGTGCCGACGCCCTGCCGGCCGAAGGGGCATCAGGCAATCGCCAGGGCGCTGTCTATCCGCTGCTGAATGGTTCCAACGATGCGCTCAGCCGTTTCTTTGCCCCGGCTTATCTCTACGCCCGGCAGTTTGTCGAACAGGCTGCTGCTGTCAGTGATTTCAGTCATGACTGGTGCGGTGTGACTCAACTGGCCTGGAATGAGAAAACGGCAGAAAAACTGGAAAAAATGCTGAGCGGCGGCTTTGCACCGGAAGTGGTTCATGCCCTGGATGTCGAGCAGACCCGCGCCATCACGGGCGTAACCACCGGCCATTCCAGTGTGCATTATCCGCTTGGCGGCTGGCTGTGCCCGCAAGCGCTGACGCGCGCCCTGATTCAACAGGCACAGGCAACCGGGCGTTTGTCGTTGCACACTGAGACAGACATCACTTCTCTGAGCCAAACTGACAGCGCTCAGTGGTTGCTGAGCAGCCGTGATCACCGGCAATTTACCCACTCCACTGTGGTGGTGGCCAACGGGCATCGCTTTACTGAGTTCACACAGACTCAGGAAATCCCGGCCTACTCAGTCCGTGGTCAGGTCAGCCATGTACCCAGTCAGGGTGAATTGGCGCAACTGAAATCGGTGCTCTGTTACGACGGCTATCTGACACCGGTCAGCCCAGACACACAGACGCACTGCATCGGCGCCAGTTATCGCCGCAACAGTACCGATCTGAGTTTTTCACCAGAAGAACATCAGGACAATCAAACGCGACTGACTGAGTGTCTGCCCGCTGCCGACTGGCCACAAAACATCGATTTTTCCGCACATGATGCCAGGGTAGGTATTCGCTGTGCCAGCCGGGATCATTTACCTTTTGTCGGGGATGTCTGTTGCTACAAGACGCTGCTGAGTCAGTATGCGAATCTGCGGGAGCAGCAAAGCGAAGCGGCGGAAGTGCCTGTTTATTCCGGGCTGTATGCCATGATCGGGCTGGGCTCCCGCGGCCTTAGTTCCGCGCCCCTGTTAGGCGAACTGCTGGCGTCCCAGTTATGCGGTGATCCATTGCCACTACCGATGAGCGTCCTGGATGCCCTGCACCCCGGACGGATGTGGGTCCGCAAATTACTCAAAGGAAAAGCGGTCGAAAGCTAAGCTCATAGCTTGCCAGAGCCCAAAGCAATCCCTCTCCTCCCCCGTTTTTCCGCGATGCAGAGAAGAGCCGAGAGCAAGAATCCCAGACACTGAAAGGCGCCAGTGTCTGGTGATCGTTTGATTATTGCTGATTGGTCACCGGGGGCGCAGGATTATCATCACCGCCGCCGGTATCTGATAACGCAACGCCTATCACGACTGCAGCCACCCCGACAGCAACCACTGTGGCCGTTAAGCCCCCGGCAGATGCTGCAGACGCTGTGGTGATGCCCGCCGCAGACCCTTTCGAGGCGCTTGTCGTCGAGGCAGAAGATGTTGTCGCAGAAGCAGGGGTTGTCACTGGTGTTGATGTGGCTCTGGGCACAGCGGGCACTTCTGTGGCCGTCTCTGCCGCATTCGCCCCCATACTCACCATCATTCCAGCAACGATTACTCCAGCCGCCATTAGCGCAATGACGGGCTTTTGGGAATCGATCCCCGTAAGAATTCTTGCAAGAGTTCTCATAGCAGTCCCTGACCATCTCAAATAACCAAAGAGGTAATTCAAGTATAGACAGGGATGCTAATTTTCTGTGATCTATGTCGAAATCAAACCGCAAGAAAAGTAAGACACTCCCCCATTTTGGTCGGAATTCTCTGATTAATCAGCACCAAACAAATCGCGGGTGTACACTTTCTCCAGCACATCTTCCAGCTCAGGTGTCATTCGGTTCGACACAATCACATCAGACATGGCCTTGAACTCCGCTAAATCACGAATCACTGCGGAATGAAAGAATGTATCCTCTTTCAGCACAGGTTCGTAGACGACGACATCCACACCTTTGGCTTTGATGCGCTTCATGATGCCCTGAATGGAGGATGCCCGGAAATTGTCTGAACCGCTTTTCATGATCAGGCGGTACACACCTACCACTCTGGGCTTTTTGCGCAAAATGGATTCAGCAATAAAGTCTTTACGGGTGGAATTGGCCTCAACAATGGCGCGGATCAGATTGTTCGGCACTTCCTGATAGTTTGCCAGCAATTGCTTGGTGTCTTTGGGTAAACAATAACCGCCGTAGCCAAAAGAAGGATTGTTATAGTGCGTGCCGATGCGCGGATCCAGCCCCACTCCCTGAATAATCTCACGGCTGTCCAGGCCATGCGCGGCGGCATAACTGTCCAGTTCATTGAAGTAAGCCACCCGCATCGCCAGATAGGTATTGGAAAACAGTTTCACCGCTTCGGCTTCGGTCGAATGGGTGAACAGCACAGGAATATCGTCTTTCACTGCGCCTTCAATCAGCAGATTTGCGAAGGTTTCAGCCCGCTGCGACTGCTCACCAACGATGATGCGTGATGGATACAGGTTATCGTACAACGCCTTACCTTCACGAAGAAATTCAGGCGAAAACAGAAGGTTATCCGTGCCTAACTCTTCTTTGATCCGCCGGGTGTAACCGACAGGTACAGTCGATTTAATCACCATCACGGCATCAGGATTGATGGTCATCACATCCCGGATGACAGACTCTACGGATGCCGTATTAAAATAATTGGTGACCGGATCATAATCGGTTGGCGTTGCGATAATCACGAAATCGGCGTTTTCATACGCCAGGTGTTTATCTGTTGTGGCCGTCAGATTCAACTCACGGTGTTTGAGGTATTCGCTGATTTCTGTATCAACGATGGGAGACTGCCTCTGATTAAGCTGATTTACCTTCTCTTCTACAATATCCAGCGCAATCACCTGATGGTTTTGCGCCAGCAATACAGCA
>Ga0207773_100653_pt1 | contig 12356 bp, 12 predicted proteins | sample TtaePargueraPR_2_FD_187281 | JGI IMG/M metagenome (GOLD analysis project Ga0207773, IMG submission 187281) | Aerobic enrichment media microbial communities from Bioluminiscent Bay, La Parguera, Puerto Rico - Tt and M1 (3) (SPAdes) | ecosystem: Environmental > Aquatic > Marine > Unclassified ...
TCGCGGGTCCGCCCGATCACGTGAATCCGCTCTGTACTTAGAGGATAGATCAGATTCACGCGGTCGGCGGATCACCGCAGGCGGTTCCGACCGACCGTGATCTGATCTAGGACAAAGCAGGAGGAGCACGGCAATGAGGACGTGGAAGATTCTGGCGGTTGTGCTGGGCACGGCGGGCGCTGCCGCGCCCGCGGCTCTCGCGCAGACGGCGCCGGGCGCCGCGCCGACGAGCGGTCCCGCCGCTGCGGTTCCGGCGGTGATGACGCAGCAGCAGGGCGACCAGGTGCTGTCCGACACCTACATCGGTGCGAAGATCGTGGCCCGCTCCGACCAGGGCCTGGAGGAAGTCGGGACCGTTTCGCAGCTGGTGCTGGGGCCCGACGACAAGATCGCCGGCGTGGTGGTCGACGTCGGCGGTTTTCTCGGCGTCGGCGCCAAGCCGGTAGGTCTGAGCTGGGCCTCGCTCACCACGGAACGCTCGGACGGCGACGTGCTGCTGAAGACCGAGTTGACGCGTCAGGACCTGGAGGACGCGCCGGAATTCAAGACGGCGGCGGACGCGCAGGTCGAGAGCGACCGGCAGATGATGGAGGAGCAGTCGGCACCGACGCCGCCCGCCCAATAGGCCAGCGCACGCAGCCTGCGGCGACCCGCGGCCTCGCGCCGGCGGGCCGCCTTCTCATGCAAGTCTCTCCAGCAGGGGGAAGGATATGACGATGACCATCTCGGCGCGCCGCTTTGCAGCGGGCTTGGCGCTCGTCCTGAGCGCGGCGACAGGGCAGGCCCTCGCGCAGTCGGGCGAGGAGGACACGACGAAGCTGGCCGATCAGATCGTTTACTGCGCGGGACTGCCCAGCGAGACCGAGCGCCTGGAGTGCTACGACCAGCTGGCGCAGCCGCTGCTGGGCCTCGAGAAGGAGGGCGGGGCACCGAAGGCGGCCCACAGCTTCACCGGCAGGGACGACTGGGACTCGCCGCCCTTCGAGATCACCCAGCCGTGGCGCATCGTCTGGCAGAACGAGGGCAGCCTCCTCACCGTCGAGTTGAGGGGCGAGCAGGGGGAGATGCTCGACGTCATCGGCAACCAGATCGGCCGCGGCGGCGGCCGGTCGGAGGTGCAGGAGCCCGGCGCCTACCGCCTTGCCGTACGCGGCCTCGGCGGCTGGCGCATCCAGGTGGTCCCGGAAGACGGGTGAGCGGCCGGAGGCTGGTCCTTACAGCAGGAAGAGCGCCATCAGCAGCAGGGTGATGACCACCAGGACGGTCGAAACCGTGATGAAGCGCACGAAGCCCTTCCAGATCTGCTGGTGTTCGCGAAGCAATTGATCTTCAGCCATCTTTCCCGTCCCTGCCTCTGTCCTCTGGGCTGCGGCCCTGGCGTGGCCGCGCTCGGTTCCGGGGGCTCTTCTAGCCCGAGACCGGCCCGCCGGGCAAGCCCGACGGCCAAGCCTGACAGGCCCGGTGCTTCAGCCTTCGGCGGGCGGATTGAAGAGGCGGTCGCCGGCATCGGCGCCGACCGCGACCTCGGCCCTGCCGTCGCGCCAGCGGACCTTGCCCTCGGCCACCAGACGCAGGCAGGCCGGGTAGAGACGGTGCTCTGCCTGCAGCACGCGCGCCGCGAGACGCTCCGGGTCGTCGCCCGGCAGCACCGGCACCGCCGCCTGACCGATGAGCGGGCCGCCGTCGACCTCCTCGCTCACGTAGTGGACGCTGCAGCCGTGCAGCTTCACGCCCGCTGCCAGCGCCCGCGCGTGGGTGTCGAGGCCGGGAAACAGCGGCAGCAGGGAGGGGTGAATGTTGATCATGCGGCCCTGCCAGTGTCGCACGAAGTCTGGCGTCACCACCCGCATGAAGCCGGCGAGGCAGAGCAGCTCGACGCCGGTGCGCTCAAGCGCCGCGGTCAGCGCCGACTCGAAGGCTTCGCGGCCGCCGTAGGCCTTATGGTCGACCACCGCGGCAGGCACGCCGGCCTTCCGGGCGTGGTCGAGGCCGCCGGCGCCGGGGCGGTTCGACAGCACGGTGACGATTTCCGCCGGGAAGCCCGGCGTGGCGCAGGCGTCGAGCAGGGATTTCAGGTTGCTGCCGCGCCCCGAGATGAGGACGCCGACCTTCAGGATGCCGGGCATCGCTGCAGCTCGTGCCGGCGGGATTCAGGCATCTCCCTCGGGACTGGCTTGCCCCTGTCACCCGTCGGCTGTCGTCCCGGCACTCGTTGCCGGGACCCATTGCCCGAGGCGCTCGACGCTGAGAGGAAAGCGCGGCACGGCCTTGCCACGCGCCGATGCCATTGGGTCCCGGGGACAAGCCCCGGGACGACAGCGGAGTATGTACGGTCGTTGCGGGGCCGTTCCATAAGACTGTGCCCCCTACCGCGGCCAGGACCGCTCAAGGTCCTCGATGACGACCGAGGGGCGCCCTTCGGCGCGCGCCTCGATGCGGCCGATGTCGTGCACCGTCTCGCCCGCCGCCTCGAAGGCCGCGCGCACGGCCTCGGCCTGCACCGGGTCGGCGACCACTGCCATGCCGATGCCGCAGTTGAAGGTGCGCAGCATCTCGGCCGGAGCAATGCCGCCGGTCGCCGCCAGCCAGCGGAACACCGCCGGCACCGGCCAGGTGATGCCGGGCAGCACGACGCCCAGCGTCTTCGGGAAGACGCGCGGCAGATTCTCGGGAAAGCCGCCGCCGGTGATGTGCGCCAGCGCCTTCACGCCGCCGGTCTCCACCGCGGCGAGGCAGCTCTTCACGTAGATCCGCGTCGGCACGAGGAGGGCCTCGCCGAGGCTGGTGTCCGGCGCGAAGGGCGCCGGCGCGGCATAGTCGAGGCCGGCGCTCTCCACCACGCGGCGCACCAGGGAGAAGCCGTTGGAGTGCAGGCCGGAGGAGGCGAGCCCCAGCACGACGTCGCCGGCCGCCACCTTGTCACCGGTCAGCACGCGGTCGCGCTCCACCGCGCCGACGGCGAAGCCGGCGAGGTCGTAGTCGCCCGCGGCGTAGAGACCCGGCATCTCGGCGGTTTCGCCGCCGATCAGCGCGCAGCCCGCTTGGCGGCAGCCCTCGGCGATGCCGCCGACGATGGCCGCGCCCTCGGCCACCTGCAGGCGGCCCATCGCGTAATAGTCGAGGAAGAACAGCGGCTCGGCGCCCTGGACCACGAGGTCGTTCACGCACATCGCCACCAGGTCGATGCCGACGGTGTCGTGACGCCCGGCGGCGATGGCGATCTTCAGCTTGGTGCCGACGCCGTCGTTGGCCGCGACCAGCAGGGGGTCGCGGTAGCCCGCGGCCTTCAGGTCGAAGAAGCCGCCGAAGCCGCCGAGCCCGGCGTCGGCGCCGCTGCGGGCGGTGGAGCGGGCGAGCGGCTTGATCGCCTCGACCAGCGCGTTGCCGGCATCGATGTCGACACCGGCATCCTTGTAGGTCAGCTGGTTGTCCCGCGAATTCCGGCTTGTTATGGCTTCCTCCGGTCACATGGGGTATGTAGGGAAAAACGGCCTTTCGGCCCGCTTTGCCGGGCGAAGATAGAGAATCCGGGACGGTTTGCAATGTGGTTTCGCCGGACAAGCGGCGCGCTGGCAGCGGCCTTGGGCGTGGGGCTCCTGGTCCTGCTGTCCGGCGGCGACGCTCGGGCCCAGGGTGCCAGCGACATCTATACCGTGCGCGACGTGGCGGTCGACGAAACTGCGGCGACGGCGGCCGAGGCGCGCCAGACGGCGCTCGCGGTAGGCCAGCGGCGCGCGTTCCGCCGCCTGATGGACCGGCTGGTGCCGGAGGATCAGCACCCGCTCATCCCGGAGGTCGACGCCAACACGCTGCAGTACTACGTGCGCGATTTCTCCGTCGACAATGAGCGCACCTCGGCGGTGCGCTATCTCGCCGACCTCACGTTCCGCTTCAACCCCGAGGAGGTGCGCAGCCTGCTGCGCAATGGCGGCGTGCCCTTCGCCGAGACCCGCAGCAAGCCGGTCCTGGTGCTGCCGGTATTCAGCGGCCCGGCCGTTGAACAGGGCGGAAGCGAGGCGACGCTCTGGCTGGACGCGAATCCCTGGCGCGACGTCTGGGCTCAGCGTCCGGGCGACGACGGCCTGGTGCCGCTTACCGTGCCGCTCGGCGATCTCGACGACATCGCCGCCATCGATGCCGAGCGGGCGCTGGCCGGCGACCCGCAGGCCCTGCGTGCCATGGCCGAACGCTACGGCGCCGGCGACGTGCTGGTGACCGCGGCCAGCCTCAGCGGCGATCCCGAGGCGGGTTCCGCCGTGCTGCAGGTGGAGACGAAGCGCTACGTCGACGGCTCCCCCGGCGCGACGCGGCGCGACAAGCTCGTGCAGGTCGGCGGCGAACCCTACGAGGGTTTCCTCGAGCGCGCCGCCGCGCGCGTCGACAACGCGATCCAGGAGGAATGGAAGCAGCAGTACCTGCTGCAGTTCGGCAACCAGCGCTCCATACTGGTCTTCGTGCCGCTCGGCGGGCTCGACGACTGGCTGACGGTGCGCCGCCGGCTGGAAGGCGTGCCGGCGATTCAGCAGAGCACCCTCTCGGCGCTGTCGCGCAAGGAGGCGCAGCTCGAGATCAGCTTCGTGGGCGACGAGCAGCGTCTCACCCGCGCGCTCGCGCAGCGCGATCTCTTCCTGGCGCTGCGGCCCGACAGCAATTGGGAGCTCACCCGCACCGACAGGCCGCGCCCGGCGGTCTCGCAGCCTCTGGGCGGCGCGGGCGCATCGCCGCTGTCGCCGTCGCCGTTGTCGCCGGCACCGTCACCGGCGCCACAATGAACGCTGGCGAGTCCGGCGCGCCGCCACCCGCGGAGGGCCGCGCGCACGCGCTGTCGATGGCAAGCCAGGTCCGCTTCTGGCTGATCCTGCTGGCGGTGACGCTGGTCGCGGTCTACCTGCTGCGCAGCGTGCTGCTGCCCTTCGTAGCCGGCATGGCGGTCGCCTACCTGCTCGACCCCGTGTGTGACCGCCTGGAGCGGTGGAAGCTGTCGCGCACCTGGGCGACGACGGTGGTCACCATCTGCTTTGTGCTGCTCTGTGCCCTGGTGCTGCTGCTGATCATCCCCGCGGTGGTGGGTCAGATCTCGACCTTTATCGAGCGCGTGCCGGACTACGTCTCCGCGGTGCAGCGCGAGGCGACGCAGGCGCTCGAGGTGCTGCGTGACCGCCTCGATCCCGAAACGCAGGAGAAGCTGCAGTCGTTGCTGCGTAACTCGGCGGACAAGGTGTTCAACTGGGTGACCGCCATGCTGGCCGGCATCGTCTCCGGCGGCGTCGCCTTCTTCAACTTCGTCGCTCTGGTGGTCATCACGCCGGTGGTCGCCTTCTACCTGCTGCGCGACTGGGACCGCATGGTCGCCAAGGCCGACGACGCGCTGCCGCGGCGCCACCAGGAAACCATCCGCCGGCTGGCGCGCGAGGTGGACGACACACTGGCCGGCTTCCTGCGCGGGCAGGGCACTGTCTGCCTGTCGCTCGCCGTCTTCTACGCCGTCGGCCTGACGCTCGCCGGCCTCGACTTCGGCCTGGTGGTCGGGCTCATCGCCGGCTTTCTTTCGTTCATTCCCTATGTCGGCTCGCTGGTCGGCCTGTTCCTCTCGGTCGGCCTCGCGCTCGCCCAGTTCGACAGCTGGATCTCGGTCGCCATCGTCGCCGCGGTGTTCTTCGTCGGCCAGGCGATCGAGGGCAACGTGCTGACGCCGAAGCTGGTCGGCGACCGCGTCGGGCTGCATCCCGTCTGGGTGATGTTCGCGCTGCTCGCCGGCGGCGCGCTGTTCGGCTTCGTCGGCGTGCTGCTGGCGGTGCCGGTCGCCGCCATCGTCGGCGTCGGCGTGCGCTTCGCCTTCAGCCAGTACCGCCGCAGTGCCTACTACACCGGCCACGAGACAAAGAGGCACCCGCCGGCCGGGCCGGACGCGACGCCGTGACGGCACCGGCACAGCTGCCCCTCGAACTGGACCACCGTCCCGCGCTCGCGCGCGAGGATTTCCTGGTGGTGCCGAGCAACGAGCTGGCGGTCGCCTGGATCGACCGCTGGCCCGACTGGCCGGCGCCGGCACTGGGGCTCTACGGGCCGCCTGGCAGCGGCAAGACGCATCTCTGCCAGGTCTGGCGCCAGGCCTCCGGCGCGGTGGCGATCGACGCGCGGCAGCTGCGCGAGGCCGACCCGCCGGCGTGGCTCGGCGAGGCGACGGCCTGCGTCGTCGAGGACGTCGCCGGCTGCCTGGAGACCGAGCCCGAGGTCGCGCGGCGCCTGCTGCACCTCTACAACATGATCGCGGAGCGGCGCGGCTCGTTGCTGCTGTCCGACCGCGAGGCGCCGGCGCGCTGGCGCTGTCCGCTGGCCGATCTGCGCTCGCGCCTGTCGGGTATGCAGGCGGTGGCGCTTGGCGAGCCTGACGAGGTGCTGGTCGAGGCCGTGGTGGTGAAGATGCTGCTCGACCGCCAGCTTCACGTCAGCCCGGCGGCCTTGCGCTTTCTCATGGCACGCAGCGCCCGCTCCTTCGCGGCGGCGCGGCGCGTTGTGGCGGCCGTCGACCGAGCCGGCCTGCGCGCCAAGCGGCGGCAGATCACGCTGCCGCTGGCGCGCGCGGCGCTGCAGGAATTGGAAACCGCCGAGGCGGAAGACAGCATAGAGGGAGTCTAGGTATGGATCTGGGTATTCGCGGACGCAAGGCGCTGGTCTGCGCGGCGAGCAAGGGGCTCGGCCGGGCCTGCGCCTTCTCGCTGGCGAAGGAGGGCGTCGAGGTCACCATCGTCGCCCGCACGCGCGAGACGCTGGAGAAGACGGCCGAGGAGATCCGCGCGGCGAGCGGCGTCCACGTGAACGCGGTCGCCACCGACATCACCACGCCGGAAGGACGCGCGCTGGCGCTGGAGGCCTGTCCGCATCCGGACATCCTGGTGAACAATGCCGGCGGTCCGCCGCCGGGCGACTTCCGCGACTGGACGCGCGACGACTGGATCAAGGCGCTGGACGCCAACATGCTGACGCCGATCGAACTCATCAAGGCGACGGTCGACGGCATGATGGAGCGCCGCTTCGGGCGTATCGTGAACATCACCTCCGGCGCGGTGAAGGCGCCCATCGACATCCTCGGCCTTTCGAACGGCGCACGCGCCGGCCTCACCGGCTTCGTCGCGGGCCTCGCGCGCAAGACGGTGATCAACAACGTGACCATCAACAACCTGCTGCCGGGGCCGTTCGACACCGACCGCCTGACGATCACCATCAAGGCGGCAGCGCAGAAGTCCGGCCGCAGCTTCGAGGAGGTGGCGAAGGAGCGGGCCGCGGGCAACCCGGCCGGCCGCTTCGGCGACCCCGTCGAGTTCGGCGAGGCCTGCGCGTTCCTCTGCGGCGTCCATGCCGGCTTCATCACCGGCCAGAACCTGCTGCTCGACGGCGGCGCCTTCCCGGGCACGCTGTAAGCCGCTCCGCGGCGTCCCTTTCAACCCTGGGGCATTTTCAGGGCGAGGGGGATGCCGCCTCGGGAGCGGCCGTAGCACCGATCACTAACCAGGGCCATCAGCAGCTTTGGAGGGATCGGAGCCGATGAGGAACGGGATACTGGTGGCGCTCTGCGCCGCCTTCGTGCTGGTCAGCGCGCCGGCGCTGGCCGACGACGACCGGCGCGGGCCTGGCCGCGGCGAGTGGCAGCACGGCCACGACCACAAGCACGACAAGCGGCACGGCGACAAGCATCACTACAAGCGCCACGGGGAGTGGCGCGGCCCCAGCGGCTGGCATCGGGGCCACGGCCGCGCCGTGGTGATCTGGCAGGGCCACCGTCACTGGGCGCCGCCGCCCCGGCGTCATCACCACCACTACAAGCCGCGCCCGCCGCGCCATTTCCATCATCACAGCTACAAGCACCGCGACCGCGATGACTGGGCGCTCTACGCGATCCTCGCCCTGCAGCTGGTCGACGCGATGAGCGAAAGCCAGCAGCAGAGCTATGCCTGGGCGCAGCAGCGCGCGGTGGCCGCACCGGTCGGAGAAACCATCGAATGGGAGGACGGCGGCCTCTACGGCAGCGTCACGCCGGTGCGCGACGGCGCCGACCGCTCCGGCCGCTACTGCCGGGAGTTCCAGCACCAGATCACCGTCGGGAACCGGCTGCAGTCCGGCTACGGCATTGCCTGCCGCCAGCCGGACGGGGCCTGGGAGATTGTCTCCTGACCCCTGCACCGGGACGCAAACGACCGGGCGCAAACGAGAAGGGCCTTCCCGCCGGCCGCAGAGGACCGGACGGGAAGGCCCCGGCTCATGGGGCTGGGTAGGGATCACCCACGGGCCGCGTTCCTTGTAGCCGCGCCAGAGGCGCACCTCCTTGAGCTATGTCAAACCAGCGCGAGATTTCGCGTTGGCAGCCGTAGCGGCAGCCCGGGCCTGGGGCCTGCCCCGCCGCCGCGCGGCCCCTCGGGCGGCCCGTCGAGCGGCCGGGCATCCAATTTTTGCAATAATTTGGTATCATTGACCGTGTTATGAACGCGCAGCGGGGCCGCCGGAGCGGCGCCCGGCCGGGAGACCCTACCGTGAACGAAACCGAAGCAGCCGCCCTGGAAGTCGAGCCGCTTGAGCAGGAATCCGACCTGCCGCGTGGCGCCGAGGTCGCTGCCATCGCGCTCGCCTCGCCGGAGCGCTTCATCAACCGCGAGATCTCCTGGCTCGGCTTCAACGAGCGGGTGCTGGAAGAAGCCTACAACGTCAATCATCCGGTACTGGAGCGGCTGCGCTTCCTCTCTATCTCCGCCAGCAACCTCGACGAGTTTTTCATGGTGCGCGTGGCCGGCCTGCGGGGGCAGGTGCGTGCCGGCGTGAAGACCGTGTCGCCGGAAGGCCTGACGCCCGCCCAGCAGCTCGCCGCCATCAACGAGCGCGTCGCCAAGCTGATGCGCTGGCAGCAGCAGAAGTGGCTGGAGTTGATTGTCGAGCTGCGCGAGGTCGGCATCGCGGTGATCACCGCCGACGAGGTGACGCCGAGCGAGAAGCGGTGGCTCGACGCCTACTTCACCGCGCACCTCTATCCGGTGCTGACGCCGATCGCGATCGACCCGGCGCATCCTTTTCCCTTCATTCCGAATCGCGGCCTCTCGGTCGTCGTCGAGCTGCTGCGCGGCGCGCACAGGACGCAGATCAACGGCCTCATCCCGATCCCCGCGCTGGTCGATCGCTTCATCCGGCTGCCCGGCGACGCCAAACGCTACATCCGCCTCGAGGAGCTGCTGCGACTCTACTTCGACGAGCTGTTTCCGGGCTTCCAGGTGAAGTCGAGCGGCTTCTTCCGTGTGCTGCGCGACAGTGACGTCGAGGTGGAGGAAGAGGCCGAGGACCTCGTGCGCGTGTTCGAGAGCGCCTTGAAGCGGCGGCGCCGCGGCTCGGTCATCCGCCTTTCGGTCGGCGGCGACATGCCGCCGCAGCTGCTCGATTTCGTGGCGCGCGAGCTGCAGGTCGATCCGGAGAACGTCTTCGCGCTGAACGGCATGCTGGGTCTGGTCGACGTGAAGGAGCTGATCGTGGAGGATCGCCCGGACCTGATCTTCCCGGTGTACAATCCGCGCTTTCCCGAGCGCATCCGCGACTTCGGCGGCGACTGCTTCGCGGCGATCCGTGCCAAGGACTTCGTCGTCCACCACCCCTACGAAAGCTTCGACGTGGTGGTGCAGTTCCTGCGCCAGGCGGCTAACGATCCGGCGGTCGTCGCCATCAAGCAGACGCTCTACCGCACCTCGGAGGATTCGCCGATCGTGAAGGCGCTGGGCGAGGCGGCCGAGGCGGGCAAGTCGGTTACCGCTTTGGTCGAGCTGAAGGCGCGCTTCGACGAGGAGCGCAACATCCGCTGGGCGCGCAACCTGGAGCGCGCCGGCGTGCAGGTCATCTACGGCTTCCTCGAGCTGAAGACCCACGCCAAGATTTCGCTGGTGGCGCGCCGCGAGGGCGATGCCATCCGCACCTACGTCCACTTCGGCACCGGCAACTACCATCCGGTGACCGCCAAGATCTACACGGACATCTCGTTCTTCTCCTGCGATCCGGCGCTGGGACGCGACGCGACCCGTCTGTTCAATTACATGACGGGCTACGCGACGCCGCGCAGCATGGAGAAGATCGCCTTCGCGCCGCTCACCCTGCGCCAGACGCTGCTGAAGCTCATCGCCGACGAGGTCGCGCACGCTCAGGCGGGCGAGCCCGCCACCATCTGGGCCAAGCTGAATTCCCTGGTCGACCCCGAGATCATCGACGCGCTCTACAGGGCGTCACAGGCCGGCGTCAGCATCGACCTGGTGATCCGCGGCATCTGCTGCCTGCGGCCGGGCGTGCCGGGCCTCTCCGACAACATCCGGGTGAAGAGCATCGTCGGGCGCTTCCTGGAGCACAGCCGAATCGTTTGCTTCGGCAATGGCAAGCCGCTACCGTCCCGGGACGCCAAGGTCTTCATCTCCTCGGCGGACTGGATGCCCCGCAATCTGGACCGCCGGATCGAGACCTTGATCCCGATCGAGAATGCAACGGTTCACCAGCAGGTCCTCGACCAGATCATGATCGCCAATCTCAACGACGAAGCGCAGAGCTGGATTCTCGAGCCCGAGGGGACCTTCCGGCGCGTGCGCTCCACGCCGAAGTCGTTCAGCGCACACACTTACTTCATGACGAACCCCAGCCTCTCCGGCCGCGGCTCGGCCCTGAAGAAGTCGAAGAAGGCGCCCAGGCTGGTCCTCAAGAAGTCCTGACCGAGGCATGAAGGGCCGGCCGCAGGCAGCCGCCGTCTCCCCGGTGAAAGGCAACAGCCGGGACGAGCGGGTGGCCGTCGTCGACATCGGCTCCAACTCCATCCGCCTCGTGGTGTTCGACGGGCTGAAGCGCGCCCCGGCCACGGTGTTCAACGAAAAGGTGCTCTGCGGCCTCGGCCGCGGGCTGCAGACCAGCGGCCGGCTGTCGCCCGAGGGCGTCGCGCTGGCGGTGCCCAACCTGGTGCGCTTCACGGCGCTGGCCCGCGCCATGGGGGTCGGGCGCATCGACCTCGTCGCCACCGCGGCGGTGCGCGAGGCGAGCGACGGCGAGGCCTTCCGCGAGACCGTCGAGCGGCTGTGCGGCCATCGGGTGCGGGTCCTGAGCGGCGAGGAGGAGGCGGGGCTCTCCGCCCTGGGCGTCATCGCCGGCAACCCCAGCGCCGACGGCATCATGGGCGACCTGGGCGGCGGCAGCCTGGAACTGGTTGAGGTGAACGGCGGCCGCGTCGGGCGCTCCACCACCCTCGCACTGGGGCCGCTGCGGCTCATGGAGAGCTGCGGCGACGACCGCCAGAAGGCCCGCCGGCTGATCGACAAGGCGCTGGCGACGGTCGACTGGCTGCCGGCCGGCAAGGGGCGCACCTTCTATCCGGTGGGCGGCACCTGGCGCAATCTGGCGCGGCTGCACATCGAGCAGCACCGCTACCCGCTGCACGCGATCCACGGGCACACCATCCCGCGCGAGGAGGCGGTGTCGCTCACCCGGCTCATCAGCCGGCTCGGCAAGTCCTCGCTCTCCGGCATCCAGCACGTGTCGCGCCGGCGCCGCGAGACGCTGCCCATGGGCTCGCTGGTGCTGAGCCGCCTGCTGCAGCAGATGCAGTGCGCGCGCGTCACCTTCTCGACCAACGGCCTGCGCGAGGGCTATCTCTTCCACCAGCTGCCGAAGGCGGTGCAGGAAGAAGACCCGCTGCTGTCCGCCGCCGAGGAGATCGCCGAGCGGGAGAGCCGCTTCGGCGGGCTCGGCGAGAGCCTCATGGCGTGGTGCGAGCCGCTGTTCCCGGACGAGAGCCCGGAGGAGCGCCGCCTCCGGCTCGCCGCCTGCCACCTCTCGGATCTCACCTGGCGCGAGCATCCCGACTTCCGCGCCATCCAGGCGCTGCGCCGCATCCTGCAGTATCCGCTGGTGGGCATCGACCACCCCGGCCGCGCCTTCATCGCCTACACCGTGTTCCTGCGCTACGGCGAGCCGCCGACCGGCAAGGAGGCTGTCGAAGCCGCCGGCCTGCTGAGCGAACGCTGGCGCAACCGGGCGATCCTGCTGGGCGCGGCGCTGCGGCTGTCCTACCGCGTCTCCGCGGCGACCCGCTGGGTGCTCGAGCACAGCGCCTTGAGAGTCGACGGCAAGGTGCTGGAGCTGAAGCTGCCGGGCGACGGCTCGGTGCCGGACGGCGAGGCGGTACAGCGGCGCTTCAAGGCGCTGGCGCAGGCCGGCAACTTCCAGGACACCCGCATCGTCCTTTAGCGGACTTCGACCTCGCGCTGCACCTCGAAGAGGGTAACGGCGGTGCCGCCGATGCGCCGCTCCAGACGGTAGAGGCCGCGGTACTGCCCGACCGGCCAGCGCGGCTG
>Ga0207773_100654_pt1 | contig 12347 bp, 12 predicted proteins | sample TtaePargueraPR_2_FD_187281 | JGI IMG/M metagenome (GOLD analysis project Ga0207773, IMG submission 187281) | Aerobic enrichment media microbial communities from Bioluminiscent Bay, La Parguera, Puerto Rico - Tt and M1 (3) (SPAdes) | ecosystem: Environmental > Aquatic > Marine > Unclassified ...
GGCAATGGCGGCGGCAACGGCGGCGGCAACGGCGGCGGCAACGGCGGCGGCAACGGCGGCGGCAACGGCGGCGGCAACGGCGGCGATAACGGCGGCGGAAAAGGTAATGGCGGCGGAAAAGGCAAAGATAAGTAGGCCCCCGCAGTCTGCCGGGACCTGACGAAGGCCGCCATGTCCCGCTGGATCTGCTCCGCGCTGGCCTGCGCTGCCACGTTGCTCTTGCTGGCGTTCGGGGTGCTCGAGCCCTTTGAGCGTCCGCTGCACGATCTGCGCATGCGCCTAGTCGAGCGTCCGGCAACTCCAGAGCCGATCCTGGTCGAGATTGATGCGCGGGCGATCCACGAAGTCGGGCGGTGGCCGTGGCCTCGCTCCCTCCACGCCCTGTTGCTCGACCGGCTTACTGCGGCCGGCGCCGGCGAGGTGTTTCTCGACATCGACTTCAGCTCGCCGAGCGAGGAGTCCGAAGACGGCTCACTCGAAGACGCATTGGCCCGGCGCGAAGGCCGCACCACGCTGGTGGCCTTCCGGCAGTGGAGCGCTGCTGCCCAGGCGTACATCGATGTGGGGCCGCTGACGCGTTTCGCGCGGCACGCACGGCTTGCATCCGGTAATATGGTGCCCGCCGCCGACGGCCTCATTCGCGAAGCCCGTACGCGCTATCCCTGGCGGAGCGGCACGCTGCCTGGCTTCGCGGCGATGGTCGCTGGCTCTAAGACCGATGAGCTCTTTACCGTTGACTACGGCATCCGCCCGGACGGTCTGACGCGTCTCTCCTTCGTCGATGTCGCCCGCGGCGACGTCGACCCGGCGCTGCTGCGCGGACGCCCGATCGTCGTCGGCGCCACGGCGGCCGAGCTGGGCGACAATCTCGCGGTGCCGAACCACCGCGTGCTGCCGGGAGTTGTGATCCAGATGCTGGCGGCGCAGTCACTGATGCTCGGCCGCGACCTCCAACGCATCCCGCAGTGGGTCTATGCGCTGGCCGTGCCCGCCTTCATCATCGGCCTCGCTTGGTTCACGCGACGCCAAAGCTCTCCGGCTCTTGTCGCCAGCTTTGTCGGCGGGAACGCCTTAGTGGGGGCCAGTGCGGTGGGCCTGCAGTTCACCACGCCTGTGCTGCTCGACATCACGCCCTTTGCCGTTGGCTCCCTCACTTCTCTCGCCATGATCTTTGCGCAGCGCTTCCAGCATATCGCGCACAGCCTGGTGAAGGAAACGCTGTCGCGGCTGCGCAGCGAGAAGCTGATGGCCACCGTGGCCCATAATGCCTTCGACGCCCTGATCACCGCGGACGCCCTGGGGCAGGTGCGCTTCGTCAATCGGGCGGGCTGCCGGATGTTCGGCCTCTCAGCTGCAGAGGCGCAGGGGCTGTCGGTCACCAATTTTGTCGTGCGTCCCGACGCCGTCGACCCGCAGATGCTCGTCAAGGCGCTGCAGCGGATTCAGGCGAGCGGTCGGCCGCGGCGACTGCTCTGCCGCCGGGATAACGGGGAGCTGTTCTACGCGGAGCTGACGGTCAGCCAGCTCGAGGACAGCGATCGCCCGATGTTCATCCTACTGGTGCGGGACATCGATCGGCGCGTGAAGGCGGAGCGCCGCCTGCGCGCCCGCGAGCGCGAGCTGCGTCGGGCGAAGGCGGAGGCAGAGCTGGCCAACCAGCTCAAGACCGAGTTCCTGCGCAACATGAGCCACGAGCTGAAGACGCCGCTGAACGCGATCATCGGCTTCTCGGAGATGATGGAGCGGCAGCTGCTCGGTCCGCTCGGCACCGATGGCTACGTCGCCTATGCGAAGGACATTCGAGAGAGCGGCGAGCGGCTGTTGCACACTCTTTCCGATGTGCTGGAGTACGCGCAGACAGACGTGAGCAAAAGTGACCTCGACAACGGCGTCTTCGACCTCGTTGAGCTGTGCCGACGCCAAGCGGAGCGCTTACGGGCCGCTGGCGCCGCCTCGGGGCACGACGTCGAAGCCTACGTCCCGCCCGCGGATGCCTTCTACCGCGGTGATATGCGGTTTATCGATCTGGCGCTCCACCACGTGTTGTCCAACGCGCTGAAGTTCACGCCGCAAGGGGGCCGGATCGTGCTCACGCTAAACCTGGAGAGCGACGGCGAGGCGCACATCGTGGTCGAGGACACCGGCATCGGCATCAAGCCCGATGATATCGCGGCTTGCTTCGAACCGTTCCGGCAGGCCGACCGCGGCCTTCAGCGCAGCCATGAAGGCGCCGGTCTCGGGCTTACCCTCGCCAAGCGCTTCATGGAGCTGCATCAGGGCAGCATCGTGCTGCACTCGCGGCAAGACGGCAGCCGCGGCTCCGGCACCAGGGTCACTCTCACCCTGCCGGCGGCACGTCGCTGCGTCCGCGCCGCGCGCCGCTCTGCCTGAGCTCCCGCTAGTAGTTCGGCATCTGCCCGAGCTGGCAGTCACCGGTGGTGTAGACCTGCTGCACCATGCAGTACTTGGTCAGGTTCACGACCACGGCGCCGTTGCTGCAGGAGTTCAGGCGCACCCAGGCGTCGTAGCTGTAGATCGACGATGACTTCGCGCCGCCGGTCCGACGGCTCAGCTTCACCGACTGCACGTCGGCCTGGCTGATGCCATGCTGCTGCAACGCTTCCGTCACTTCGGCTTCACAGTCGTACGCCTGGGCGCTGGTGGATGCGGCCGCAAGCGGCAAGGAGAGGGAGACGCCGAGGGCGGCGGCGGAGAGAATGGACCGGATAGGCATGGGGCAGGCCTCCTATGATCGCTGGAAAGTTGACATAGGTACGGTCCTCTCCGCGCCAAGACGTGCGGGAGGCTGCAATGCAGGAATGGCATGGCTGGCAGCGTGCCTCTGCCGCACGTTCCTCAGTAGGAGTCCACCCCCGCCACCCGGCAATCTCCCGTCGTGTAGGTCTGACGGACGTAGGCGGCCCGGTTCATCTGGACGACCAGATAGCCGCTGCATTGCTGCAGGCGGACGTAGGCCTCGACCCCCTCGATCTCCGGGCCGGCGCGATCGTCGACCTTGCGCTTCACGACGTAGCGGATCGACCGGACCTGGCCGCTGTCGATCTGCAGTTCGCCCAGACGCTCGGCGGTTTTCTCCTCAAATCGCCCGGTCTCCTGGGCGGTGGCGGGCAATGCCGCCGTGAGGACGAGGCAAGCTGCGGCGGTCAGGCCCGCCAGATATCCCTGCAACGCTGTACGCATCGAACGCGCTCCCGCAGTGGCTGCTCCCTTGGCAGGGAAAGAGATAGGCACGGGCGGGGACGGTCCCAAGGGCCGGCGGGAGCGGCGATTTCACATTTCCGTGCGGCCGAAGCCACGTCTCAATAGGCGGTGACGCCCGGCCGCCGGCAGTTGCCGCGGGTGTAGCTCTGGCGCACGAAGCAGCTGCGTGTCATGTCGATGACGAGGTAGCCCTCGTCGCCGCAGGCGCGCAGGCGCAACCAGGCGCGCACGCCCAGCACGTCGGGCCCGCGGTCGGTGGGATTGAGCTTCTCGACGAAGTGGAGCTCCGCGACCTCCTCGTCGGCGACGCCGATGCGCTGCAGCTCCTCCCGTGCCTCTCTCTGGCAGTCCAGCGCAAGGGCGGCCGGCGCGGCCAGCAGCGTGACGAGGCAGAAAAGCAGGAGGCGGGCAGTCATGGCGGCTGTTTCGCTTGGTGGCTAGTACTGTGTCACGCCGGGGACGCGGCAGTCGCCGCGCGTGTAGGTCTGCACGACGTAGCAGGTCGGACGCATGTTGACGATCAGCCAGCCGCTGCAGCCCTTCAGCCGGACCCAGGCGTCGACCCCGAATATCTCGGGGCCGAAGTCGTCGGCGATGTTGGTGCGCTCGATGATGCGGATGCTCTTCACGTCCTCGGCCGCCAGCGGCAGGCCTGCCAGGTGATCGTCCACCTCGGCGGCGCAGCGCGTGGAGTCGGCCGCCTGGAGAGCCGGCGGCAGCAGGCCCTGCGCCAGCAGGACGGCCGCTGGGAGCAGGACGGCAGGACGGCTGAGGGGCGAGCGCATGGCGGTGCCTTGGAGCAGGGACGGCGGCACCGCGCAAGATGACGGGGCGCTAGTAGTTTGACAAGCCCTCGACCCGGCAGTCGCCCAGGGTGTAGGTCTGCAGGACGTAGCAGGTGTGGCGCATGTTCACCACCAGCCAGCCGCTGCAGGAATTCAGCCGCACCCATCCTTCGACGCCCAGGATCGGGGGGCCGTACTCGTCGTCGAGGTTCACCTTCTCGACGATGCGGACAGATTTCACGTCGCCGGGGGCCAGCGGCAGCTCCGCCAGGCGCGTCTCGACCTCGCGGGCGCAGCGGTTGGACTGGGCGTGCAGCTCACCGGCGGACAGACCGCTGGCAAGCACGGCCGCCGTTAGGGCAGCTTGGGCAGGCAAGGTGCGTCGCAGGGGCATGCGCAGGTTCTCCGAGCAGGGGCCGGTGGACCGGCCGCTGGTCCCATGGATGGGAACCGGCTGGCCTTTCGTCCGTTCCGGGGGAAGGTCTATACTCCCCGACTTGAGCCGACAACACCGGGCCGTGACGCCCGGTTCCCGTGGCAGAACCGACTGCCGTTCCTACCGGAGGATTCCTGACATGACCGCACAGGCCCAGAAGATTGCCGCCGCGACGCCGAAGCTGGCGGACAGCAGGCTGTTCCGGGAGCAGTGCTATATCGACGGTCGCTGGGCCGATGCCGACAGCGGCGCCACCATCGAGGTGACCAATCCGGCCACCGGCGACGTTCTCGGCACGGTGCCCAAGATGGGGGCGGCCGAAACCCGCCGCGCCATCGAGGCCGCGGAGAAGGCCTGGCCGGCCTGGCGCAAGCTGCTCGCCAAGGAGCGCGCCAACATCCTGCGCAAGTGGTTCAACCTCATCATGGAGAACCAGGAGGATCTCGCCCGCCTGATGACCCTGGAGCAGGGCAAGCCGCTGGCGGAGGCCAAGGGCGAGGTGGCCTACGGCGCCAGCTTCATCGAGTGGTTCGCCGAGGAGGCGAAGCGTGTCTACGGCGACACCATCCCCCAGCACCAGGCCGACAAGCGCATCGTGGTGGTGAAGCAGCCGGTGGGCGTCGTGGCGGCGATCACGCCGTGGAACTTCCCCAACGCGATGATCACCCGCAAGTGCGCCCCGGCGCTGGCCGCCGGCTGCCCGGTGGTGATCAAGCCGGCGACCCAGACGCCCTATTCGGCCTTCGCGCTCGCCGAGCTCGCCGAGCGCGCCGGTATCCCCGCCGGCATCGTGAACATCCTCACCGGCTCCGCGAAGGAGATCGGCGGCGAGATGACCTCGAGCCCCATCGTGCGCAAGCTGTCCTTCACCGGTTCGACCGAGGTCGGCAAGCTGCTCATGCAGCAGTGCGCCTCCACGGTGAAGAAGGTCTCTCTGGAGCTCGGCGGCAACGCGCCCTTCCTGGTGTTCGACGACGCCGACCTCGATGCCGCCGTCGAGGGCGCCATCATCTCGAAGTTCCGCAACACCGGCCAGACCTGCGTCTGCGCCAACCGCATCCTTGTGCAGGAAGGCGTCTACGACGCCTTCGCCGCCAAGCTGGCGACGGCGGTGAAGAAGCTGAAGGTCGGCCCCGGGCTCGAGGACGGCGTGAGCCAGGGCCCGCTGATCGACCAGGCGGCGCTCGAGAAGGTCGAGGAGCACGTCGCCGACGCCAAGTCCAAGGGCGCCAAGGTCATGCTGGGCGGCGCGCGCCACGAGCGCGGCGGCACCTTCTACCAGCCTACGGTGCTCACCGACGTCACCACGCAGATGAAGGTGACCCGCGAGGAAACCTTCGGCCCCGTCGCCCCGCTGTTCCGCTTCAAGACGGAGGAGGAGGGCGTCGCGCTCGCCAACGACACCGAGTTCGGCCTCGCGTCCTACTTCTACGCCCGCGACATGGGCCGCATCTGGCGCGTGGGCGAGGCGCTCGAGACCGGCATGGTCGGCATCAACACCGGCCTCATCTCCACCGAGGTGGCGCCTTTCGGCGGGGTGAAGGAGTCCGGCATCGGCCGCGAGGGCTCCAAGTACGGCATCGAGGAATTCCTCGAGGTGAAGTACCTCTGCATGGGTGGCGTGTAGGGACGCGCCGGAGGCCGCTTGGCGGCGCCTCAGAAGAGGCGCCGCCGCAGCTCTGCGTGGACCTGGGCCCGCGTCACACCGATATCCTGCAGCAGATAGTCCGGCAGCTCCGCCAGGCGCCGGTAGTCGCGCCGGCGGCGCAGCTGGTTCCCTATGCGCCGTGCCAGGGCCAGCGGGAATAGGCTATCCAGGCTTGCGCGTCCGTCCCCGCTGGCGAGGTCACGGCCGGCCGTGGCGGTCGTGCTGATGACCATAGACTTGGCTCCTTTGTCGTTGACCGGCATCGCTTGACAGTTCCAGGCTCTGCTGGAGAGCTGCCGCGGCGCGGCTGGTCCGGTTTGCGGTGCATATCGCGTCGATCGCTTGAAGCGATCACGGCGCTACAGTGCCGCGACATGGGGGGTGCAGCGGCTCCGAAAGAAAGCGACTCCCTCTCTCCGGCGGCGCGGCTCTCAACGTCGCGCAGCTCTGCCAGGGACGCGTGCAGCGTCCGATCGCATTTCAGGAGATGGTTGAAGCCGAGGCTTTTCAGATAGAGCTCGACCGAGGTAAGCGCGCTGCAGATCCGCATGCTTCCCTCGGCGGTCTGCATCAGCCTTGCCGCGACGACCAGCCCGCGAACACCCGCGCGGGTCATGATATGGACACCCGACAGATCGACGATCAGCTTGGTGCAGCCCTTGCCGATGCACTCGACGAGAGCATCGAAAAGCTGCCCGGCGGTGTGGCTGTCCACGCTTCCCGCCACGCTGACGATCGCAACGCCGTCGAGGGTGCGTACTGTAAGTCTCATCGAAATTCCTTCTCTTTCGGTCTGCGGCGGCAACCTTGTCCGACCACCTACGAGTGGCGCGGCGGAGCGGTTTCACGCGATCGAATTGATGTGGTGGGGGAAGCGCGCTTGAGTCGCCGCAAATCAGGCGCGCTTCCCCCTGTCGCCGGTCACCGCGGATAGCGGTGTCCGGCGGACTTGGCTGCTCGCCTTGCCGCCCGACCGATGTCGCAGCGATGGAGTCCGATATCGCGCAGGGCGGCGTCGCCGAGGGCGGCAAGACTGCGCGACGTCTGGTACACGCGGTGCCGGTAGGCGACCTCCGAGCGTGCCGTTGCAGTCATCTTGCGGACTGTGAGCAGCGCCCTGGCTAGCATCTGGCGTGTCTCGGCCGGACGATCGCGGCCGGTCGCGGCGGCGAGGAAATGTTCGTTGGCGAATGAGTCGTTCATCGTCGTGCGGCCTCTCGCAGAAACAACGGAAGCGCCGCCAGACCGCGACCTGGTCTGCGTCAGACCGGATCCTGCGGTTGGCGGTGCATTGCCCGTATGCCCACTGTGTCGCCGGGCCGTTGTTGTCATCGTTGTGCGGCGGGTGGTAATAGAGCCGCGCCAACGTTGTTTTTTGGGCGGAGCTGCGCCTTGCCACAGGATCTCCAGATCTCGCTGCTGGGCGAGCTGCGGGTCGTCTCGCTGGGGGCGGAGGTGACGCTTCCGGCGTCGCGCAAGGCGCGCGCCCTGCTGGCTTTCCTCGCCGCGACCGGCCGCCCGCATCGCCGGGAACGCCTCTGCGAGCTGTTCTGGGAACTGCCCGACGATCCCAAGGCCGCCCTGCGCTGGTCCCTCAGCAAGCTGCGGCGGGTGGTGGACGCCCCCGACCGGCCGCGTATCGTGGCCGACCGGGAAAGGGTCAGCCTGGATGCCAGGGACATCGAGATCGACATCCGGGACATCGACGCGCGGCTGCGGCAGCAGGCCGTGCCGCTTGCCGTCGAGGACCTCGAGGCGATGGCTCGGGCGCTCGACAGCGTTTTTCTCGATGGTCTTGACGGCGCCGGCGACGAGGCCTTCGACGCCTGGCTGATGGCCGAGCGCGAGGACGCGGAGGTGGCGCGCATCGCCGTCCTGCAGCAGCTCGCCACGCATCGCGATCTCGCTCCCGCTGCGGCGAAGAAGTGGCAGCGCCTCTGGCAGGAGGCCGACCCAACAAAGGCTGCCGCGCAGGAGCGGGAGGCGGTGGTCGCGCGGTCGCCGCAGCCGGCTGCGCGGCCGGCGCCGCAGCCGGCGACGGAGACTTCAACCGGCCGCGCCCTGCGCGCGCAGCGCATCGGCTTCTGCGAGGTTGCCGACGGAACCAAGATCGCCTACGCCACCGTCGGCTCGGGACCGCCGCTGCTGAAGGCGGCCAACTGGTTGAACCACCTGGAGTTCGACTGGGCGAGCCCGATCTGGGGCGGCAGCTTCGCCTCGCTCGCCCGCACCCGCACCTTCATCCGCTACGATGAGCGCGGCTGCGGCCTGTCGGACTGGGACGTCGACGATCTCAGCTTCGAGGCCTTCGTCGAGGATCTCGAGGCGGTGGCCGACAAGCTGGCGCTCGAGCGTTTTCCGCTGCTCGGCATATCGCAGGGCTGCGCCGTGTCGATCGAATACGCCGTGCGCCATCCCGAGCGCGTCTCCGGCCTGATCCTCATCGGCGGCTACGCGGCCGGCTGGCGCCACCTCGCCAGTCCGGAAGAGCAGGCGCGCCGCGAGGCGGTGCTGAAGCTCACCGAGGTCGGCTGGGGCACCGACAACCCGGCCTATCGGCACATCTTCTCGCAGACCTTCATGCCGGACGCCAGGCCCGACGATCTCGCCTGGTTCGACGAGTTCCAGCGCCAGACGACCTCGCCGCGGAATGCCGCCCGCTTTCAGGATGCCTTCGGCTACATCGACGTCCGCGACCGGCTGGCCGAGGTGAGGGCGCCGGCCATCGTGCTGCATTCGAAGCATGACCAGCGCATTCCACTGGAGCTCGGCCGCGCCGTGGCCTCCGGCATTCCGAACGCCCAGTTCGTCCCGCTCGAGAGCCGCAATCACATCCTGGTCGACCACGAGCCCGCCTGGCACGTCTGTATCGAGGCCGTCGGCCGCTTCCTGGCCGAGCAGGAGATCTGATCTAAGCGCTGATCTTCGGCGCCGGCTCCGGCGCGCCTTCGGGGCCGTCCAGCTGCCGGCGGACGGCGCGGGCGAGGTCGCTTTCGGTGAAGGGCTTGGCGAGAATGGGCAGCGCGGCGTCCGCCTTGCCACCCTGGGCGCGGGTGCGGTCGTAGCCGGTGGTGCCGAGCACCTTCACCTGCGGGTGCCGCCGAGCCACCGCCTCGGCCAGCTCGTGGCCGTTCATCTTCGGCATCACCATGTCGGTCAGCACCAGGGCGATCGCCGGCTCCCGCTTCAGCAGGTCGAGCGCCTCCGCGCCGTCGCCCGCCTCGTGGACGCGGTAGCCGAGCTCGCGCAGCGTCCGGCAGGTCGCGCGCCGGACATCCTTCTCGTCTTCGACCACGAGGATCACTTCGTCCGCCTGCGCGCGCGGCGCGGCGGCGCTTTCTGTCGCCGGTGCCGCCGTGAGGGTCGCGGCGGTGCGTGGCAGGTAGAAGCGCACCGTCGTGCCCAGGCCCGGGTTCGACTGGATGGTCATGCGACCGCCCGACTGCGTCACGAAGCCGTGCACCTGGCTGAGGCCGAGGCCGGTACCCTTGCCGGCCTCCTTGGTGGTGAAGAAGGGCTCGATGGCGCGCGCGGCCACTTCCGGGCTCATCCCGCTGCCGCTGTCGCAGAGCGACAGCACGACATAGTCGCCCGCGGGAAGTCGTTCCGGCAGGTCGTGCGCCTGCGCCACGCCCGGCACGGTCAGCGGCGCCGTCTCGATGGTGAAATGCCCGCCCGCCGGCATGGCATCGCGTGCGTTGAGCGCGACATTCAGGATCGCGCTCTCGAGCTGTATGGGGTCGACCTCGATGGCCCATCCGCCGCAGCCCGGGGCGCAGCGCAGCGCGATGGTCTCGCCCAGCGCGCGGGCAATGAGCGGGTGCAGGCTCTCCAGCAGCGCGTCCGGCGCCACGGTCTGCGGCGACAGCGGCTGGTTGCGGGAGAAGGCCTGCAGCCGCTTCACCAGGCGCGTCGCGCGCTGGGCCGCCTCGTCGACCTCGTCGAGGATCTCGCCCGCGCCGGGGGTCGCCTTGGCGATGCGCCGGCGCAGCAGGTTCACCCCCGCCAGCACGACCGCCAGCATGTTGTTGAAGTCGTGCGCGATGCCGCCGGAGAGCTGCCCCAGGGCCTCCATCTTCTGCGACTGCAGCAGTGCCTGCTGCGAGGCGGCAAGTTCTTGCGTACGCCGCTCGACGCGCCGTTCCAGCTCGCTGTTCAGCTCGCGGTAGCGCTTGATCGCATAGCGCAGGGCGCCGATGAAGGCGACGTCCGTCCCGGCCACGACGACGAAGAACAGCACGGTGGTGAGCTGCTGCCAGTCATCGACGGCGATGTCGCCCTGGGGCGGCAGCACGAAGAACCACGCGGCCGCCGCGCTGGCGGCCACGCAGCAGGCCCCGGCGCGCACGCCGCTCACCAGCGTCGCGATGATGACGGCTGGAAAAAAGGTGATGTACTGGACGCCCTGGACGAAGGGGTCGATCGCCAGCCTCAGCAGCGTGGCGGCCACGGCGAGCGCGATGGCCAGGGCATAGGCCCCCGCGCTGCCGGGCCTTACGGCCGGAATCTCGACGTAGAACCTCTCCAACCGGTGCACTCGGCCCTCCCTGCCTGCGCCCACCTTTTTCGGGCAGTATAGCCGGTGGGCGCGGCCGCAAGAAGCGCCTGGAAGGCCAAGGCCGGCGGGCCTACTCCGCCGCCACGCTGTCGGCGTCGCGGCCGCGCTTGTGCTCCCACTCGTAGATGTAGTCGCGGGTCAGCGGCACCGAGTCGATCTTCTTGGCGATCTGGATCTGGAACACCATGAGTCCCTGGTGGCGGAAGCCCATCTCGCAGCCGATCAGGTAGGCTTCCCACATGCGGCAGAAGCGCTCGTCGTAGAGCTCGCGGATCTTCGCGCGGTTGGCCTGGAAGCGCTGCTCCCAGTGGCGCAGGGTCTCGGCGTAGTGCAGGCGCAGCACCTCGACGTCGGTGACGATCAGCATGGCGTCCTCGATCACCGGCAGCACCTCGCCCAGGGTCGGCACGTCGGTGCCGGGGAAGATGTACTTGCGGATGAAGGGATTCACCGGGCCGGGCTCGTTCACGCGCCCCACCGCATGCAGCAGGCAGACGCCGTTGTCGTCCAGCAGCTCGCTCACCTTGCGGAAGAACTCCGGGTAGTTCTTCTTGCCGACGTGCTCGAACATGCCGACCGAGACGATGCGGTCGTACTTGTTGGCGTCCTCGCGGTAGTCGCGCAGGTGGAACTGCACGCGGTCGTCGAGGCCGGCCTTCTTGGCGCGCGCCTGGCTCACCTTGTGCTGCTCGGTGGAGAGGGTGACGCCGGTCACCTCGCAGTCGCCGGCCTGGGCCAGGTAGAGGCCGAGGCCGCCCCAGCCGGAGCCGATGTCGAGCAGCTTGAGGCCCGGGCGGTCGAGCAGCAGCTTGGCCGCCAGGTGGCGCTTCTTGTCCGACTGCGCCTGTTCCAGGCTCTCCTCGCCGCTGCGGAAGTAGGCGCAGGAATACTGCCGGTCGCTGTCGAGGAAGAGGTCGTAGAGCTGCCCCGAGAGGTCGTAGTGGTGGGCGACGTTCTGCTGCGCCTTGCCGACGGGGTTGTACTGCTTCAGGCGCCGGACGTGGCCGCCCAGGGCGAAGCCGAACTTCACCAGCGGATTGTTCTCGAGGTAGTGGTAGTTGAGGGCCAGCATCTCGATGAAGTCACGCAGGGTGCCTTCCTCGAGGGTGATCTCGCCGTCCATATAGGCTTCGCCCAGGTAGAGCGGCGGGTTCAGCACCAGCTTCCATTCGAGGCTGCGCTTGTGCAGCTTCAGGGTACAGCGGCGACCGGTTCCGTCGCCGTAGTCGTAGATCCGGCCCTTGGCGTCGATCAGCCGCAGGCTGCCGTCATGGACGACCTTCTGCAAAAGCTTTTGGAACAGCATGGTTCAACTCCGGATATCCGTCCCCTCGTGTCTCTAGGGCTTTTCATTAATTAACGCTTTTAATTGTTCCATCCCTATCAGTATCTTGGCGCTACTTTTTGAATCGTGCAACAGTCAGGCGGCAGGCCCTGATCTGCCGCCGGTTGGGCCGCTTTCCGGGCGGGCCTTTCGGCGGGCCCCAAGGTTGCGGCGGCAGGGGGCGCTGCCTAGATTTGACGGACTTCCATGTTAATCAGCCCTCACGCGCGCTCCGAAGGATAAAAAATGGCCGGATTCGACTTCGATCTCTTCGTCATCGGCGGCGGCTCCGGCGGCGTTCGGGGCGCCCGCATGGCGGCGGCCACCGGAGCGCGGGTGGCCATTGCGGAATCCCACCGCTACGGCGGCACCTG
>Ga0207773_100655_pt1 | contig 12339 bp, 10 predicted proteins | sample TtaePargueraPR_2_FD_187281 | JGI IMG/M metagenome (GOLD analysis project Ga0207773, IMG submission 187281) | Aerobic enrichment media microbial communities from Bioluminiscent Bay, La Parguera, Puerto Rico - Tt and M1 (3) (SPAdes) | ecosystem: Environmental > Aquatic > Marine > Unclassified ...
CGGGATGGTCGATGAGGTGTTGGATCTTTTCAGCCAGAGCTTGGGGGCTATATGGGGGCACTAAAAAACCAGTTTCACCATCCACTACCACATTCTGTAAGCCGCCCACTTTGGTGGCCACCACAGGCAACTGATGCATCATGGCTTCGGCAGCTACCAGGCCAAAACCTTCGTGGGCTGATGCGATGCAAAAAACATCCATCATTCGATAATAAGGAGCGGTATTTTCCTGATAGCCAACAGGGATCAGCTGCTTTTCTAATCCTAAGCCTTCTGCTTTTCTCTTCAAACTTTCCAGATCCGGCCCTTCTCCCACCAATAAGAGTTTTATATTGGGATTATCAAGGAGCTTTATCGCCTCTAAAATATCCGAAAAGCGCTTTACCTGATCATATACCCTGCCTACGGAGCCTATAATAATATCAGTATCTTTTATTCTCAACGCTTCTCTTAATTTAGAAACCGTTTCTGCTGCTACTTCCCTCAGTTCTCCTACCCCATTATTGATCAGCATTAATTTTCTTTCTGGCACATGTACTTTATCTCTCAGAAAACCAACTACTGCTGGGGCAATCCCAATGACTTTATCGGCAGTCTTTACCCATAAACGCTGCAGCCAAATGGCTTTTTGGGAGCGGTTTTGGGGATCGGAAGTTTCTTCCAAAATCACTACCGGTACTTTACCTAACTTCCCTCCTATAGCAGCCATGCTCATCCCCTCAAAAATGGCTCCATGGATAATATGGGGCTTATAATCCTGGATTACATGCCTTACCTGCCTGTGTTTGCTCCATTCAAAAGGATGCTTAAAAGACCCAATAGGGATCAGCTCGACTCCTTCATTTTCCAGGGCCTCAGCTATCGCACCTCCTGCCCAGGTACAAATGATTTTCAGTTCATACTTATCCTTATCCAGCCACTTGGCCAAAGTCAGCCGGGTTTGTTCCACCCCTCCCGAGGAGATGGTTTCTATGCAATGGAGGATGCGGATTTTGTACGTCATTGCGAGTGGAGCCTTAGCGAAATGAAGCAATCTCCTATTATGAAAACGAGATTGCTTCGGGGCAATAATGAAACATAATAAACGAAACGAACCTTTTTCGTCCCTCACAATGACGGCTTCGCTACCGTCACTGCAAGTAATGGGGCACTGAGCTTGTCGAAGTGTCCATTACAAAGCAATCCCGCATTCTGGAGATAGGATTGCTTCAGGGCATTCACCGACTCTTTAGATAATAACGTACCATGTATGCCCTTCGCAATGACGTAAAGGTCAACGTCATTGCGAGGACAACCAAAGGGAGGACGAAGCAATCCCCTATTCTAAATTTGAGATTGCTTTAGGTTTTTACAAACCTTCGCAATGACGGAAGCGATACTATTTCCTACTTTCCAATAAGGAATGATATAAGCCCAAAAGACTCCTTACATGATTTTCTACCGTGTATTTTTCAGCTTCCTTTTGGGCTCTTTTCCCCATTTCCAACCGCTCTGATTCAGGCATTTGAAGGAATTGAAGCATGGCATTTTCTATAGATTGCGTATTGTGAGGATCAACCACTTTTGCTGAGTTACTTTTACCGATGATTTCTGCCGCCCCTCCCACTTTGGATATCACTGAAGGTAAACCTGCCATCATGGCCTCTACCAGGGCTACCGAAGAACCTTCCGAAAGGGATGGGATCAAAAATACATCAGCTTTGCTTAGGAAGGTAGTTACGTCCGATCGGAACCCTAAAAACTCGACGTTCTCTTCGAGATCCAATTTTGAAACCAATGATTCTAATGAAGGCCTTTCTTCTCCTTCTCCTATTAAAATTAATTTGGGTTCAAAAGGGGATCCATGAATGATATTGGCCATTGATTTTAGTACCTCTGGGATGTTCTTTATAGCAGTCAGTCTGCTAACCATGATAAAGGTAAAGGGATCCTTACCTTCCTTCCCATTTAGTCCTAAGGTTGATATCTGGGCTGGATTATAAATGACCGCTACCTTTTTACGGCTTACCTCCCCTCTATTGACAATGTTTTCCTTTACTGCTTCCGAAATGGCCACTACCTTATGCGCCATACTGTACACTACTTTAAAAATCCATTCCCAAGCTTTATGGTGATTGGGAAAACCGATTTCTTCACCTAACCTTACCGGCACATTGGCTAACCTGGCCGCTAGTAATCCATGAAAATTGGCTTCTGCCCCTGCTGTGTGCACAATATGAGGTTTATCTTCTTTTAATGCCTTTTTTAGATTATTGATTAACTTCCAATTGGGAATTCGGGGATTTTTGTTCCAAACCTTCACCTGAACACCATTCTCCTTTAGTTCCTCTGCTACTTTCCCCCCTTTTCCCAAGGCCCAAATTTCCAGCTCCACCTCTGGATGCTCCTTAATTCCTAAAGCAGTCAGTAGCGTTACTTTTTCAACCCCTCCAAAATCCAATTCAGTAAGTATCTTTATTACTTTCATGGATAAATATATCTAAGGCAAAACTTGGAATATTTCCTATGCCACTTTCTTAGGGTCTGATTACCTACCAATTGGTGTAAACGTTTAAATGGTAAATTATATACCCATAATAAAATGGGGAAAGGCATGGAAACAACTTCCCAAATACTCTTAACCCCTTCTTTATTATGGCTATTCCCATAGTATGGCAATAAATTCAAGGCCAAAAATTTTGCCCGGAAATCCTTCCAAACTTGGCTAGAACTCACCTCCTTACTTGGATAGTTATCTTTGATCATTTCCAAAAAAATGGATTTATTGAGATCGGAGAAGTTTTCTTGCGTTTGGGAAGCATGCTGATCATAGTGCATCAAGGGATGGTTTACATAATATCCCTTTCCATAAAAGGCAATAGCCCGGAACCATACATCCAAGTCTTCGCCTTTGTTCAAATGGATTTTAAAACCTTGATGTTGCTTAAAAAAATCCTGTCTGATAACCGTCGAAGAGGAGGTATACCAGGTATTATAGGTAGCTGATTGAAAATAATTGCCCAATATTCTTATTTCCGGATATTTTATCCTTTCATTGGTCAGCTCTCCCTCAGTTAAGTAAGTACTTCCCAAAATTCCTGCCTCCGGATATTGCTCAATCACCTTAGCCATACATCTCAAAAAGTCAGTATGCCAATAATCATCCGCATCCAAAAAAGCAATGTAAGCTCCTTTCGCTTCAGTTATCCCCTTGTTTCTTGCGGCTGACACACCCAGATTAGCTTGGTGGATCAACTGGACTTGGTTCCCATATTTTTCCTCCACAAGCTTTTCCCCTTCATCAGTAGAACCATCATTGACTACAATGATTTCAAAATCCCTGTAGGACTGCTGAAGCACGGAGTCAATTGCTCGGCAGATATAAGGAGCTTTATTGTATAAGGGGATGATGATGGAGAACATCTTTTTTAGACTTAAGATATTAGATTTGGGTTTACGTCATTGCGAGGACGATCAGAGAGAGGACGTGGCAATCCCGTCTTCGGCAGGAAGGATTGCCACGTCGGGCGGAGCCCTCCTCGCAATGACGTTTAATTAAATAATCTTTTCAACCTCAATGCATTTTTAAAACCCAGGTATTTGGATAAGATCTGGAATTTAGGGCCACCGATATAGGTCTTTTCGGCTATGCCCAAATTTTCAATATAACTTTCCGCTTGGGCTACCAATTCAGGGTGGGCTGGAAACACATCGTAAATAAACTTCTGATATATTTTTTTCAAGGCCTTTCTTACCCTTGGAGAATCTTCGACTTTTAGCGTTTCTCTTTCATAGCATTGAAGTGAATCCAATAAGGAACACCAGGCTTTTTTGCTTTTTTGTTGGGATACATTCGACTCTCCAGGTGTGCGGTAATATACTTTTCCCCTTTCCGCGTACTTTATTTTACCTGCCCTCAATAGTACCCTACAAAAAAACTCCCCATCTTGATTGATGCTCAACAATTCATTCCATGGTCCCGCTTGCTCTATCAAAGTCCTGTGCGTTAAATAAATCCCAGGCTGATGCATCTCCTGTTTATTCCAAAACTGCAATAACAGGTCCAGCCCACTATCAAAATTTTCAAATACTCCATACGGTATATGAACACAATCATCAATATTATCCTTAAACATCAACCATTCACAGGATGCCACTACATCCTTTTCGTTATCCTTTATTAGGTCTATCTGTCTTTGTATTTTGTCAGGGGATAAAATATCATCCGCATCCAAAAACTGAATATATTCTCCCTTGGATTCTTTAATCCCTCTATTCGTTGCTTTGGAAACACCTTGGTTTTCCTGATCGATCAGAATGATCTTATGAGGATCCTTTTGTTGGTATCGCTTTAAAATCTTCAAAGAATCATCCGTGGAGCCATCATTGATCAGAATGATCTCCGTATAAGGATAAGTCTGCCCTAATGCAGATAGAATGGTCTCTTCTACAAAAGCAGCTTTGTTATATACGGGGATGATTATGGATACTAAATGTTTCATATGCACGTCATTGCGAATAATGGGGCATTGAGCCCTTCGGCTAAGCTCAGGACAAGCCTGTCAATATGCCCCATTATGAAGCAATCCCGCTATCGGTATCGTCATTGCGAATGAAGCTTTAGCGGAATGAAGCAATCTCGTCTTTGGCAGGTGAGATTGCCACGTCGGGCAAAGCCCTCCTCGCAATGACGATGACGTCAATGGTAGGCTGAAGCATGAAACAGCGGCAGTCTCATTTTCGTAAAACCGATATCTAAGGAGTAATTGATCTAATAGCAAAACTCGGAGGAATATTTCTTTCCATGGTCAAATAAATGATCTCCCAGTCGTAATTATTACAAAACTCATAAACCGCTTCAATAACCCCATATTTCCAAGGAGTCTCCAATTCACCAATGATAAAATCATGCCCCGCAATAATTCCTCCTTTTTTAATTTTGGGTCTGTAAGCTTCTAATTCTGCTCTGGTAACTTGGTATGAATGAGCTGTATCTATATATATCCAATCAAAATATTCATCAGAAAAATCATCTACCACATCTGTGGAATATCCTCTATGTATTTCAATTTGCCCCTTTTTTAGTTCGGAACTATACCTATGGGTTACTTCATGATATAGTTTCTCAGGATATCTTTCACTTTTCCATACATCTATTAAGTGCAATTTTGAAGGATTTGTTTTATTAAGTATAGTTTGACTATAATCACCTTTGTCTACACCAATCTCTGCTATTGTTGCATTTTTGGGCAAAACCTCTAATAGCACTTTCCTACTAGCCAAAGCTTTCAAATTACTAATATGCTTTTCCCTTATTGAAGGAATGGGTATTTTTTCAAAATGTGCCCTAGGTATCAAATCAAACTTTTTAATAAAGTATTGGTATAACTTTTTCTTTAAAGTTACTGGGATAAATTTATTGATCATAATTACCTTTTTGTTTCGTTACCTTTGAGCAAACTGTAATACTCCTTTAATGCCCCTACATTAATAGCATGGCACACATATAAAATAGCCAATGCTTCTTTTGAAGAAACTGTAAATAACTTCTTTAAGGCAAATCGATATCTCCTCCAAATAAAATCGAGAACATGTCCTCCAAATGGGATTGACCTCTTTTGATACTTTCGAGTAAAAGTTCCCCCTAAAAGTCTGCGATACTTATTCACCAAATCCATGGCTTCATGCCTTGCTGGATGATGTACAATGATATTCTCCTTATAAATAATCTTATATTTTGAAGCTATTTTGCCAGATAGATCCGAATCGCCATTGGACTTAAGTCTGTCATCAAAAGCGCCAAATTCCTCGACCACCTCTCTATAGGAGAACCAATTGGCCGTAATGGCGTGTCCCTTTTTTGCATATGCCTTAGTGGTAAAGCCGGTATATTTTTCATAGAGTTCTGCAGGAGATAATTGATTGGGGTTTTTATAGAATAAGTGAACAGGACCTGTCAGTATTCCTGTTTTTCTATTAGAGTCGTTTTCGAAATAATTATAAGCATTACCTAGCCAATTGGCATCAGGAATGCAATCCGCATCCGTAAAGGCCAGTACCTTTCCATGGGCTTTTTTCATTCCCAAATTCCTGGCCGCATAAGACCCTTTACGACTTTCCTGATAAACCCTTACATTCAACTTTTTATAAAACTCATTGGGTATTAATAATTCATTCCCCAGATCATTGTTGATCACCAATACTTCAAATACCTCAATTGGAATTATTTGCTCGCTTAATGCGGTAAGGCATAATAAAAGCCTTTCTAAATCCCGATAAACCGGAATGATTACCGAAAATATTATTCCATTCATACTTACAGTTTCAAATGCCTCATTCCCCAATGATAAAAGTATCTTGTAAACACATTTTTAACCGGGATCAGTACTATTTGTACACCATGCAAGATCGTTTTTCTAATCCAATGAGGTCGAATCGGGTTTGAAATGGCGCGAGCCAAATGATAAATAATGTAATTTTTTTCAAAATCCCAAAGGTGGTGAATCCCAACATTATCTATAAAAACAACTAAAAGTTTAATTTCAGAATCTTTAGACCTTTTGCTAATTGTATTCCCTGTATGATGAGTATAGGTAGAAACAGAAATTGATAATTGTCCTGAATAAAATGGGTATTTTCTGGCAACCCTATTCCAAAATTCTGTATCCTCATGAAGTGAAAGTCGTGTATCAAACCATTTAGGTATTTTATAAAAAACAGTTTTCTTAAAAGTTACCGAACTAATATGACCTAACATAATTTCCTTTTCTAGGACATACCTGTAAAATTCATTCCGATTATTATTGACCTCTCTTAAAAGATTCTTATTGGTTCCGAAAGATTCTGTGTTTCCATTTTCAAATTGAATTTGTGATAAAGAGTATACAACACTGGCTTCTGGATTTTCTTCGAAGACTTTTTCGTCTAGTTCAAACCTGTTCTTATGGTAAAAATCATCAGAATCCAAAAATGAAATATACTCAAAGCGGGCATTCTTAATTCCAAGATTTCTGCTTGCGGAAACACCTTTATTGTTGCCATTTGGATGTCTAAAAATTTTAACTCTTTTTTCTTGTTGGCTAATTTCTTTACAAATCTCTAATGACCCATCTGTGGAGCCATCATCTACTATCAAGACTTCTCCCACCTGCTCAAAATTCAAAGCACTTTCCACTGCTTCCTTAATAAGCTTGGCTCTATTATAAACTGGAATGATTACTGAAACTTTGAACAATTCCTATTTATTTTTTTTTAAACCAGAATGAAGCGCCATGTCTTTCTACGCCATTCATTTTACTATTTTCCCATACAGTGTTTAGAACCCCTGAAAGCTCTTTCAGTTGGCTGATATAAAAATTAGGCAATAGAATCTCAAGGTATTCAGCTCCATAAATTAAAATATTGGCTAACATGAATTGTTCAGAATAAAACCTGTCGGCCCAACTTTGTGGGTAATCGAATGGAAGAAATATATCATGAATTTGAACAACCACGCCACTTTTAAGATTTGGAATGATATCCAAAAAAACTGAGGTAACGTCTGAATTCATCAAAACCCTATGGGAGTTGTCTATAAACAAAATATCCCCCTCTTTCAATTGGTTGAAAATAGTGAGATTAATGTCTTCTAGGGGTTTTCTTACAATTTGATCACAGATTTCATTTATTTCACTCCTCGGAGAAGGGTCAATTGAGCAAATTTTTGTTTTTAACTGATAATCTTCAACAGCTCTCTTAGCAATCTTAGTTGAATTTCCGGACCCAACCTCTAAATAGAGTTTAGGATGAAATTTTACCAAAAAACCGTAAAGAGAAATCAAATCTAAGCCGGGAATATATCCATTGATCCAAGTGGGGTCTTTGACTGTTTTTCTTTCAGAGTTCCTAACGGGAATCTTTAAAAAATCATCCTTGAATTGTAAAAAATATTCAAGGTTTGTAGCATACTTTAGATTGTCCTTCTTCAATATTTCATTTATATGTGAATGCGGTTTATTTAATGAATAGCGCTGATTAAGACTTACTGGGTAATCTAAAAATATACTTTTATCAGGTTCTATTTCTGAAATCAAATCTTTTACTTTTTGGAGATAAAAAGGGTTATTCTTCAATAAGTTTCTGAGGATTATTTTTGCTGCCTTTCGTATCATATCTTATAAAATTCTGTCATCGCTTTTAAAAAAGTCTTTGTGCCACATTGACATATAGCCAGCTCCCTGATGATATTGGGATTATATTGAAGCGCACTATTTTTTATCTTTAAAATGGCTTCAGCCAATGCTTTAGGATCCTTCACCGGTACTATCAAACCTGTTTCTGATGTGATACTATCCTCTACCCCCCCATTGGCAGTGGTTACTACTGGCAGACCACACATCATCGCTTCTCTAGCTGCAATCCCATGCGGTTCTTGTATTGTAGGAGATACAAAAACATGTGCCTGATTTAAGATATTTCCTATTTCTTCCCGAGGAACAAATGGTAAAAAAGTACCCTTTTCATATACTTCTAATTCTTTGCTTTTTGTGATAAAAAGGTTATGTTCAGGGTTATTAGAATCTAAATCCCCTCCCTTTCCGATCATAATAAACTCTATATCCTGATCCTGATTTAACAATTCTTTTATAGCTTCTAAAAAAGACTCCGCACCTTTTATGGGCAAAGAATTTAGTATAGTGATAATTGTAAACCGTTTATTTCTCTTATTCAAGTCTATTTGATACTTTGTTTCATCCACAAAATTCCATATAACCTCTGGATTACATTCCGTTTGATTCATTAGTACCTGACGCCTTTCATCAAAACTTACCGCCGCTACTTTCTTTGCTGCCTTAAATGCATCAAGCACTAGTCCAGCTCTTAGCTTGGAATAGTAATGGAATACAAAAACCTGATGCTCAATGATAACAAAGGGAATATCAAACTTTTTGGAAATCCTATGGGCAAAAACCCCTGCATCCATACCGCTTTGGGCATGAATTAAGTCAGGAACCCAACCATTATTGACAATTTCTTTAAATGCTTTTATATATGTTTTTTGGGCAAAATTTATTAAAACACTATCCCTAACTCTTCGATTATTGGGAAGGTAAAAACCAAAAGCTTCTGGATTTTGTAATACAACATCAGGTGTTATTTCTTTTCTCTTATTTAAAAAGGTAGTAATGTAAGTTTTTACTACTCTGATAAAAGGAAACGATCTTACTTCCCCAAATAGTACCTTAACATCAAAACCATTTTTAGATAAAAGCTCAGCCTGATCCTTAAAAAAAGATCCCTTTAACGGTTGGGAATGCGTAGGATACCAAGAAGGAATAATTAGAATTTTCTTCATCTATTTATTAAGAAATAAAATTCCCTAAAAGGTGTTTTTTCTCATTAGGACATAGCAAATAATTTCTGTTTTCCTGGTCATTATTCCTTCCAAGATGACTTATTTGAATCAAGCCCTTTTCTTCATCTATCCAGTAATAGGAATATTCTGCTCCCAAAACCGACCTTATATCTCTTCCAATTTTTTCATCCTGAATTTCTAAAATCAGAATTGGATAATGCTGAAGTAAATACTCTCCATACCCCTTGAGCACTTCATATTCCAAAGTTTCCACATCAATTTTCATTAAATCAATAGTGGAGATGTTATTTCTTTTAATGTAACTATCCAATCGAATAACTTCAACTAAAATTGATTTTTGCCTTTTGGTACGCCATTCCTTATTTAAACTCCCATGCATCGTGTTCAAATCAGAAAAAGTTGTATCCCCGGTATTATAAAATGGTAATTTACCTTTCTGATCAGATAGTGCTAATTGTTCGCATCTAATATCAAAATCATTTAACTCATTATTCTTATGGAGCACCTTGTAAATATTAGGCTGAGGTTCAAATGCAAACACCTTAGTATGTTTATTATAAGCTTTTGCCATCATACTAAACCAACCAGTATTGGCGCCTATATCAAATATCACCTTACTCTTTGCTGCCAAAGAGCACCAAATTTCGCGGGTCTTGTTTTCATAATCCAAGCCCTCAAATCCATGCCAAAACAACTCTGTGTCCCAGAAATAAGCATTATTGTAAAGCCAAAAGCTTATCCCATCACTCGTTGTAACTTTAAACTTATCAAAGAAAGTCCTCTTTTTTAAATTCAGCAATGGCTGTAAAGGTCTAATTAGACTGTAAAAGGGCCTTGCCAAATGATGGTGATAATAAGATTTTATCTTGTTCTTCATAGCTTAACAATTTCTCTTAGCTGCCAAAGTGCTTTTTTAAGCCCTAATTCCATTTTATAAAGCTTGTGTAAAAAGGTGGGCCTATAATTTAGGGTGTCTCCTACATCGTTTGCCTCTATAAATCCCCCAATCGTTCCCTCTAAATCATATCTATACTTCAGGGAAAACCGGTTACGAAAAACCAAATAATCTTTGATTTTTTTTCGTAATTCCAGCCAATTGGAAACCCGTATTTGTCTTAATTTTTGGTTAGTACTAATGGAATCTCCGGAGATGTACCTCTTTGTAAGATATTGGCTTGAAAAAGCAATTTTTTCATTTATTTGAAGTAATCTAAACATCAGGTCATACTCTTGACTACTTGACAACTTTTCGTCCCATCCTTTTACTCTCTCAAGAAATGCCTTATTCCATAAATTCGCCGATGTAATTCCCAATTTCCCCTTGATAAGCCCCTTCCAAGGATCCGATACAAATTTCCGAAAATGTGTATGTCCATCTTCAAAGATATCAATCGCATTCCCTACTATAAATGGAACCTTCTCGGACGCTAACTCTAATTGTTTCTTTATTTTTTCTGGCAACAATTCATCATCAGCATCTAAGAACTGAATCCAATCTCCTTGAACAATGGATATACCTAAATTTCTACTAGCAGAAGCCCCTTTATTTTTAGCATCAGGATGTTTTAGTACATGAATTTTAGAATGCTTATCCCTTAATTCATAACATTGGTTCATTGAATTATCTGTAGATCCATCTTCTACCAAAATCACTTCAACCACAGATGGATCATTAACTACAGAAATCACTGCTCTTTCCAAGGTTCGGGAAGCATTATACACTGGGATGACTACCGAAACAGCATTCATTTTTGCATGCTATTTTGATAAATAGAGACCAATTCATCTCCCAAAACATTATTATCATACCTAGCAAGCACAAACTCACGTCCTGATTTACCAATATCTGATCTTAACTGGAAGTCTTCCATCAATTTCTCGATGACATCCGCAAACATTTCAATATTATCAGATTCAACTGTATTTAGCTTGTTTTGATCCGCAAGTCCGTCACGTATCCCCCCTACATTGGAGGTCACGATAGGAAGTTCCATTGCCTGCGCTTCCTGAATTACCAGGCCCTGATTTTCACATCTACCGGTCTTTTTATCCACTCTCCCGGGAAACAAAAACAAATCGGCCCTTTCCATTTCTCTCTTGATCTCCTGTTGGGACATTTGCCCAGCAAAATGAATACATTTTGAAAGGTTCAGCTCCTCTACCTCCCGGACTAATGCACTTTTTTCTGGTCCCTCACCAATAATAGTGAGCTCAACTTGTTTTCCCCTTTTTAAAAGCAAATGGATAATTTTAATAGCCGTATCTGCACCTTTCCAACTCACCAACCTACCGCAAAACAATATATAAAAACCCATCTTATACATGTCATTCTTTTCAACTTCTTTTCTAAAAAAGCCGGTATCCAAGCCTACAGGTAAAATATGAATTTTTTCTTTGGGAAAGCTTTGTACTTTTCCTAAGAGACTATTTGTATAAGCAGTATTAACAGTGATGATGTCTATATACTTAAATAAATGACGATAGGATTTATGATAGTTCGATAACTGGTGGGGAGGGAGGTCAAAGCCGTGAAAACTGCCTATTAGTTTCACCTTTTTAAAAAGCCCCACATGCCTAAACATGGCTATTAACTCAGCTGTTTTTCCAAAATGAACATGAATAATGTCAAACTTTTCCAAATGGGCCAAACTGGCATATAGACAGGGTAAATATAATGTCAGTGCCTGTCTATTAAGCTTAAAAAAATTAAGGCACTTCAATATTCCTACAATTCTGGTCAAAGAAAAATGGTGATATATCTGATGAATTAAGTATTTAATTCTCAGGAAATAGGACTTTGGGAATTTTGGAATATAATGAGTGATTTGCCCAAGCTTATTATTTTGATATTGCTGATGAACCGATCCAGAAAGAGAAAATTCGAATGCATTTATTTCTACTTTATATCCCTTCTTCAACAAATAAATAATTTGATTTTGGATAAATGTCTCGGATAGATTAGGAAATGTATGTGTAACTATCCCTATTTTCATATTCCTTGCATG
>Ga0207773_100656_pt1 | contig 12330 bp, 12 predicted proteins | sample TtaePargueraPR_2_FD_187281 | JGI IMG/M metagenome (GOLD analysis project Ga0207773, IMG submission 187281) | Aerobic enrichment media microbial communities from Bioluminiscent Bay, La Parguera, Puerto Rico - Tt and M1 (3) (SPAdes) | ecosystem: Environmental > Aquatic > Marine > Unclassified ...
CGAAGAAGAAGGCGGAGCCCTCCAAGGCCGCCGACACTGCCGCGAAGATCATCAGTTGCCCGATGAACTTCCGCGCGTCGAAATCCCCCCGCACCGACGCCCTATAGGCCAGCTCGTAGGCCACCCACAGACCGATAAAGGCCTGAAACAGGCGCAGCGTCCACGGCGCCAGGCTGTCAAAGGCCTGATGTGCGTAGGAAGTGGCGATAACATCGAGCTGCCCGAAGATATCGCAGGTAATGCAGGGGTTTTCCATGCCGGCGCTCCCTTACTCGATAGAGCCAAAGGGATCGTCCGCCGGCGAACCGGCGGGCAGGAGCCCGCTTGTCTGCCCACTCGGCTTGGTGAGAATCGGCGTTGCCTGGAGCGCTTGCGCCGCCTGCACTTCGAGCAGGGCGCCGAGCATTTGCCTAATAGCAATCAGTTCCTCCACCTGGCGCAGCGCCAGGCGGTTGCTCACCGCCATGTCCTCGCGAAGTGTCCGCGTCATGGCGGCCGTCGCAGCCAGGCTTGACAGCTCCCCCAACGCCTCAGCGAAGGTTTCCCGCTCCGATAGGCCGATTGACAGGCCATTGACGCCGGCGCTTTCGACCGCCTCCACCCGCCGCAGGCGCACCGTCTCCACCGTCGCGCCCGAAATGTTGCCGGTCTCTTCGTCCGGCACGGCAACGATAGCCTGCGCCAGGAAGCTCTTGAGCTGACAGAGGGAGGTGATGTTCGGCGCCACCAGGTCCCCCAGCTCCCAACCGTCGAAATTCACGAGGGCGCAGGCCATCCGCGCCGACCGCTTGACCAGGTTCGCGGTCCCGTCGGCCATTTCCATCTGACCGACCAGTCCCATGATGTTCGTCTGCTGCTCCAGCTCGTTAAGCTGCTTCTTCGCCTCTTCGAGCTGCTTGACGGCGTTGTTTAGCTGTTCGATCCGCGAGCCCTGCGCTGTAGGGTCAAAGACCGTCATGGCCGCCCAGGCGTAGGGGGCGCCCCAGAGGACGCCGGCGATCGCCGCCGTGATGACGGCCGAGCGAACGTGCAAGCCGCCGATCAGGCGACCGAAGAATCTAAGTACGGCTCTAACCATTTTTCACCTACCTGTGTTTGGAGCTGGCGCATGAGCTGCACCGGCTGAGACCCTGAGCGATAGACCTTCACCAGGGAGCCGAGCGGAGATAGATCGACATCGAGAATCACGGCCTCCTGGCCGCGCTTGAGCAGGACCGAGCGGGGCAAGTGCCGGGCGATCCGGCTTTGCCCTTTCACATAGGCCCACTGCCCTTCCGTCAGGTCGAGAACCCGATAGTCCTCCTCGCGGGCATTCGGGTTCTGGAAAATGATCTGAGTCGGGCAGTTGTTCAGGATGGTCTCTGCAATCCCGCTGCGATTCATCACGCCGCAGTCTTGGAACACGACATTTACCGAGCCGCGCAGCTTGCGATGCTCGCGAAGCATGACCTCTGTGTCTTTACGAAAGGCCTCATCGGCCAGGAGCGCGGCCGTCTCATCGACAAACACCAGATGCGGGCGCCCCGACGCCCGGCAGGTCTCGCGGATGCGGTGCATGATGTAGCTCACCAGGGCGCCGGCAACACGGGAGTCACTTAGGGCCGACTCCATTTCGAAAGTCACCAGGCGGCTCCCTTCGAGGTTCAGGCTGTCGGTCGCGCCGTTGAACATGGCGCCGGCGAAGTCCTGTCCGACCCACCGCGAGAGCCCCGCCTTGAGCTTGGAGCCGGTATCGAAGGCGCTTTCAAAGACAGTCGTTAGCGACCGACTCCGGGCCTTCTTGACTCGGAAAATCGCATCGACCGCCCGCGAGGCTGCTTCGTAGGACTCATCGTCGTCCGCCTCCGCCAGGCGCCGCAGCCACAGATGCAGGAATTGCCGGTTGTCGGGGCTATCCGGCATTTGGAGCGGGTTCAGTTCGACGCCGACGCGCCCCGGCGCGATATACCGGCCGCCGACCGCTTCGGTAAAAATCCGCAGGCCGCCGTGGCGGTCGAAGGCGTAGACCGCCAGGTCTGGGTGCCGAAGCGCGCCGCCCATTAGGTGACTAAAGAGCGTCGTCTTACCACCGCCGGACGGGGCGAACGTGACCGTGTGCGCTAGCGCTTCTTCGGCCTCGGAGACGTGGAATTGGAACAAATAAGGTGCTCCCGTCACCGTCTTGAACGGCCGAATAGGCCCCTCGCCCCAATCGCAGCGGTCGAGGCCCGCCGGCTCTTCCTGGAACGTCACCAGCTCGCTCACGTTCACGCCCAGGAGCGTGCGCGGCCGTGTTGCGTACTTCACATCAGGCGCGAAGCCTGGCAGACGGGACCGCCACACCCATTCGGCCGCCGGCATTTCGATGACCGGCATGATTCCGGCATCGACGAAGACCCGCCGCGCTTGTGAAACAAGCGCGTCCAGCTCCGCCATGTCGTCGCCTTCGAGGAGGACCGAGAATTGGCATTCAAAGAGGCCGTCGCGATCCGCCTGGACCACCTCAGTCACCGCCTCAAATTCCGCCGCCTTTATGCGATTGAACGTGAGCAGAGCCGCTTGTTTCGCCCGAAGCGGCAGCAGCGCCGTCACCTTTTCTTTCTTCTGCGCATAGAGCAGGGCGACGATCTGCACCCGTCCATTGAGCGACATGAGCCGGTGAATCAGCTCCTCGCTTTGCGCGTCTCCCCAGATTTTGACCGAGACCACCTGGCCGACTCGCCTGGCCGCCCCCTGCTCGTACTCAATTAGGCCGCTTCGATGATCGAAGCTCACCGCAGAGCTAACCAGGCACTCGCCGATGTTCGACGCCACCGGCCGAACGTCGATCGGAAAGCTGTTTACCAGCCGCCCCCAGAAGGAGAGCAGGGGCGACACCTCCCCTCGCCCCAGCTCCAGGGCGCGCGGGTTGAACTCGTGCAGGCCTTCCAGGACCGCCTTTGCCAGCTCATCGAGCGCCTTCTGCGCGCCCCGCTCCGCCGGCATTGTCAGCACCAGGAAATAGCGGTTCACATAGACCGTCTCGAAGGCCTCCAGCCACCGCGCATGGATTTCCTGCAGAACGTCGTTGTCGTAGGCCGCCCCGACATCGAGGCGTGCCCGGTCACGAAGAGAAAGGAGCTTCACCGTCCGGCCTTCCCGGTTCAGGCTTTGAAACCAGGCATGGCGCTTGTTGAGGAGCGCGGCGATCTCGGCCTCTGTCTTGGTGCCATAGTCCACCCCGCGAATCTCAATCGTCTGGACGAGCTGGCCGTCCTTGCACCGGATCGTCTTTCCGTCCGAAAGTACGGCGTCGAATTGCAGCTTGTCGGAGAGCAGCGTTTCATCCGGCCGCGGGATGAGGAACTGACGCAGGCCGGCCGAGAGCCCGAAGGCGACGGCGGCGACAAACCCCAGCACCGCCATTCCCAGGCCCGCCAGCTCGAAGAGCGAGCCGGGGGGCTGCTTCAGCCCCCCGACCCCTACACTCTCCGCCGCTGCCGCTAGCGGAGCGAGGCACAGCACAGCGGAGAGTGCGACCACGACAGATTTAAGCGACATAGCGGTTTCCCTTAGACCGCCAGAAAGAGCGGACGCGCGGCGTCCACACCCTGGCTTTCCACGTCCTCGAAATGTCGGGGTCTTTCAGCGTGAGGCTGATCGCCACCGCCTGTGCAATCGCGAACCCCAACATTCCGTAGAGACCATTGAGACTGACCATGAAGGCCACCACGCCGACCGCGGCGGCCCCCTTGGTCAGGTCCGGCGTCGCGCCGAGCAGCTTCACGGGCTCGCTCACCGCGCGCAGGAAGGGCGTTCCGTCAGACACGGCGACCCCCGGCTCTAGGCGTTAATCCATTCCTGGATGGCGTCGAGACCGGTTAGGCCCGCGCCGGCGGCGACGACGCAGATGACCCATTTCCAGGCCACCCGGCCGCTCATCGCGAGGACGAGTAGCACGGCCGCCATTAGGCCCGTCACTGCCTGGCCGATAGTCACGAGCTGATCGCGCGCCGACTCCGTCTTGGTGACAATCGAGCCGAACGGGTCTTGAGCAAGTGCAGGGTCGCTAGCGACGACGAAGGCCAGAATCACTAGCGCCCCGAGAAGGGCGCCAGTCGTTAACTCTTTTGTCCCGAAACCGCTAGAGGAACGCAAAATATCGCTCTTCATGAGGTGCTACCTACTACCTGTTGTGGGTGTCCTCTGAATTTGCCGCTCAAGTGTTAAGGATTGCTTTAATCCTGCCGGGCTTAATCGAGGCCGTCTGGCATCGAGTTCGACAGCCAGATTCGCGACGAGGGAGTTCGACTAAATGGCAGGAAAAAGAGGGGTCACGACGACCTTTGAGATCGCGCCCGCGCTACTTCGAAGGATGGACCGCAGCCTGGCCGGGCTGCGCACCGTAGACGGATACAAAGTCACCAAGCGGCAGTTCTTCGAGAACGCGATTCAAGCCGCGCTCGAAAACCCGGCGTTCTTCGAAGACATCAAGCAGCCGAAGGGGAAGAGGGCCGGTCGGAAGGACGGCCGCGCGACATGAAGCACCTCTATTGCCGCATCCCTGCCGCACTGAAACCCTACCTCCCGAACATGGATATCGGACTTCGCGCGATTCTGACCGAGTGGCATTTCCCGAGCCCGCCGCACGACGCTCGCATCAAGTGCCACACTCGCATTCCCGACGACTGGCAGCGGCAGATTGCCGACATCGCGCAGCAGTCGGGAAAGACCAAAAATACCGTCATCGTCGCTGCGCTCCACATCGCGGCGACGTCCTCTTTCAACCCTCGGCCGGAGATCCCGCGCGACGCCCCTCGTAAGATGGGCCGCCCGCCACAGCGCGCCAAGTCCGCGCCGGCCGCAATCTAGACCACGCACGAAAAAGGCCGCCGGATATGACCCGGCGGCCTCTTCTTTTCTGACAGGCAATGCTCTTAGGCGTCAGCTCGATTGGCGATGCTTCATTTGGGCGATGTGTTCCCTCATCAGCTTCTCGGCGCTCTTGAACCCTTCCGGACTATACTGCTGCAGGTCCGAACCCGGCCGCAGCAGGTGCGTCGTGTAGCCGGACGCGCCAGTGTCTTCGTCCAGCGCCTGCACCTTCGCGACGAAGGCCGCAGCCCGTCGCTTCCCCTCTGCCTGGCCCTCCTCCGTACAAACCGGCGAGCGACCCCAATGTGGCCGTCGCTTTGCCTCCGGGACCGCCGCTAGGTTCTCCGCCCATTCGCGGCACAGGGCTTCAATGCCACTAAACGCAACGTCGAGGCCCGAGTAGTAAGCTACAACCTCGTCTCTTTCTTTCAACCAAGCGGCCTTGTTCTCTTCCGCCGCAGCCGCCTTCTTCGCTTCGTGGGCCTTCGACGCCGCGGCTTTCTTCCGCGCCCGGTATTCGGTCACGAGACGTGCAACCGACTCTTGCTCTACGTCGGCTAACGACAGCCCCTCCGGGTTCCGCGCCGGATCATCAAGTCGCCGCTGCAGGTCCTTGCGGCACTGCGTTTTCAGCACGCCGACTGCATCGTCCGGCATGTCCTTGTAGATTGCCGCATCAAGGCCGGTCAGAAGACGAATGCAGTCCTGCGCCATTTGGGGAATGCTCGATTTTCCGTCTCCGAAGATCCCCACAAGCGTCTCATCAGTCATCGCCGCCTTGGCGTCTACCGTCGCGGCCGTCGCTGATACCAGCACCGCGAGCGCAGCAACAGCATTGCGCATTGTTCTTTCCCTTGAGATGAAGGCGAGCCTTCACCTTACCAAGTCATTTCCTAACACAACGTTGATTCTCCTGGGGTTTCCCTCAGGGGCTCCGCCCCTCGCGCGGGCAAGGCATGTCCGCGGGGCCCTGTTGCTTCGCTTCGCTCCGCGCCCGCACCAGGTCTGTCTTCGGCTCTCAGGTGAAGACCGTGGGTGCAGCTCTCAGAACGCGCTAATGCAACTAGGCGAGCAGATCACCTTGGCGGCTGTCGGTATGGCCACCTCGGCCGGTGCCGGGTGCGTCGAAAGCCCCTTCCGACCGGAGCTTATTGGCGTTCAAAAGCACGCCATCGCAGATCCTCGTCAGGAGGTCGGCCTGGCGCGGCTCTAGCGCAACCAGGCGGCCTAGGACGTGCAGCAAGTTAAGAAGCTCCGTCGTGTACTCCGCCTGCCACCTGTCCGGTTGAACCCGGTCGAGTGGCGACGGTGGCCGCCGATCGCCGATGATCGGACGCGATCTGTCGCGGCGACGGTAACTAAACCACTGCATCAGCACCTGCTTGCCCGAGACTTCATAGTCCCACACCGCCTTCGGCACGTTCTCGACATAACCGTCTCCAACAGTCAGTCGGCGCGTCTCGGCGTCGTAATCCAGATTGTCTGGCATCCGCGCCGGATCGGTCGGAATAGAGCCGTCCTCGGGAATTGTCGGTCCATCGCCGCTTTGCAGACGCGGCGGCCCGGCGGGTCTACCGGCCGCCGGGTCGACGAAGCGTTCGCCGAAGCATTGCAGCCAGATTACCTCGCGCCCTATCTCGGCTGCCTCGTGGAATAGCGCTACGTTGGCGGTGATCGGAATACGCAAGCCAGGTTGCACAAGATCCGTCTGAAAGCGCGCTGTGTAAGCCGGATGCGCGGCAACTGCCGCGACATAAGCAACGAAGTCCGGCGCTGTCACCGGCTGGCCCAGCGCCGACGCAAGGGCAGTGAGCAGCGCCGGCTTTATGTTGGCCTTCTTCGCCGTCCTGTCGGCCCAGAGCGGAAACACCCGACCGGCAAAGGAACCTCTGTAATGGTCGTGATCTGGAATCAGCCCTGTGAACGTGAGTGCTGGCCCGTTTGTCGGCGAGTGTCGTTTCAGTGCCGTCAAGTACACCTGCTCGCCCGAATGGTGCTCCCACAATGTCGGGTTTGGCTGGTTCAAGAGGCGGCCGTCCGGAATGAGCCATTGGCGATCGAAAGACCGAAATCCATATCGGATCGGCTTCACCACCTTGCCCGTATCTGACGCGACGGTTGTTGCACGGAACTCATGTCCGTAGAGCCCTTGTCGCAGCTCTTTTCGGACGTGCTTATCGCCCGGCTTCCCGCCCCGCAGATGCGGGTGGAATAGCATCTCTTTCCGGTCCGGGTCCTGTTCAGCCTGGAGAATCTGCCATCGCCGTTCCAGCGATGCAGAATCGGGCGCCACCACCCAAGTCCGCCCAGGCATTACGCCCGAACCATTATATATAAAGAGATCCTCGAGCGCCGGAAAGTCACCCCAAGCGCCGGCGGCAGTCGGGAAGAACGACTCGCGCTCTTCAGCAGGGCAGTCCGCCCATCCCGCGCCATCAAGCTTAATGTCGGTGAGGGCATTGTACTTGCCGTCGCGATGTCCCGCGGGCAGTGAACGGTACCGCACGTGGGCAAGCGTGGACGAACCAGAATCAGAGTGACGAACAGCCATGACAATGCAGATCGGCTGTTGGACGGTCTCGAAAATGCGGGTTGAGACAGGGGGCTGATGTCCTTCCGGTGAACAATCGATCACCCATATTTCGTCCGCGTCGCGGCGTAGTTCCGACCGCATCTTCGCGAAACCTGGACCATTGAGAAATCCCGCGGCCGTGATGAAGCATACAATTCCCTTGCGATCACGCGCCCGGTCCGCTTTCTCGCCGAGATCCCCGTCGCCAAAGACTTTCCACGTCGCCCATCTCCAGAAGTAGACGTAGAGATTCCGCAGATGTTTCACATGCGCCGAGACATTCCATTCAACCGGCGGTATCCAGGCCCTGAGCGGCGCCGGCTGCTTCGAATTGGCACTTCCCGCTTCGACCCAGCCACCCAGCCCTTTGGCCTTTTCCTTGTAGGGCGGGTTCCCGATCACAACGGTGATCGGTTCATGCCGTTTGATCTCGTTTGCCTTGCGTCGCGACTCCGCAAGCGGCTCCAGAATGGCCGGGATCCATTCTTGCTCCGCATAAGGATTGCCGAGGGTGTCTGTCACGAAGAGGCGCATCGGCAGCGCGACATCTGATGGCGACTGGCCTACAAGTTCCTGTACCTCAGCGAGCAGCCGGAGCTGTGCTACAGCGAAGGGGCCAAACTGAATCTCAAAGCCGATTAGCCGCGGAATGGCAGCTTGCACGGCGCCCGGAACGGCTCCCTTTCCCTGATCTGCCTCAGTCGTTTTTGCGATCCTTCGGAGAACGCCGAGTAGATAGGTGCCGGTGCCCATCGCCGGATCGGCAATCGTCACCTCTGGCGACCCCAGCCCCTCCGATAGCCCGAACCGAGTCGTCGAACGCAACGCCTCGTCAACAAGTCGGACCATCGCTTTCACCACCTCGGGCGGCGTATAGTAGGAGCCTGTTTTTTTGCGAAGAGCGTTGTCGTAGACGCTGAGGAAATCTTCGTAGAAATAGAGCCAGGCGTCGGGATTGCCCTTGCTTATTTCCGACCAATGAACAGCATCTAAGACCCGCGTTAGCGTCGCTAGCGAGGTCTTCAAAGTGGCCTCGCTTTCGGCATCATCCGTCAGAAGGCGGAGCGCTGTGCCTATGAGCGTATTGGTCTGGCGCAGCTCCTTAGCCACTCGATCGAGGCCGCCGCTCAATGGAATATCTCTGGCGCGTGCCATCAGCAGCCCGAACGTGACTGCCTGTGCATAGCCGTCCGCGAACGCTTCGTCGGTTGCGCTCGGGAAGAGCAGCTTTCGCCAGTCTTGCGCAAGGTTGGTCAGTGGCTTTGAGCCGCGTGCGAGCTGTTCTGCCACCTCCTCACGGAGCAAGCGACAGAGTCTCGCCGTCGTCTCCGCGAGTTGCTGGGCGGAGCGCGGCGGCTGCGGCTCCCATTGCAAGAAGTCGCTGTACAACGAGAGCAGGGATGGCGGCGCTTTGAGCTTCTTGCCTGCCGTGCGGATATCGCCTTCAAGCACGACCACCTGGCCCACGGGAGCGCCATTGCGCCAAAGGCTGAAACTCTGGCCGTCGGTGTAGATCAGGTTCGGCAGCGTCCGGAGCTTCTGCCATTGCTCCTGATCATGCTGCTCCGTGAAATTTCCAGGATCGGCGCCTTTGCCCGGAGACTTTACCTCGACAAAGCCAACGAGGGTGCGGCTTAGCGTCACCGCATAGTCTGGCCGGGTCTTCAGATCCGCGAGCGATGACTCGCCGACCGGCACCACCGCGCCAGGCGGCAGCCCTGTCAGGACCGCCAGATCTGTCATTAGCGCTTCGAGCGGCGCGCGCAACTGATCCTCCGGCGCACCCACAGCTGCAGGATTGCTCAGCTTCGCCTTCGTAGCCGCGCCGAACGCGGCCACCACCTCGGAAAGACCCATCACGCTGCTGATTTCCCCCCGCTCGTCAACCTGACTGCCCCATTCCCTTATAGAACCTCAATCTCAAAGTGTGCAACGGGAAGACTGCAAAATAGCGGGCGACTTCCTAACACAACGTTGATTCTCCTGGGGATTTGCTCAGGGGCTCCGCCCCTCGCGCGGGCAAGGCATCCACGCGGGGCCGTGTTGCTCCGCTTCGCTGCGCGCCCGCACCACCCCCGCGCGGACCCTCCTTGCCCTTGCTACCCCCGCCCTCGCCGGGAGGCAGGGTTGCAGCAGCAGCCGCAACCCACAGGACAAGGGAAACAACGCCATGAAGGCTCATCGCGACATCTACCAGGAAGTTACCAACACCATCATTGCCGAGCTGGAGGCCGGCGCCGCACCCTGGGTGAAGCCCTGGACGACTGGCGCCGCCTCTTGCGGGCTTCCTTACAATGCATCGACCAAAGCGCCCTATTCCGGCGTCAACATCCTCTTGCTCTGGGATGTAGGCATTCGGCGCGGCTACACCGTGCCGGCCTGGATGACCTACCGCCAGGCGCAGGCCCGAGGCGCCAATGTACGCAAGGGCGAGAAGGGAGCGGGCATCGTCTTTACGAAGCGCGTCCCGGTCAAAGGCGAGGCCGACGACGACGTCGGCGAGGACACCACCACCGGCCCCCGGATGCGCGGTTTCCTCAAGCACTACACTGTGTTCAACGTTGCGCAGATCGACGGGCTTCCCGAGGAGATCGCCCCTACCCCCCAGCCGCTTTCGGAAGATCAGCGGATTGAACGGGCGGAGGCCTTCATTGCAGCTACCGGCGCCGATATCCGGCATGGTGGCGATAAGGCCTACTATGCGCCGCATCCCGATTTTGTCGCCCTTCCCTTCCCGCAGGACTTCACCGACGCCGCCAGCTACTACGCGACCGCCAATCACGAGCTAGGCCACTGGACCGGCCACAAGAGCCGCCTGGATCGCGATTTCTCCGGCCGCTTTGGCGATCAGGCCTACGCAGCCGAGGAGCTGGTAGCCGAGCTGACCTGCGCCTTTGTCTGCGCCGCACTCGGCATCCAGGGCGAACTTCGCCATGCCGGCTATATCGAGTCCTGGCTGAAGCTGCTGAAGTCCGACAAGCGGGCGATCTTCACCGCCGCCAGCAAGGCGAGCGCCGCGGCCGACTTCCTACTGGCCTTCTCCGCCAAGGCCGAGGCTGCCGCATAGATCATCGGCCAGGCCCGCTCCCGCGGGCCTGGCCTCTTTCCCCTCCTTGGCGCCCTTGCCCTCTTGTCCCCTATAGGTTACACTTCCATATGATCGAGATCAGGACGACAGCCGAGTTCGACAAGTGGATTCGCACCCTCAAAGATCGCAAGGCCCGAGGCGTGATCCTCGCGAGGATCAACCGCCTGCATGAAGGCCTTGAAGGCGACATCAAGCCCGTTGGCAAAGGCATCAGCGAGCTGCGCGTTCACTTCGGCCCCGGCTATCGCGTGTACCTGACGCAGCGCGGCGACGTGCTCATCATTGTACTCTGTGCCGGCAGCAAGAAGACTCAGCAACGGGATATCCAACGAGCGCAGGCACTAGCGAAGGACCTGGAGATATAGCAATGGCAACCAAGACCGCACCTTTCGACGTTGCGCAGTACCTGGACGACGACGAGACCATTGCCGCCTTCCTCACCGACGCCCTCGACAGCGGAAATCCCGCCTACATCAACCGGGCCTTCGGTGATGTAGCGCGAGCAAAAGGCATGACCGAGATTGCCAAGCAAACTGGCGTAAAGCGCGAAGCGCTCTACCGAGCCTTGAGCGAGAAAGGCAACCCGCAGTTCACGACGATCATGCAGGTCGTGAAAGCAATGGGCTTCCGCTTGAACGTGGTTCCGCAGTAGCAGGGGCAGCACTCGCGGCTGACCAGCGCAAACACTGGAGCATGCGCACGATATATCAACATGCAGCGGTTGACCACAACTGAAGCGCTAAATCTTGTACCTCATAAACTTCCTGTTAATGGGCCGGCTATATCCTACGCGGATGCGATGCGGACTACTGATCATCCACTTCTTGTGCGGAACCAGAGCAGTCGGCGAGGTAAAACTCGCCCGCGATACAAACTGCCGTAGGGCCAACAGAGCCCCAAAACAACAGATTCGCGCTAAGAACATTGACATTGGGGCAGTAGCGCAGGATGCCCGAAAAGCAGGAAATCACGACGGGGCGTCAGCGTTTCGCGCCTGACTGGCCCCTATTGATGTCGCCCAGGACCCTTGCCAGCTACCTCGACTGTGCCCAGTCGAGTGGCAATCTTGACCGTACCTTCAAGGAGTGGCGTAACACGCCAGGCTTCCCTCGCCCTGACGCTAGGACAGGGAAGTACTATCGACCGGCAATTGATGCGTTCCTTGCCCGCCATTTCGGCTATTCTGACCCCCTAAGGGTCATGAAGGCCGAACTGGACAGGGAGTTTGCGGGGTGACCGACATAGACCTTGGCGGCAAGAAGCCGCCATATGTCATTGAAAAGCGGTCAGGTTTCTATTGGCAGCCGAAAGGCAAGGTCCGACTCGTGAGTCCGCCGTGTGAGCTCGGCGCTGTGCGCATTGAAGCTTACCTGAAGGGCTGGCGGCTCTACTACGACGCAAAGGCGGGGCTCAAGGAGGCTTCCTCCCAGCTGCAGGCCTACACCGTCTCGTGGGCAGCCGAGAAGTGGCGCCAGAGCCGGGATTTCTCAACCAAGGCCGATGGCAAGCCCAAGCAGCCGGCGACAATGACGTATCATCGGGAGGGCCTGAAGATTATCGAAGCCCGCATCGGTGACAAAGACCTTCGGGCACTAGAACGGCGCCACGTGAAGAAGTGGCGCGAGCAGCTTCAGGCTGAAGGCAAGTTCTCGAATGCGGCCAAGGTAATCAAGACGCTGCGCGCATTCTACAGCTTCTGCATTGACGAGGGCTGGTTCAAGGGTCAGAACCCCGCCAGCAAGATGAAGGTACACCTGCCTACCAAGCAGAGCTATGTCCCCTGGACTTGGCCGCGGGTGCTCGCTTTCTATGAGCAGGCCGTTGCAATCGGCCGGCC
>Ga0207773_100657_pt1 | contig 12322 bp, 7 predicted proteins | sample TtaePargueraPR_2_FD_187281 | JGI IMG/M metagenome (GOLD analysis project Ga0207773, IMG submission 187281) | Aerobic enrichment media microbial communities from Bioluminiscent Bay, La Parguera, Puerto Rico - Tt and M1 (3) (SPAdes) | ecosystem: Environmental > Aquatic > Marine > Unclassified ...
ATATCGATACATGCCCGTCTTCACCTAAGTGCTGGCGATCATACGCCTGCCCATTGAGAGTCAGGGGAGCGGTGGGGCCCGCCGCCCTAATGCGTTCACGCAGGCGCTTGGGCACAATTGTGCCGTCCACCTGCTCAACCTCTTCAGCCTCAAGGCTGATCACGCGGCCCGTGGCCTTGGTCGCCACGATCGCGCTGTCGAGTTCGGCCTTGTCCTCCTTGGAGAACAGGCGCGCTGCCTGCAAATCCTCGATCCAGTTGCCCTGCCCGTCCAGATAGACGGTGGCACCCGAAGTCAGTTCATTGCCCGTCAGGATTTCCATAGTCATGCTACCTTGAAACTGCTTGCGGCCGCATCGGCGGCATCCGCCCAATCGCCTTCGGCCACTGCCTTCCCGACGAGAATAACCGCCGGTCCATCGACAAAATCCACCGCGCCCTGGGCCAACTGCGCCAGCGTTGCGGAATAGAGTGCCCTATTGGCCCGCCCGGCATTGACCACAATGCCCACCGGCAGGTCCGGCGCAGCACCAAACGTCACCAGCCGCCCAGCTACATCGGCAGCAACGGCCTTGCCCATATAGAGCGCCAGTGTCAGGCCAGCCTGTGACAAGGCTGCCCAATGGGCCAGGTCGCCATCTTCGGCGCCGTGTGCGGTCGCCATCACGAAGCCGCTCGACACCTTGCGCAGGGTCACCGGCGTCGCGCTGTCTGCCGCGGCCGCCAGCGCAGCGCTGACACCCGGCACGATCTGATAGGCAATGCCCGCCTTGCGCAGGGCCGCAATTTCCTCGCCCGCGCGCCCAAACACCATCGGGTCGCCCGATTTGAGCCGCGCCACCTTCTTGCCCTCGCCGGCAAGTCGGACAATCAGCGTGTTGATCTGCGCCTGCGAAAAGGAATGATGCCCCCGCGCCTTGCCAACGCAAATCTGCTCGGCATCACGACGGCCCATCTCGACCACCGCTGCCGGAACCAACTGGTCATGCACGATCACGTCGGCCTGTTGCAGCAGGCGCTGGGCGCGCAACGTCAGCAGGTCCTCCGAGCCAGGTCCAGCGCCGATCAGCCAGACCACGCCCTGCCCCGAACCATCGGCGGCGTGCTGGGCCAGCAAGGCTTCGGCCTCTTCATTGCCAATCATCTGGCGCGCAACAAGATCCTCATAAAAGCGCCGCCGCGCAGCACCATCATGAATCAGATTTTCAACCTTGTGCCGCAACCCACCAGCCAGACTCGCGATTTTGCCGATCCCCGGCGCCAGCAGCGCTTCGATCTGCGCCCGAACCAGCCGCGCCAGCACAGGCGCATCACCCTCGGTGGAAATCGCCACAGTCAGCGGCGCGCGATCGACAATGGACGGCGTATAGAAATCGCACTCGCCCGGCACGTCGACCACATTGAGCGGAATGCCCAGCCGCCGCGCCTCGGCCTTGGCTAGCTCTGCGTCTGCACTGTCTTCAGCCACAAACACCAGCGCCGCCCCGGCAACATCTTCCGCGCGCAACGGACGCTCGAATACAGCAACCGAATAGGCAGAGAAATCGGCTTCGATCTGGCGGGTGTAAATCTCTACAGATGCAGTCGTCTTAGCAACCAACCGGACTTTGTTGAGGGCCTCGTCGGTGCCGCCGACGATGATGATGCGTTTGCCCTTGACCTTGAAGCTCAACGGAAATGTGTTGAGAAGTCCCATAATCGTCCTGTCAGAGAGATGGGGCAAAATAATCCAAATCGACCGCCTTCAACAAGGCGTTGAAAATCAATAGCTTTTATATTTCCCTGCACTTGGCTGCCGTGGAAAGCCAAGCGCAGCATGTCCGGCGCGCCGCCAAAAGAATCCCTTGCGGCCCCGATGCGCGAAAATTTTGCTCAAGTGCTGCGCTCAGCCCTGCCGGCTGGGCACCTGCACCACCAGGCCGTCGATCTCGTCACGCACCTTGATCTGGCAGGACAGGCGACTGTTCTCGCGCACGTCAAAGGCGAAGTCGAGCATATCCTCTTCCATTGTCGAGGGCCCGCCCACCACCTCGCGCCAGGCCTCGTCCACATAGACATGGCAGGTCGCGCAGGTGCAGGCGCCGCCACACTCGGCAACGATCCCCGGCACCGCATTGATGATGGCCGTCTCCATCACGGTCGAGCCATTTTCCCCTTCGGTCTCAATGCGTTCGCCATCATTGGTGATATAGGTGATCTTGGTCATGGGGTGCCTGTTATTGGTATTCTCAAAGGCCCAGAAGACCCTCAAGATAGTGTTTTTCCACCCCGAACATAGCCTTGACCGCCGCGATCCGGTCAAGCACTGCCTGCCGGGAAGCTGCCTTGCCCTTCTGGGCCACGATCAGATTGTTCTTGGGTGTATGGGCGTCAGAGACAAACTCGAACACCTTGGTGCGATAGCCACTCGCCTCCAGCAGCAGGGCCCGCAGCCCATCGGTCACCATCTCGGCCTGCTTCTCCATTAACGTGCCGTGGCGCAGCAGGAAGTCGAGCCTGTCGTCGCTTCTGCCCGAACTCATCTGCCGACGGATCTGCTTGTGGCAACATGGCGCCACCGCAATCAGCGCGGCGCCTGTCTTGATCCCCTGAAAGATCGCATCATCCGTCGCCGTGTCACAGGCATGGAGCGCGATGACCGCATCCGCGCCGCTGGCGTCGTAGTCGAGGATTGACCCGGTCTCGAAACGCAATCCGGCAAAACCGCTTTTCTGCGCCAGCGCATTGCCCGCATCAACCAGCGCCGGCCGCAACTCGACCCCGACGATCTGCGCGCTTCGGCCCTGCCCCTGCAAATGGTCATAAAGCGCGAAATCGAGATAGCCCTTGCCCGCGCCCATATCCACGATAGTCGGATTCTCTGCGTGAAGCCCCTGAATCAGCGGCGCAAAGATCTCGACCATCTTGTTGATCTGGCGAAACTTGTCCTGCGCGTCATTGCGCACCTGCCCGTCCTTGCCCGTGATGCCCAGGGCGTGCAGCCAGACGGACGAGACATCGGTGATGGGCCGGTTCTTGGTCCTGTCATGCCCGCTTTCGGGGGCGGCGCGACCGGCAACGTCCGTTCGCCTCAGCCGCAGCTTGTCGCCCTGCCGCTCGAACTGCAGGTCAAAGCCTGTCGTCTCCAGCCGGGCAGAACGCCAGTCGGAGGCAAGGCCCTGCTCCAGAAACGCGACCGCTTCATCGATCGCCAGGTTCTTGGTGATATCCCGCGTCTTGTAGCGAAAGACAAAGCTCAGCCGTTCGCCGGCCTTGATCGAGACCTTGCGCGCTTCCGCCGATTTCAGTTCGGCCTCTTCGCCATAATAGCCGCCCAGCTTCAGCCGGATCAGCGAACCGTCCGCAAAGGCACCACGTACCGCCGCGACAAACTCAGCGATCCGATCCGGCGCGCTCAATGCCGTTCCTTGGTGGTCAGGAACTGGATTTTCGGCCAATCCTGCTTGGCCCGGTCCGCCCACCAGGCATTCTGCGCCAGGAACACGGGAGCCTCATTCCGGTCCTCGGCCATGTTCATCTTCTGGGCCGCGATGAACCGTTTGAGCTCGTCAGCATCATCACATTCCACCCAGCGCGCCACTTCATAGCCCAGGCTTTCGAAGGTGATCGGCACGCCATATTCCTTGGCAACGCGGGCCGACAGCACTTCGAGCTGCAGCTGGCCAACCACGCCCACGATCCAGTCTGCACCCACCATGCGGCGGAACACCTGCGTCACGCCCTCTTCGGCCAGGTCCGAGAGGGCCTTGGACATCTGCTTGGTCTTCATCGCATCCGAGAGGCGCACCCGGCGAATGATTTCCGGCGCGAAGTTCGGGATGCCCGTCACATTGATATTGGCGCCTTCGGTCAGCGTATCGCCCACCGACAACGTGCCATGATTGGGGATGCCGACAATGTCGCCCGCCACCGCCTCTTCGGCCAGTTCGCGATTATTGCCGAAGAAGAACATCGGGTTGGAAACCGCCATATCCTTGCCCGAGCGCACATTCTTCAGCCGCATGCCACGCTCGAACTTGCCCGAGCACAGGCGCACGAAAGCGATACGGTCGCGGTGATTGGCGTCCATATTCGCCTGCACCTTGAACACGAAGCCGGTGACCTTTTTGTCCGCCGGCGGAATCGGCGCCGGCAGCGCCGGCTGCGGCCGCGGCTCCGGCCCCCAGTCGCCCAGCGTGCGCAGCAACTCGGCCACCGACACACCCTTGAGCGCCGAGCCGAACAGCACCGGGCTCAGATGGCCTTCATGGAAAGTCTTGAGATCGAATCCCGGCAGCATGGCCTGGGCCATCTCCAGTGTTTCCAGCGCATTCATGAACACCGGATTGTCGACCAGCGCGTCGACCTCAAGCAGGTCCTCCAGCGCCTCGAATTCCGCAATCGGCTTGCCCTGCGGGTTGAGCACCCGCTTTTCGACGAGGTCTATATAGCCGCCGAAATCAACGCCCTGCCCGATCGGCCACAGCACCGGCGTCAGGTCGAGTGCCAGCTTGCTCTGGATTTCGTCGATCAGGTCGAGCGGGCTCTGCCCCTCGCGATCCACCTTGTTTATGAAGGTGATGATCGGAATGTCGCGCAGCCGGCACACTTCAAACAGTTTCAGCGTCTGGCTTTCGATGCCCTTGGCCGCGTCGATCACCATGATGGCAGCATCCACCGCCGTCAGGGTGCGATAGGTGTCCTCGGAAAAGTCCGAGTGACCTGGCGTGTCGAGCAAGTTCAGCGTCAGCCCGTCATAGTCGAAAGTCATCACCGAGGAGGTGATGGAAATACCGCGCTGCTGCTCCATTTCCATCCAGTCCGATCGGGTCGAGCGCGCGCCCGCCTTGCCGCGCACCGCACCGGCCTGCTGGATGGCGCCAGCGGCGGCCAGCAGGCGCTCGGTCAAAGTGGTCTTGCCCGCGTCAGGGTGCGAAATGATCGCAAAGGTGCGGCGGGTCTGGAACGGGTAGAGCTCGGCACGAGGCCGGGCCTCGGCAGCGGATGACAGGGTCGACATGGGATCTTTTGGCATGGGGCGCCGGGATGGGGCGCACGTCACAAACTGGAAGCTCTATAAAAGAAGGCGCCCAAAGGGTCAAATGTCGAAGCGGTGAGCCCACTTGCCACCCGGCAGCTCCCGGCCTAACCTCGCCGCGCGAGCGGAGACCCAGATGCACCAGGTCCAGGAACGGCTGTCCGATATCCACCCGCTCGTCCAGTCCGTCAATCGCACGGTGTTCGCCAGCGACGGGCAGATGACCTTCCTGCCCGACCAGGCCTGGGACCTCACCTTCATCCGCAACCGCCACGGACTGATGGTCCTGCGTACCGGCCTCACAACGCGCCCGGTCCAGTTCGACTATGAGGCGGGGGACGAGAATTTCTCTATCGCCTTCCGGCCCCACGCGCTCATGCCGCTGCTGCCCGGCGACCGCATGCGCGATGAAGGCGTAATGCTCGAAACTGCCGGCCCGGATCGCTTCATGCTGGGCAGCGATGTCTTCGAAATTCCCCGCATCGACAGTGTCGAAAGCTTCGTCACGCGCCTCCTCTCCCGCGAGGCGGTGGAGACCAACCCGCTCGTGGCTTCCGTCACGGCGGGCCAACCCATGGCTGCCACCGAACGAACACTGCAGCGCCACTTCCTCAAGACAACCGGCCTGACGCTCAAGACCTTCAGCCAGATCGCCCGGGCGCGCCAGGCCATGACCATGCTCGGCCAAGGCATCGCGGCCGCCGAGGTTGCCTTTGCACTGGGCTACGCCGACCAGCCGCATCTGATCCGGTCTCTTCGCACCTTCATGGGCGCAACGCCCGGGCAGATTGCCCGGGCGTCGACAGATGCTGCTGGACCTGTTCAGGCCACGCTGGAAAAGAAGCCGGACAATTCGGCGGCATAGGCGTCCGGGGCGTCGAGGGCGCCGAAATGCCCACCCTTCTCCATTTCCGTCCAGCGCACGATATTGCTGAAGGAGCGCTCGGCAAACTTGCGGACCGAACGGAAGTCATCCGGGAAGGACGCCACGCCTGTTGCCACGGCCGTGGGCACCTCCCGATAGCCGCCGCCGGTCTGCGCGCCTTCATAGTAGAAATTGCCCTGGCCGCTGCCTGAAGCCGTGAACCAGTAGATCGAGGTGTTGACCAGGAAGATGTCGCGGTCTGCGCTATCGACGGCCTCGCCTTCAAACCCGAAGGTCAGCTCGGCATTCCAGGCCAGTTGCGCAACCGGGGAGTCAACCAAGCCGTAGGCCAATGTGCCCGGACGCTTGGACTGGATTTCGGCATAGCCGTTATATTTCTGGAACGTCTCGAGATTGGCAAAGCCAGCCATCTCGAACGGGCTGAGAGCATCCATCTCCCCTGGCGCCCCGGACGGAAAGGCGAAAATTTGCTGCAGGTGCACGCCGATCAACCCTTCGGGGGCGAGGATGGCCAGCTCCCGGGTCACCAGCGCACCGGCATCACCGCCCGCGGCTCCATAGCGCTCATAGCCCAGCCGGCCCATCAGCGTATTCCAGGCCTTGGCCGTGCGGATTGCATCCCAACCTGGTCCGGAAAGCGGCGTCGAAAAACCATAGCCCGGCAGGCTCGGGATCACCAGATGGAAGGCCTTGGCTGGATCGAGCCCATGGGCACGCGGATCGGTCAACGGCCCGATGACCTTGAGGTACTCAACAAAGCTCGACGGCCAGCCATGGGTGAGGACCAGCGGAATGGCGTTCGGTTCGGGCGAGCGGATATGGAGGAAATGGATTGTCTGGCCGTCGATTTCGGTCAGGAACTGGGGATAGGCATTGAGGCGCTGCTCCCAGGCACGCCAGTCGAAGCTGTCACGCCACTGGGCGGCGAGCTCGCGGATCAGGCCCGGCTTCTGCCCATGTGTAAAGTCATTGCTGACCGCCTCGGGAAAGCGGGCCTGGCTCAGGCGCTGCTTGAGGTCGGCAATTGCGGCGTCCGGAATAGCAATGGTAAAGGGCGTGATGGTCATCTGTCTGTCCTCTGCATCTCGTGGCACAAGCGCCATGCATCGGTTCTAGACAGTCACCCATCGGTCATATTGAAGATTTCCGACAATCGACGCGGCGGGGCCGGAGGCTCACGCCTCTTCGCTGTTGGCCAGCATCTTTGCCACGAAGCCGCGCACTTCCTCTATGGCCATGCCCAGATCCTCGATCTGTTCGGCGCGTAGCGGCCGACCGGCCTTGAGGTCTTTTTCAAGACGCGCGGCAAGGTCCGAAACACTCCAGGCCCCCACGCCTGCGGACGCCCCCTTGATAGAATGGAGGTTGATGGCCAGGTCATCATAGGCGGTGGCCAGTTTGAGGCGGCCAAAATAGGTCGACAGCGTTGTGTCGAACAGGCGCAGCACTTCGAGTTCCAGATTCTCATCGCCCAGGCACTGCTTGGCCAGATGCACCAGGTCGACCGGTCGAACCGGTTTCTGCTGGGTCTGTGGGAACGCGACCTCGACTACCGCTCTCTGCGCCATTCTGGCTACTCCTGACACGATCGGCGGTGCCAAAGCCCCCTGCCTTGTGCACAAGCTTAGGTCCTTGGACATGAACAGGGGCTTAAGCCACATCTTTGCCTTTGTTTGGCCGTCCATTCCTTAACGTTTCCCACCCAAAAATTAACCTTTGGGTAAGAAACCGTTCGGTTTGCATAAAATTGAATGTATGAATGAGCGTTGAACCAGCGCGCGGCGGCGAGGGTTTTGGGGATGATGCGGGGCATTTGCATCGAATTGTTCCGGTTTGGCGACCGGCCCGGAAAGGGCCCCTGTGCCATGACGACTCCTATTGTCCGCCGTGATGCCGTTGTGCCGACGCGAGAGTTGTAAAGAGTATGGCGAAGAATCCGACACCCCAGAACGATCCGGCCGCCCTGGCCTTCTCGGCAGTCGAGGATGCCCTCAAGGACTCCGTGTTCAATCTGGAACCGACGGCCCAGCCTGCCCAGGACAAGAAGACCGAAAAGAAGCCGGACCCGGCCCGTTCGGAACGCCTGCGCGCGGCCGACCGCATCGCCCAGCAGGCCGGCGCCGTGGCCAATGACGATCGCGTCTCCGCCTCCAAGCTCCTCTACAGCCTGCAAAACCGCTCCTCGGCCACGCCGACCTGGCTGGCCCTGCTGCTGTCCATCGTCTGGATTGCCGCCGTAGCCACCGTGGCTTGGATGCGCTTTGGCCAGCAGATGCTTGATTTCGGCACCTTTGCCGGCTCCATCGAATTTGTCGCCACCCTGGCCATCATGGTCGTGCCCGTGCTCGGCTTCTTTGCCGTCGCGACCCTCTTCCGCCGCGCTGCCGATCTGCGCAACGCCGCCTCCTCGATCACCCAGGCCGCCATTCGCCTGGCCGAACCCGAAGTCACCGCCGCCGACAAGGTAGCCTCGGTGGGCCAGGCCGTTCGTCGCGAAGTCAATGCGCTGGGCGACGGGCTCGAACGCGCCCTCAGCCGAGCCGGCGAGCTCGAAGTGATGATCCACAACGAGGTCACCGCGCTCGAACGCACCTATTCGGATAATGAATCGCGCATGCGCGCGCTGATTGCCGAACTGGCCAGCCAGCGCGAAAGCGTCTTGACCAACACCGAGCGCGTGCGCGAAGCCATCACCGAGAGCCACACCGGCCTCGTCTTCGACCTCGACATGATCAGCCAGCGCATCGCCGGCACCATTGTCGAAAGCGGCGGCAATCTGACCCGCGCGCTCGAAACCGCCGGCAATACGCTGACCACCGGTTTCTCCGAACGCGCCGACGGCTTTGTGGCCCTGGTCGACAATCGCACATCGGATTTCCTCGGCGCGCTCGATGACAGCACCAGCCGCCTCGCCCTCGGCTTCGAGGACAATGCCGCATCCATCGGCAAGTCGCTTGATGAACGGGCCGCAGAGATCAATGCCGGCATCGAGACCCGCATCAGCAAGCTCAGCCAGGCGCTGGATCACCATGCCGACAGCATTGCGCTCGCCATGGATACCCGCACCCAGCAGCTTGAGCAGCGCACCGAGGCCCTGACCGGCACTTTCGAGGACCGCACCCGCACCATCGCCGGCCTGATCGAATCGCGGACCGACGCCCTCTCGACCGCGCTTGATGAACGCACCGGTGCCCTGTCCAACCTCCTGACCGATGGCGGCACCTCGCTGCTCGATCAACTGCGCAGCCGTGGCGAAGAGGTCAGCGAAGCCCTGGCCGCCATTGGCGCCCGCGTTTCCGGCGATATCAGCGGCCGTGCCACCGAGGCCGAATTGCTGCTGGCCACCCTCACCCGCCAGCTCGATGAATCGGTTTCCATCCAGCTCAACGCGCTCGACAGCCGCCTGCAATCGGCCATCATCGAGATCAATGGCGCTCTGGACGATACCTCCGAACGCGCCCGCGAAACCCTCTCCACTGCGGGCCAGGATTCGCTCAGCCTCTTCGATGCGCGCCTGACCGAGATCACCGGCCTGCTCGATGAAAAGCTGCACGCGCTGGACAATGTCATCGGCGACAAGGGCGAAAGCCTGGTGCAGCGCCTCGACCAGCAGGGCGTCAGCTTTGCCGCCCGCGCCAACGTGCTTGAAATGGCGCTCAACGAGGAATCGGGCCGTTTCAACGACATCGTGGCCGAACGCACCCGCGAGATGAGCGACGTGATCGGCGCCAAGACCAAGGCCATCACCGAGACCCTGACCAATCGCTCGCAGGAAATTTCCGACAGCCTGGACGGTCACGCCGAGATGCTCACCGAGGCGCTCGACACCCGCACCGGCAAGCTCGACGAAGTCCTGTCCAGCCGCACCATCGAAGTCAGCGAGGCCATTACCGCCCGCACCAGCGAACTGGAGCAGACCCTGACCAGCCGCGGCGCCGAGGTGAACGAAGCCATCCGCCTGCGCTCGCAGGAACTGGGCGATACGCTCTCCACCGGCACCCAGACTTTCGATCAGGCCATTGCTGGCCGCACCCAGCGCATGGCCGACACCCTCTCGGGCCAGACAGAGCGTTTCGAGCAGACGCTGACCCAGACCACCCAGCTCCTGAGCGAAACCATTTCCGAGCGCACCAACGCCCTGTCGCTCGAACTGGAAACCCGCACCGGCGACTTCGCCAACCAGATCGACGAGCGCACCGGCACGCTGGTCTCCCGCCTCGACGAGCGGACCCAGGACATGGCAGAGGCGGTCAACACCCGCACCCAGCAGCTCTCCGACGCGCTCAATGCGCGCACCCAGGCCCTGTCCGATACCCTCTCGACCCATACCGCCTCGATCGGCGAGACCATTGGCCTGCATACCAATGAACTGGCCGAAACACTCGACCAGCATGGCGCCAGGGCCCGCGACAGCATCGAGGGGTCGCTGCGTCAGGTCACCACGACCATGGAAACCCGCCTGGACGATCTGTCCACCCGCGTGGCCGGCAAGGTTGCTGAGGTCAACACCAATCTCGGCGCCGGGCTCGACGATGCCATCGCGCGGATTTCCGATGCCGAGGCCGGTGTGGCGGCCCGCATCGAAAGCGCCAGCTCCACCGTGGGCGAAAGCGCCCGCCAGGCGGCCGAACTCATCGAGACCGGCGTCACCTCGGCCCGCAAGGCCATTGTCGACATGGTCGATCAGCGCCTGGGCACCCTGCCCGAGGCCATCACCGCCCGCGCCGATATCACAGCCGAGCGCCTGGCCTCGCTCAATGCCTCGATCAGCACCTCGATCACCCAGTCCATGGCCGATCTGGAAGCGGGCGCCGACCGTATCGAGGAAACCATCGCGACCCGCATCACCGCGGCCACCAGCACCATTTCGGCCGATGTCGAAAGCACGGCCAACCGCATGGACTCCGCGGTGCGCAATGCGCTCGAGCAGATCCGCATGGCCGCCAGCAACATCGACCAGCTGGTCTCCGTGAAGGCTGTCGGCGCCGCCGACGCCATCGAGGAGCGCCTGACCACCATCAATCAGTCGGTCGAACAGCACACCAGCGAATTCGCCAGCCTGGTCAACGAGAAATCGGCCCAGTTGCAGACGGCGCTCGCCAGCCACGGCAATCTGCTGCGCGATGCCCTGGGCGAGAATGCCCGCGAGGCCGAGGAGATCATGTCGGTCTCCACCTCGCGCATCCTCAATGACGTCACCAGCGCCCTCAACAAGCTCAACGACTCCAACCTGCTGCTGCAGCGCGTGCTCGACGCCTCCACCGCCAATCTGGCGAGCCTGGAGACCAGCGTTGCCCAGCAGACCGCCAACTACTCCAACACCATGCGCGAGGCGATGGGCCAGACCGAACAGGCCGGCACCATGGTCACCCAGCATGTCGGCGCCCTGCAGGCCACTATTGCCGGCATGGTCGAGCAGTTCTCCTCTATGCTGGGCCGCCTCGACGCCGAGGCCGCCGGCCTCACCCAGGCCGCCCAGACCCTTGACGCGTCCAGCTCCAATGCCCTGGAAAACCTCGAGGATCGCCGCGGCGCCATGGATGCGCTGGCACAGAGCTTTGCCGCCCGTGCCGACGATATCGATGGCCGCATGCGCCTGTTCGCCCAATCCATTGCCGACACCGTCAACGATACCGAGCGCCGCCTGATTGGTGCCCGCCGCGCCATGGACGAGGCGCTCAATGCCACGACCCACTCGGTCACCGACGCCCTGAGCCAGACCACGGCCACTGTCACCCAGGCGCTCGAGCAGAACGCCAACAGCGTCAATGACGCGCTCTATGCCAGCAATGAGCGCTTCTCCACCACGCTCCAGGGCAATGTCTCGCAGATGGACAGCGCCGTTCAGCGCGCTGCAGAGGCCGCCGCCGCGGCCCTCAACCAGACGTCCCAGTCGGTGCGCATGGCGCTGAGCGAGCAGTCCAGCCAGGTCAACGCGGCCCTCGAGGACAATGCCACCCGCGTCAGCGACGTGCTGGCCTCCACTGCCGGCAGCGTCACCGATGTGCTCACCTCGACCACCAGCACCCTGGCCGACACCATTTCGGACTCGACCAGTTCCGTGCGCAACGCCATCGCTTCCAATACCGGCCAGCTGCGCCGGGCGCTGGACGAGACCACGGGCGAAGTCACCGGCAAGCTGGGCGAATTCCACGAAGCCGCCGACAGCGAAGGCCGCCGCGCCAACCAGGCCCTGCAGGACGCCCAGCAGCGCATGGTCACCGAGATGCAGCGCGCCATCGAGGAAGCCACTCAGCGCTTTGCCGAGACCGCCCGCGCCATGCGCGAAACCGCTCGCGAAGTGGGCACGGAGCTCGAATCCACCCGCGCCGAACTGGCCCGCGGCGTCAACGAGCTGCCCGAGGAAACCCGCGCCAGCGCCGCCGCCATGCGCCGCGTCGTGGCCGAGCAGATCGAGGC
>Ga0207773_100658_pt1 | contig 12321 bp, 8 predicted proteins | sample TtaePargueraPR_2_FD_187281 | JGI IMG/M metagenome (GOLD analysis project Ga0207773, IMG submission 187281) | Aerobic enrichment media microbial communities from Bioluminiscent Bay, La Parguera, Puerto Rico - Tt and M1 (3) (SPAdes) | ecosystem: Environmental > Aquatic > Marine > Unclassified ...
AGTCATGGCGGCCGGCGGCAAGCTCGTCGCTTGTTTTCGGGTTGCCCTTGCGGGCGAGATACTCCGGAGAGGCGCAAAGCAGCCGGTCGCAATCGGCGATCTTGCGGATCTTGAGATTGGAATCTTCCGGCAGGCCAAGGAAGAACGCGGCATCGAGACCTTCGCCCGTCAGGTCGACCTTGCGGTCGGACAGGCGCAGGCGAATGTCGATCAGCGGATTGGCTTCCTTGAATTTCGGGATAGCCGGGGCGATCAGGCGCTGGCCCATGCCGATGGGGGCAGCAACAAAGAGCGTGCCGCGCGGTGAACGGGTGACATTGCTGATCTCCGCTTCTGCTTCTTCCACCGCCTCGATTATTTTTGTTGCACCGCGATAGAACAAGTTGCCATGCTCTGTCGGGCTGAGGGCTCGGGTGGTTCGCTGGAACAGGCGGACGTTCAGGTGCTCTTCCAGTTGGGACACCCGCGACGAGGCGACGGCGGAGGAAATCCGCAGATCGCGCGCGGCAGCGGACATGTTGCCCAGCTCGTAAACGCGCAGAAAGGTTCGGATGTTTTCCAGATACGCCATGAGGATGTCCAACCGGGCCGGTTTATTGTTCCGATTTTTTTGAAACTGCTCGGAATTATCCCGAGATACCAGAAAATTCTTGCATGAGCTAGCTTGGGTCAAACGAATTTGGAGGGGAAGCAATGCTGGACATTGCCATCATTTGGGACTGGATCGCCTTTGCGGTTCGCTGGCTGCACGTGATTACGGCGATGGCCTGGATCGGCTCGTCGTTCTATTTCGTCGCGCTGGACCTTGGCCTGAAGAAAGCCCCGGACCTGCCCAAGGGAGCCCATGGCGAGGAATGGCAGGTCCACGGCGGCGGCTTCTATCACATCCGCAAGTTCCTGGTTGCGCCGGAGAACATGCCCGAACACCTGGTCTGGTTCAAATGGGAGAGCTACACCACCTGGCTGTCCGGCGCCGCTCTGCTGATGGTCATCTACTGGGTGGGCGGCGAGCTCTACCTGATCGACCCGGCCAAGGCCGACCTCAAGCTCTGGCAGGGTATCCTGATTTCCGCCGGCTCGCTCACCATCGGCTGGCTGGTCTATGACCGGCTGTGCAAGTCGAAGCTCGGCGAAAGCCCGACGCTGCTCATGCTGCTGCTTTTCGCGCTGCTGGTCGCCATGGGCTACGGCTACAACGAGATCTTCACCGGCCGCGCCACCATGCTGCATCTCGGCGCCTTCACAGCGACGATCATGACCGCGAACGTGTTCTTCATCATCATCCCGAACCAGAAGATCGTGGTGGCGGACCTGAAGGCCGGGCGCACGCCGGACGCCAAATACGGCAAGATCGCCAAGCTGCGCTCGACCCACAACAACTACCTGACCCTGCCGGTCGTGTTCCTGATGCTGAGCAACCACTATCCGCTCGCCTTCGCATCGCCCTATAACTGGCTGATCGCCGCACTTGTCTTCCTGATGGGCGTCACCATTCGCCACTATTTCAACACCATGCACACGGGCGCTCCGGCGCCGACCTGGACGTGGCTGGTGACCGCGATCCTGTTCGTTGGCATCATCCAGCTTTCCATGGCGCCGCTCAACCAGGACGATTTCGATGCTTCCGACACTCGCGCGCTGACACCGACCGAGCAGATCTTCGCCAGTGCGGAAGGCTTCGACGACGTCATGGACATCGTGCCCGGGCGCTGCGGCATGTGCCATGCACGCGAACCCTATTACGAAGGGATCCACTGGGCCCCGAAGGGCATGCTTCTGGAAACGAAGGGCGACATCGTGCGCGCCGCCAAAGAGATCTACCTCCAGGCCGGCGTTACCAACGCCATGCCGCCAGCAAACGTCTCCTTCATGGAGGAGGATGAGCGAAAGGCGATCATCAGATGGTTCAGGAACGCGGAAAAGCAGCTGCCGTTCGGCGTGGCGGCGGCGCAGTAAGTGCATTTCAGTTCGCAGACGTGCCTGACGCTCCTCCTTGCGGGGAGCGTTTTGACTTTAGGGCGAGCTACACATTCTGACGGTCATTCCGGACAAGTGCAGCGAAAGCTGCACGCCGATCCGGAACCCAGCGGATCAGTGTGAGCGCAGCGAACTCCCTAATGGATTAATGCCGCGCTTGCAGCGCGAATGATATCTGGATCCCGGATCTGCGTTCGGCTTTGCCTCACTTGTCCGGGATGACGGGAGAGATTGGGAGCTGCTGCTCCCTACCCCCGCCACATCCGCATGGCTGATCTTCATATCTCTCAGGCAACTTTCGGCAAACTTCGCATACGAGTGAATTTGGCCACGAGAGACTCGCCAAGATTAGTGTCGACCCTGATATTTGCCTGATCGACATTATTGGGAACTTCTGCCGTTGCCAGGATCGTCCAGTCGAACGGCTGCACGATGTTCCGAATTACGCTCGGCTGACCTGCAGGCATCGAGACTGCGACTTCCACAATCGTCATTCCGGGATTGCTGCTTGCCCGGTAGGTGCCGTCATAGATACCGCCTCCAATATCGAAGCCGTAAACAACACCATCCTTGAAAGTAAGGCTTGCGCCGCCAGTTCCTGCTGTGGCGGTAAATTCCACTACATACATGCCTTCCATTTCGGCATTTCCTTTCTGCAAGTTAGAGAGCTCACGCTCTTGCAACGACGGCGGCAAACTCTCGAACAATTTGACATAAGCACTTACGGGGCCGGGGATCGACCGTGCTTCTGCAAGCCATTGCGCCACCGCGCCAGTCGACACTTGAAGCCATCGTGCAAACTCCGCCTGAGACAGGCCCCAGCCCTTAATTTTTTCGCGAAGCTCTTTGGCTGAAACACTCATTGATTACTCCATTTTGTTCAATGTAACACACTCAATGAGTATTTTCAACACTACATTTCTACCCACCCACATCCGCATTCTGAATCACGAAGTCCACGAAATGGCGGATTTTCGGGTCCTGCAGGCGGCGGTGGGGGTAAAGGCAACCGAAGATGGTGGGCGGGGGTGGGGTCTCCTTCAGGATCTCCACGAGACGGCCGCTTTCCAGATGCTGGGCGACGTCGAACCTTGGTTTGTTGACGATGCCGTGGCCCGAAAGCGCCCAGTCGGTGAGGACGTCGCCGTGGTCGGCATCCATCTTGCCGGCAACCTGGAGCTTGCGCGGGCCGGCCGGCGTCTGCAGCACCCAGTAATATTCGGGCGAGCGCGGATAGCGCAGCAGCAGGCAATTGTGCTCGTCCGTCAGAAGATCGTCGGGCGTTTTCGGGGTGCCGCGTTTTTTCAGGTATTCGGGCGCCGCGCACAGCACCCGCGGGCAGTCGGAAATCTTGCGGAGTTTCAGATTGGAATCCTGCGGCGTGCCGATGAAAAAGGCGACGTCCAGACCGTCGGACAGGATGTCGACCTTGCGGTCCGACAGGCGCATATGCACTTCCGTTGCCGGAAAATTTTCGACGAAGCGCGGCACCAGCGGCGCGATGATGCGCCTTCCGGCTCCGAGTGGCGCCGTCACCCGGATGACCCCGCGCGGCGTGTCGGAAAAGCTGGCAACGGCAGCCTCCGCGTCCTCGATCGATTCCAGCGCCTTGACGGCATAATCGTAGAAGACCTTGCCGACCTCGGTCGGGGTCAGCGACCGGGTCGTGCGGTTGAAGAGGCGCACGCCGAGGTGCTTTTCCAGTTCCTTGATACGCTTGCTGGCGACCGCCGGCGTCAGGCGAAGGTCGCGTCCGCCGGAGGTTATGCTGCCCAGTTCGACCACGCGGGTGAAGACGCGCAGGGATTCCAGATAGGACATGGCTCGGTTCCTCGGCTGTGAATTCTCGTGCTTTTCCGGGGACTTGCGTCTGGCAACCGACTTTCGTCGCATTTCCCGGCCAACAGTATCGCACGGCCATTTTCAATGATCTGTTGAAAGAATTTCCGGAATCACCGGATTTTTTGCAAGTGTTGCGAGGCGTACCGTTCCGGCTGAGAGAGAACTTAGCCCGAGGACGCGATGACCCACCGCACGGAAATCCGGTTTCTGCTGAACGGCGCCGACACAAGCGTCGCCGATGTGCCCGCCGACAAGACCCTGCTCGACTATCTGCGCCTGGAACGCCGCCTTACGGGTTCGAAGGAAGGCTGCGCGGAAGGCGATTGCGGCGCCTGCACCGTGCTGGTCGGACGGCTGGTCCAGGGCGTTCTCAAATACGAGACCGTCAATGCCTGCATCCGTTTCCTTGCCTCGCTCGACGGCTGCCACGTTGTCACCATCGAACATCTGAAAGGCGAGAATGGCGGCCTGCACCCGATCCAGCAGGCAATGGTCGATTTCCACGGCAGTCAGTGCGGTTTCTGCACTCCGGGCTTCGTCATGTCGCTCTACGCGCTGTGGATGGGAAATCCGGAGCCGACGGAAACAGAAGTCGAGAGCGCCATCCAGGGCAATCTCTGCCGCTGCACAGGCTACCAGCCGATCGTTGCCGCCGCCATGGCCGCCAACCGCTACGGCTCGCCCGCGAACGATTTCCTGGAAGCCGAACGCGCCGCCATCACCGAGCACCTCTCCGCGCTGGCCGACGGGCGCCGCGTCGCCACCGGACCGGCGGACAACCGTGCCATCCTGCCGGCGGATGTCGCCGACCTTGCAGCGATCCTGGAAGAGCATCCGCAGGCGACCATTGTCGCGGGTTCGACCGATGTCGGTCTCTGGGTCACCAAATTCATGCGCCCCATCGGCCCGGCCGTCTTCATCAGCCACCTTGAAGAGCTGAAATCGGTCACCTTGAGCGATACCGCGCTGGAGATCGGCGCCGGCGTCACCTATTCGGAAGCGCAAGGGTCGATCTGCGAGGTCTTCCCGCATCTGAGATCCTACTGGGACCGGATCGCAGGCCAACAGGTGCGCAACATGGGCACCATCGGCGGCAACATTGCCAACGGCTCGCCCATCGGCGACACGCCGCCGGTGCTGATCGCGCTCGGCGCGCAGATCGTGCTGCGCAAGGGCGCGGCCCAGCGCAATCTGCCGCTGGAACAGTTCTTCATCGAATACGGCAAGCAGGACCGCGCGCCGGGGGAATTCGTCGAGAGCATCCTGATCCCGCGTCCGCGCCCCGGTCAGCTCCATGCCGCCTACAAGATCTCCAAACGCCGCGACGAGGATATTTCTTCGGTGGCAGCCGGGTTCTCGGTCACCGTCGCGGACGGCCGCATCACCGACTGCCGCCTTGCCTTCGGCGGCATGGCGGGCACGCCGAAGCGCGCCGAAAAGGCGGAAGCGGCGCTCCGCGGCCAGCCCTGGGGCGAAGCCGCGTTCCTCGCCGCCGGCAAGGTGCTCGAGGCCGATTTCACGCCGCTGTCCGACTGGCGCGCGTCGGCCGAGTACCGGGCGACGGCCACGCGCAACCTGCTGCAGCGTTTCTTCATGACCCATGACGAGCGGACCGAAGCACCGGCCGACCTGCTGTCTGCGTGAACCCGAGGCGAACCAAATGAAACACGACATCATCAAGGACGCAAAAGGCTCGATCAGCGGCGGAGTTCACACGGACCGGCGCCACGACAGCGCGGAAAAGCACGTCACCGGGCGCGCCGAATATTGCGACGACATCGCCGAACCGCAGGGCACGCTGCATGCCTATCTCGGCACCTCGACGGTCGCCCATGCACTGATCAGATCGATGGACCTCTCGGCGGTTCTGGCGGCCCCCGGCGTCATCGGCGTGCTGACGGCGGACGATGTTCCAGGCCACAACGACATCAGTCCGACGGGCCAGAACGACGAGCCGGTATTCCCTGTCGGCAGGACCGAGTTTCACGGCCAGCCGCTTTTCGCCGTGATCGCCGAAAGCCGCGACGCTGCGCGCCGCGCTGCCGAACTGGCAAAGATCGACTACGAGGTTCTACCGCATGCGCTCGATCCGGTGAGCGCCATCGAGGCCGGCTATCCTCATGTGACTGCGCCGCTGAAACTGGAACGCGGCGAAATCGCGCCAGCCTTCGAGACCGCGAAGAACCGCATCAAGGGCCGGATGGAGATCGGCGGCCAGGACCACATGTACCTGGAAGGCCAGATCGCCTTTGCCATACCGGGCGAGGATGACGACGTTACTGTCCATTGCTCCACCCAGCATCCGAGCGAGGCGCAGCACATGGTCGCCCATGTGGTTGGCGTGCCGTCAAATGCGGTGACGGTCAACGTGCGCCGCATGGGCGGCGGCTTCGGCGGCAAGGAAAGCCAGATGAACCTGTTCTGCGCGGTCGCCGCCATTGCCGCGAAGAAATGGAACCGCCCGGTCAAGATCCGCCCGGACCGCGATCAGGACATGACCGCCACCGGCAAGCGCCACGATTTCGTCGTCGACTACGATGTCGCCTTCGACGACAGCGGCCGCATTCAGGCGGTCGACGGCGTTTTCGCGGCGCGCTGCGGCTATTCCTCGGACCTTTCCGGCCCGGTGACCGACCGCGCGCTGTTCCACGCCGACAACGCCTATTTCTATCCGAATGTCCGGCTGCAAAGCCGGCCGATGAAAACCAACACGGTCTCGAACACCGCCTTCCGCGGGTTCGGCGGGCCGCAGGGCGTGGTCGCGGCCGAACGCATGATCGAGGAGATCGCCTATGCGCTCGGCAAGGATCCCCTGGAAATCCGCAAGGCCAACTTCTACGGCGACCGCAACGACGGCCGCATCCTCACCCCCTATCACCAGGAGGTCGAGGACAACATCTTGCCGCGCTTGATCGGGGAACTTGAAAGCTCCTCAGACTATCAGGCCCGCCGCGAGGCGATCCTTCAGCACAATGCCCGTTCCTCAATCATCAAGCGGGGCATTGCGCTGACACCGGTCAAGTTCGGCATTTCTTTTACAGCCACCTGGTACAACCAGGCCGGCGCGTTGATCCACATCTACAATGATGGATCGATCCATCTCAACCACGGCGGCACCGAAATGGGTCAGGGCCTCAACACCAAGGTGGCCCAGGTCGTCGCCGATGCCTTCCAGGTGGATTTCGAGCGCATCAAGATCACCAAGACGACGACCGAAAAGGTGCCGAACACCTCGGCGACGGCTGCCTCGTCCGGCTCCGACCTCAACGGCATGGCGGCGCTGAACGCCGCCGAGCAGCTGAAGGACCGGCTGGTCGCCTTCGCCGCCGAGCGCTGGAACGCGGATCCGGAGAATGTCCGCTTCCGCAACAACATGGTGGAGATCGGCTCGGAGCTTGTCTCCTTCAACGATCTGGTGCGGCAGGCCTACATGGCCCGCGTGCATCTGTCGGCCGCCGGCTTCTACAAGACGCCGAAGATCCATTGGGACCGGGCTGCCGGAAAGGGCCGGCCGTTCTACTATTTCGCCTATGGCGCATCCTGCTCGGAAGTGGCTGTCGATACGCTGACCGGCGAATACCGGGTCGAGCGCACCGACATCCTGCACGATGTCGGCAAGTCGCTGAACCCGATCCTCGACAAGGGGCAAGTCGAAGGCGCCTTCATTCAGGGCATGGGCTGGCTGACGACGGAAGAGTTGTGGTGGGATCAGGCCGGGCGCCTCAGGACCCATGCGCCCTCCACCTACAAGATCCCGCTCGCGTCCGACCGGCCGCGCCGGTTCAACGTCAACCTTGCCGAATGGTCGGAAAACCGGGAACGCACCATCAAGCGCTCCAAGGCAGTCGGCGAGCCGCCCTTCATGCTCGGCATTTCCGTCTTCGAGGCGCTTTCCATGGCCGTTGCCAGCGTCGCCGATTACCGCGAATGCCCGCGCCTCGACGCCCCCGCAACGCCGGAACGGGTGCTGATGGCCATCGAACGGCTGAAAATCAGGGAGTAAGTCATGACCATGCGCTCCGCCCAGGCCGGGATCTTCCTCGGTTCCGCCAAACCGGTCGTCCGGGTCGTCCTGACCCGGGTCCGCGGCTCGTCTCCCCGGGAAGCCGGAACGGAGATGTTTGTCGACGCGGACAGCCTTCTCGGCACCATCGGCGGCGGTCATCTGGAGCACATCGCCATCACGCAGGCCCGCACGATGCTGGCCGAGGGAACCCTTTCCAGCAAACTCGACCTGCCGCTCGGCCCGGAAATCGGCCAGTGCTGCGGCGGCCGGGTGGAACTGACGCTGACCCGCATGCGCCGGGCCGACCGGCAAGCCGTCATGAACCGGCTGCAGGCGGATGAAGAGGCCCTGCCGCATGTCTATGTGATGGGCGCCGGCCATGTCGGGCGGGCGATCGCGAACCTTTTGCAGCATGCGCCGGTCCATTGCGTCCTGGTCGACATGCGCAAGGAAGAGCTGGCGCAGTGCGAAGCGCGGGTCGACATGCGCCTGCGCGCCATTCCGGAAGTCGAGATCTACAACGCGCCTCGCGGCAGCGCCTTCATCGTGATGACGCACGATCACGGCCTCGACTTCCTTTTGACCTCGGCCGCGCTCGAACTCGGCCATGCTGCTTATGTCGGCATGATCGGCTCCGCCACCAAACGCGCCAAGCTGCGCTCCTGGTGCAACAGCCACTGCAACGGGCTTTCCATCGACCGGCTGACCTGTCCCATCGGCGCCACGCAAAGCCGGGACAAACGCCCTGAAATCATTGCCGCTTTTGTCGCCGCAGAAGTCCTGACCGCCCTGACGACGGGTGCCCGGGCTGCCGGCGGCACGGAGGAGACTGCGCAGCTTCAGGCCGCGCAGTAAAACCAACGGCCGCCCTGTCCAGCGGGAGATGGACCGTCCGGCTGTTTTTACCTGAAAGGAGACCCGATATGCGGGTTGGGAGGTACGACTACAATCTGTTCTCGAGGGGGGACTTCAGCGCCTTCTGGGCCCTGTTCACCGACAACCTCGTGAACCTCATGGTGCTTTCGGGCATCTGTCAATTCGTGTTCCAGATGCCGGCGGAGATCGTCTACGGCAAGATCGTGCCGGGCGCTGCCATCGCCATCCTGGCGGGCGTTCTGGTCTACGTGCTTCTGGCAAAACGCGCCGCTGCCCGACACGGCCGCGACGTCACTGCACTGCCCTACGGCATATCGACGCCGGTCATGTTCGTTTATCTCTTCGGCGTGATCGGCCCGATCTACTGGTCGACGAACGACCCGGTCCTTGCCTGGCAGGTCGGTATCGGTGCCGGCTTCATGGGCGGCATCGTCGCGGCGCTCGGCGCCATCGTCGGGCCGTGGCTGAAGAAGGTAACACCGCGCGCGGGCATGCTCGGCACGCTCTGCGGCATCGCACTGGTCTTCATCGGCACCGTGCCGCTGGCAACCGTCTTCGAGAACCCCTTCATCGGCTTTGCTTCGATGATCATCATCCTGTGGGGTCTTGTCGGCCGCTTCCGGCTGCCGTTCAACATTCCGGCCGGCCTGCTGGCGCTTCTCGTCGGCACCGCGGTGGCGCTTGCAACCGGCCAATCGAGCATCAGCTTCGAAGGCGTCGGTTTCTATCCGCCGATCCCCTATTTCGGCGACCTGATCGCCGGGATTCAGCATCTTTTCGCTAACCCGGAACTGTTCCTGGTCCTGGTGCCGGTGCAGATCTACAACTTCATCGAAACGATGAACAACGTGGAAAGCGCGGAAGCCGCGGGCGATCATTATCCGGTGGCAACCTGCCAGATCACCGACGGGGCCGGCACCATGATCGGCGCTCTGTTCGGCTCGCCCTTTCCGACCACCGCCTATATCGGTCACCCGGCCTACAAGCGCATGGGCGCCCATGCGGGCTACGTGCTCGGCGTCGGCGTCATCATTCCGCTGGCAGCCTTCTTCGGCTTCCTGGCCTTCCTGACCAACCTGATCCCGGTGGCAGCCGCCGCCCCCGTCCTGGTCTTCGTGGCACTCAGCCTCATCACCAACACCGCCCATGCGGTGCGCACGGACCACATGGCTGCCGTCACCATCGCGATGATGCCGCATGTCTCGGCCTTCCTCATCATAAAGTGGGGCTCGCTGATGGGAGCACTCGGTGCGACGGGCGCGACCGGCATGAAGGCACTCGGCGATCCGGAGCTGACTGCGGCCCTCCTGCAGCAGGGCGCGCATTACGAGGGTCATCTCGCCCTCAGCCAGGGCGCGATCCTGACGGGGCTCATCTGGGGCGCCATCGTTGCCAGTGTCATCGACGGCAAGTTCCGAAATGCCGGAGGCTTCGCCTTTGCCGCCTTCGCCATGGCCTCGGTCGGGATCATCCATTCGGCGACGCTGCACTGGCCGGACTTCTCGACCGTCAGCCTCGGCTACCTGATCGCCGCCGCCTTCCTGTTCATCTATCCGATCTTCCACCGCGAAGAGACGATCGTGCCGGAAGCAGAACCCACGGCGGGCATCCAGCCGACCCCGGGCGAGTGACCTTCAAACCAAGACACTTCGGGGCGGATTTTCCGCCCCGAATCCTGACAAACGGAACCTGACCGATGCCTTCTGACCGCCTGCTGCTTCGCGGCCGCCTTCTGACCTTCAAGGCCGAACCGCAATCCCCCGATGACCTTGGGGCTTTCGACTATCTTGAGGACGGTGCGCTGCTGATCGAAAACGGGATCATCCGGCGTCGCGGCAGCTACTCGACCGTCGTTGCCGAGGCCGGCGATGCGGAAATCGTCGACCACCGGCCCAAGCTGCTGATGGCCGGTTTCATCGACACCCATATCCATTTCCCGCAGGTGCAGATCGTCGCCTCCTGGGGCGCGCAGCTGCTGGACTGGCTGAACACCTACACCTTCCCGGAAGAGACCCGCTTTGCGGACGAGGGCCACGCGGCTGCGATGGCCTGCCGCTTCTTCGATCTCCTGACCGATCACGGCACCACGACTGCGGTTGCCTATTGCTCGGTTCACAAGGCCTCCGCCGAGGCTTATTTCGAGGAAGCCGAACAGCGCAACATGTGCATGATCGGCGGCAAGGTGCTGATGGACCGCAACGCTCCGGACGGGCTGCGCGACACGCCGCAATCCGGCTATGACGACACAAAAGACCTGATCGCCAGGTGGCACGGCCGCGGCCGCGCCCATTACGCCATCACACCGCGCTTTGCGATTACCTCCACTCCGGACCAGATGGAAATGGCTGGCGCGCTGGTGGCCGAGCATCCGGACTGTTTCGTGCAGACGCATCTGTCGGAAAACAGGAACGAGATCGCCTATACGATGGAGCTTTTTCCGGAAGCGCGCGACTATCTCGACGTCTACCAGCGCTACGGCCTTCTCTCCAGCAAGATGCTGCTCGGCCATTCGATCCATCTGGAAGACCGCGAAATAGCGGCCCTCGCGGAAACGGGAGCACGTCCTGTCTTCTGCCCGACCTCGAACCTCTTCCTCGGCAGCGGTCTCTTCGACGACGAAGGCCTGCGGTCAAAAGGCATCATCAACGCGATCGCCACCGATATCGGCGCCGGCACAAGCTATTCCATGCTGCAGACGCTGAACGAGGGCTACAAGATCCTGCAGCTTCAAGACCAGAAACTGCATCCCTTCCGCGCCTTCCACTGGATCACCCGCGGCAATGCCGTCGCTCTCGGCCTTGAAGACAGGATCGGCACGCTGGACGAAGGCACGGAAGCCGACATTGTCGTCCTGGACAGCAGAGCGACCGAGGCAATGGCCCTGCGCATGGAGCGTGCCTCCACCCTCGCCGAAGAACTGTTCGTGCTGCAGATGCTCGGCGACGACCGCGCCATCGACGAGGTCTATGTCGCCGGCAAGGCGCAGAAGGGCAAGGCGCCGGTGACCTCTCGGCCGGCCGGACGCAAGGCATCAGTGCGGGAGAGAGAGCTGGTGCTTTCCTGAGGCAATTGGCGTCGGCCTTCCTGAGAAAAACGGAAGTTTGCTCCTGGCAGTGCCTAATCCCCTCTCCCGCTGGGAGAGGGTCAGGGTGAGGGAACAAACCTCTCAAGATACGGAAACACCTGCGCCTCACCCGGCGCATCCACGCCGACCTCTCCCAACAGGAGAGGTGACTTGAGATATCGGTCTTTCCTGAGCAATTGTCTTGTCGCCACGCCCCGGTCGGCACGCTCTGAGTCATCCCGGACGCAGCGCAGCGGAGATCCGGGACCCACTCATTTCCAGAGCATTGGTGATTGGTGCCATGTTTTGTTGGAGCGTTCATGCTTCGGCAAGCGGCCCTGCGAGTGGGCCCCGGATCTGCGCTGCGCTTGTCCGGGGTGACCCGTTTGGGATGGGGTATAGTTTCAGTTCACTCAGGCCACTGATGATCACCCGCAACACGCAAAACACAGGCTCTTGCCAATCGAGGGCCGAATAAGTGTATCAATGCCTACTGCGTTTCCGGGAGGCCCTGATGGCAAAAGACATTGTTTTTTATGATTACTGGCGGTCGTCG